>Ga0307516_10004428_pt1 | contig 17345 bp, 23 predicted proteins | sample 19_EM_MG_FD_203310 | JGI IMG/M metagenome (GOLD analysis project Ga0307516, IMG submission 203310) | Populus trichocarpa ectomycorrhiza microbial communities from riparian zone in the Pacific Northwest, United States - 19_EM | ecosystem: Host-associated > Plants > Roots > Unclassified | place...
AACGGGGACCACGTCGCTTGGCCTGCTTGGCCACGACAGTACACTTGAACACCCACCAGTATTTGTTCTGCAATTACAGGAAGGACCTCATGGGGTGGATGGTCAAGCAAATGAACAGAAGGTGGCTCAATATCTAATTTCTCTTTCTCCCCAGACAGAACTGTGTTACATGAAGGCAAATGCCAGTGAAAATAACTTTGGGTGTATGAAAGACGACTTTGAACACCTGGCTGAAAGGTAACAACGTTGTTACAGTACAAGTACATAGGGCTGGCAAGCGGCAGAACCCGGGATGATGGGAGCAATCCTCTCAAAATCAGGAGTCAACGATAAATTGATGTGGCTACAACAATAGAATACAAGGTGGTGATAAAACTGAAACCGAGACGGGTGAAGATCCAGTGAAGCCAGGGAGTCTCATGGTGAGCAGTAAGTATCTTGAGAGAGGGACAGGCGGGAGAGGGAGACGAGAGGTCGGGAACTGCTCGTCAGCGGCGTCGTCAGGGTGGCGCAATATTCACACGTCGCCAACACCTGATCCTGGGAACGTTGCACGTGACTGCGTATATGAAAGAAAAAACTGCAAGACCCGAGACTTACAGTCCCGGGAATATCTGTGATGCGGGCCAAGGTATCTTTACAATAGGAACCTATGGCTTATTGCAAAAGGAGGATCCGTCGCAAGCATCCCAAGATATTCTTTACAATGCACCCGAGGAAACTATCCTCCAAGCTCTGCACGTGGTGTATACGCAACAGGGCTTCTTGAAGGTGCACGAGTTCGGGGACGCCCGAATTTGATTCGTTGGGAGACCTGCTTCAGATCTCCAGGGTTTGCGGAGTCCCGGCATCTCCGCCGCCTGTCCGGGGGTTTTACCGCCTCGGGCCTTATCAGACGGCGCCTAAACCAACTCTGGGGATGACCATGACATCAGCGGTCTTAAGCTTCACTCGAGCCGCTTCACGAAAGCAGCAGATACGCTTCTCCTCTCCCATCTCCTTCTCTCCAATTCCACGCCAATCCGTACGACAAATGACCACTTCACAACCTACTCACCACTTCTTGGTCTACGCGCCGGACCACACCGATACGGGTGCTTTCCAACGACGATTGAGCATTCGCCAGCAGCACGCCGAAAGAGTTGAAGCCCTCGGTGCGAAGGGGGTCATGAGTGTGTATCGTCGTAACGTGTCTTGTGGTTGAGGTCGTGGGAATGCTGACGAGCTTCGGCGACGTGGCAGAGGTCCTTGGACCAACTCTCACACCCGAATCCGTTCTCCCCGGTGCTGAGAAGAAGATGAATGGCTCCCTGCTCGTCATGGAGGCGTCTTCCATCGAGGAGGTAAAAGACGTCATCGAGAGTGACGTCTATTATAACAACAACGTTGTGAGTCCGCTCCCAATGTTTGGTTCGTGCATTCCACTGACTTGACGTGATAGTGGGACAAAGAGAAGATCGTCATCACCCCTATGATTTTGGTGTTTCCAAAGTAAATCTATCCCTCACTTTCGACACCTGCGAACCTCCACGCCCAAAGGGGAGCGCAAGTTCGACGCAGAAGCGTGTACAAGTATCGGCTTCAACTCTGTTCGAGAACCAGATGTATAGTGTGAGCGACAATTCAACATAGAAAAGAAATACATGGCGGAAGCTATTGCTAGAAATAACAGTGTTCGAAAAGCGTGGCAAAGTCCTTAGTGTGGGGACATCTTGGGTGGAGATAACGTAGAAGCCGCGAATCCATCACCAGTATTCTCAATATCGGGGGAATGACCCTTCATCCTGAACCTCGGAGAAGCCGAAGGAGCCCGGAGCGAGAGCATGCTGAGCCGTTGCAGAAACGAGGGCCTCGAGGGTCGGTCTAACTGACCGAACTCCCCGGCTTCAACTACTTCTCTTCTTCCACCTCCACCTCCACCAATACCGGCCTTTCCAGGTCCGAGGGCACCCCCGTCTCCGAAGAATACGCCGGTTGGGTACCTGATGTTGCTCAACCTCGCGGACTCCCTGATCTCCCGAGCCCACTTTCCGTTGTGGTTCCTGATTCCGGCGTCGTAGTTCTCGTAGTACTTGTCAGGTAGGAATTCCTCGTCGCCAAGAGGATCTTGATCACGGCGCGAGCGGCGGCAGAGACAAACGTCTTTGACGAATGCGGTCCATTGCTCGAAGAAAACGACCAAGAGTATCGTGAGGCCAATCAGGGTGACAACAGAGACAGCTATTCCGACGGTTTTCCAGGCAGAGTTGGCGGAGGTAGCTGAAGCAGGACCAGCGGAGGAGGTCGGTGAAGGGGAGGCTGTTGGTTTCCAGGAAGTTATGGCTGGTACTACAGCTCCCATTGATGACGAGACCGCGAGAGTGCCGGGTGAAGAGGATAGAACCAGAACAGACTTAGTGGACGATGATGAAGTAGGAGTCCTGGCGTATGTTGACGAGACCGTGGACGACGCAGAAGAGACGGTTGTTATTGGACCATCTGGAGGGAAGAAAATATCTCCGAGGTTAGGGAAGAGAGTCTTGGAAGTCGTAGGAGTCGCGTGAGGGGTCAAAGGGGCGAGGATCGCAGTACTTGTGATTGTTGGTAGGTAGACGGATGTTCTGGTTCGTTCAAGTTCACCGTCGGCGAGACCAACGCCGTCGAAAAAGTTCCCTTGTCGTTTCCTGCTAGGAGCACCAGTGGTGAACGAAAAGACCGCAGCGCCAGATACGTAGGCAGCAAGGCAAGCCGTAGTTGCCAAACCAGTGATGTGCATGGTGTGAGTGTCGTTCCGGTTCAAGTTCAGGTCGCGAGGTGATGCCGCAGATTTCACGGCACGTGGTGGGATCTCTCTGCATTGCCCTTCCGCGACACAACCACCAGGCCTTCGCCATGGGTGGTAAACCCTCTCTAAGAAATCTCCCAGTAATTGACCAGCGACCGTGGAGAGTCGGGCCGAACCGAAAATACACCCGCCTGCACAGGCGCCCAAAGCATCAATGGGTCTCCGATCACCACGACTTGTCCCGCTGGTTGCTGGCCATGCCTTCCGCTCCTTCTCCTCCTCCTCGCCCTCCTTTGCAAAAGCCAACATAAAACTTGTTGCCGAACTAAGAAAACGCACCGAAGTTTCACTCTCAAAAGCCAAGGAAGCCTTGACAGTGACAAACAACCACGTGGACGCTGCCCTGGAATGGCTTGAGAAGGATCTCGTTGCGAGCGGAGCGAAGGAGAAGGAAAAGGTTCAGGGTAGAACGGCTGGAGAGGGGTTGGTCGGCGTCAGCATTCTTTCGAACGGGTTCTCGAAACAGAACGCTGGCTGGGGAGTTCGAGCAGCCATGGTCGAACTCAACTGCGAAACGGACTTCGTCGCAAGGAACAAATTATTTGGTGAACTCTTGGACGATATCGCCCACACCGCCGCCTTCGTTTCCGACTTTGACGCTTACCACACCATCGCGGATTCGAAAACGTTCCTGGACAAGTTCCTTCTCCCAGCCCCGCTTCTTTCCGCTCGTGACCCCCGACAAAAGCCCAGTACGGACGTTGGAGGTGCTGTCGACGCGTTGATCGCTAAAGTCGGCGAGAACATATCGTTGGCCAGGGCGGTATCCATCTCTCACCCCCTCCCCTCAACACAATCAGATATTGCACTCCGCGTGGCTTCGTACCTCCACGGCTCCGTTACTGGGGGTCTCGGATCCCAGGGCAGAATTGGGGCTTTGGCCCTCCTGGCCCTCAAGTCTCCCCGTCTATCCACCATCACGGAAAACTCGACCTTCCCGGAGGACATCGAGAAGCTACAGAGGTCACTCGCTCGCCAAATTGTCGGCTTGGAGACTCTGTCGGTTCGAGGTGCCGACGAAACCGCATTATACAATCAGCCATTCATGATGCTCGCTGGGTCCGACCAACCCGTGGGCACGGTCCTCAACCAATGGGCAACGGAGAAGGGTTTCATCCAACCGGGAGAAGAAGGGTCTGGCTTGGAGGTTCTGGAGTTCGCCAAGTGGCCCGTCGGGGGTGGCGGCGTCATCTCCAGCGAAAGAGTGACCAATGACGCGTAAACCTATGTTTACCCGCGAAGGAGGTGACGACGGATGGCGATCTGCATACATTCTAGTCTTATATAACTTAGCTCCAGTAATACACCTTCACCGCTATACTGCATGCGCTGGGGGAACATGGGAACGGAATCACAGACGCAACGTTTTAGAGGCAACTATAAGGCCCTAAGGGTAATATCGCGTCTGCAGTGCGATGCAGCTGAGTACAGCTGATTGTGAAGCGGCAGTTAATTCTGCTTTAGTGGCCCCTATGCGTTGGATCCTTGGAAGTCCGAGCTTCCACTCAATGGCAAAGTTTGTGTGGGAATCCTTGATAGTCAAGGAGCTAAAAGTCGATCCGTGTCAAAAAAAAGTGCGAAGTTGCCGAGGTTCCCTCACAGATCTACGACACAATTAGCCATTCCACGCTGAGCTCAGGAACCTTGAAGGACTTACAACTTGTCCCCAGTATCATCAAGTACGAGCCAACGGCCTGTACGATCTGGTGAGATAGACACGGGATTGTGACTCGAAGAAACCGCTAGTACGGTCAAACCGTGCCACCAAGAGTGTCCTATCCGCAGGTCCATCAGAAGAGTTCGGCAGGGAAACCAAAAACTGCTCGTACCTTCAAGCAAGAAAGCGGTCGGCCATCCCACAGCCTTTTTCCACTCGGTCGAAGTGCTGTAGTAGGTATTATCCACGTTCCAGATTGCAAATCCGGCCAAGAAGGTTATGAACCCTGTTTGATATATTTTACCGATCCTCTTCTTCACGGTGGGAGGCACGTTCTTCGAGATGTCTGAGTGGATGAGATACACAGTACGAAGGGCCACAGAAATCATAAGCGTTGCAAAGACGACTTGGTGATAAACAGGGTTCCGGTAGATGGCACTGCCCCGCCCGGGAATAACACTTGCGTCAGTGCCTCGAGGACAGTGAGTGGGCGATCAACGTACTATGTGATGACGAACAGAGCGTTGAAGACGATGAGGGGGATAACTCCATGGCCAACATCGAACCCCTTTCGTGAGTCTGATAAGATGAAGAACGAGTACGATGCGACTAGGACCATTGGCAACTCGTCGGCTAACTGGGCTTCATACAGCAAAGACGGGTGGAAGGCAAAACTTCCTATTCCAACGACGCTGACGCCCTGTGAGTGGATCCGGGGCAGTTAGACGAACGCGTCAACCGACGATCTACGTCCGAATGGGGCAAGAACGATACAAACGAAGAACCCAAGGGGATATCGCGCAGGGAGCTTCTGCTGCAAGGCGACGTATCCACCGTAAATCCCCAGTAAGATGGTCACCAATTTCGAGAGAGAGTTAACCATCTCGGCGACGAAGGGTGAGAATTGATAATTGACCTTGGAGGGGGTCAGCGCTGTTGGCCTGCATGTCATAAACGATTGACCGACCTCACACCAGCCGAGGGTGGCAGTTACTGGACCCCACACCCCGGTATAATTGCTGGAGGAAACCATTTCTGCTAACTACAGAATTCACCCTCTTCGCTGCGATTAAGGGAGTGAGGGTTCCAAGTTTGATGATGCTGTGCTCGGGGATCCCGACGAAAACAGGTCACGTGAAAATCGAACACATCATCCATCAAGGTTCAAATGTTCAACGCCCACGTGCCATACGCGTCTTGTACCACCGCACGGGGGCAGCTGGGCGGGTCCGAGGAAGGGCTAGATGTCAGATGGAAGCCAGGCGCCTTATGACGCCGTCTGCGGCAAGTAGTTCAAACGTTTAACGAGCCTTCGATCACTCCCGAATCCCGAACTTCCATCTCCAATCCCGACCCTCCGCACCCGTACTAATCCAAGTGTCCATGTCTCCGCAAGTACAAATCAATGGTATAAAACACGAGGTCCGCCGCAAGGTGCACCTGGTACCGACCACCCAGCCTCATTATGACCGTTGCTGCTCGCTCGAACCTGTTGGATACGTCCGATTCCAGGCCTTCCCTAATCGGACAGAAGGTTTGCGACCGGTACCTTGTCCAGAGGCGCATCGGCGCGGGCACTTTTGGCACCGTGTACAAGGTCGTCGACCTCGAGTTGTCTGATCTGGTTGACGGATATGTTTGTCGGGCTATGAAAGTCATCGACGTCGCCGACCCAAATCCACCTCGCATCCCACCCCCTGGCTACGTCAATTACCGACTTTATCAGGCCACGCGCGAAGTTTATTACCACCAGCTCGTCTCCTCCCACCCAAATATTGTCACCCTCCACGAATCCTTCATCATGGCGAACCGCGAAGAGATGTTCCTCATTTTGGATTACTGCGCTGGAGGTGACCTGAAGACGTGCATCAACGAGAAACACAATCCACTCGTGGGAGACGATAGGCGGATGAGGGAAATAATCCTTCAGATCTGCGGCGCCGTCGATTTCATCCACTCTAAAGGGGTGGTCCACAAAGACCTGAAACCCCAAAATATCCTCATTTCTCGGAATGGGCGCAAGGCCTTCTTGTGCGACTTTGGTTTGTCGACGGATACCCAGACGAGCACCTATGGAGGAGGCACAAAACCTTATATGAGCCCGGGTAAGGAATCTCGCCTCACGTGTGGCGCGTCTATTGACTTGGATCGTAGAACTCCTGGACAAACAGGGGTTCTACTGTCCCCAGCGAGCGGATGCCTGGACTTTAGGCATCATAATCTCGAATATGCTCGGGCTCTGGCTATGGGACAGCGCCACACTCCGCAGCAGAAGATTCGTCAGATTCATCATGAGCTACGATGACCACCTACTGCGAGCCCGACACATCTCTCCAGGGGCAAATAATCTCATCCGTGACATCCTCCGCTTCCACCCTGAACTCCGCCTTTCCGTTCCAGAAATCTCCGCTCGCGTACTCCAGCTTCACTCGTTCTTCGATAACCCTCGTATCCCGTCCACAACGCGCGAGTTACAGGGGATGGAATGTATTTACCGTTGTATGCTTACGAGGGTGGATCCAATTGCTCGGAGAAGGAAGGAGTTGGAGTACCTGAGGGATTTGGATCGGACATCTGCCTTCGACGATCCGACTGGTCAGCTTCCCCTTCCTCGGCCACAGCCGACTCGGAGGATCCGTGCCTCCCACTCGCCAGAAATTCCTCCTCCCCAAACACGCAGGCCGCATTTCGTTTCTATCCAAGACGTTCCTCCACCAACGTCAATACGCGATCTTGAGAAGCCGACAAGGAAGAGTAATAAGCTGTGGCATTTCGAGAAATTGAAATTGGCGAGCGGTTGGTACTACCCGTAATTTTGGCGAGTGGTGCGGTGTGCGTAGAGATTGATACCCTTCTGTTCATCAATACTGGGCTCCTGAATTTACTTGCGGGACCGGGAGTCTCCCCTGATCTCTTCCATCGTCAAGGCCCTTCCAAGTTGTAAAAAAAGGCAGACCCCACCGTGGTTCGAACACGGGACAACACGATCTGCAATCGTATGCTCTAACCACTGAGCTATGGAGTCTTACGAATGCACCAGCCCGTGACACTCGAGAGCAGTCGCATGGTTGCTCTTCCGATCAGATTTCCATTTGTACGTCATCCGCCTCGTGATCGTGCGGCGTCACTCAACCGGATCCTTCATGAAGGCCGTTGGTCGTTCCCTCCCCCGCGGCGGGATACTCTCTCGCAGGCTTCATGTCGCCCCCCACACTCCCACGACGCAGGTCACGACCCTGCCGAACAAAATCCGGGTGGCTACCGAGAACACCCCCGGCCATTTCACTTCCCTTGGGTTATATATCGATGCTGGGACACGATACGAGACTCCGTTGACGTCCGGAGTCAGCCATTTCTTGGATAGGCTTGCTTTTAGGGTGAGTTATAGAGCTGCTTTCTACCACTTATGTCAGTATTGAGCAGCGGATCCTTCTGGCAGTCCACAAAGACACGCTCCGACGAAGACATGCAAACGGCTACCAGCGCGCTCGGTGGTCAGATCTACTGTGCCGCATCGAGGGAAGCTATTGCGTACCAGTCTACCCACTTCCAACAGGCAACACCACTGGCTGTATCCCTTATTGCCGACACGGTTACCAACGCTCAATTCACCCCAGGGGAAGTTGAAGCTCAGCGAGAAGCCGCCCGTTACGAGATTCGTGAATTCAAGTCCAAGGTGGAGACTTACCTTCCAGAAGTAGTCCACCATGTTGCCTACAACGGTCAAACCATCGGGAACCCACTGCTCCCCCCCGAGGAGAGGATCGACGGTATAGATACCAAACTCCTATTAGATACTAAGAAGGATTGGTATCGGCCAGAGAGAATGGTGATTGCTGGGTCCGGGGTCGACCATCAGGAGCTGGTCGAGCTCGCGGAGAAGCATTTCTCTTCATTCAAGTACATCCCTTCGGTCACACCCCAGCTGAACACATCGACCCGTTCGTCCTCCACGCAGGCACCAATCTCCCCGCATCTCCTTGCTCCTGGTCAATCACCGTCGCTTTACAAGTCAATGACTCGCGCGGCGTCATACCTCTACAACCCCAGTGCACAACCTCAAATTGAGAACCATTGGCCGATCAACAATCCCCGCTCGCCGGTGAATTACACTGGTGGTCACCATTTCATTCACGACCCTTCACTCGAGTTCGACAATATCTGTCTTGCTTTCGAGGGCCCGGGCGTCTACGACCAAGATATCTACGCCCTCGCTACGATCCAAACCCTCCTCGGCGGCGGCGGAAGCTTTTCAGCAGGTGGTCCCGGGAAGGGCATGTACTCTCGACTGTATACCCACATCCTCAACCACTATGCGCAAATTGACAACTGCACCGCGTTCCAGCACATCTACGCCGATTCATCGTTATTCGGATTGTTTGCCTCATTCCTCCCGAACACACCGCGCAGCCAAGGAAACACAGCGAAGGATATCCTACCTCACCTGGTCCACCAACTTAGCCTGTTGCTGTACACCCCGATCCCAACGAGCGAATTGAACAGGGCGAAGAACCAGCTGAAGAGCAGCCTGGTGATGACGTTGGAGAGCAAGCCTGCGGAAGTCGAGGATTTAGGTCGACAAGTTCGTTTGATTTCCTTTTATTTTGGGGTTTCTCACCAACATTTCTCACCAACATCACTCAAACAGCTCTTGGTTCTCGATAGGAAGGTCCCTTTGGAGGAAATGTGCAGGAAGGTCGACGAAGTGACCACCGACTCACTTCGTTCGGTAGCTGAGAAGGTGTTCGGCTCCAGCATCAACAAACAAGCTACCGTTGTATGCATGGGCCACGACGATGTCGGTGATTGGAAGGCCGTCCTGAGGAAGTACGGTGTCGGTGGTGGCCACTAATCTTCAAACAACATGGCCAGTGCTGGGACGTCGATCGTTTGACCATGCTTTCCCCACGTCATTCCCATATAGACAACCCACTATCATTATGTGTATCCAAGTAGTACCTATTCACTCCTACAGTAATAATGACGGTCCCAGGTCCGAATCGCGAAGAGCGTAGTGAGGGTTCCGATTGTGAGGTAATGCTGGGTGGGGTGGGGACTTCTATGGTGTCATCATGGAGATGGAGTCCATTGTGTCCGCTTCCCGGTAGCAAGGTACACTATTCCATCTGCATTAGTAGGTGGGTCCATCCAGGACCCAGGCTGGTTGGGGAGCAAGTTTGACACCTAGCCGGAGGTTAGCGAACCTTGCCTTCGACAAACGTGTGCCAGCGTAGCGTACCAGAAACGTTTGCCCGACTTTGAAATCTCCCCCTTCTCCCCCTTCCTCAAAAACAAGCCCCATTACGTTCCACACGGTGATCTGTGCCGTCCTATTCGCGGGCTTACGGTCGGTACGCGCGTCCCTGGCGACAACGACCCTAAAGTCCTTCACGTCCCGTGGCGGGTAAAGGGCCTGGAGAGTTCCGAGTGATCTATCAGCCTGGTACTGGAGGGGGGTCGAGGGAACGTACGTTTAGCTCGGATTCAATTTCGTCATTTGCCTTCTCCCTTTCCTTGACGATGTTTTCCCTTATGGTTCTGGAGAGCCACCCCGCGTGTTTCAGCGCCACGTGGGAGAGCACTTTGGGAGCATTACTTTGGGGCGAATGAGAAAACCCCTCAAGTTGCTCGTAATAGTCCTCAACAACCTCGGGGCAAGTATCTGCACAAAGGATATGTCAACTTTTGTCAACAAAGGTCAGGAAACGAGATGTGAGGAGTAACACCCACCATCTTCCCCGGGGATAAACTCGCCACCGAATTTCGAGTCCATCCTGTCCGCATAACCGTCGAGGGTCGAGATCCGAGCTTCTAGCTCGTTCCTTAGTTTGACGGTCTCTGCGTCTCTCTTCGCCTGTGTGAGGTAAAGCAATCACACAGTCAGGGCAGGGTTTCAGTGGTGAAATATGAGGCACCTGCCTGCCAAGCGTCCCTCGCAGCCATCTCCTCCTTCTCGCCCATGGGCCCAACCCTTCTCCGCTTCCCGTCTTCACCCTGAATGAATTCCAGATATGCTACAGGATACACCTAAATAATGACGTTTAACAGAGATTCGCGATCACGAGGGAAGAATATACCTTTTCAATGCGGAGTTTCATCATAGCGATGTTTCCCCCATCCGGAGTCAAACTACTCAGAGTGCACACACTAGCGCACCTCCTGAAACCTAATTTGGCATGCCACGGGGCGAGGTGGGTCGAGTTCCCAGCGAGGCTGAGCTTGACGTTGTCATAGGCCTCAAGTATTTCTGAGGGCTCCTTGCGGTCTGAAACAAGCTGGACACCTGTCAACGCATCGTAGAACCCATTCAGCTGAGACGCACACCTTGGCATCGACGACGCCTATTTTCCTTCCTACCCTGATTACCCCCCTGCGAATCGCACGAGCGAGTGGTCCGTCAACCTCAGCCCGAAGCCTGTACCAGCCATCGGTTATCTCCAACTCTGGCACATCTTTGGCCATCCCATCCGAATCCCGCTGACCTCCCATCCAAATCACTTTAGAAACGCAGAGGACCATTGGAGATGACGGGGGGGAGTCACCCGCTGCGATGAGCTTGAATGGCGGTCTGGATCCTCCTTGGAGCTCTCTCTCATATCTAGGTACTGTACTATCAGGGTGAGGTGATTGCAACGTCATGACATGACAGACGCACCGATAAAGTAACTGTGCTATTGTCGTGTCCCAGCTCCACCTCCTGGCTTCAGTGGGATCAAGACATATCATCCCAGCTTGTTTCCAGAGTATCAGGCCCCAATGGTTGCAAACCCAATCTTCGGTCGCCAACGTGCACCCCGCGTTTTGCAGTTCCTCGAAAGCAGCCGTTGGGCCGAGGGGGCCGGAGGACGAGTAGAAGGAGTAGCGGATTGCCGTTTCGGGCGTAATTTGGTTCATCTCCACAACTTTTCTGTTTGGTGTGACCGTCAGACGGGAATCGAGGATGACTGTGCGGCACTTACATCCCCATGGGTTTGAGCTCATCCCTTGAATACGATTGGGGCACTTTACCACATGTGGCGAGTGCTTTCCGATTTGGTGGCGGTGCTAAGGTCAAGTCTGGTCGTCAGGGCCCGCGGTCAACAAATTGGGACCGGACTGACTGAGGTCGAAAAACTGGTGTTCCTTCGCCTTTTCTTTCCCTTTCCGGCTGCCGGATGGTAAATTTAACGGGGGAGGAACGTTGTAAACCGGCTTCCGAGATGGGGAATTCATCTGAATCTGGAACACTTGATCCTTTTGTAGTCCTTGTAATCGTTTCTTCTCTGAGTCCTCTTGGAGGTTCGCCCGACCAGGGTCTCCCGGCCGCATCCCAGGTTTGAATGGAGTCGTGAATTTCTTAGTGGATCCTGGTCGGTGGGCCACACCAAGCTTCGATGGCGTACGGAAAGCAGAGTCCAAAGTAGCTCTGGAGGGAGTCGAAGGTTTTGGAAGGGTTGGAGCAGAAGTAGACGATAGCAGCGGCGGCTTGAACTGAGGTACTGAGCCCTTAGATCGAGTGCTGTTGGATGGAGAAGAAAGCATTGAGTTGGTTAAATTCGTCTTACTCGCCAGCAGCGGTGGTTTGAATGCCTTCTGTTTAGTGAAAGGGGTGTGTTGCGGTGGAATCTGTCGAGGAGAAGCGGGTATAGGCGACGCCGAAATCTTGTTTGTGCCTGATGACGGTTTGGTGGGTGTGACCGGTCTTGGGGGTGGAGTGACTTCGGTTTGGGGGGTTGGGGGCAGGGTGTGCGAAAATTCTTCTTCAGCGTCAGCCTCCCAAGCCCTCATACGTTTCTTCACGCTCTCGAGGGCATCCTTGGAAGGTTGGAAGGAGGTGCCCTTCCCCGCCGAAGTGAACCCTATAATACCGGTGTCCTTTGTGGTGGAAGCGGACTGAAACCCAACGGAAGCAGGAACGTCGGTTGGGGGTGTGTCAAACCATGAGTCGTAATCTTGTTCCGAAGGCGGCCCTTCCGGACTGGGAGAACGGTGACCATCGGTGGGTATCCGGCCAGCCATTGCACGAACGGAGGTAAACCCCACGGTCGCCGGTACCGACAAACTTGACTGCGCCCCACCATTCAAGGTCAGTCGGGTGGACGTGGGCACGGCCTGAGTCGTGACTGGATCATTGCGGGCTCCAGAGTCCAATTCCGACGTTCGTCGCTTATCTCTGGTTGGTGGTGACGCTTGCAAGCCTCCAGCATGAATTTGAGCGGGTTGAGAAGGCCGTAGTGGTGTCACAGAGTAACTATTTTGTGAAACCGCGGCGTCGATTTCGGATAGGTTACGCAAGTCCTCCGGAGACAAATCCTCGATGAATCCTGGATAGTCTGGCGAAGAAATCCTCTGCTTCTTGCGCAGAGGTGACGAGTCTACAGGAACCAAGAAATCCAGCTTTGTCCGAAGGGTGGAAAGACCGAACTGACCTCGACTCATTATCTGCGTGTCAAGTTGAGGTTGGCGTTCATCGACGCGTCTTGGGAAGCGGTGGCACGTGTCTCACCAACCCCCGCTTGAAGCCCAAGCCACCGTCGGCTTGCAGCATTTTATTTCCCCCATCCCCCGTTCTGCGGACCTAGCGAACCTCGGCGCAGACCTCCTAGCGAAATCACCCGCAGGTCCGTCGCGATTTTTCTGTGGTTTTCCGGGGGATTTTCAACCCGCACAGCCTGCGTCTTCGTCTTCGCTTTGTCATTCGTCTGGGGAACAGATAGCCCTTCGCATCCTGTTGTCTACTGAACACCCCGGTAATGAACGGCGTCGCCCAAGCTCAACCACAGCGACCAAAGTTGCCCGCTGGACCTGCACCGGTCAACGCCCCACCCGCTCCGCCTCCAGCACAGAAACTGACCCCCGGTCATTCGCATCCGAGTCACCCACACCCTCGCCCGAACCAACACCCAACCGCACAACCACCCCCGAATCGCGGTCAACCCCCACCCAATACACAACATCCGAAGAGCAAGAAGAAGACCGAACCAGCACCCGTCGACCCCGCCGTCATGTACGAGAGTTTGAAGAACAGGATCGCAGCGTTGGAGGAAGAAGAGACTCACGAGGAGGAAGAGGAGCGGAGGTTTGGTATGTCCTTCGCGACCTCTATGCTATTCAATGTTTAGGCTCGGAAAGTTGATCAGACGCACGCATTACCTTTTGCAGCTGAGGAGGCCCAGAAGTCCGTCAAGGGCGTACCGGACAACCTCGTTCATACAAAGTATGTCGAACTGGTATGGCCATCTCCTCCAAGCCTGTAACGAGGTTCCGTTCCGGCGCTCATCCGACGCTCCCCAGTTCGCCGAATTCAAACGGATCGAGAGGGACCACGCCAAGGAGAAACAGAAGTTGGTCAAGGACAAGGATGCAGGTTAACGATTAACGTTGGCGCATATATCCCAATCCCTGATCCCGTTCTCAACGTCCACAGCTAAGGGGCAGCTTACGAAAGCGAATCAAACCAAAGCGAAGATGGAGAACTTGGCTCGTGAATTGCAGAAGGTCACTTCATCCAGTATCTACGCCCATGGTTATTTCTGACAGACTCCCCAGGATAACAAGCGATTAAGGGTAAGCCCGGTCCCGACCTGGCACCGAGTGAAGCAGTAAACCCTTGCACAACAGGAAGATAGCAAACGCCTGACTCAATGTGTTGAAGATGCGCAAGAAGAGATCGTTCAAATGAAGAACGACATGGCCAAACGAGTAGAACGAGCAAAGCTGCAAGACGTCAAATACCGTGATTCCCCTGATGTCGTGGTGAAAGTCGTCTGCAAATACCGGGCCGAGTTGTATTTCAAGATCTCACGGAAGACCAAGTTCTCTCGGTTGTTTTATGCGTGGACTGATCGGATGGATAGTGCGATGGCCCCGGGTGGCCTGACAACGGGGAAGGGAGGGAGGCAGCTCTTGTCAGCTGACAGGGTGAACGGGACCGCAAAGTTAGATCCATCAAAAGGAGGGTCCGGCGCCGTACGCTTCATCTTCTCGCACGGGGGGAGGACGCTCGAGCCAGAACAGACACCAGAAGAGGTGGGGATGGAAGCTGGTGATGAGATCCTTGCGGTGGAGTTGATGGACCTGACAGAGGGACCAGGGACTGAAGTCGTCGTAGGTGGCATTCCATTCTGTTTCACTCCTTCGTTCTGCGCCTATCTCGTTTGAATGGCCTTGACGCAACTGCTGATCCTCTCTCGCGAGTTAGGACGAAGGTGCGCCTGAACCGAGGCGGGAGAAACTGGCCAAAAACTGGACAGATGATCCCAAAGAGTACGCCCACACAATCCGTGTAGCATTTTACCAGATTGTCCCACACACACGCCTTTAGAGCTAAAAAGGCGATGGAGGAGCTCTTCGACAACGTCGTCCGTGAGCGCCTCAAGGATATCCTCCGCCAGTACGAACTCCGGGAACGGCACTTTGAATGTGTGATACGTTCAAAGGAGCTTGAAGTCCTTCTCTCGAGAGCGAGGGCGGCAGAACAACAGCAACTAGCGGAGGGGCAGGCGAACAGGACAGCGAAGGCAGAACAGGAGGTAATGCAGGAGTAGCCATACGTTCTCGATCCGGGGTTGATCGTGTTGACCTGTCTGCAGAACGAGCAGCTGCGGAAAGACCTTGAACTTTCCCAGAACGGTCAAACGATGCTCATCGACAAGTTGATCGCGTGCTGTAAAGAGGTGCGTATGACCCCGGTAAATCACGCACATCCGCCCCTCCGTCTCTTGAACGCCTTCTCATACACATCTCCTTTCGCTTTCTGGGTCGCTTTTACGTTGCGAATGTTCAGCCGAACGCGGAGCGGACGCAACGGCTGTTCGCGTCACTACGAGAAGAACTGGAGAAGAGAGGAACAAAGTTTGCAACTAGTGGAGATTGAACAACGTAATGGAATTCGACCAAGGACACTCGTTTCTAACCATGTGGGGGCGGTGAGATCACAATGCGTTGAATTTCGACGATTTCAGTTTGGAGGTGACAGGAAGAAACAAGACAACGAGAAGGTCGGTCTCGACTAAAAGTACATACAAAAGCCGACGTCCAAGGAGCGTTCTAGTCCGTTGAGCTAAACCAAGATATCCAAGTCCTTCAAGGTATTCAAGATGCCCGACTTCTTGACCACTTTACCCTTCACACTCTCCAATCCCTCGCCAGCGTAGCTGACAAGTGGAGAAACCTCGACCTCGACACCCTCCTCCAACTTCGCGCCAGCAGCCTCGAGCCACCTTTTGTGCTGAGACAGCAGGTCCTTCCTGCTCGTTTCTGGATCATCCGAACCGGTTCCAGGGGCGTTCTTCAGCGGACTGAACTCCTCTCGACGTAAAACCTCCAACACGGCGAAGCGTTTCGTGAAGGGGAAGACGTCGAACACAAACATCTCGAGCTTCATCCCGTTCGATTTAACGGGCTTGACAACCTCTCCGGAGGAAATGTCGATATGTGGGATCTTCTTGCGAGCTATATGGTACGCGAGTTCGTCTTCAAAGTCCTTGACCTCGTTGAGGAATTGGAGGGTGTAGAAGTGGTTCGCGATGTTCCCAGCTCTGAAAGCGAGCTCACCGGTCTTGGGGTCAAGTTGCTCGGCTTGCGCCTTGGTGATCTCGGAGTACTCGACTACGCTAAACTTGCTCTGACGGAGAGCGACGACGCCAACTGATTCAGTGGGGCTGGATTTTGGTACGACCTTGGCCGCACAGTCGGATTGTTTGTGGATGCAGTAGCCAATGAAGATAGGATCCGCGACCTTTACGAGACAGTTGTCAACACAGTAACTGTGGATGTACTTGATCTTTCGTGCGGCGAGATCGGAGAGGACGGTTCGAGTGGCGTCTTCTGAAGAGAGTGGTTGACGGAGAGCGGCGTAGAGACCACCGTTACCGTCTGGGGCAACGGCGACACGGGATTTAGTCTCAAGGAGAACTTTTCCGTCCATCGTCAGGCACGGGAGCGTCCCTGTGGTTATGACATCAGCGGGCGTGGATTGAATAGTAGCCATATCACAAACCCTGCTCAAACAAGATGACGTTCGACGGGTCGAGTCCGAAATACGAGTTCTCCTTGAAAAACTTCTCCGTCTCTGGACGGGTGGGACCACTGGTCATCACATACCAAGGGACGATGACGGATCCCTTCTCCTTTCCGAACTCGGTTTCCGCCACGGTCTGTAACCTGGCGATCCTCTCTGCTTGGTACTGGAATAGCGATTTGTGTGAGGGAAGCCCGATGTCGTAGCACCCTTTAGGAGCGCTGCTGCCCAACCTGGTTCCTTGTCCACCAGCCATCAACAGAACGCCGACCTCTCCGTTTGCGACTGCGCGTAGGCCGAGCGTCCTCCATTCCGAATCGGCGGCGGGATCGTGGGTAGAGGACGAGGCATCCTCAGGCAAGGGTTCGATGATCTCCGGCGAGGTGCCCTCGTTTGCAGCCTTTTCGACCTCGAGAGCTTTGGAGTGGATACGGTTCACGCGCTTGATGTCGATTGAACTGAGTTGGGTGAGAAAAGCTGATTGCTCTGATGATGACAACGAAGACCAGAACTGGAACAGGTGACATTGGCCGCCGTCCTCGTATAGCTTGCGAGTAGATTCGTATGACATGGTGTGTTGCGTGGACTATGGGAACGGCAGTCGTCGAGTACGCGAGGTCGAAGGTGTGGTTGTGGTTGTCGCCTTGGTTGGTTTCCGGGATCACCTCTTTGTAAACCAGAAACGCCGATCCCCCGGCAAATCCCACATTCACGCGGGACGAAATGTGGCCGACCACGTTTGGTTCGGCAAGCGTACAACATCATGAAAGTCAATCACCTGCTCAGCGCTCGCGTTCATGGGCATACTGCCTGCTGGGCCTTGTCACACTACGCTCTATGGTGAATTATACTCTCCACCTCAC
>Ga0307516_10004429_pt1 | contig 17345 bp, 19 predicted proteins | sample 19_EM_MG_FD_203310 | JGI IMG/M metagenome (GOLD analysis project Ga0307516, IMG submission 203310) | Populus trichocarpa ectomycorrhiza microbial communities from riparian zone in the Pacific Northwest, United States - 19_EM | ecosystem: Host-associated > Plants > Roots > Unclassified | place...
CGCCTTGGCGGAGCGAGGGCAATGGACCCTCGAGAAAATCCGTAACATATCGAACACTACGTACAAAAATTGCCAACGAAAGATCCGCAGGCCGATCGGAGCTACCCCCGGCTTCGCCGGGGTCCTGTTGCACGTCTCCCATTGATCCTGTGCCGTTGCGCCGTGTCACCACTAGGTTCCAGAAACGTCCCAACACGGGAATATGGATACCTGTCCTCGCACGTCCTCTCTCTCCGTGGTCACGACGAACGCCCTCCGGATTCTTATAAATCCCACGCCGGCTGGGTGATGGTCCTACCAACCCCCCACATCTCTAGATCGCGCTCTATATCTCCTGAACTCTCGCCTTCAATGACCAGAACTACAGAGGCTCTGCCTCCCCCCACCTCACCCGCGAGTCGCAGACTCAGGACCGACGGCTCACGCAACCAAACCTCCCTCCCAGAGGGGACGTTACCCCCAGCAGTTGTGAGTCTCACAAAGATTCGACGAGTAAAAATGATTTGACCCTCTGTAGTCAAACGGATGAGCTTACCGCTCGCGTGAAAGCCCATCGACCGAACGCGCGTGGGAGAACGTGCTCATCTCTCACGAGGTAGGTTTCATCTTTTGCAACTGGCGGACTGGAAGTTGACATCGTGCTGGTAAGGGTGAACCGCAGATTTGTGACTTCGGAATGATGCAAGAAGGCACCGAAGGCACAATCTCAAGGAGGGCATCGGGGTGGCATCAGACATTTAGCCCCCGAACTCATCGAAGACGATGCCCTCCGACACATTCTCATTTGGGATGCTGATGCTCGAATGCATCACGGAGAAGACGCCGTCCTTCGATCCCCCAAGAGATGCTGTGGCCATTCACGCGAGGATCAGCAAGCAACAGTATCCGCCTTGACCAGATGGACAGGATCCGAGGAAGCCGTCTCTCGGATGATTTATGGTTCAGGTCACGGCGGTTTTAGTTATTCTAGTGGCTGAGGATGGGTCAGGGTAGCGGTTAACTAGCCCTCTGATGAGCCCCTTCGCAAGGGCGAAACCCAAAGACTCCCTTTCACTTTATGTAAACCTTTGTATTTCCGCGGATTTCCATGTTGATATGAAATGCGATGATGCGTCCGAACTTGACCCCCAGACGCGCGAGTGTGGATCCACATTCAATGCGTCAACTCTGCGGTCTCGATTGAACCTCGGAGTGATCCATACGCCCGAGTGGAGTACACGGCAAGGAAACCGTGTTCGGTATCATATTGGATCGCAACGTAGCCTCGGAGGCCCTCGAGGACGGGAAATGTGACGGCTGGGAAGCGGAAGAGGTAAGGTTCGCGGTACCCCGAACGCACGAGTTTGAACACCATCATCGTGACGTTCACAGCTGTGCGCATTTGTCTGAGATCTGGAGAGGGGATGAGAAATTGTAATTTCGGGTTACACCCACAGGGGGCGCACAGCAATCCAAGCGCAGCCCGTATAATGGAGATCGGTTCTACGAATATCTGGTACGAAAGCCGGTTGAGACCCCCGCTTCACGTAACGTCTTGTTTGTGGCCCACGGCGGATAACACTCAAGCAGGGGATGTGTCAAATGGATGTATTCACGTTATGGAGAGTCATTTCTGAAGTTCACGGACAGTCAAAGTAATACGCGAGTACATACCAAGCGCCAATGCCTCTGCCGTCGCCGTCGTCGAGGTGGATGGACAAAGCCTCCCTGAAGCCTCCCTGAGGTGCTTTTTATCTTCAAACCACATTCGCTGTTCGAATCCAAGAACAAGTGAGTCACAGAAGTGCTGAGCAACCTTACGACCGCTCTTGAATCGCCACCCGCGTTCAACCCGTGGCGTATAGTGAACAAGCCAGGGGTCCAACAAATGGGGCCCTCCCGAAGTTTGGTCTTGAAGGTGTCAGACCCTCGTCCTTCTCGCACGAAAGCAGGAGCCCAATGTTGAACCTGATGCAGGGATGTAGATGGGGGCGGCAGTGAGTGGCGTGTGGCACGAAAGTAGTTCCGCAGAGTCCTGTGGTCGTCGAAGGTAGTTATTCCACGTGGGGGTGTGTTCCAGACGCGTTAAAGGGAAAAATACATCTTGGGGATTAGGTCACCGGGTACAAGTGTGGGAGGGTGGCCAGTAAGACTCACGAACGACGACGACACTCTCCGAGGTTGGAGGAGGTCTTGCTGATCGGGTAAGCTTAACCGAGAGAGAACGGGCGGAACGATGGTGTGCTCCTCAAACGTTCTGTAACAGCGGATTCGTTGGTCGACTCCAGAACTTAATCCGGCCTTTGCCGATTCACATCCAAGTCCGAAGATGCACCCGCCTCGTTACAACGCTCTTCAACTTTTGTCTCTCCCCTCACCACCGCTTATCCGAACCGACGCCACTCGCAATGGCAGATCTAGAAGAAGTCGTTGAAAATCCGTACGCCCTCTGATCGTGCGCCATGTATCCTAACTAATTTCCGCTCGCGTCGGCTAGCCGAGAAGGCGAGGGCGAAGGCTCAGGACCTGAGGCCGAGAGAACCTCAGCAGGTGCCAAACAAACAAGGTACATTATATCCCAGTCACATCGCCCGGCTCGCTGATCTTCCCATCCTCAGGCCAACAAAGCCCCAGAACTCTAATGGATCGGAGGTCTCTGTCCAGGGTCCACCGTTGGGGTACGGTTTCCACGTCTCACAACTGACCAGTTCCCCGTTTCTGATATTCAATCGCAGCCAGGCCCCCGAAGAAGCGCGGGAGGAGGACGAAAGGGGTGGAGGAAACCACGGAAAGCACATGGATGGGTAGGTTTTCTCTCGCGCCCGACCAGAACGTCACTAAGATTCCGAATAGCTGGGCGCAGGACTTACCGCCTGCCCATGAGGATCGTCGGGCTCGGTTTTACGAACATTACCGCAAGGAGGCTGAGGAGTATGACAAGGAGACAATAAAGAAGTATGATGAGGACCTGAACACGACATTGATCTTCGTGAGTTTTGCGTGAGGTTCTGGAACACACGTACTGAAGGGGGTCACAGGCTGGTCTGTTCTCCGCGGTCACCTCCGCATTCATCATCGACCTCAACTCTCAGCTCCAACCGGACCCGAACGACGAAACCGCCGCTCTCCTCCGTGTTCTCATCTACAAGGTTGACAATACCACGTTCGGCAATGACGTTCCCACCCTTCCGCGATGGACAGGCCCTCCGCGCACCATCGTCCATGTCCAAGCCATCCTCTTCGCGAGTCTCGCGGCTTCAATCCTCTCCGCATTCCTTGCGATGCTCGGCAAACAATGGTTGAATCGATACGCGTTGACCGATGTACGAGGGACCGCTATCGAACGCAGCCAGAACCGACAGCGCAAGCTCGATGGCACCGTTGTGTGGTACTTCGACCACGTTATGGAGTCCTTACCGTTGATGCTGCAGGCTGCGCTGTTGCTCCTCAGCGGCGCACTCTCCCGCTATCTCTGGGGGATAAGTATTACCATCGCGTCTGTCATCCTCGCTGTCACTTTGCTTGGTCTCATCTTCTACCTTACCATCGTCGTCGCGGGGACGGCTTCGGAGAGTTGCCCATACCAAACCCCCGGTGCCCGCATCTTGCGTTATGTCCTCCCCCGCATTCTGCGCACTCTTCGTTCAGCTCCCTCCGCCGTCTCTGCGTTTGTCTTCACCGAGTTTTTCAGGTTGAGCGACATTTCCGCGATTTGCGACCTTCCCAACTTCTGGTGGTCGGGCTTAGAACAACCCTGGTACACAGTGGGAAATGTCTTCGTCAACCTCATATTCACCCTCGTAATTGTGCCGCTTATGGTGCCTGTGGCAATAGTCATAGATGCCTTCAATCTTGGGCACACGATGTATCGGTTTTCGGCTGCGCTCGGTAGGATGTTGTACCGCATGTCCATGGGTACCTCCCCTCCAGCGCACATTTTGGACTTGCAATGCATTTCGTGGATGCTCCGGACGACCTTGGACAAAGAGGTTCACCTGTCAACTTTAAAACACCTCGAGTCACTGACATCAATGCCTGCCGACTTTGACCCTACCCTTGTTGCCTATTGCTTCAACGCCTTTGTTGGTTGTGTCAATGTCAGCCGTTGCGAGGTGGTAGTTACACAAGGGTTGGACCAGCTTGCGATAGTGTCTGCCCTGTGCTTTTTCCGTGCCATCTCCTACCTCTCTATCATGGATCCAACCTCAAGTGTGCTCAAGGATATATGTCAACGCTACACCAAGATTTTCCCAACCGAAGTTGATTTCCACGGCCACCAATTCTCCCACACCATGAATGCCATCCGTACGGTTTTCATCCGAAGCGTGGACCGTCGGAACTTCGCGTGGAATGACTATAGACCACCCCGTGACGAACACATTGTCGTCGCCCAGACCTTCACACAGCTTGCCCAGTTCGGATACCAAAGAACACGCCAAACGAAGGTTCCTCGCTTGATCCTCCGTTTCGCACTCTATTCCCTTTCCATGGGCGTCGATCCCCCACCTCCAACACCCGTCATTCGCGACTCCCTCTCCATCATCGCAATTGATTTGGGCTGCGATGTCTCAATCGTGGGAGCTACAACCTTGGACGAGAGGTGTGTTCACCCCTCGTGGATTGTTACTACTCTGACCTTGGATCAGCACCCGGGTGGAGCCAGTTTCAAACCTGATAACTCAGAAGCTCGAAACATTAGCCGGAGCCGAAGATCATCATTCGCTCCAATCCAAGCACAAGGCAATTACTGCCCTCTTCCCGTATGCAGTCCGGGAGGAGCGGGATGGGCGACCCGAGATGTTGGATGCGATCTTACACGCGGCAAGAGCATCGAGGGAGAGGCAGCTCACGTGGAATCGCATCATACCGGCCGCTGTCAAACTGTTCTCTGGAGCAAGCCCTCGTGGAATCATACATGTATCACCTTACATCCCCTGGGGTCAGTTGACTGGTGGGGAAGATTTAGTTCAACGATGGGGAACGGCGGTCTCTGCGGTCGAGTACACTGATGAGCTCGGCCAAAGTGTGGTTGATGTGCTGTTACAGATCGCATTAGTGGATGGGCTAGTGTCGTCTATCCCCATTGGCGTTTGGTCGTGGCTGACCAAGCGGCCTCCCCTCTTGCCCACCTGCTTGGGACGTTACGTCGGGACACGCTCTCACGTCGTCAAGGCGGTACGGGCACTCGAGGACGTCGAGGTTCTGAAGTCGTATTTCCTTCTTGTCTGGTCCGAGTGGGATGACCTCCGGGACCATCGTGGTTTTGACAGGATGTGTGCTTCGATCCGGGAGGACCTCAGTGGAGCCGGGATGGGTAATCACCGGACGGAGCTCATCCAACGGCTGGACCATGTTCTGGGAGAGTTGGACCGGGGACTCGGGCACCTCAAGCAACACAATCCAGATCTTGGGAAATATGATCTGTGGAAGATGAAGCGTCGGTACAAGAAACTCAGGGAGTTATTGTTGGAGGCAGAGAAACGTACGTCGTTTCAAATGACCGCGCTTTGACCTACACTTGCTTACGCGGCCTGCGACGTTCATGCATGCTGTTACTTCTCCCATGCTCTTGCATGCACGTAGTTTCCCCCACGGGACACCCGGTTTGAGTTATTCTCCTGCCCGCTCCGTTTATGTAGACCTCAGTGTCCCCCGCTTCTCTATGGATCCCCCGCCATTTTTTCTCCGGACTTTCGCAACTTTGGTGGGATGTGTGTTTCGTCTATTTCTTCGGTATGTAGCTTTGGGTGACGGTTTTTGTAATTACCCCCAGGGTCGATCGTTTTGAGCCGGTGATTTCGCGCCTCATTTTGATTATGTACCCCCTTATAGAATGATTTCCCATTTCCCATTCGTTCTCACCTCGTTTATTTCTCATCTTATATGTTCCGGGAATTCGCGGGTCTTGTTTTATTGAGATCCCAGAGGTTTGCGCCGGGTTCTCCGGTGGACACTGCCGGGCCGCACTCGCAGGGAGAGGAAACACGCGGGGGTGATACCCAACTTCTATTGGAATACGCAAAGAGTTTGTAACGACACGCACCGTTCAACTGCTGAGTTCTGAGGCAGACGTTGACGCTCAAAGTCACCTGCCCGATCTGGTTCGTCGAGGAGATCCATCCACCCAGAATCTTTTTCTACAGTGGAGGAAACTCAAGGAAAGACGGGTGGATCCTCCCCTGAGTGCTGCTGACACACCGGATAGTCGTCAGCGTCTATAAAGAGGAAGAAAAATGGGTCTGCGGGGGAAGGGCTGTAAGGCTGGACCCCTTGGGGCGCCGCGTTTGAAAACGTAGTTTACACAGACCCCCGAGCAATCAGCACTCCCGAATAGTTCGTCAACTCCTCCGACCGTGGTCACACTGTTCTCAGCCTTGGGTCCTGTTAGCTGTAGGCGCGCAACGCCGAGGAAAGGCGCCAATTTGTTCGGATCATCTCGATGAGGGGGGTTCCATCCGTGTGGACATGCGCACCGGGACAATGGTCCGCTCTTGTTCCGTTGGGAATCGCCCCGCCCAAAATAATAGACCCGTGGAGTTTCTCGAGGAGAATTATTAGGAATCCCACACCTCGAACAGAATGGAGAACGGGAGCTCACAGAATGCTCCAAGGTAAAATCCCACGTCGGGTGTAGCGCCAATAGGAAACTACGTAGGACGTGATTGGTGCTTGATGATATCACCATACAGTGATCCGCAAGAATGAAGAGGGAAAAATGAAATCCGACGTTAGCGTCGAACGGTTGTCAGTGTCTGGATTCATGCGAATTTCACATGTTTGGGAGGGAATAGCCTGTTGTCGGCCCTTCTGAGTGGCTGGGTTGCGAATGGTGTTCATGGGTCCCTGGGGCGACGATAGAATTGAAGGTAGAACTGTCGACGGATCCAAGGGATCCCAACAAATGGCTCAATCCTGTGGGACCATGGATCGCAGTGAATGGTAGCCCAAGCACGATGATGGTGACCGGATGACCAACCTACCGCAAGGTCATTCTGCCCAGCTTAAATGAGAACTTATGACTCGGGAATTAGTCACCCCAATTGACGAGCGGAGGGTGAGGGAATGCGAGGCGGTGGCCGACCTTGTTCATCCACCAGACGGCCGTGTGCCGGGGTTTGTCGTGTGTCACGTTGGGTTCAGCAGCGAAGGTATTCCTACTTGACGAAGACACTTTTCCTTCTGATTCATTCCCGGAACCTAGGGAGGGCTGGCAGCAAGGTTCAAGAGGATTTAGTTTGCGCCGACCGGGAGACGTACCATTGTTCCTCAGAAGACGGTAAACATTCCCGCCACGCATGACTCTAGTCAGGATCAATCGACACGGGGAATATGCCGGATAGGGCTGGCTGTACATACGAGACGATTGGTGTAAGTGTTGCGTGGTTGTCCCGTGCCCGCAGTGAGCGGAGACTAAATAATGTTCGAGTTCCATAGGTTTCGCGAAACTTTCCGTGGTTTGACCAGTCGAGAGGGTGGGGGTAAACGCTGTGAGGCGAACAGGTTTAGCAGACGCGATGTGAGATGGTTACGATGCGTTCTCGAAGCTGGAGTCCAGCCGGGGAGGGAGAGGGAAGGGTCTGGCGTTCTCGGAGTTTGCCGGGTCAATCGAGCCCAAATTCGTCTAGTCTCAACGAGTCTCAACCCGCACTAAGTAGTAGCCGGTCAAATTGCCGGGTGGAACCCCTGTGTGACGCAATCGGCATCTCACAGCGCGGGGAACAGGACGGCCGGGGCCGCAATCTGCATGTGACATTCGTTGTTGTGTATATAAGGGGACGCCCACCGCCTCCTCTCATCCCCCAACCCAATCTGCACCCAACTCAGCTCTGCGGTTACGACTCCACTATGGAACCCCCTAGTGTGTCCCATCGCGTTTCCTTTGTTGGTTCCACACTGATCTTTCGAAGATTTCCCATTCTCCAATGATGAACTCAACAAGATTGGGGTCCTCGGTGAAGGTAAGTTTCTTCATGTTGGCACCAGCTAGTCATCCCGAGAGGGGTGACTCCTTCTCCTTCTCACTCTTCCTTTCACTCTCTAACCACTGCAAAGTCCACATCACACTCACCACACCCCCTACAGGAGTCCCCCATATCGCCACACGAGCACTTGAAATGATGAGAACACGACCAGATCTTCTCAGTGAGTCCTTTTACCACCTTCCACGTCTATATCGGACTTACCCCCTTCTGCAGAGCCCTCCTTATTCGCTCTTGAGTGCGTCAGCCTCCGGGGCCTACAATACAAGGGCCCCAGCTTGCCCCCCTTGGCCAGCTCCTCCACCTCCAGCAACTCGTTGACCTCCAACTTCTCCCCCCTCACCCTCACCAGCGAGGCAACCGTTGTTTCTGAGCACGGTCCTGATGCCTACGAAAGTACATCCTATTATAATGGCATTACTGGGGATGGCAACTGCCCAGAACTCGTGTACCGTTCCAACGCTCTCACCACGTCATTCCCCAAGCCTGTTGGCAGACTCGGCCAAGTCCCCGTCAAGCCTGCCCACGGAGTTTTTGATACCCCTCTGAACAAGGTCTGGGACATTGTCGGTCCCCGGATTCGCGACATCATCAAGGCACACGGAATCAAGTGGTCTACGATTGACATGACTCCCGTCGTCGTCTGGATTGGCGTCCAACCCGGCTCTACCTCTGCCAACACCGCCCACGATGTCTCCAAGCAGATCCTCGCTCTTCTCCAGAATCACGGAGTCGAGGGTGTTGTGGTTGAGTGGAGAGAGACGGTCGTGCAGAGGCTGGCAGGCCCCCCACTCCTTCGACCTACCCACAGCCCCCTTTCCAGTATCCCGACCACAGGAAGCTTTGGGTCACTGCCTGCGCTTCGAAGCTTACTTTCTCCATCCCTGCCGAGTTCGACTCTGAGGGCAGGCATTGTTTTACCGTCGGAAAGGATGGCGACACCACCGACTTCACTGTCAGGCGCTACTCCGGACTGGTGTCCTACACTCGAGATGACCTTGGTGTCGAGTCCAAGGAGCTCGCCATCTACAACGCTGGCTACAGGTCCATCGAACCCTTCTCTGCCAAAGGAGACTCGGGCTCTCTCGTTTGGTAAATGGTAGGCGGCGAAGCCTGCATCGTCGGCCAACTCCACTCGGGCGTGAATGAAGGCGGCGCGACAAGAAATACAAGGCTCGTCTCTTTCTTCCGCCTTGTGCTTTCGCACACATAGCTGACGAACGTCGAGCAGTTTCTCGTCACCTTCTCCTTTGACCTCGTCACTTCTACCATACTCCCACTCCCCCGTTCTCGTCGTCGACTGCGAATTCTTCCTCTCTCCACCCGACTGTCCTTACTCTCGTTTCTTGGCTCCAGTCTGCGTTCTCGCTGTCGATGGTGCATCGGCGTGTCTTACTCGTTGGATCGCCATTCAGGTTTGTTTGTTTCTTCCATTTCGTCGATTCGCAATGATCGCTGACGGCTTCAACTCTAGAACTTGGCCATCCTTGCACGCGTCGTCTACCCTCTCGACTTTTGTCTCGGTTCCCTTCCCGTTGGTTGTCAGTAACGACGGATGCTTGGTCGTTGAATCGTCACCTTGGTATGTTGCTCCCTGCGTTGTTCTTGAGTACGTATGGCTGACGACGTTGACGTCCAGGTCCTGGCTCCTGGATTCGTCGCATCTGTTCTCGTAGCCTTCGTCGTCGGACACTCTCATCCTCCGCGTATTGCACATGTCTTCTGTATTCTCTCCATCGCCTCTCTTCGCCTCCACTCATGTAAAACCTTACATAAACCCCATCCATGTTACCGAACTTGTGAATGAACACTGTATCTTGTTGTTAACCCGTGTGTGATCGACGAGCTGAGGATAGATGTCTAGGTAACGGTTGAGTTGAGTATTTGAGCCATTGACGCTCGTGAAGTGCTTGAGTTCTACAAATCATCACCTTCGACCGCGGTCTTGGGACTTGTGCTTACACTGCTTAGTGCTTTACTTTCGCGGATGAATGAGTTCGACGTGGGGACCCTGGACCTGAAGCTTTTCGACTCGGATCATTCGACTCAGAGACGGTCGACACACAGTACACGGTATGGGGGGTGGGAAAGACTGTATAGGAGGCATATTCTGGCCGAACCCCAAGGTTACCAGGTAGGCATCGCTAGCTCGTATGCGAGGCACTTAATCGAAACTAGAGGGCCACGGGCCTGGTTACCTTACTATACGGTACTGAGAGTGTGGACGGTGGGTCGGAAAGAGGGTCTATTACTACCTAACCTGCTTTGTAGGGCCGTCGATGAGGATAACCCTCGAGCTCACCACAACAGCTTTCAATCAAGGCAAACTTCGCTCACGGTTGACTGGAGACAAGGTTAACGATGCGTACTTAATTGGCACTAAACGGAATGGTCTCTACGTTACTGCTACTGAACTGAGGTGGGTACGTCGCAACCAGCAGCGCCAAGGCAGCAGGATATGCCTCCCGAGTGCCTAGTTGTGCACCATTCTCGAGTACCAACTACCTCTGCTCGAGGGCTGCTACGTACTCGCGATCAACGGAGCTGTGGTCGAGGACGCATGCGTTCAAAGTCGATTCAGGAGAACGAGACGGTGTACTGAGGGTCGAAGACGCAGAGCTGGATGGAGAGCCTCCATCCCAAAGTTCCGGAAGATCAATGTTTATCGAAGGCGCGGTGGACGTCGAGGACGGAGAAGGTTTGCTCCCTAGAAAGAAGTATAGCTATCAGGGTCGAGGCAGGGACCAAACGAAAGTTCGACTCACCAAAGAGACTACTCTGTTCGGCAAACTCAAAGGTCCCAGGTCGAGGTAGCGTAACCCGTCTACGCTTATGAGGCTTTCCTTCCCTGTCCCCACTCTTCTCCCCCTTCTGGCAGGAACGACCACGCTTGACACCTGACTTCGGCTTCCTGGGCTCCCAGCAGTGAACGTCATGAAGATGGAAGTCTCTGTCCTCCCGCGTATCGAACGAGCTAGAGCACTTTGGATGTGGGCAGGTGAGAACCTCACGACCAATCGATTCCACAAGGTGCCCTTTCTCGATGCGAGACTGCCACGAGGCTTTGTCGAGGAACCGCTGCAGCCACAAGGTAGGTGTAAGGTTCTCGTTGCCGAGACACCAGAAGCAGAGGCCGGGCGCAGCGAGAGTATTGGCGTAGATGAGGGGGTCGCATTGATAGGGTAGAGTGTCGAGATTCGATCAGTGGTTCTCGCAGTGGCGCTTCCAGTCATCCAGGCTCGTGGACCAATGGCTTTCGGGGCACAAGAAGCAGAACTCGACGAAAGGAGCGGGGGAACGACGTGAGCGCTGAGACGCAAGGTATGACTTGCGGCAGTTGTAGATGTGCTTCCATTGTGCGTGTGCAGGGACACTGTTTACATATCAACGTCGGGAATCACCATGAAAGAAGACGCATACCGTTTCGGGACCGCGCAATGGCAGTTCTTGAGCTCTAAGCCAGGACGAGCTTCGACCTCGAACTCCGACCGACACAGCCCGATAAGGTCCTTCAGAACAGCCTTCCCAGCCTTGCACCGAATGGTGGTGACGGTGGATAGCGGCTCCGAGAGATGTTGGCGGACTGGCATCAGATGGCGAATGCGAGAGGAGGCAATGCGACGGTGGCCTACGTCCTTGGTTTTGGTGGGTTTGGTGGTCCGTTGAGGGTTCTCCTTCTGCGTCTCGCGGTACTGCTTGAGGGCAGCGAGCTCGAGACCCCTGAGGAAACCCTGGATCTCTGCTTGTTCCTTCTTGATAATAGCGCTATCGGAGTCGGGAAGGCTCTCCGATTCGGCAAAAACAGCAGAGTATTGGCTGCCCGTCACTAGCTCATGAAACTCTCGCGCTGAGAGCGTCTGTGCGAGCTCCGGATTGTGGTTCAGATTGTGGTTCATCTTGAGGAGACGAATGAGAGGGGAGGGTTCAAGGAGTATCGCCAGCGTATACAGCTTGACCATCAGTGCCTGGGTTCCTCGGAGCGTAGTACTTGTCGTAGATGGAGTCGCTTCCGTGTCCAGCGTGTCTCCTACGCTGAGAAGAGGTATATTCCTCACCTATACAAAGATAAACGAACGGAATCGGGGATGGACAGTCCAAGATGACTTACCGACTGCACGGAGACCCTCTGCACGGAAGTCGTGGTTACTTGGGACGGAAAACCAGCTCGAACAACCGCATCGTGAAGATGTGCACAGTATGTGCGAGCAGACCAGATGTGGCCGTCGCCTCGCTCGTAAACCGGTCTCTCGACGAAATCCGAGTGCCAATAGATGCGAACAATGCCTTCCTCAGGCGGCCCAATGTCGAGAAGCTCGTCGACGGTCTGAAAGTCCCGGAATGCGTCCTTCGCCGGGAGAATGGTGACTCGAGAGCATAGGGCTGAACAGGAGGGGATGGTGGCCTGATCCCTCGTGTAACGAATGCTCCGGACTGAAGCAAAGCAGTAAGTATGCGTCGATACACCAACACAAGGGGCGTACTTTCTCCAGGGGGTAGAGGTCGTACCTTTCCCATCTTTCTTAACTTCCATAGCAAACTCGGGGTTGCCTTGTTCGTTGCGCAAGCCGACGAACCACACGTCCTGGTTGTTTTGGCGTAGGTCAGTATGATGGAACGGCGCCCTAGTAGCAGACGAACCTTGTAGCGCAGGCCTCGATTACTCCCTTCGCGAGCAGTTGACTCGATGTACTCGCCAACTCGAGTAGAGGTAAAGACGTTGAGCAAGATGCCGTCCCACAGATCAAGACGGTCTTTGGAGCTGCCGTACCGATGCCAGTCGTACCCCCACAGCAGTCTGGCGAGATAGACGAGATGAGACATGGCAGCGTACTTCCCGGCGCGTTTGTAACGCGGAAGCTTTAGCTCCTTCTGGAGGTCGTCGTTTATGAACTGGAAATCGCCAAGTTTCCCGTTTGGCTAGAGAGGATAGCACGACAACTCACATTCGTAGTGGATTCTATGATCTTGGGGTCGACCGGCTCCCCTTCTCGGTCCAGACCAGCAGTAGTGTTCTTCCAGTACTGACGGAAAGTTCTTAGGCGCGCATCGGGGTCGCCTACCTGCCGTCGATGGCCTTCAATCATGAGAATGAATGCCTTTGGCGTTTCGTAGTCGTCAAGCCTAGCCCCCCCGCTTTAAGCTGCTAGTACCTGTCGAACATGACGAGCATAAGAAGCTAAGCCTACAGGTAACGATGGATTGACTTACTCTCTCCAAAGCCCTGCTCCACGTTTGTAGCTTCGTTCGGTCCCGGATGCGAGGGGCCTCCAGGCCTGCTTATCGTTGACGATGCGTTGCTTCTCGGGATGCGTTTGCTGTGCACCCTTGCTGAGGAACTTCTTGAGCGTTTTGGTGCGTCCCATGGCTGAGAGCTAAGAGCGACGGGTTCGACAGCGAGTAGGGTAGCAATAGGTAAGACAACTAACAGGAGAATAGCCTCTCGGTGTCGATGTGGACTTGCACAAATAACGTCCATCGACTTGGCGGGGATATTGGGAACGTCACGTCCATCGAGCCGGCGGTTTTTCATGGTGGTGAGCTGGACCAAAGTGCGGAAGGGGCGTCGTCCTAATTTTGGATGTTTTTGGTGTCCAACCGCGTCAAATTGTGAACGGGGGAGGCTGTACCAGGCGCTGGGGTCAGCTGGGGAAGACGAGACGAGAGGTCGATGAGGAAGTTCAATACTCAATGCCCGGTCAGCTCGGGAACGTCAAATTGACGCGTGAATCTTTTCGCAAGCGTTCCTCTTCCAGCTTCCACGCACCCCACTCGAACGACCCGGCCTCGACGTACTCTCTCGCGGGCCCTCAAACAGGACTTTACTGGATATCTCACCGGCGCTATAACTCAAAATTCGCGCCTCCAAACTCTATCAGACCCGACCTTCCGCGGGTACTCCACTCGTCACCCTTCGCTTTCCCTTCACCATTCCCCATCCCTCTCTCCACGAAACAAACCGATGTACGTCGCTGCGACAGGTCCGGAAGACATCACGACTACCCGGGTTGCGCAATTGAACAGGGCCCAACCACGTATACCGGAATGACTATGGGAGATGCAGGTTGAGCTCCGCCCTCGCCATTACCCTTTCTGAGTCCGGACCTATGCACAGGAGGGTGATTCCTGAGATTCACGTTACTGTACCCCGCCCCGGGTCTCTAATGTTCAATCACAGCCAGAACGCGGAAAGCAGGACAGAGGTGGATGAAGGGACCTTCGCCCTCGATTCTACGAACGCTGTCGTAAGGAGGTCGAGGGGAACGACTGGGTGTTTATGGAGAAACGTGATAAGGATTTGAGCAAAGGATTGAGGTTCAGCGTCGTGCGTATTGTCCTCTGACCTTTGCCGATTGGCTGATTTACCCTCCGCTATTTTGTCCGCATCCACCATCGGGATTAGTTCCCACCTCCAGCCTATCCAGACGACACGTTCCTCCTTCACGAGATTAACGACACCTTCTGCAATGCCCTTACCATCTCGCGGTGGGGTGGCCCTCCACACACGATTATTAAGGTTCAAGCACCCCCTTAGTAACCCTTACTCCTTCACTCCTCTCCGGCCCCCTCGTAACGCTCGGGAAACAACGGTTGAGCCAACGTACCGCCACCGATATCCGAGGTCCGCCACCAAGTGCAACTGGGACGGAAAGCCAGAACTGGATGGCATTGTTGCGTGGTGGTTCGACTATTTCATGGAATCGTCATACCGACCCGCAGACTGTCTGGTTGTGCTCTCTTCTGCTATCTGGACCTTCTGCAAGTGGCTCCCGGAAACGCGCTCCGAAGATGTTTTGCTCTCCCATTGGAGCGTGACCTTGGAATAACTTTTGTGTATGGTCATGCACTCTCATCTCGTTCAGGGTTTTCCACCCCATTCGATGCACGTGTTCCTATGTCAAATTACCCCTGTAAAAAGATAAAATGATGGTTTTTTGTGCGCTGGAATAGTTCACCACTTGGGGCGGGGATTTGAATTCCTCGGAGCTGGTACTCGTGCGAAATTGTATTTCTTTCTCGGTCTGACCGCAATGTCTCACCGACGATAGCCTGGTACAGAACAGTCTACCTAGTGTAATGATCCCCTTCGATACCTGGGGTGTCCTACCCCGTGCTGGAACATTCAATTCTCATCGAACTGAAGGTACGCTGTAGTTCTCGGGGTGGTGAAAATCCGCTTCCCCGTAGTACCCGAGTCAACATCCGTTGATCTGTCCAATGGATCTGACCGAGCTCTGGTGGTATTCTGTTCTTTGGTCCACGCCGATGGTCGCACGCCTGGCGGCTAACACGAGCATGCCTGGGAACCCGTCCGCATCGTGGTTGCAGCGCGGCGGCGCTTATCAAGGCTTATCAGTCGCTTATCGCTCGACACCTTTCGCTCTTCCCCCCACCATCCCCCCCCTTGGAGCGGACTCAATCGATACCACCTGTCATGGCAGATCTAGAAGAGGTCGTAGAAAATAAGTAAGCTCTCTTGCCGTCCAGTGACGTATCTCAACTAAATCACATCCGTATCCATAGCCGAGAAGATGTCGAGGGAAATTCAGGTTCAGGGAATGAGGCTGGGAGCAGCTCGGTCAATGGAAATGGCACGAAACGAAGACGGTACGACGAATTGCACCAGTGTCGTTTAGCTCGCCGAGTATTTGATCCTCAGGTCGAGGAAGCGTCGGAACTCTGGTGGGCCAGAAGGCTCTGTACCACGAGATCCCCAATCGGGGTACGATTTACACCCCATAACCGGTCCATTTTCCCATTCCTCACCTTCAATAACAGCCGGGACCCCGAAGAAGGACAGAAGGAGAATGCGAGTGAGGGACAGAACAACAAACAACCTGTGGATGAGTGAGTTCTCTCTCTCACCCGACCAGAATGTCGCTGAGACCATACACAATAGTCAACAGGACATACAACCTACTCAAGAGGATCACCGGGCTAAATTCTTTGAGCACTACCGGAAAGAGGCGGAGGAATATGATAAGGAGTTCCTGAAGAAGTACGACGAGGACTTAAACACAACTCTAATCTTCGTGAGTCTTGTGTCAAGTTCCAGCGTGTGGATGCTTAAAAGGGTACCAGGCTGGTCTGTTCTCTGCGGTCGCTTCCGCATTTATCCTCGATGTCCAGTCTCAACTCCAGCCCGACACGGGTGAGGAGACTGCCGCCCTCCTCCGAGTCCTTATCCACAAGATTGACAACACCACCTTTGGTGCCAACCCTCCTGCCATTCCCCAATGGACTGGTCCCCCCTATGCAATTGTCCAAGTCCAATCCCTCCTTTACACAAGCCTTGCCTCTTCCCTCCTCTCAGCCTTCCTCGCAATGCTCGGTAAACAGTGGCTGAACCGATATGCTTCCACTGATATGCGAGGGAATGCAATTGAACGCAGTCAGAATCGGCAACGCAAACTTGATGGTATTGTCAACTGGTATTTTGACTATGTGATGGAGGCATTACCATTGATGCTGCAGGCTGCACTACTGCTTCTTGGTTGTGCCCTCTCTCGCTACCTCTGGGGGGTGAATATCACTGTTGCATCTGTTGTCATTGGGATTACCTCCTTTGGCATGATCTTTTACCTTTTCATCATCATTGCTGGCACAGCTTCTGAGAGCTGCCCATATCAAACACCTGGGTCCCGTGTTTTCCACTACCTGGGGACACAGGCTAAGAGAATACTCCCAGGTATTGTCTCAGCCTTCAGATCTTTCAGAGATGGGTTTATGGGATCTGAGACCATGTATGTCATCACAGAAAATGTGGAGTATTATCACCACTGGTGGACCAGATACAAGATTATACACTTCTTGAGGGGCATGGCTCATGAACTCCCTCCTGCACTTGCCATTGATGTTTATCATCTTGGAAAAACAATGCTGTGGCCATTGTATGCCTTTGCAGTTGGAGCTTACCACCTCAGTACCACATTTTTAGTTTCTCAAGTCCATGGCTCACCTTCCACCCTGGAAAGGGGAGTATCCCAACAGCTGGCTGTGTTGGACTTGCAATGCATTTCATGGATGCTCCAGACATCCTTGGACAAAACTGTCCACCTAGCAACCTTGAAACACCTTGCAGCAATGACAGAACTTGCTAATTTTGATCCCACCCTTGCCAAAGATTGCTTTGATGCTTTCATTGGCTGCATAAATGTCAAACATCATGAGGTGGTGGTTATCCAAGGGTTAGAGGAGCTTGCAGCAGTGTCTGCCCTCTGTCTTTTCAGTACTATCTCTCATCTCCTGGTCAGGGATCCAACTTCAAGTGTCCTTGAGGAGGTGCACCAGTGCTACCTCAAGGTCTTCCCTACATGGGCCAATTTTAGTGGCCAGCAATTTTACTGGACTATGAATGCTGTTCAATTTTTATATTTTCGGGAGTTGGAA
>Ga0307516_10004430_pt1 | contig 17344 bp, 16 predicted proteins | sample 19_EM_MG_FD_203310 | JGI IMG/M metagenome (GOLD analysis project Ga0307516, IMG submission 203310) | Populus trichocarpa ectomycorrhiza microbial communities from riparian zone in the Pacific Northwest, United States - 19_EM | ecosystem: Host-associated > Plants > Roots > Unclassified | place...
TGTCGGTCATGCAGTCGACGATGATCGCGGCGCCGCCGATGCCGTAGCCCTCGTAGCGGATCTCTTCGTAGCTCACGCCTTCGAGGTTGCCGGTGGCCTTGTCGATGTTCTTCTTGACCGTGTCGGCCGGCATGTTGGCGGCCTTGGCCTTTTCGACCGCCAGGCGCAGGCGCGGGTTCATCGCCAGATCGCCGCCGCCCTGGCGCGCGGCCACGGTGATTTCACGGATGACGCGGGTCCAGACCTTGCCGCGCTTTTCGTCTTGACGACCTTTGCGGTGCTGGATGTTGGCCCACTTGGAATGACCGGCCATGAGGCTCCCTTTTGGGCAGGCCGCCCGATTGCGGCCCGCTGTTCGCTAGACTGCAATTTTACGTGCCACTTTTCCCGCCCACCGGAGCACCCCATGGCCGAGCCCATCCTGATCGCCAAACACGTCGTTTCCGCGAAGGAAACGATCGAGTGTTTCCTGCTGCCGGCACTGGCCAACCGCCACGGGCTGATCACCGGCGCCACCGGCACCGGCAAGACGATCACGCTGCAGACACTCGCCGAAAACTTCAGCCAGCGCGGCGTGCCAGTCTTCATGGCCGATGTGAAAGGTGACCTGACCGGCATCACGCAGGCCGGCAAGCTCAGCCCGAAACTGGCGGCGGTTCTGGCCGAACGGGGCATCGAGCCCTCGCCCTCGGCCGCCTGCCCGGCCACGCTGTGGGACGTGTTCGCGAGCACCAAAGGAGCCCAGGGCCACCCGGTGCGCGCGACGGTCAGCGACATGGGCCCGCTGCTGCTCGCCCGCATGCTGGCGCTGAACGAAACCCAGCAGGGCGTGCTGCAGCTCGTCTTCAAGATCGCCGACGACAACGGCTTGCTGCTGCTCGACCTGAAAGACCTGCGCGCGATGCTTCAGTTCGTAGGCGACAACGCCGCGCAGTTCCAGACCGAATACGGCAACGTCAGCGCCGCCAGCATCGGCGCGATCCAGCGCGGCGTGCTGCAGATCGACGAACAAGGCGGCGACCGCTTCTTCGGCGAGCCGATGCTCAACATCGCCGACTTCATGCAGACCGACGCCGGCAAGGGCGTGATCAACATCCTGGCCGCCGACCAGCTGATGAACAGCCCGCGCCTGTACGCCACCTTTTTGCTGTGGATGCTCTCCGAGCTGTTCGAGCAGTTGCCCGAAGTCGGCGACCTGGAGCAGCCCAAGCTGGTGTTCTTCTTCGACGAAGCGCATCTCTTGTTCAAGGAAGCGCCGAGCGCGCTGGTCGAGCGCATCGAGCTCGTCGTGCGGCTGGTGCGCAGCAAGGGCGTGGGCGTCTACTTCGTGACCCAGAACCCGCTCGACATTCCCGACAGCGTGCTCGCGCAACTCGGCAACCGCGTGCAGCACGCGCTGCGCGCATTCACGCCGCGCGACCAGAAGGCGGTGAAGGCGGCCGCGAGCACGATGCGCGCGAACCCGGGGCTCGACATCGAGACGGCGATCACCGAACTCGCGGTCGGCGAAGCGTTGGTGAGCCTGCTCGACGAGAAGGGCCGGCCGAGCGTCACGCAGCGGGTGTTCGTGATCCCACCGGGCAGCCAGATCGGCCCGATCACGCCCGAGCAGCGCAAGGCGCTGATCGACGGCTCGCTGGTCGCCGGTGTCTACGAAAAAGCGGTCGACCGGGAATCGGCCTACGAGAAGATCAAGGGCCGCGCCGTCGCGAGTGCTGGCGCTCCAACGGCGTCGACACCGGCCGCGGGTGGCAGTACCGCCCGCCCCATGCCAGGCCCCACCGCCGGCCAGCCGGCCGACGCCGCCGGCGGCATGCTCGGCGGCCTGAAAGACGTGCTCTTCGGCAGCACCGGCCCGCGCGGCGGCAAACACGAAGGGCTGGCCGAGGCAGCGGCGCGTTCGGCCGTGCGCAGCATCGGCTCCAGCGTCGGCCGCGAGATCATCCGCGGTGTGCTCGGCTCGATCCTCGGCGGCGGCAAGCGGCGCTAGAACCGCCCCCTCGGTTCAGCAGGCCCGCCGGCCGCGAAGTCGACGCAGCCGGGTTCAGAACAGGCCCGCCGCGCTCTCAGTACACCTCGGGCACGACGATGTCGCCCGGCACCGGCTGGCGCACGTAGTCTTCATGCCGCACACGCTCGGGCAGCACGATGGGCGTGTGCTCGGTCTCTTCGTAAGGCATCTGGCTCAGCAGGTGGTGAATGCAGTTCAGGCGCGCCTTCTTCTTGTCCACCGCCTGCACCACCCACCACGGCGCCTCGGGAATGTGGGTGCGCTCCAGCATGATCTCCTTGGCCTTGGTGTAGTCCTCCCAGCGGCGCCGCGATTCGAGATCCATCGGGCTCAGCTTCCACTGCTTCAGCGGGTCGTGGATGCGGCCGAGAAAACGCAGGTGCTGCTCTTCGTCAGAGATTGAGAACCAGTACTTGATGACCTGGATGCCGGATCGCACCAGCATCTTCTCGAACTCGGGCACGGTGCGGAAGAACTCTTCGTACTGCGCGTCGTCGCAAAAGCCCATCACACGCTCGACGCCGGCGCGGTTGTACCAGCTGCGATCGAACAGCACCATCTCGCCGGCCGCCGGCAGGTGCGACACATAACGCTGGAAGTACCACTGGGTGCGCTCGCGGTCGTTCGGCGCCGGCAGCGCGGCGACACGGCACACGCGCGGGTTCAAACGCTGCGTGATGCGTTTGATCACGCCGCCCTTGCCGGCCGCGTCGCGGCCTTCGAACAGGATCACGACCTTGTGGCGCTTGGCCACCACCCAGTCCTGCAGCTTGACGAGCTCGCCCTGCAGTCGGAACAGCTCGCGGAAGTAGCGGCGCCGTGCTTCCTTGTAGTCGTCGTCGGGCAAGGCCGGGTCACCGGTCGTGCGGCCGGCAATGTCGTCGACGTTGCGGTCGTCGAGCTCGAGTTCGAGCTCTTCGTCGTAGCTGTCGGCCAGGTCGGCGTGGATGCGGCGGATCAGTTCGTGGTCATTCGCGGTCAAAGGGGTCTCCTGCCACGCGGGTGCGCGATGCAGGCGACGCTAGCCGCGCTTCATGGCAGTTTGATGACGGCGGTTCAGATGCCCGCGTACCACTCGTAACCGTTGTCTTCCCAGTAGCCGCCGTTGCCGCCGCGGATCTTGTCGAACGACTCGACGAGTTCGATCTGCATCAGGTACTTGGCGTGTTTGTAGCCGAGCTGGCGCTCGATGCGGGCGCGCAGCGGCGCACCGTTGTTGACGGGCAGCGGCTGGTCGTTGAGCTCGTAGGCGAGCACGGTCTGCACGTGGTAGGCGTCGTCGAGGTCGATGCTTTCGTAGTACTTCGAATCGCGCCCGTCGAGCGAGGGGCCTTCCATCGAATCGGCGCAACGGAACAGCACGTACTTCGCGTTCGGCAGCGGCTTCACCCGTTCGAGCAGGTGGGCCAGCGGCACGCCTTTCCACTTGCCGATCGAGCTCCAGCCTTCAACGCAGTCGTGGCGCGTGATCTGGGTACGTGCGGGCATCGCACGCAGTTCGGCAAGCGTGAACGCCGCAGGCGTTTCGACCAGTCCGCCGACCTGCAGCTTCCAATCGGCGAAGCCGCCTTTCTGCAAGGCCTGGTACTCGGCGTCGCGCGGCACGAGCGTGCCATTGGCCTTGAAATGCGCGGCCACGTCGGCCTGGCTGAACTCTTGCGCCATCGCCTTGCGCCCGGCCACGGTGCGCTGCGCCGCGTGGCTCAGGTGCTGCGCACTCATGAGCACATCGACGAAACTCGCGTTGTTCGAGAGCTTGTCGCAGCCCGCCAGCGAAAGTGTGCCGACCGAAACAAGCGCGCCACGCAGCGCAGCGCGGCGGCTCGTGCCGGCGCGGTGCCCGCTCGAGATCGGTTTCTTCTTCGGGCTCATTTCGCCTCCTTGTCGGCCGGTACCGTGTACCAGCCCGTGAGCATCGAACGCAGCTGGTTCCACACGCCGCTGATCAGCACCTCGAACAGGTGCACGACGACGAACAGCAGCAGCCCGCTGGCCGCCAGAAAATGCAGCGTGCGGGCCGACTGGCGCCCGCCGAGCAGGTCGATCCAGCCCGGCCACACCGCGTCGAGCCTGGGCGACATCGCCAGGCCCGCCACGATCACGAGCGGCAGCAGGCCGAAGATCACCACCAGGTAGGCCAGGTTCTGCAGCACGTTGTAGCGTTTCGCGGCCTCGCCGGTCGGGTGGCGGAACAGCAGGTGGTCCTTGATCGAGCGGCCGATGTTCTTCAGCTCGGCGCGTGTGGGCAGCAGGTTGCGCCGCAGGTGGCCGCTGAACAGGGCGTAGAGCAGGTAGGCCACGCCGTTGATCACGAACAGCCAGGCGAAGAAGAAGTGCCAGTGCCGGCCCATCGACAGCCACTGGCCGCTCGGCACTGTGGCCCAGGCCGGGAAAGCGCGTGTTGTCCACTCACCGGCCGGGCCGATCTTCGAGGTGCCGAGCACGCCGTGGGTCACGAACTCGTGGCCGGCGACGCGGGTCACGCCGACCACACCGCCGGGCATCTGCGCCGCGGTGATCGAGAGCCACGGGTTCGTGAAGCTCGAGTCCTTGCCCCAGTAGAGCGCGGGGTGGGCGTTGAAGATCGTCAGCCCGCTCATCAGCAGCAGGCTCAGGCACAGCACGTTGATCCAGTGCATCAGCCGCACCGGCAGGCGGTGGCGGTAGAAGCGCCGCGCGGCCTGTGCCGGCTCGGGCGGCGCCGCTGCGGTGATGTCCATGGGTGTCCTCCGGTTCGAGCTCGCCGGTCTGCACGAACGTGTGCCCGCGGCCAGCCGGTTCTTCTTGGTCGCCGCGGCCCGCCCGTCCTTACAACGCGCTGGCCGGAACCTTCACACCGAGGTCATCAGCTGGTTGCGGCCCTGGTTTTTGGCGCGGTACAAAGCCCGGTCCGAACGCTCGATCACGGCGGCAATGCTTTCGCCGCCTCGAGACTGTGCCAGGCCCGCCGAACACGTCACCACGGTCTGACCGCTCAGGCCAGGAAAGCGCGCCTCGGCCACGCTGTCCAGCAGGCGCTGCACACACGGCTCGGCGTGGGCGGCGTCGGTCGAGCCCAGCATGAGCAGGAATTCCTCGCCGCCCCAACGCGCCAGAACATCGGTGCCACGCAGTCGGCTGCGGGCAATCTCGGCGAAGCCGCGCAGCACTTCGTCGCCCGCGGCGTGGCCGAAGTTGTCGTTGATCCGTTTGAAGTGATCCAGGTCGAGCAGCGCCACGCACAGGCTGGTGCCACTGCGCGCGCTGCGCAACGATTCTTCGGACAGGCGCTCGATCATCGCCCGCCGGTTGAAGCAGCCCGTCAATTCGTCGCGCGTGGCGAGCTCGCTGATGCGCACCAAGGCGTCGCCGAGCGCCCGGTGCTGGCTTTGCAAACGCTCGCGCATGTGCTGCAAACGGCCTGTCAACACCAGTACACCGGCAATCACGATGGCCACCATCACCAACCGCGCCACTTCCGAGCGGGCCTCCGGCGCAGGGGCGGCGACCTGCAGCCAATAGAAACTTCCGGCGCCGAAGGCCAGCAGGGTGTAGACGCCCACCACGAGCATCTGGCGTTGTGTCATGCCGAACATGCCGAACATCAGCACGACGGCGAGGATCGGAATCACCACCCCCCGTGCCGAATCGGTGATGCAGTACGCGATCGCCGCGCACGAGATCGCGTAGAACATCTGCTGCAGCGTCAACGAAGGGTCGCGCCAGTGCATGACACGACCGCTGCGGATCAGGCCGAATATCGCGAGCATGCCTCCCACCGAGAGCACGCTCCAGGCCGGTATCCACCGCGTATCGGCGATGGCGCTGCCGCCCAGCACGTTGGCCATGGTCACGCAGCCCAGCATCAACAGGTTCGCCAAGCCCGCTTGGGCGAGACGAATCTGCTGCCGTCGGTCACGCGTCAGCAGCGCGAACTTCAGGCGCGTGGCGAGTGCCTCCGGCCGCAGCGCGCCCTGCCCGTCCGTCGGAGCCGGGCTGGTCGCTGCAGCGTGACTGGTGGAATTCATCGGGGCGTCGGAAGACCCGGCCAGCCGAAGGCCGGCCATGGGAGCTTGTGGATTGACTGCCGTTTCGGCAGGCGGGCGGCAAACTGAACCCGTTCCTGGCTCGGCGCGGGCTCGCCGCGTCTTTCAGGTGTCGGATCGCACGCCCGGTGGGCTCATCAAGCCCGCCCCCGCTCAGCCCGCGAACACGCCGGGCAAGCGGCCCGGGCCCACGCCGCGCGCCACGAACAAGCCGCCCGACAGCGGCGATTGCGCCAGCGCACTGTCGCTCAGGCGCGTGCGCGCGGTCGTGATGTAGAGGTCGGTCAGCTCGGGCCCGCCGAAAGCCACATTGGTGACATGCGGCGCCGGCAGCACGAGCGTCTTCAGCACCCGGCCCGAGGCATCACGCTGCGTCACGCGCGAGCCGGCCCAGTGCGCCACCCACAGGTGGCCGGCGGCGTCGGTCGTCATGCCGTCGGGGAAGCCCTGGTACGGACCGAACTCGGCGAAAGTGCGCTTGCGTGACAGGGCGCCGTCGGGCGACAGGTCGAAGGCGTAGATCGTCGCTGCGGCGCTGTCGGTGTGGTACAGCGTGCGGCCGTCGGGGCTGAAGGCCGGGCCGTTGGTGACGACGTAGCCCTCGTCGACCACCTCGGGCGCCGAGCCGGCCACCCAGCGGTAAAAGCGGCCGGCGGGTTCGACCTCGCCCATGTGCATGCTGCCGAACCACAGGCGGCCCGCGGCGTCGGCCTTGGCGTCGTTCAGGCGCATCGGCGCGTCGGCTTCGTGTAAACGGTGCAGCCACTCGACCCGAACCTCGGGTTCGAGCGTCAGCGCCGCAACGCCTTGCTGGAACCCGGCGAGCCAGCCGCCGCCGGCGCGCGGCACGATCCAGCCGATCCTCTGCGGCACGGCCCAGCGCCGCTTCGCCCCCGTGGCCGGCGTGAAGGCGAGCACTTCGCAGCCATGTATGTCGACGAAGTAGAGCGACGCGTCGGCCGCGTTCCACAACGCGCCTTCGCCGAGTTGGCAGCCGCAGTCCCACACCAGTTCGGTTTGCATGCGGCGCATTTTGCAGCAGGCGGCGCTGCATTTCGCGCCGGCTGCGGGCCGTTTCACGCCGGCGCGCGGCGTCTTGTCGCAGCCTGCTGTTCCCTCCGGCGCGGCGCCGGCACAGTGCGGCCACACACCCTCTTTCCTAGGAGCCACACCATGTTCTTCATCGCCATCGTTCAACACACCCCCGTCTGGGTCTGGGGCCTGCTCGCCGTCCTGGTGGCACTCGGCCTGTCACAAACCCGCCCGCGCGAAATGAGCCTGACCCGCGTGACGGTGCTGCCGCTCGTGCTGGCGGGTTTGTCGCTCAGCGGCGTGCTCAGCGCGTTCGGGCACCTGCCGGTCGCACTCGGTGCCTGGGCCGTCGGCATCGCTGCCGCGCTCGGGCTGGCACGCCGCGCCGTGGCCGTGCGCGGTGCTTCGTGGTCGCCGAGCCGCGGCCTGCTGCACGTGCCCGGCAGCTGGCTGCCGCTGGTGCTGATCTTGAGCCTGTTCGTGCTGAAGTACGGCGCCGGCGTGAGCCTGGCGCTGGCCCCGGCGCTCGCCAGCGACACCAGCTTCGCCGGCCTGTGCAGCCTGGCCTACGGCACGTTCAGCGGGCTGTTCCTGGCGCGTGCGCTGTCGATGCGCAGCCTGGCGACCCGCCCGGCGGCGATGCTGGCGGCCTGAGGCTGCACGCGCTGGTTCAGAATCCACGCCCATGACGACTGCCACCGACGACCGCACCACCCTCACCCCGGTGCGGCGCCGCTCGCACTTTGGCGTGCGTGGTCTGCGCAGCGCGGGCTTCGGCGTCGTGATCGGGATCTGCCTGTCGCTGGCGTTCGGCTATTCGATCTGGTCCGCGCTGGCCCATTCGGTGTGCATCTCCACCAGCTGCTGGTTCGTGATCGACAGCACCCGCCTGCTGGTGGTGCGCTGGCAGCATCGACACGCAGCCCCCGGCTCGCCCGAAGCCGAGACCCGCTGGCCGGGCTGGCCGTGGATGCTGCTGATCATTGTGTTCGGCACGATCATCGGGTTCAGCGTCGGCAACCCGGTGGCCGACCTGATCACCGGGCGCAGCTCGCCGGGTTTCCTGCGCGGCACCTGGAGCCAGGGCCTGGCCCTGCTCGTGATGTCCTTGTTGCCCGGCCTCGTGATCACGTACTACTTCTATTCGCGTGAAACCATCGCCGCCAAGGAAGCGGCCGTGGAAACAGCGCAGCGCCAGGCGGCCGAGCACCAGCTCAAGCTGCTTGAATCGCAGCTCGAACCGCACATGCTGTTCAACACGTTGGCCAATCTGCGTGTGCTGATCGGGGTGGACCCGCCGCGCGCGCAGGCCATGCTCGACCAGTTGATCGCCTTCCTGCGCGCCACGCTCAGCGCCTCGCGCGCGGCGCGCCACCCGCTGAGTGCCGAGTTCGCCCGGCTGAGCGACTATCTCGCCCTGATGCAGATCCGCATGGGCGAGCGCCTGCAAACGCACTTCGACCTGCCCGACGAACTGGCGGCCCTGCCGGTGCCGCCGCTGCTGCTGCAGCCGCTGGTCGAGAACAGCATCAAGCACGGGCTGGAGCCAAAGGTCGCCGGCGGGCGCATCGACGTGAGCGCGCGGCGCGAAGGCGAGCAGCTCGTGCTGCAGGTGCACGACACCGGCGCGGGCCTGTCGAACGGCCACAGCGACGGCACGCAGTTCGGCCTGCTGCAGGTGCGCGAGCGACTTGCCACGCTGTACGGTGCGAAGGCCACGCTCGAACTCGCAAACGCCGGTGGCACCGAAGGCGGCACACTGGCCACGCTGCGGCTGCCGTTGCCGGCAACGCCTCCGACACCATGAACGCCACCGCCCTGATCGCCGAAGACGAGCCGCTGCTCGCCGCCAACCTGCAGGCCGAGCTGGCACGTGCCTGGCCGGCGCTGCAGATCGTCGCCAACGTGCGCCACGGCGCGGCTGCCGTCGAAGCTGCCTTGGCGCAGCGCCCCGACGTGGTCTTTCTCGACATCCAGATGCCCGGCATGACCGGCCTGGAAGCCGCGCAGGCGCTGTCGGAAGACTGGCCCGAGGCCCTGCCCTTGCCGCTGATCGTGTTCGTGACGGCCTACGACCAGTACGCGCTGCAGGCGTTCGAGCGCGCCGCGGTCGACTACGTGCTGAAGCCGGTGTTGCCCGAACGCCTGGCGCAAACCTGCACGCGTGTGCAATCAGCTCTGCGCCAACGCCGCGACAGTGGCAACAATCCGGCCGCGTCGCTCGAAGCGACGCTGGCGCAACTGCGCGGCTTGCTCGCGTCGAATGGCCATGCACAAGCGCCCGCCATGGGCTCGGCGCCGGTGCAACTCAGTGTGATTCAGGCGGCCGTCGGCACGGCGATCCACATGGTGCCGGTGGCCGAAGTGCTGTACTTCGAGGCGGCCGACAAATACGTGCGTGTGATCACCGCCGAGCGTGAATACCTGGTGCGCACCTCGCTGCGCGAATTGCTGCCGCAGCTCGACGCGCAACGCTTCTGGCAAGTGCACCGCGGCACCGTGGTGCGGGCGGACGCCATCGCCACCGCGGTGCGCGACGAATCGGGCAAGGTGCTGCTCACGCTGCGCGATCACAAAGACAAGCTGACCGCGAGCCGGCTCTACGCACACCTGTTCAAGGCGATGTGACGCGGCTGCGTCACGTCAGCCGCATCGCGTTACATGCGGTGGAGCTGCCCGCCTTCGAGCTTCACGCGGTCGCCCACGCGCAGGTCGTCGATGCGCTGGAAGTCGAAGCTGCGCACGCTGCCGTCTTCGAAGCGCACGCTGACGCGGAAGACCTCGTCGTCGCGCTTGTTGTGCATCTCGATCGCGTTGCCGGCCACGGCACCGCCCACGGCACCCGCGCCGGTGGCCAATGCCTTGCCGGTGCCGCCGCCGACCTGGTGGCCGATCACGCCACCGATGATGGCGCCGAGCACCGCACCGCCGCCGCTGCTGCGCGCAGCCACGGGAATGACCTCGATCGAGCGCACGCGGCCTTGTTCGTAGTACGCCGGCGCATAGACCGGTGCCGGGACCGGCGCTTCCGCAACCGACTCATAGTGGCGCGGCGGGGCTGCGCATGCGGTGATCACGGCCAGGCTGGTGATGGAGACGGCAATGGCAAAGGGTCGAAGGTTCATGGGGTACTCCTGTGGTCGCGGCGCCGGCTAGGCCTGCGCGCCGCTGGAACCTTGATGGTCACGGCGGCGCGCCACCACCCGAATCGGACACGCCGTGGTGTGGGCGTCGGTGCCCGCGTGCCAAGGCTGTAGGCGTTGACCGACAGTGGCGCGCGGGCATGGCGGCCGCTCGGCGATCAGTTGCGGCGGTCGTGGCGGCCGTCGCCGTGCTCGTTGTGCGAGCGCGGGTAGACCACCGGTTGCCAGTCGTGCCGATAGCGCGGCACTTCGACCACCACCGGTGTGGGCCGGTAGTGGTGGCGCCACTGCGGGTGGCGCGGGTAGTACACCGGCTCGGGCGCGTAGTACGCCGTCGCCGGGGCGTAAACCGGCGCGGGGGCATAAACACGTACCGGCTCGCTGTAATACGACGGCGCCCCGGCGATCACGAGGCCAGGCACCGGCAGGTTGATGCCGACCGACCATTGCACGTCGGCGGCACGGGCCGCACCGGCAGTCAGCAGCGTGCCGGCAGCGGCCAGCGCGAGGATGATGGACTTGTTCATGGAGGCTTCTCCTTCGTGCGTGCCAGGAAGTGGCGCGCGTGCTTACAAGAACGTGCCGCCCCGGGCCCATCGTTGACCCCTGCGTTCTGTTGCAAGGTAAAGCTACATTGCTGCACGCCCCGGGCGGCGTGCCGACTCATGGGTCCTCGCCGATAGAATCGACGCACTCTTCGCGCCGTGCGCGCCACGCGCCACCCCCATGACTTCTCCTGCAGACCACAGCCCCAAACCCGGCAGCAACTTTCTGCGCCAGATCGTCGAACGTGACCTGGCCTCGGGCACCTACGCACAGCGCCGCTTTGCCGGCACGCCGGGCGATGCGGCCCACCACGCAGCGGGCCAGCCCGATCCGGCGAAGATCCGCACGCGTTTCCCGCCTGAGCCGAACGGCTACCTGCACATCGGCCACGCCAAGAGCATCACGCTGAACTTCGGCCTGGCGGCCGAGTACGGTGGCGTGTGCCACATGCGCTTCGACGACACCAACCCCGAGAAGGAAGAGCAGGAGTACGTCGACAGCATCCTCGACGCGGTGCAGTGGCTCGGCTACAGCTGGCAGGCGAACGGCGCCGAGCACCTCTACTACGCCAGCAACTACTTCGACTTCATGTTCCGCGCCGCTGAAGCGCTGATCGAAGCCGGCCTCGCGTACGTGGACGAACAAAGTGCCGACGAGATGCGCGCGAACCGCGGCGACTTCGGCCATGCCGGCAAAGACAGCCCGCACCGGTCCCGCACGCCGGCCGAGAACCTGGCGCGCTTTCACGCGATGCGCGCCGGCAAGCTGCCCGACGGAGCGGCGGTCCTGCGCGCCAAGCTCGACATGGCCAGCCCCAACATCAACCTGCGCGACCCGGCGCTCTACCGCATCAAACACGCCGAGCACCACAACACCGGCAACGCCTGGTGCATCTACCCGATGTACGCCTACGCGCACCCGATCGAAGACGCGCTCGAAGGCATCACGCACAGTGTCTGCACGCTCGAATTCGAAGACCAGCGGCCCTGGTACGACTGGCTGCTCGACACGCTTTGCACGCTCGGCCTGCTGGCGCAACCGCGGCCGCACCAGTGCGAGTTCGCGCGCCTGAACGTGACCTACGTGATCACCAGCAAGCGCAAGCTGCGCCAACTCGTCGATGAAAAGATCGTCGACGGCTGGGACGACCCGCGCATGCCCACGATCGTCGGCCTGCGCCGGCGCGGCTACACGCCCGAGGCGATCCGCCTGATGTGCGAACGCGCGGGCACCAGCAAGGCCGGCGGCTGGACCGACTACGCGAGCCTGGACATCGCCTTGCGTGAAGACCTCGAGGGCAAGGCCGCCCGTGCGATGGCGGTGCTCGACCCGATCAAGCTCAAGCTCACGAACTGGGCCGAGCTGTTCGGCAGCGCCGACTTCCGCGAACCCTGCCATGCGCCGTATCACCCGCAGCAGCCCGAACTCGGCCTGCGCGAGTTCGGCCTCGGCAGCGAAGTCTGGATCGAGCGGGACGACTTCGCCGAAGTACCGGCCAAGGGATTCTTCCGGCTCTTCCCCGGCAACAAGGTGCGGCTCAAGTACGGCATGGTGGTCGAGTGCAGCGGCTGCGAAAAAGATGAGAACGGCAACGTCACCGCCGTGCTCGCGAGCGTGGTGCCCGACACCAAGAGCGGCACGCCCGGCGCCGATGCGGTGAAGGTCAAGGGCACGATCACCTGGGTCGGCGTGCACGACGCGCTGCCCGTCGAGCTGCGCCTGTACGACCGCCTGTTCACCGAAGCGCAGCCCGACGCGGGTGGCAAGGACTTCAAAGCGAGCCTGAACCCGAACAGCAAGAAGCTCGCGCGCGGATACCTCGAACCTTCGCTCGCGAATGCCCGGCCCGACGACAAGTTCCAGTTCGAACGCCACGGCTATTTCGTGGCCGACCGGGTCGACCATGCGCCGGGCCAGCCGGTGATGAACCGCATCGCGGGGCTGAAAGATAGCTGGGGGAAATGACCGACGGGTGGAGCGCCTGCGGTCAACGACTGCTTTGCGTCGACTCAACCTGGATGGTTGCCGAGCGCTCGCGACCCGCCAGCGACATTCGAGCCGTCGGTCTCAGTGCCAGAAGGCCGACGTTCGGAGTGCTGCGGGCGGGACTTGAAACGGCTCGACCGCGTCGGTGCCGCCGATGGCGAGGCATCGCCAACCGTGGAGGGGAAATCGAGCTGCCCGGGCACGAGCCCGGGTCGTCCGCACGAGCGCGCTCGCGGCTGCCTTACCTCGGCGGGCCGTCCGGCCCTGCGTAGGAGTAGCCGTCGACCTTCTCGCCCTTGCACAAGGATTGCAGGTCGCGCGCGACGAACGGCAGCAGGTTGTTTAGGCCGTAGTTGAGCGTCGTGACGTACTCGTCCTTCGCGCCCCACATGTTGGTCTTGTCGCCGTGGGCGCGATAGTACTTCTGCTGCAGCACACCGTTGCGGTCGAGGAACTCGGCCTTGACCGCCACCATGCTGAAGATCTTCAGGCCGATCTGCCAGGTGTAGGCGCGCGTCACGCTGGTGCGTATCGTCACGCCATCCGCGGCCGGCGCGGCGTCGGCAGGGTTGACAGTGGAAACCGCGTATCCGAAGTCCCGCAGGTGCCCGAGGCCCTCGGTCATCCATGGGCTGATGTCGCCGGCCAGCAGCGCACCGCCCATCGACTGGCCGATGGTCTCCTTGTTCTGCCGCGCGTCCACGGCACGCACGATGTGCAGCGTGCAGGTGCCGGCGCGAAACGGCTTCGCGCCCGTCTCACTGGCCGCCGCGTCGTACTTCATCTCGACCTTGTCACCCGATTCGGCGGCGGAGACGGAGGCGGTGGCCGCTGCGGCGGCGTTGCCGAACAGGAGGGCGGCCAGGCTGGCGATCAATGTTGTGGTCTTGGTCATGTGTGCCCCCTGATCACTTCTTGGCCGTCGTGGCGACGCTGGCCAGATCGGGCAGTGAATAGAGCTTTTGGTCAGTGCCAAGCAGAATGGCGCGCCCAACACCCGCCTTCAGGACCTGGCCCTTGATCTCACTCATGCTGTTGCCCACGTTGAAGGCGAAGGACTTCAGATCCTTGGGTTGCGCTGCAGTTGTCGAGGCGACGTCGATGTCGAGCATCACCATCCGCACGGTTTCGGCGATCGACTCGCGCATCATGTCGCGAAAGACAACCGCATTCTTCGCAGCCCACAGTGCAAGCGACTCCTTGCCGCCTGGGCCTATGGGCAGCGATTGATAGCGCAACACGCCGCGCTGGCTCGGCATGTTCGAGGCCGATGCATCGGGCTTGAGCCAGATCGTGACCACCGACTCGGAGTCGAAGCTGCGGAAGTCCATGCTCAGTGTGTAGCGGGGGCTGATGACGAGCAGTGCCTGGCCAGGCTGCAGGTCCTCGCGCAGGTGGAGGAGTTTGTCGTTCGACAGGGCGCGCGGCGTGGTGTTGAACTTGCCGACCTTGATCGGATACCCCGACAACCCGCGCTCAATGGACTCCTTGAACTCCTTGCGATAGTCCACTTCCTCGATCGCTGCGTAGAAGGGGCCGAGCGCCTGCTGCGACTCGTTCACGCGGCTGTTCGTCACCTTGCTGTCGATGATGGCGCCGATGAGGCCACCGCCGAGTGCGGCGCTCACGTTGGAAGGCTGTACGGCGGCGATCACCTCGTCCTGCACCACGACCACGTGGGCCGTGAGTTCGGTGATCTTGCCACGCTGCTCGGGCGTGAGGCTCGATCGCATCGGGGCGGCGCAGGCGCCAAGCAGCAACGCAACAGAAAGCGTTGCAACGGTTCGCAGGTGGTACATGGGACTCTCCCTCGTTGTAAGTTGGATTTGTTCTTCTCGACGTCTCTCGGACCGCCGCATGACGGCCGCCTCTGGACTCATGTGCCGGTAGGGGGCTCCTCGCAGGTCGATGCCGCTTCGGGAGCGCTACGCAGCGCCGGCAATTGTCATTGTTCCGCTGGGCAAATCAGCAGCGCGCGCCGTGATTTCGTACCGTGGCCGGCAGGTTGCGTCGCGGCTTGAACTCCGCACAGATCGCCCCTCCAAGTCATTCCTGGCACGGCACTCGGCGCAGTCTGCTGCGGCACCTGCAAGCGGAACGGAAGCACAAGCTACCCGTTCATCGCTCCGCCGTTCCCGCGACCCTCGCCAGAGCGCCCGCCGAATGGCTCAGGTACGCCTCGCTGAACTGGCTGGCACTCTGGAATCCCCTCAGTCGATTTCTCACGGTATCGATCGTCGTGGACAGTAGATCAACGCATCTGCCCCGCAACGAAACCGATAGGAACTGCCGATGAAACTCCTGCTCACTTCTGGGGGCGTCAGGAACGCCAGCATTCACAACGCATTGCTCGGACTTCTGGGCAAGCCCATCTCCGACTGTGCGGCTCTGTGCATTCCCACGGCGGGCTATGGGCATCCGTCGGGCAGTCCGGAGGGAGCTTGGCGGTTCATCACGGGTCGGCAGTCAGCCTGCCCGATGGTCGAACTGGGGTGGAAGTCGGTTGGCCTCCTGGAGCTCACGGCGTTGGACAGCATTGACGAAACGCGCTGGGTTTCGTGGGTTCGAGCGGCAGATGTCCTCCTGGTGAACGGTGGCGACGCTCTGTACCTTGCCTACTGGATGCGCCAATCGGGTCTGCTGGCAGTGCTGCCGTCGCTTCGACACACGGTGTGGGTCGGGTTGAGCGCGGGCAGCATGGTGATGGCACCGAAGGTGGGCAACGCGTTCATCGAAATGAAGCCACCGAGAACCGGCGAAGACCGCGCCCTGGGCCTTGTCGATTTCTCCGTCTTCCCGCACCTGGACCATCCTGGCTTCGACGAAAACACGATGGCATGCGCTGAGAGGTGGGCAGAAGAGATTGGCGGCCCCGCCTATGCCATCGATGACCAGACTGCCATTCAGGTCGTCGACGATAAGGCCACCGTCATCACCGAGGGGAACTGGCGCTACTTTGGTGATTGACCCTCGATACAACGATTGGCTCGTGGCTTCGTCGGGTTCGTACGCTGCACCGTGCCATGGCTGAGGCGGCCACGCTCGATTCCCGGCAGTAGCCGCCCAGTTGCCCCGCAGATCTAGAGGCAAGTTCAATTCGACGAGGCCGCGCGACGCGACGAGAGTGGCTATGCAGATTCCGACAGCGCAAACGCGGCGCAGGACAGGTTGTTGCTTTCGACAGCGGCCTCTTTGGATGTTGGGCGCAAGTGATTGTTTTGGCCGGGCGCTGGCACCGACGACCGTGGGCTTGCAGGCAATCTGATCACGATGGGAGTGCGGGCGCCTACCCCGGCCAAACCCTGATTGATTTAATTACTGATGTGATTAGATTAAGGGCATCAAGCCGATTCAACCCATGGCCGCGCCCCCCACCATCGCCGACATCGCCCGCCTCGCGGGCGTAGGCACGGCCACGGTCGATCGGGTGCTGAACCGTCGGCCCGGCGTCAATGCCGAGACGGTGCAGCGCGTGATGCAGGTGGTGGCCGAACTCGGCGCGCCGCAGCAGCCGGGCCGGCCGCGGCGCGGTGAGAACTTCCGCTTCGCCTACGTGCTGCCGGCCGACGAGTCTCCTTTCCTGAGCCTGGTGGAACGGCAGATCGCGCAGGCCGCCGGCGACTTTCGCCACGCGCACATCACCGAGGTCACGCACCGCCTCGATGCCATCGACCCGGCCCGATTCGCGGCCGAGCTGGCGCAGGTGAGCGACTGCGAGGGCGTGGCGCTGCTCGCGCCCGACCTGCCGCCCGTCAAGCTGGCCATCAACGAGCTGGTGCGCGCCGGCGTGCATGTGGTGACGCTGTTCTCCGACGTGGCCGGCTCGATGCGCGAGACCTGCATCGGGGCCGACAACCGCGCCGCCGGCCGCACCGCCGGGCTGCTGCTGGCGCGCGCGGCGAACGCGGCGGGCCGCGACACGCTGCTGCTGTCGTCGCAGGCCACGCGCCTGTCGGCCGAGATCGAACGCCGCATCGGCTTCGCACAGGTCATCGAAGAACGTTTCCCGAAGCTGCGCTTGCAACGCACGCCCGACCTGCCGGCCGACGACGACGGCGCCTGCGCCGCGCTGCAGCGCTGGCTGCAGCTCGAGGCCGACACGGCGCGCGTGGCCGGCATCTACAACGTCGGCTCCGGCAGCGCCGGCGTCGTGCGCGCGCTGGCCGCAGCCGGCCTGGCGTCGCACGCTGGCGTGGTGGCCCACGACTTCACCGAAGAACACCGCGCCCTGCTCGGCGCGAATGGCTTGTCCTATGTGTTGCACCAGGACATCCACTACTGCGTGTTGACGGCGGCGCGTGTGCTGCGCGCCCTGTGTGAAAACGTTCGCGGCGCACTCAACGTGGTGCAGCCGCGCATCGAGATCCTGACGGCCGAGAACCTTCACTAGCGGCAGTCCGGTATGCCCCTGAACCCCAACCTGTTGGAGACAGCCTCATGAAATCGATCTCGAAGATGCTGCCGGGGGTGTTCGCCCTCGCCGCAGCGAGCGTCCTCGGCCTGGCCAGTACCGCGGCGAGCGCGCAGGACAAGACCATCACGCTGTGCTGGGCCGCCTGGGACCCGGCGAATGCGCTGGTCGAGTTGTCGAAAGACTTCAC
>Ga0307516_10004431_pt1 | contig 17343 bp, 18 predicted proteins | sample 19_EM_MG_FD_203310 | JGI IMG/M metagenome (GOLD analysis project Ga0307516, IMG submission 203310) | Populus trichocarpa ectomycorrhiza microbial communities from riparian zone in the Pacific Northwest, United States - 19_EM | ecosystem: Host-associated > Plants > Roots > Unclassified | place...
TTCTGGGCGTGGGTCGGCAGGCCCGCGCGTTGAGGGAGCAGCGTGGTTCCTGCCGGCGAGCATGTTTGAGCTGCTCATCGGCTGTTCCCCGTTGACTTTGGGGAGCACTATGGCGGTGAATTCTGCGTTCCTGGCAGGGTCCGTGCGGCGCTGCTCCCAAAGACCGATGATCGGCGGGGAGCAGATGGGGTTGTTACCAGCAGCGCCGAACGGCGTCGAACAGCGTCCAGTGACATCGGGTAGCGCCCTTTCACCAGGGCTGATTTACGTTTTCGCTGGTCAGCGGCTTGGGTGGACCACTTTCACACAGGAGAGCTCCACGAACAGCGCCCAACAGCGCTGACGAGCATGTCTATGCAGCTCAACGGCACCGAACAGCGTGAGCGCTTTACCACGTTCGCTCCCATGACCTCTCCCTCGTGACCGGAGTTGCTCTATCGAGTGTTCGGGCGCAGGCTGACCGCTAATTGTTCTGCGGAGCGGTCATGAGCGCTGCTATGCCGTCGAGGTGGTCACTTTCGAATGGCCGGCTTCGCGACTGCGTGGGCGCTTGAACATCTCGTCGCTTATCAATGGCGCAGTCGCGCCGACTCACACCTGTCCCGGAACCTGCGCGTCGCGCTCGGCGTCGAGGCCCCGACGCGGCGCCTGAAGTTCGAGCGCCGCAGCAGACCGCCGTCGGCACCGATGCCCGCGCGTCCGAACCGCTATCGTTCCGCTGTCCAACGACCTTGGGGGTACGCATGTTCGGCGTCGTCGAGACGGAGTCGGGACTGCGTATCCCGGTTACGCACCGGGCGTCGATTCAGGCCGTGGCCGGGGCGCAGACAGCGGACCGGCGGGGGCTGATCGTGACCGCGGGCGGCGACGGCATGATCCGGTCGTGGGACGCCACGTCCGGATCGGCGGCTGGATTCCGCGTGCCATTGCGGGATACCCGGATCGGCTTCCTCGGCGTCGCTGAGGCGAGCGGCATCCGGCTGGTGGTGTGCGCCGACCAGACCGCCGTGCGGCGCCTCGACTGACACCGCTGGCGAAACCCAAGCCTGCCAAGATCATCGAGCCAATGCCTTCGGCGAGCGGCTCGGGGCCACGGTCCGAGATCGTGTGCGACGGCTCGCCGAGCCATCGCCCGCCGGACCGCGACCGGGACGGCGGGTTTTCGTTGACGACGAGGCCGCCGCGCTACCGGCCGTGCCCATCGAGATCACCCGCTGAGGCATAGCCGCCAGACCGGCCAGGCGGGGTGGCCATCCTGCTCAGGATCGTCGCTTCGCCAGGACATCGTTCCACCAGAACATGCAAACGTGTCGATGGGGGGTAGTCAAGGTTGGTGATCACCTTGATACTGTTCGGACCAAAGGCCGGATAACTGCAAGTGGTGGGTTGATAGACCGAGATGAGGAGTATCAAATGAGAATGGTGGTTCTAGGCCTGATGGTCGGGGCTCTGATCGCCCTCACGGCCGCCGTGATCGGTGGTCAGGCAGGTCCGACCACGGACGGAATTCCCGTCGGTATCAGCGTCTGACGGATCAGTAGGTGACCGAGCGGAGCGGCGTCCGCAATGGCTTCCTCTTCACCGCCGGGATCCTGTGTGCGGGTTTGATGGCCTCAGCGGTCGCGCAGCTTGTCCCGGCCGTGCGCGCGAGTGCACTGCACTTTGCCTGGCCGCAGTCCTGGTCCTATTTCGCTGAGCTGCCGGAACAGCGCAGATTGGCCGCCTACGACGCCCGTGACCTCCATCCGCTGGTCGAGCAGCAGACCAGCGGCTACGCGTGGTGGGGACTCAGGCGCTCGGTCTACGCGCAGGAATTCGAGCTCGCCGAGATCGCCGAGCAGATCGCCGCACCCGCCTGGCGGTCCTGCGCAAGCTTCGAGCTAGCAAGTTGCAGAGCAAATGCATGGATAGAAATACAAAATCCTGTGCTTCGGCCAACGGTGTGCGGTGATGTCATGCTGGCCTGGGAGCGTCCTGAGCTGAACGCGCCAATCCCAACCTCGCACAATCCCTGGCAGATCCAGTTGGTGGCGGCCGTTAATGTGTCCTGTTCGTACTGACTCACGGCTCGCCCGCTCGCTCGCAACGTGGTGGGATTCGGCGTCCGTCGCCGAGTTGCGCGGGACTTGGCTGTCGTTCGGGCGCACAGGGCTGGCCCTGGCCGAATTGTCCGTACTGGCTTTCAGCGGGGACAATCTGCTGTTCGTGCCGACCCGGGCGGCGCCGGGCGGTATCAGCTGCGGTGGGCTGGCTGCGGTATCACTGTGGTGCGCCGCCCGGCCGCTACCGGCCACAGCACTGGTGGCCCGAGGACTCGCAATGGTCGTGCTCGCCGCGGTGGCGGTCGGCTGGCGTCCACGGTGGACCTGCGGACCGCACTGGTACGTCGCCTTCAGCATGAAATGCGCCCTCACACTGCCGAACGGCGGCGAGCAGGTGGCGATGATCGTCTCAATGCTGCTCGTCCCGGTATGCCTGGGCGATACCCGCAGGTGGCAGTGGACGCCACCGAGTGAACCGATGACGGACCCGCTTCGCGGGGCCGCGCTGGCAGGTCTGATCGCTATCCGGATCCAGCTCGCCATCGTCTATTTCGAAGCTGCCCTGAGCAAGCTCGGATCGGCCGGCTGGCGGGACGGCGCAGCGATGCGGGGCGTCTTGTTCGACCCTGAGTACGGCCTGCCCTCGGGCGTTCGCTCGCACGCCGATCTGCTGCTCGGACACCCCGGCCTGATCCGCGGTTTGACTTGGGCAGTGCTTGTCCTTGAGCTATCGGTCGCGCTGACCCTGCTCAGCCCGCCGCCGTTACGGCGGGTGTCCTTCGTCCTGGTCTGTGCCCTGCACTTGTCCATCATCATCGCCATGGGACTACCCAGCTTCGGCATCGTCATGATCGCCGCCAACGCGACGGCTCAGTCGTTCGGAAGAAACAGTCAGGAGTCAACGTGAATATCAGAATCGAGCGCTTCGACCTCGCCAAGGCGACGCCGGACGAGCTCGCAGCCCACGTGGAACTCGCCGTCGCGGCGATGGCGGCGGACCGGCCCAGCGACCCCCTGCCCAGCCACGACAGTGTGGTCGCCGCGCTGACCACCGGCTTCGCCGGCCGGGGTCTGCCCCAGGTGTGGGCCGCCTACCTCGACGACAAGCTAGCGGGCAAGGGTGTGGTCAGTCACCCGACGGATGAGAATGATCAACTGTCGCTCATCGACATGCAGGTACACCCCGCCCTGCGCCGGCAGGGGGTCGGCACAGCCCTACTGCGGGAGATGCTGCCCGCCATCGCAGCGCCGGGGCGCACACTCGCGGCCAGCTGGAACACCGTGGCGGACACCCCAGCCGCGACCTGGGCCGAGCGACTGGGCTTCCGAGTGACCACGCGGGTCGTGGTGCAGGCGGTGGACTTCGAAACCGTCGACCGCACCCTGTGGGAAATCGCAGCGCCGGCTGGTTACCGCGCCGAGGCATGGTGCAACACTGCGCCCGATGAGCTCGTCGAGTCGTTCGCCAAGGCGCGCACGGCGATCGAGGAGGCTCAGCTCGACGACTGGACCTATCGGTTGCCGGCCTGGACCGTTGAGCGGGTCCGGCAAGGGGAGGCCGACCTGAAAGCACGCAACGCCGAGCAGCGGATCGTTGCGGTGGTGCACGAGCCCACCGGCGACGTGGTGGGGCTGACCGAGCTCGTTTTCTACAGCCCGGAGGCGACCCTCGGCTACCAGTACGACACCGCCGTGCTGCCCGAGCACCGAGGGCACGGGCTGGGGGCCTTCCTCAAGGCCCAGATGCTACGCCGGGTGGCCGCCGACCGGCCGAAGACCAAGCGCGTGAACACGTCGACCAATGCGGGCAATGAAAGCGGGCTGCGGATGAACCGGCGGGTCGGCTACGAGGCCGTGCGGACCGGGATCGCTGTCGAGATCGCGTCGGCTGAGCTTGTCGCGCGGGTTCACGCTACCCAGCAATAAATACAGGTGGACTGCGGATCGTCGAGGTGGGTCCGCAGTCCATCCGCGACGGTGAAGTCTGTCGGCTTTGCCACTGCCGCCGCCTTGAGGTGCTTGCGTGCCTCAGCCCGGTCGCCGCGATGCTGAGCGAGGTGGGCTAGGCCGAGCGCGGCCCGGGCCTGGTAGTTCGCATAGCCGCGGGACCGGGCGGTCTCGGCCCCCTCGCGGAACAACCGGTCCGCCGCCTCGAAATCGCCGTCGGCGAGTAAAGCCTCGGCGAGGACGCACAGTGCCTCGCACTCGATCTCGCGGAGGGCATAGTCGCGGCACGTCTCGAGGGAACGGCGGCCGGCGTCGACCGCGATGGCCGAGCGGCCCAGGCTGCGCTGGGCCGCCGAGGTTCCCGCGTGGGCCAGGGCCTTGACGTGCGGAAGCTGGTGCTCTTGGGCACCCTGCTGGGCGCTGTCAAAATGCACCAGGGACTCTGTGGCATGGCCCTGGGCGAAGCGGGTGTACCCGACGTTGAGCGCGACAAAGATCGCTATAGGCGAGTCGTCGGTGTGCTCGAGAGCCTTGTCGAAGTGGGCCATTGCCTCGTCGAACCGGCCGAGTTCCCGGCAGACCAGGCCGAGGTTCACTGTCATCGCCCGCTGCCCGGTGGCGTCCAACGCTCGTTCCGCCGAGGCCAACGCCTGGCCGAACGACCGGTACGCCTGGTCGGCGTGGCCGGTGCTGAGCTGGATGATGCCTAGGTCTCCCCATTGATACGCCAACCAGCCCAGCTCGCCCACCTGCTCGGTCAGGTCGATCGCCTGGCGCAGACCGTCGCGGGCCTTGTCCATCGAGCCGCGTTCGCGGTTGGCGACGGCGAGGCCGGTCAGGGCCACCGCCTGGCCACGCCGGTCGCCCGCCCGCAGGGTGTCGGCTAGTGCCATCTCGAAGAGTTCGATTGCGTCGCCGCCGTAGTTGTGGCTGGAGAAGAGCGGCTGCATCGCGCAGATTAGCTGCCACGCCCGGTCCGGCCACCCGCGCTCCTCGGCGAGCAGGGCCACAGCCACGATGTTTCGGTGCTCGGTCTCAAGGAACGCAAGTGCGTCGGTAGGGGAGCCCGGGGGCGGAACTGCATCCGACGTACCAAATGTGAATGGTCCTCTGCCTAAGCGGGCGCAGCAGGCGACCGCCATGTCGAGATAGTGGTCGACGAGCCGCAACGCGGCGGCCCGCCGCGCGTTGTCCGGGCCGTGTCGCTCGCAGAGGTCGCGAGAGGCGTCGCGTACCAAGTCATGGAACTGGTAACGGCCTGGTTCCGTCTGCACCAGCATGCTGGCCTCAAAAAGGCCGTCGAGCGCGTCCTCGGCCTCCTCGACTGGCCGGCCCGACAGGGCGGCCACCGCGGCCGCATCGTAGTCGGCGCCTGGATGTACGCTCAGGATCCGGAAGGTGTCTTGCTGCAGCTTGCTCAGGTGCCGGTACGAGACGGTCAACGCGGCGGCGACGCTCTGGTCTCCGGTCGCCAGGAAGCGGGTGCGGTTTCGGTGCGATTCGAGCTGCTGGATGAGATGGCCGAGCTGCCAGGTTGACCGCTCTCGGAACCGGGCGGCCGCGATCCGGATCGCCAGTGGCAGCCGGCCGCACAGTTCGACGACCGTCCGAAGCGCGTCAGTCGGGGAACCGATCCGATCCGGACCGGCGACCTTGCGGAAGAGTTCGACGGACTCGTCGCTCTCGAGCACGTCGAGGGAGAGCGGCAGCGCGCCCTCCAGCGCCGCCAGCCGGCGGCGGCTGGTGATGACGGCGAGGACGCCGGCAGTGCCTGGCAGCAGCTGTCGGACCTGTTGAGCATCAACGGCGTTGTCGAGCAGCACAATCGCCCGCTTTCCGGCCATTCGCGACCGCCATAGAGCAGCTCGCGCATCGGCGTCGCGCGGGATCAATTCAATCGGCACACCTGCATCACGCAGCAGGTCACCCAGCGCCTGCCTGGGGTCAACCGGGTCGAGTCCCGCGGTGAAGCCGTGCAGGTCGATGAAGAACTGGCCGTCCGGATATTCGCCGGCGAGATCGTGCGCCAGCCGTACCGCGAGGGCCGTCTTGCCGACCCCGCCCATCCCATCGATCGCCGAGACGACCAGCGCTGGAGCGCTGCCGGCCAAAGCGTCCGCGGCCAGGGCCTTCAGCTGCTCGGACCGCCCCGTGAAATCGCCGACCGTGCGGGGAAGGAAATTGCGCGGGGCCAACATTGGCCCGACCACAGCCACGGGCGGCTCGTTCTGCAGTAGACGCACATGCAGGGCCTGGAGTTGGGCGCCTGGCTGTACGCCGAGCTCGTCGGCAAGCAGGCGGCGAATCCCCTCGTAGGCCAGCAGCGCCTCGGCCGTCCGCCCAGCGGCGTGTAGCGCCTCGATCAGCACCGCGCGCAGCGACTCACGCAGCGGATAGCTGGCGACCAGCTCGGTGAGCTGGCTTATCAACTGCGTGCCGCCGTCGCTTGGGGACCGCAGCTTCAGCCATGCCGCCCGTTCTGTCGCTGAGATCCGTTGCTCCTCGAGCTGAGTAGCCGCAACCCGAACGGGTTCACAGTCGATTTCCGCGAACGCGTCTCCGTTCCAGAGGCCCAGGGCTTCTTCGTAGCGAGCGAGCGCCGAATCGTCCAACCCGGCGGCGCTGAGCTTGGCTGCCTCGTCGACCAGCGCGGCGAACCGAAAGGAATCCACGCGGTCCGCGGGGATGTCGAGCGAATAGCCCGACCCGTCGAAAACCAGCTTCAGGCCCAGCGATTGCCGTAGCGACCAGGCGGTGTTGTAGACCTGCTGCCGCGAGGAGGCCGGCGGCTTGGCCCACAGCAGTTCGGTGAGCCGGTCGACTGAGACGGCAACGCCCGGACGGAGCAGCAAAATCGCGAGGAACGCGTTGCGCCGGCGTCCCAGAATCCGGACCGGGCTGCGGTCAAGCGAAACCTGGAGCGGCCCCAGAACCGAGACGAACACATTACCTCCCCAGGTGGGCAGACCATCGACAACAGTGCCATATCAGAGCGATTGCCGATTCCTGGGGCCGCGACGAGGAGGTTGAAGCTGGCCGCGATTTTGATTCGGCCGCCCCATTCGGGCGCGTCTGCCGCCGTGGCGGTGAAGCATCAGGTGGGCGAGTTGCCGTTCGAGTTTGGGTCGGGTCGCCCGGTAGCCGGCCCGCCAGTCCGGGTCGGTGCTGTCGTCCCGAGCCCAGGCCAGCAGTCGCTCGTGGCGGCTGACCGCCACCTTCCGGCCGGATTTCGCCGTGGTGCACAGTGCGGCCAGCGGACAGGAGGGGCGCAGGCCGTGCCAAACTGGCTGTGCCGTCCCCCGGCCCGGTCCCGGCGGATCGAGGGCGACCGCACCGTTCGGGCAGGTCATCACCGTGTCGAGGTCGAGGGTGTCCTTGGTGAAACGTCCACCCGTGTTCGTCGTCGGTTGTGTCTTGACCTTGGCCTCGATGTCGGCGTCGTCCAACGGTTCGAGGAACTCGCCAGCACCGCAAGCCGTGCCACCGTAGGCCGCCGTCCGTCCTGACCGGCCCGGCCCGCGTGCTGGTGTCGGCCTGTGTGCCAGTGTCTGCCTGCAGGCCAGCCGCCATAGCGGCGGTCTGTGCGTCGCCTTGGTTGCCCGCGCCCACCTCGGTCGCGGTGATGATCTCATTGTCCGGGTCGCCGGCGATGTGGCCGCTGTACCCGTCGAAGCCCGCGCCGAGGTTTGTGCCCCTGCCGGGCCTCGGGATGATCCAGGGTGGACATCATCCGTTCCTAAGTCACCCGGCGGGCGATCCGGAACACCCCGTCCACGTCGTGGTCCAGGTCCTGACCGAGCACCGCGGCCAACAATGCGGCCGCCTGGGCCACCTCGACGGCCAGGTCACGGCCGTCCAGCAAGGACAAAGCGCATACCCGTCACGGGCCCGGGATTCGATCAATGCTTCTCGCTCACCGCGATCTGTCCAGTCGAGGACCGGCTTGTCGGTGTAGGCGTCTCGGCTGGTGAGCACCGCCCGCAGCACCTGATCAGCGGCGCGCAGCAGCTGCCGGATCGCCGACCGCATTAGGCTCACCGCGTCCTGGGGCGCGACCGCGTCGTAGATCGGCGTGTAGTCCAGAACCCGTTTGCGGCCGACCAACCCCACTGTAGAGGCCACATCGACAACCGCGTCGACGATCCGACTCGGCCGCTCCGAGGCAGCCAAGGCGAGCCCCGGAAGTCCACCAGCACCGTGTGCACGAACCCCGGGAGGCCAAAGTCCACGCCACCGGCGGCGCACTTTCACCGCGTGCCGAACGTGAACCGGTCAAACGCCTCACAATCCGACAAGCCTTCCAGGCGCTGCAAGACCAACACCAACATCAAAAATAGTGGGCGGAACCGACCACCGACGTTGTTTGATCGCCACCCTGTGGTGAACCGCAGTTGGACCACCGCCGTGGTCCATGCGCTGTCCCGTCGACGGGACAGCGACGGGACACTGGAGCTACACGGTCAGGATCTGTTCGGCTGCGACGTCGAGCGTTGCCAACATCCACTGCTCGAGATCGGTCCCCGCCCGCGCAGCGGCTTCGTTCCACCGCCCGATTCGATCGTCCGGTACAGCGAGCCGTCGCACGCCGCCGGAGCCGGGTGCCGTGTTGCCGCCGCGGACCTCTCGGATCGCACAGCGCAGTTGCCGGAGCGACCAGCCGTTTTCCTGCGTTCGCTGGAACCACTTTTCCTGCTCTTCGACGGATGACGAGGCCAGCTCGGCGTGATGCTGGAAGCTCAGTGTGGCGCGCCGCCGAGTCGGAGGAAAACGCCCCGCCACCCAAGCGTAGTTACGCAAGGTCTGGTACTGGAGTCCAGCGGCCTCGACGGCTCGCTCGTAGCGGTCGCTGTAATGCTCCTTGCCATAGATCAGCCAATCGCCGAGCCACCAGGACGACGAGCTCAACATTCGGGCGAGCTTGTAGCCTGTACGCTCCCACTCGTCGTAGGGCATTCCCTCTGGAAAAACCAGAGCAACCTTCGTCGTCAGGACCGATGGCTTGGCCACACGGTCAGGCTGGCGAATGTCGTCCGTCATGATGCGTTCCCTCCTATCGCGCGCACTTTGGATCATCACGAGACACCGACGTCACGCGGACGAACGGGTCGATCCCGGCAGCTCCGCAACGAAAGGATGCAGGGGCCTGCTATCGGCGGTCTAACAACTCCTAACACGATCTTTAGGTGTCCAGTCAGGGGTGGGGGCTGCGCTGGAAGCCCTGGCCGCCGCTGCACCGGTGTGGTTGGCCGGCCGTGCGGGTCGACCGGACGGCTACCGACTGCTTCAAGGCGGTCGCCGGCCGGCGGGCCTCTGACTGGCTGCGTGAGGTTCCCGCTGTCAATGGCTGCGCCAGGTGCGGACTCAGCACTACACGTTTGGCGAGTCCGGGCGGGCGGTGATCTGACAGGATCGCCGATCTGCACGCAGCCTCGCCGGGCAGAACCAGGATCGTCTCTCCGTACGACACCGATGCCCGCTACAACGAGAAACGCGGCCGCAGCGAGGAACGAAACAAAGTCCACTTCGGTGAGACCTGCGACAACACCCCGGCAGAGGATGGCACCACTGATCTCACCCAGCCGCCGAACCTGATTACCAATGTGGTCACCACCCACGCCGCCGTGGCCGACCCGACGATGCCGATCCGTACCATGCTCGCCGACCGGGACCTGCTACCTGCCGGGCACCTCATGGACGCCGGGTACCCGTCCACCGCAAACCTTCTGGGCCGACCGCACCGAGCACCAGGTCCGCCGGAACTGCCCCGATGCGCGGCGACTCCTCCCGCCATGCCCGCACCAACAGCCCCTACGCCCGCGACGCGTTCACGATCGACTTCGACCAGCACCAAGCGACCTGCCCACAAGGCCACCACTCGGCCACCTGGAACCGACCCGCCAAGGCGGCCAGGACGTCATCGTGGTCGGCTTCCCCTCAGCGCTGGCATCGTTTGCCCCGCCCGCACTGAGTGCACCCGATCACACCAGCGTCGACGACAGTTGACGCTACGCCCCCCGCCACCTGTCCGAAGCCCTCCGCGACGCTCGCGTCGAGCAGCGCATCGTCGAGTAGATCTATGGCAATCCCCTGAAACCGTAGAGACTTTGATCTTGAGGTTTTTTGATCTTGATAGTGAGTAGTGGGTGGCGGCGAAGCCGCCTCCGATCAAGGGTTACGCCGCCTGTTGGCGTCGCATTTGGGTCTCGTACACGGCGGGTGGGAGCCGGCCTGCGGTCGAGTGCCGCCGGTCGTTGTTGTACTCGTCGATGAAGCCGGCCACCGCGGTGCGGGCCTGTGCCCGGGTGGTGAAGCGGGTGTCGGCGAGCAGCTCGAACTGCAGGGTGGAGTTGAACGACTCGGCCACGGCGTTGTCGAGGGCCGAGCCGGTGCGACCCATCGACTGGCGCACCTTCGCGCGCTGGCAGGCGGCGCGGAACACGTCGCCGGTGTACTCGCCGCCCTGGTCGGAGTGGAAGATCACCCCGGTGACGTCGCCGCCGCGGACCGCGATCGCGACCTGCAAAGCGGCGGTGGCCAGCGCGGTGTCGTGGTGGGCGCCCAGGGCGAACCCGACCGCCCGCCGTGAGTGCAGATCCAGGATCGCCGCGAGGTAGAACCGCCCCTCGGTGCACGGGATGTCGGTGAGGTCACCGACCCAGGCCACGTTCGGCGCCGCTGGCGGGCTGAAGTCGCGGCCCAACAGGTCTGGTGCTTTGCGCTGCGACTTGTCCGGCCTGGTCAGCGACCGCCGCCGGCGCCGGGGCCGGGCGACCAGGTGCCGCTCGGCCATGATCCGCGCGATCGTGTTCACGCTGACCCGCCAGCCCATCGCCCGCAGATCATCGACGATCCGCGGCGACCCGTACCGGCCCTTGTGCCGGCGAAACAACGCGATCACCAGGGTGGTCAACGCCTGCCGGCGGGCCCGCCGCAGCGACGTGTCACCCTGCAGCCACTTGTACAGCCAGGCCTGCGACACTCCCAGCGCCCGGCACGAGGTCGCGTACGGGATACCGAACTGTGCCCTCTGAGCGGCGATGAACCCGGCCACGGCTACCGACCCATCGCATCCTCGACCCAGAGGGCCATACTGCGCTTGAGCACGTCACACCGCATCCGCAGCTCAGCGTTCTCCCTGCGCAGCCGGGCCAGCTCGGCCCGCTCATCCTCCGACAGCACGCCAGCGCCGCTGTCGCGACGGTGCCGGTCCAGGTTCACCCAGTTGGCCAAGGTCCCGTCATGAATCCCCAGCTCCCGGGCCACCTGCGCGATCGGCTTGCCGGTCTCCCGGACCAGCCGCACCGCCCCGTCCTTGAAGTCCTGCTCGAACCTTCTCCGTGTCTCCGCCATCGCCGTCACTTCCCTTTAAGGCGATGTCTCCACGCTACGAGGGGAAACCCATCTACCGCGCCCGCGCTGGGATCGAAGCCACCATTCACCAGACCACCACGGTCACCGGCATCCATCAAGCCCGATATGCCGGCATCGGCAAAGTCAACCTTGAGTAGGCCTTCGCCGCGAACCGCGGTCAACCTCATCCGTCTCTATGCATGGTGGACCAGCACACCCATGCACCGCACCCGAACAACCCACCTGAGCAGACTCGATTTCACACCAGCGGCATAGACAGAATTGGGCAACAGAGTCGGGCAATGTCGACAAACGTGCCAGGCCTCGGAGCGGTCGGGACGCCAAATGGTGGCATGGACTGAACGTCGCCGCGTTGGTCGAGTGTCATGAACATCGACGGGGCCGCCGCAGGGTGACGATCCCATACCGCCTCCGGTAGCCGGCCTTCTACAAGGCGCCAGACCAGCCAGACTGCGGCCGCCGTGTCGGCAAGCAGCAAGGCTGAGACCGCTAGTGAACCGGGCTGGTCGGAGGCGCCCCGGCCACGTTTCGGGCCGTAAGGAACAGCACGGACTTCAGCTGAAACGGCGTGAGCCATGGGTGCTTGCTCAGGATCAGCGCGCAGAGCCCGCTGATGTGCGCGGCTGCCAGACTGTTCCCGCTGCTGCGGATCTGCCGCCCGTTTGCCCAGGCAACCGGCACGCCCACGCCACGGCCGAGGAATTCGACAGGGGGTGAGGGATTGTAGTAGTGCAATAGCGGGTCGGGCTCGTCGTGGCTGGCGACTGAGAGCACTGAGGCAAACGACCACGGGAAGCTGGGTACCGCCAGGTTGTGCGCTGATACGACAAGCAGGCAACGCCGGAAGTAGGCGCGGTCGGCCAGCTTGTAGAGCGGCTCACTGAACTGGAGTCGGGTCGTCGCAACGCTCAGGTTGATGACGTTGAAGCCTTCCTCTATCGCCCACTCAAGTCCAGCCAGTAGGGCCCTACCGGTGCCAGCGGTCGCATCGGTGAGGATTCGCATCGACGACAGTGAGACTTCTGGAGCAATCGAGCGGATGATGCCGCCGCAGGCTGTGCCGTGTCCGGTGGTATCCATGGCTGGCACCGGCACGACGCGAGGCGCGTCCTCTTCGAAGGCCACTGCCATCGCACGATCGACTGCCCCGATCATGGGATGTGATGCGTCAATCCCGCTGTCCAGAATGCAGACCCGTACGCCAGCCCCGCGTGCGTTCTGCCAGGCCCACTGTGGCGTGACTTGGCCCAGGCTCGAAACCGGGAACGGTGCTAGCGAGACGCGAGAGGTCGGCACCCCGCAGGCGGGAATTCCGGGATACTGAACTGAAGTCTGGAGCCGCCAGGGCCTATTTGCTTCGATGTCCAAAACCGCTGGTCACTCCGTTACTTTGTCGGGACGCAGGTAAGACTTGGTTAAGGAAACGCTCTCTCTGGAAACCCTTACAGAGGTTGGGCTATTCGGCAAGGCTTCCACGCCGTCGAGTTTCTGCACAGGTTGATCTTCTCGGCTAATAAGTGTTTCCGGTTTGTTGCGTGCGCGGCTGCGCCGCGAGTCGCGCGGCCTCGATGCGAATGAACATTGACGTAGTTCGCTTGACAACCTCAGAGCTGCGAAGAAGACTTGCCGTCATTCCGCATGCCGGTCTGGGTGGGATTCCGTCCGCATCGGCTGATGAAGGTCTGCGGAGCTATGCGATGTCGCAGAGGAGCGTGCGAGACACATGACTGTAAGTGCGGGGCGGACTTCGGAATCCATTTCTTACCTGCTCGTCAATTCACCCTTGACAGATCCGACTGCGCCGTACCATTCGCTTTCCTATCTGGTCGGAGCTGCAGCGGCACGCGGATTTACCGGTTATAAGTGCCTTGATGCGAACGTTGATGGTCTGAACTACCTAGCCCGGCCGGAGAATGTGGCGGCTCTGCTGGACCGCGCTCGCACGGTTCTGGCGGAGATTGAGACCGCTCCGTCCGTCCGGCTGGGTGATGAAGTTCGCTATCAGCTGGCGCTGAGCGCTCACGGGTTGCAACCCACGTTCGTGGCCGACGCGATCAAGATCTTCCAAGACGCGGAGCTATTTTACCACCACCCGACGTACCGGCAGGCTGTGACCGCAATGTCCAGGTGGCAGGACCTTATGTCATTGGACGGGCTGCCGTGGGCGTTCGAACACTTCGAAGCGGGTTTCGGACTCATGAACCTCTCAAGTCTCGCCGACTTGTGTAGCGTCGACGCGATTGACGATTTCACTCGGCCGTTCGAGCCGTACATCACCGGGCCGTACGCGACGGCCCTCGCCGAGCGCGACTGGGACCTGATCGGTTTCTCCGTCAACTATACGAGCCAACTCCCGTTTGCCCTTCGGCTGGCCCGGGAGGCCCGTGCGATCTGCCCCGATGCCTGCATCGTCTTCGGCGGCACTGAGGTCTGCGACGACGTGCGATTTAGTGAGGGCGAGAGTTATTGGGATCTGTTCCCCGATGCCGACGTGATCGTGCCGGGCGAGGGTGAGACGCCGCTTTCCGACATGCTGGCCGCTCTGCGTGATGGTAGCCCTCTTGATGGAATCCGGGGTGCGCTTGTGCGTGGCTCGGCCGATAAACGACAGACGGTTAATTATGAGCACATCGGCTCCCTGCCGCCACCCAAATACGACATCTGGGATCTGAATAAATATTGGAGCCCTGAGCCCGTAATTCTATACAGCCCGACGCGTGGCTGCTACTGGAACAAATGCACATTCTGCGACTATGGATTGAACTCCGATAGTCCTACGTCACCGTCGCGCAACCGCCCGGTGGAAAATGTAATCGACGACCTCGCGAACATCAGCAAGGTCGGGCGCACGGTCTATTTTGCAGTCGATGCCATGTCGCCGCGTTATTTGCGTATGCTCTGTGAGGCGATGGCGGAGGCGGATCTGGGCGTTCGCTGGTCTGCTGAACTGCGACTGGAGCGGACGTTCCCGAAAAGTCATATGGCGCAGTTACTCAAACGAGCCGGCTGTGTGGCGATCTCCTTCGGCTACGAGTCGGGCTCACAACGCATCCTGAACCTGATTGACAAGGGCACCCGCATTGCCGAGGTTTCCGAGATCCTACGCCAACTCGCAGGGAACGGGATCGGCGCGCAGATGATGGGGTTTGTCGGCTTCCCGTCCGAGACTGCCGCTGAGGCGCGGCAGACCTACGGGTTCCTGGCCGAGAACCGTGACCTATGGACACTCGCCGGTATCGGTGAGTTCACGCTGACCCCGGGTTCGATCGTTGCGAAGCAGCCCGACCGATTCGGCATCGAGGTTCTGCCCTTGCCGCCTGGTGATGACATCCGCCGCTACGTGCCCTATCGTGACAAGTCGCTGGACCAGGACCGTTGGCCCGGGGAAATCGCGGACATCGACCATTCCGACATCCGCCTCGACGTGCCGCCCCAGCTAAGTGACCGACCGTTCGTGGGCGGCATCGACAGCGCGCACACGCTCCTGTACTTCGCTCGGTTCGGCCGCAGGCTGCTACCCGAGGAGACCGATCCGCAGCCGAGAATGGAGTTGGTTCCGGCCGTGAGCCAGCAGATCGCGTTCAGTTCGCTCAGTGGTTTCGTCACTAGGGCGAGCATCCGCGAGCAGTTCGTGACGGCCCGGCATCAGGGCGGTGCGAGCCATCAGAAGATGCTGGAGTGGCTCCAGACTCCGAGCACAGCCGCACGCGGTCGGGGCGAGGCGGTGATCCTGCCGTCTGGCGTGGCCGTCGCAATCCCAGACGGTGCCAGCCCACGGCTTCGCGAAGCGATCCTGCTCACCGCGTTGGGTGAACGTGGTGCCACGGATTTCGAGCTTTCGCAGGCTGGTTCTCGGTAGCGCGGCGTCGTGGAAATTGGCATCGAATTCAACGTGGACGAGATGCCGGTCGCCGAGATCGACATCAGTTCGCTGCGAGCAGCCGACTCGCCGCGCCTCGACGGCGAGGATGTGCGGCACATCAAGGCGTTGGCCGACCTGCTCATTCCGTTGCCCCCGATCATCGTGCATGCCCAGACGCGCCAGGTTATCGATGGGATGCACCGTCTGATGGCGGCTCGGATTCGGGGTCAGGAGACGATCACTGCGCGTCTATTCAGCGGAAGCCTGTCGAGCGCCTTCGTCCTCGCGGTCAGGACAAACATCGCGCATGGCCTGCCGTTGTCGACTGCCGATCGTAAAGCGGCCGCTGCCCGGGTCATCGCTAGTCATCCACAGTGGTCCGATCGCATGATCGCGTCGATCACGGGGCTTGCGGCGCGGACGATCAAGGCGGTTCGAGAGTGTCCAGGCGATGACGCGCCGCAGTTGGACGGGCGGATCGGGCTGGACGGCCGGATGCGGCCGATCGATGCCGCCGCGCGTCGTGCGCTCGCTGCTCGGCTAGTAATCGAGCATCCCGAGTACTCGCTTCGCAGGATCGCCAGGCAGGCAGGCCTCTCGCCGGAGACGGTCCGTTCGGTCCGGCAGCAATTGGCGGACGGCGAACTGCGCCACCATTCGGAGTCCGACCTGGCGGTGCCGCTCTGGGATCGAGGCCGCGCCCGAACGGGGGCGGAAGAGCCGCACGTCAGCCCTACCGCATCGACCGATGCGGGCGAGTCGATCGCCGCCACTCACGACCTCGATCTGCGGCGCAGCCTTCAAGCGCTGCTCGATGATCCTGCGCTGCGGTCGAAGGAAGTCGGCCGTAGCCTGCTGCGGATCTTGCAGACCTATCGCCTGCTCGAGCGGTATTCGGCCGAATACGCCGAGTCCGTCCCCGAACATGATCTGCCCTTGGTGACCCGGATCGCACAGGCCAATGTGGATGCCTGGCGTCGGCTCGCGGAGATGGTTAAACGCCGTCAGCACGCCGAAGCCGGTCGAGCGGACCCAGTCGCGCGTCCATCTCAGAGTCAGATAGGAATTTAGCGTGGATGGTCATGAACTGTCGGGCACGTCTGTCGAAGGTAAACGGAGGGTGCGTCTGCTCGTCGGCGCGAGCGGCGCAGGCAATGTGATCAACCTTCCGGCTTACTTGCACGCAATGCGAGGTACCGACGAGTGCACCGTCCGAGTGCTGATGACCCAGACTGCGGCGTCGATCATGCCCACGCACACCATTGGGCTGGTCAGCGACGGCGTCTTCTGCGATGGTCCGTCCCAGTTCGAGCCGGGGCACGTCGAGCTGGCCACGTGGGCGGACCAGTTCGTCGTGCTACCGGCGACCGCGCATACCTTGGCGCAGGCCGCAAACGGCCTCGCCGGCAACTTGCTGACCAGCGCGATTCTCGCGTACGGCGGGCCCGTGATCTTCTTCCCAAGTATGAACGAGTTGATGTGGGCCAACCGGGCCGTGCAGCGCAACGTCGAACGACTGCGCGACGACGGCCACCGCGTCGTCGAGCCGGAGCTAGTGCGTACCTGGGAGATTGCCTCGGGCACGATGCGTGAATTGCCGGGCTTGCCCCCGCCCGCGGTCGTTGCCAGGATGGTTGCCGACGCGACGGTGGCGTCCGCCCGATCGACCGATCCTGGCCGCCGGACCGGTCAACTATTGAAGGGGATGTCCAATTAATGACTGACGTTGGGGTTAAGCCATGGCGGAGGTGGCGCACCGGGCCGTTGCGGATTCCGGCCTTCCGGCTTCTGGTTACGGGGCAGTTCACCTCGTCGATCGGCGACGCGTTCTATGCGATCGCCCTGCCGTGGCTGATTCTGTCCCAAGACGGTGGCACCGCCGAGCTCGGCGTTGTGGTGGCCTGCTACGGCGTGGCCCGCGCTGTCGGCATCCCGTTGGGCGGCACGCTTGCCGACCGGCACAATCCGCGGCTGATCATGATCGCGACCGATGCGACCCGCTTCGTCGTCTCCGCGGTCCTCGGCGTACTTGCGATCGCCGGGCATACCCCGTTGCTGGTGCTGATTCCGGCGGCGATCCTGCATGGCGGCTGTGGTGGCGCCTTCATGCCGGCCTCGCGC
>Ga0307516_10004432_pt1 | contig 17341 bp, 14 predicted proteins | sample 19_EM_MG_FD_203310 | JGI IMG/M metagenome (GOLD analysis project Ga0307516, IMG submission 203310) | Populus trichocarpa ectomycorrhiza microbial communities from riparian zone in the Pacific Northwest, United States - 19_EM | ecosystem: Host-associated > Plants > Roots > Unclassified | place...
ACTCAGCGTGAGAAGTGGTGACTTGGGTTTGGATTCCCCCGAGGTGCATAGACCCCGTGGGTGGATCATTGGCCCTGGCCGGGGTGTAGATAAGGGAGATGAGTTCGTCATGCAACTGGGCGGGGAACTCTTGCGTCTAGACTCATACGTGGCTGTGACACCGGGGCTGTATCGTAACCGGGGTGTGGAGAGAATTAAAGGTAATCAGGCTACTTTCGATAATTCACAACGGAATAATCTTAGATCTTGTGTGTGGATTTCGGTGTGGTTTCGGTGGTAGTGTTGGTCAGGATGTTCGTGCTGATTTCTTCCCGTCGAGGCGAGAAATCTCTTTCTTTTATCGGCGAGCGCCCGAGTGAGAAGTGGTGATCCGGACCGTTCTTTCTCTCGAGGTAGCTGCATGCCTTCGGAGAGATACGGGTGAGTCGGACTTGGATTTCCCCGAGGTGTCTGTACTTCTGAGGGAACGTGGGTGGATTCATTGGTCATGGTCGGGGTGTAGATAAGATAGATGAGGTTCCGTTTGTTTCGCTGCATGCGTGATGCGGCCGAGCGGGGCGTGCAGCTGTGTCAAGAGGCTGTCTTCTCCGATCGTGGTGGAGAGTGTTTCTCCGATCGTGGTGGAGAGACGTGGTCGCCTAGCTGTGCCCGCTCGTTTGCACAAATTGTTAAGTTCCTCATCTCCGGAGTTGTAATTTCTTCGGCCGGTGTCTCGACCGAAGGCTAGACTCCGTTCCTTATCTCCCGCCTAGACTCTTTGATCTTCTAGCCACGGCCTGAGCCTCCTTGTCCTCAGTCACTGGATCTTCTTCTATCTAGGCTACGTACTCGTGATATGACGTCCAGGTGTAACACTACCTCTCCTCCCTCTTAGCCTCGTCCCGAGTGCTAATTCTTTTTCTATCTAAGTAGCCCGTCTCTTTTCTGACCATAGGTTTCTTTCAACGCCGAAGTTCCTTTTAGCGTCATGGACTGCAGTCCTCCTCCCCTGCAGCCCTCCCAGTCACCGGATCAGAGTTCTTCCCTCAGAACGTGCCTGTAATCCGTCGGTATGACTGGGCCCTCAGAGTAGGCCGCCACGTACTCTTACTTGTCATGTCATATTGAGTCGTACTCGCCGCCGCGCTGCGTCAAGGTCTGACTGGCTTGGTGGGGTTCCGGGGTCGCAGTTGGCACAGGGAATCGGGAGAGGCATGGTGTCCTTCGTGCTAGTAACCTGTATGCTCGGCAGTGACCGCGCCCACGTCCTTCCGGGGGGAGACTAGTGTGCTGGGGCAGTGACAGCGCTGTCGGGGACTCGCTTCACCACTTATGGGCCTTCTGCGCCGGTTCCGCCGGTCCAAGTTGGCTGCCGAAAGGTCGATACGTCTGTTCTGAACGGTTTTCCTGACTCTCAACGGTTTTTCGGCCGCGTGCACTCCTCGCCGGGCGCCGGGTCGGCGGCTTTGTCGTGGTTGCCCGAGAAGCGGGTTCTTTTTCTTCGTTCTTGCAACTTGTCGGTCTCCCGAGGGTTCGTTATGGGTATGAACGGGAGTATGAGTATGGGTATGAGTATGAGTATGACAGGCGAAGACGGTACGCCGGGCGTGGTCCTTCTACGTTGTCTATCCTGCATGGTTTACGCGCTTGATTGCGTCGGACCCTTTTTTTTCGATGCTTTTTTCTCTAGGCTTCGGTGAGCCTGTAGTCCTTCGGCGAGTCGGGGTTTCGTCGGTGGAATTCTCGAAGTTTCTCCAGTCCTCCTTCCGAGAAGTTGTCGAAGGGTTCTTCTGTCCAGTCTTTTTTTTCCGGATAGTCGAGCCATTTGACGAGGTATAGGATTCGCTTGTTATTCCCTCGGCCGCGCTCAACTGAGGACATAACTTCTTCCACATCGTATTCCTCTGACTGCTCGATGTCGTCTGCTTCTCGTAACACCTTTGATGGGTCCGGGGGTGCTCAGTGTTCGCTGGTTTGGTAGGGTTCAAGTAGCGAAACGTGAAAAACGTTATGGATTTTCCATTTGCGGGGAAGCGTGAGTCGGACGGCCAGTGGAGAAACGATCTTCTCGATTTGGAAGGGACCGTGATTCTTGTGGTCCAGTTTCTTTGATGGACGGTGCGTTTTAATGTTGCGTCCATTGAGCATAACTAAGTCTCCTACTCGGTATGCTGGGGGTTCCTTTCGGGCTGGGTCGGCGTATCGGCGCATTCGTTCCTGTGCTGCCTCTAGCCCTTTTCGGGACTCGTCGTGTATCGTCTGCATCCAGTGGGCGTACACTGTACTGGTCGGGTTCAATGGTTCTGAGGACGGTGGATCGATTGTGGCGGGGTGGTATCCGTAATTAGCGTAAAACGGGGATACCCCGTTCCCCATCGTGACCGAATTGTTATAAGCAAACTCAGCCATAGGCAGGAGCGATACCCAATTATTTTGTTCTCGTTCAACGAAAGCCCTGAGGTATGCCTCGATTGTTTGGTTGAGGCATTCCGTTTGTCCGTCTGTTTGTAGGTGGAAGGCTGTTGACATCCGTGGCCGGATTGCTAGTAGTCCGAGAAACTCCTTCCAGGTTTCCGAGGTAAACCGTGAATCCCGGTCTGACACGATGTCAGTAGGCGATCCGTGGAATCTCCATACTTCCTGGGCGAATATCTTCGTTAGGTCTGACGCCGACTTTTCTCGGAGTGGAATGAAGTGTGCCATCTTGGTGAATCTATCGATGATTACCCAGAGTTGGTCGCATCCGTCCGACAGTGGTAACTCCGTGATGAAGTCCATGGCGATAGACTGCCACGGGGCATAGGGTAGTTCCAGGGGCGAGGATAGCCCGTACGGCTGATGTCGTGAGGACTTGTTTTGTTGACATTTCGGGCAGCTTCTGACAAAGTCAAGGATTCGTTCGTTCATTTTTGGCCGCCAGAAGTTCCGTCGAACCAGCTCGATTGTTTTGTCCTGCCCCAGGTGTCCGGCTACCTTAGTGTCATGCTCTGATCGTAGTACCTGGTCGACCAGTCCTTCCGGGACCCATAGCCTGCCTTTTCTGTAGAGCAGCCCTCCGTGGATTTCCAGTATTCCTTCCTTGCTCTTTCGGTCTTTTGGCCCTGCTTCCATGGGTGCCGCTTCCTGTTCTGTCTGATCCCAGATTTGGCTGTAAACGGAGTCGTTTGTTGCCGCTTTTCTGACATCCTCCACGAAGCCTGGGTTCCATTTTCGTACGGGGAGTGACGTTAGTCGGGCCTAGAAGCAGATAAAGGTTCGTTTCTGCCTGTCTGGTTCCGCGAAGCCTGTTTCTGCAAGGTGTCTTTTTCCTAAAACCGTCATGATCGGCTGGTTTTCTACGCCCCCCTTTTCAGGGCGGTACTCCGAACGCCTAGATAGTGCGTCTGGTTTGCCGTTCTGCGTTCCTGGTCTGTAATAGATTCGGAAATCTATTCCTGCTAGTTCTTGCGCCCAGCGCGCTTGTCTTTGGTTAAGTACCTTGGTTGTCGTGAAGTATTCGAGATTCTGGTGATCCGAGAATACTTGGATTTGGTGGGTTGCTCCTTCACAGTAACGTCGCCAGTGTTTGAAGGAGTCGACGATTGCCAGAAGCTCTTTGTAGTGGATCTCGTAGTTGATTTCCGCAGGTTGGAACTTCCTTGAGTGAAACGCTACTGGGTGTAGGCACCCTTCTTCGTGTTGGGACAGGACTGCCCCCAGCGCAAAGTCCGAGGCGTCGGTTTCAATGATGACCGGCTTTGTTGCGTCAAAGTGTGCTAGGATCGGTGCCATGGTAAAACGTTGTTTTAGTTCCTGAAAGGCCTTTTCTGTTTCTGGGCTCCAGGTCCATCCCTTTGGTTGCTCCTTTTTCGTCAATTCTGTGAGTGGTCGGGCTACTCGGGAGTAGTCCTGGATGAACCGTCTGTAGAAATTGGCGAAACCTAGGAACGACTGGACTTCTGTCACCGACTTCGGCGTTTTCCAGTTTAGTACTGTGTCCACTTTTTCTGTTGACATTTTGATCCCGCTACGTCCGATGACGTAACCCAGAAACTCGACTTCCTGAGTTCTCCAGACGCATTTTTCCGGGGAGACTGCTAATCCGTTATTTTGCAGTCTCTGTAGGACTTCTGATACAATCTGATCGTGTTTTTCCCGGGTCTCTGCATAGATCAGGATATCGTCCATGTAGGCCAGTACCCCGAGGTCGAGCAAGTCCGAAAAGATATGATTCATCATGTCTTGGAATGTCGATGGTGCGTTGGTTAGCCCAAAGGGCATGACTTGGAACTCATATAGCCCATAGCAAGTGCGGAAGGCAGTTTTCCATTCGTCTCCTTCTTTCATCCGAATTAAGTGGAATCCGTTTTTTAAGTCCATCTTGGTAAACCATTGAGCTCCTTGGACTCGGTCCTGCAGTTCTTGCATTAGGGGCAGCGGATACCGGTTGGGAATCGTGATGCGGTTTAGGGCTCGGTAGTCTACGCATAGGCGGAGTCCGCGTCCATGGGGTTTTGGTACGAAGAGGATTGGCAATCCTGCCGATGATGTGGAACGCTTGATTTTCCCCGTTCGTTCCATCTCTTTCAGCCACTCCCTGAGAGTCTGGAGCTCGGTTTCTGATAACGGGTATATGGGTCCCTACGGTGCGGTGCTTCCTTCCTGGAGGTCGATTCTGCAGTCGTACAAGCGGTGCTCAGGTAGCGCGTCTGCTGCCTCTTTACCCATTATTCCTAAGTATTGGCGGAATTCTGCTGGTACCGTTTTTTGCGGGTCTTCGTTTGTCACCGCCGAGGCATATCCTATGAGGCGGGCCGTCGGGTCTAGGCATACTGCCTCGTCCCATGTCTGTGGGAACTCTGCTTCTTCAAACTTGGTGTATCGTTCCAGGCATCCGGTGCTGTTAAACCGTATTTCCTGGCTTGTCCAGGCGCCTTGTGGCGGGTGTTTGGATATCCAATCAAAGGGTAAGAATATGTCGATTTCTGGGTCCATCGGGGATAGTTCGAAACTTTCTGTGGTGTAGTGCCTTCGGTGCTGCATTCGGAGGGGCTTCGTATAGAATTGACCTGCACCTTGGACCGCTTCGCCCGTGTAGCTTTTGATGCTGTGGGGTTTTCGATGTTTTAGTCGTTCCAGGCCAAGTTTTTTCGCTGTTTTTTCGTTGATTAGCGCTACCGATCATCCTGTGTCCAGCAATGCTTTGACCCGGTGTCTCTCTTTGTCGTGGTGTAGTACCATGTCGATCACAGGTCGGGTGCCGCGGATGGGCTCCTTCGGTTCCTTTTGTTTCCGAGTGAGCCCGCATATTATTGCAGAGGTCCTGGGCTGCGGCTGTTCCCGACCTCTTAAAAATCCGAGTCGGATTCTTCCCATAGCGGGGCGACAGTGTCGGTGTTTGTGGTTTCGACCGCTGCCACTTTTTGCTGTTTGCCGGGGGGGTGGTTCTCCTCGGGTTCTTCCGAGCGCCTTCATTTTTCTTGTGCCACGGCCGATACCTTCCACGGGGCTGGTGGCAGGGCCGTGCCGTTTTTTGTGTTAAACGAAAAGCATTCGTACGTTTGGTGGCCAGGCCTTCCACACCTCCAGCGGTCGTCCTGGTTGCAGAAGTATTCTTCTCGTTCTCTGGCGGGGACGCCCGCGAGCGCGGCGTCCTTGGTGGCCCATCTTCCCGCCTTGCCGTACTGGCTTCTTGGGTTGGTGGTTTTTCCGTCCCGGGTGGCCTCTGTCCTCACTTCCTTCCCTTTTTGGGCGGTGTCCGAGCTTCCCTTGCTCGGTCCGTCCCTTCGTTTGTCGTCTTTTCGTCTGTCGTCTTTTGGCACTGGTGCCGCAGAGCGCATGGTTTCTTCGGCTTGTTTGAGCGCCTTCTTCTTCTCCACCTGTACTCCCGCCCGGTAGGTAGCTTGGAGGAAGCCTTCGTCGTCGACGGGGTCCTCCTCGTTTTGATTGAACCTCATGTCTAGTATGCTATCGGGCATAGCCATGTCGATCTTTTCTCTGAGTCCCTCCCCGGTTGCCCGAGCGAAGTTGTTGAGGGCCTGGAATTCCGTCATGTATGCACGGATGGACTCTTGGTACCTTAGCTGACCTAACTTTAGCTGGGCATCGGCCGCCTCTCTCTCGTTTCGGTATTCGGCTCGGATGGCCGCCACGTAATTTACCCAGGTGTCGGCGTCACCTAGGTCTCGATACCGGTTGAGGTGCCATGCTTTGGCCGTGTCCGTCTGGAGTGTTCCCAACCACGCGATTTTCTGGCGGTCGTTCGTTTTGGGGTAGAATCCCAGGAACATGGTGACGGCTTCCCACCACTGATTGAAGGAGGTCGATCCCTTCCCGTCGAAGGTTTCTGGGTTTTTCATTTTTAACCTGGCAATATTGCCTTGTTCGGGTCGGGCCGGTCGGTCCTGTCGAGCCCGTTCCACTCCTTCTGCCACCAGCCGTACGAGGTCCTGCGTGGTAATCGTAGGTGCAGGATTCCTAGGCGGCGAAGGGGAGCGGGGGTGCCTGGAGGGTGGTCGAGGCGGTTCGGATGGCGGACCCGAGGGGGGTCTTGCTGACGATCCAGGTGGGGTTGAGGGGGGGTTCCCTCCTTGTCCTGTCGTGCACTCGGGCGCTGGTGGCCTCGGGGATATGTGGTGCCTGAGTTGCTCCAATCGCTGCCTCATCTCGGGTGTTGTGGGTAGCGCCTGGGGTCTCTGCCATCGGGGCCTCATTTCTGGGTTCAGACGTAGCGGGCTTCCCAGCGCTGGTGGTGAGTGGGCTGAGGGGGCGCTGGTGCTGGTCTGCCGGATGGGGCTTCTCCATGCGGTTGGTTCTACTGGCCCTGGTGGCGTCGTAGGTAGGGGGATTCTGGTCGCGATACGTTGGATTTCCGCCCTTGCTTCCCGGAGTTGGTTTTCCAGGGCGGCTACCCGGTTCTGGTGTGAGGCTGCCCATAGTTCCACGTTTCCCTGAAAGTTGGCCAGGTGTTGGTTTCGGGCCGTGTTGGCTTCTGCCAGAAAGGACAGGGTGTCATTGACCCGGGTCAGCTGAGTGGCCTGACACATCTGTCGCTCGTTGGCCTCGTTGGTTCGCTCGATGATGGCCTGCCAGACGTTTCTTGCGAGAGACTGATATGCGTTCGCTGCCTTCGACAGCTCGCTACGTATCCATTCTTCTGTGATTTTCTCATTAGCGTTGACTCGGTCATATACGTACCTAGTGCCTTCCGCCAAGGTTTGATAGGCTTGTTCAATCTCCCGCGTTCGACGGTCGGTTCTGTCAAAGGCGTGACCGCACAGCTCCGTGAGCCATTGTAAGTCGTTCTCGGCTTGCTGTTGCTGGTTTACCAGGGTCCTGAGCCAGACTGCGGGGTTGGCTATTTCCACCGCTTGTTCTGGCCTTGGTGTTCCGTCGGTGATCTGAAGCAGGTCACGAGGGGCCTCGAGCCGGAGCATGTTAAAGTCCGAGGAGGTCGTCATGGTTCAATACTCGTCGAGGAAATCTCCGGTGTGGATGGTTTCGTCGTCGGTGAAGTACTAGTCGCACAGGTTTCGGAGCACGTCTTCCGTGAATTCGGCGTTCTGGTGGCTGTGGGCACAGTTGGACCAATATTGCGTATACCAGTTCCAGGGTTCGTGGTCGCCTTTTTGGTAGGGAGTAGGGATTGGTCCGTCGCTGAATTCTTCCCACTGTTCGTATTTTGCGATTTCTTCGTCGATCGACTGAAAGCTGTAGTCGAACGAGTATTGAGATTTAGGCTCCAAGAAGGTGGACAGCTCGAGTAGATAGAGGTGGTCTTCGAAGTGGGTAACGTCGACGTAAGTCATGAAAGTAGGGTGATCTTGAGATCAAGATTATAGTGTGACACCAGGGCTGTATCGTAACCGGGGTGTGGAGAGAATCAAAGGTAATCAGGTTACTTTCGATAATTCACAACGGAATAATCTTAGATCTTGTGTGTGGGTTTCGGTGTGGTTTCGGTGGTAGTGTTGGTGAGGATGTTTGTGCTGATTTCTTCCCGTTGAGGCGAGAAATCTCTTTCTTTTATCGGCGAGCGCCCGAGTGAGAAGTGGTGATCCGGACCGTTCTTTCTCTCGAGGTGGCTGCATGCCTTCGGAGAGATACGGGTGAGTCGGACTTGGATTTCCCCGAGGTGTCTGTACTTCTGAGGGAACGTGGGTGGATTCATTGGTCATGGTCGGGGTGTAGATAAGATAGATGAGGTTCCGTTTGTTTCGCTGCATGCGTGATGCGGCCGAGCGGGGCGTGCAGCTGTGTCAAGAGGCTGTCTTCTCCGATCGTGGTGGGGAGTGTTTCTCCGATCGTGGTGGAGAGACGTGGTCGCCTAGCTGTGCCCGCTCGTTTGCACAAATTGTTAAGTTCCTCATCTCCGGAGTTCTAATTTCTTCGGCCGGTGTCTCGACCGAAGGCTAGACTCCGTTCCTTATCTCCCGCCTAGACTCTTTAATCTTCTAGCCACGGCCTGAGCCTCCTTGTCCTCAGTCACTGGATCTTCTTCTATCTAGGCTACGTACTCGTGATATGACGTCCAGGTGTAACAGTGGCTCCCCCTGCAAGGATCCAAGCCAGTCCCCGCGAGGACCCAGATTTTCTGCGTACGTGGTTCCTCCCCGCAAGGAGGCTAACCAATGTCTGGTTTCTCCCCGCAAGGAGTCAGACCATATCTGCTAAGACCGCTTCATTTGCACTCAGACCCCCACCTCGGAGTTCCCTCATCCGATCCCCGCAAGGTTCGATCTCTCGGCCGTAAGCTAACTCCGGCTCCTTAACTCCCTCCTAGACTCTTGATCCATCATCTGTCACTCGCAAGCCTTCCCACTACTCTGTCACTAAGTAATCTAGATACTCTAGGTACTTCGTGAAATATTCAGGTGTAACACCTTCCCCAATTGGACGAATGTATATATTTGAAGACTACCATCTTGCGGCAGGATGTTGATGAAGCGTTCCGTATCCTTGGGGGGAGGGGGAGGCTGCGTGGGGATTATACAACACCAGGAGATGTAAACGAGCCGCTGGATGATTTGTTGCCCGAACATATTGTAAAGAATGGTAGACCGTGAGAATTATAATCAAAACTTTTTTTTAATTCACAAAACCCTTGCGCTTGTGGGTTGAGAGGGGAGTGACTCGTGAGTGATGAAAAATGGGTTCTATCCGGAGTTCTTTGCTTGGTGATAGCTTTACTTGGTGATAGTTTGATGTGGGTGTTCACTTTTGCCCTTTCCGCAACAAACACTAACATCAAAGTAATTTTTTTTTTTTTAATAAGTGTGGCTGTGGCTGGAGTAGTTGCCAAATAAGGTACCCCTACATGCACCAGGAACCGATCCCACCCACGGCCTTATTTGGAGCCGCCCTGGTCTGGACTGGGTTGGTCGGTGTCATGAGATGTGGCTCGGATGGGGTCCGGACACATTCTCGGAGATGAGACTGATAGCATCGGTGCATTGTCTGGTGGACTAGCCACCGAGACCGATAGCGTCGGCATACCGGCCTCCGGTGGAATAGCCACGGAGACCGATATAATGGGGCGCCCCGCGCCGGGACGTTCGCTCTACACTGAATATACTGTATACCGATACACATATGTTGATAGGTTATGAGCCTGGATTGATTGCTTTATCAATCACAACACCTATACCTGAAACCATTCCCCTTATTTTCAGCCGCATCGTCAAGCCTTCCCGATCAAACATAACCAACAATATCCACCAATTCCACCTCAAAGCACGATTACCACGTCACCAGTTTGGGATCCTTCGAACGCTTGAACACCACGAACTACATCGAATGGAGGATAAACACGAAGACCATGCTCGATACAATGAATGCGTGGGAAATCATCATGGGAGAAGAAAAGATGCCAACCGAAACCTCTCTGGCCCACTCGACGAGAGCGAAAAGCGGCGAAACGGATGCCTCCAACATTCAACGTGCCATCGATTCCTTCAACGAACAAAGAAAGGCAGCTGTCGCCCTCATTCGCTACTCCGTTATCACAACAATCCAGTGGCAACTCCTTCGTCTCCAGAACCCAGCCGAGATGTGGACAATGCTGAGTGTAATGGCAGGGTCCGGCAGGGCTCCAGGTAGCAGCGGGCAAGTGGTAGAGCGCGGTGGCGGGAGAGTGGTGGAGCGCGGCGGCAGACGAGCAACGGAGGAGAACGAGGACAGGACAGAAACGAGGGCACGAGACAAGGACGGAGACAAGGACAGAGACACAGACAGAGACAAGGATGGGGACAAGGACAAGGACAGAGACAAGACGGAGACAAGGACGGAGACAAGGACAAGGACAAGGACCGGGACAAGACGGAGACAAGGACACGGTGACGGCGTAAACAAGTTGTTGTGTACAGATCTACGGCGGATGACGGCGCTCGTTATATACAGGAACTCCCGCCAGCACCCCCGCGAGCAAACACCGACACGAGCAAACACCGACACGAGCAAACACCGATACGAGCAAACACCGACACGTTTCACGATCCGCACATTCTCACATTCCAGCACATCCCTTCGTTCCCTTGCCCCGGCATCCTGCATCCCTTCGTTCTAGAATCTTCCCTCGCTTCTCCGTTTTTCCCCCACTTCTGTGGTCCAGCGACGTCAGCGTTGCATGTGATCCGACGCCGTGACAGTAGCCCTCCTTTAGGCTCGAGTTCCCACGAGAGCGAGCTGAGCTGGTGCGGGGCGTTGCGGGTGGCGCTCGTGGTAGTCGTCGACGGCTTGCACGTCTGCTAGGTTTTCCTCCGGCTCCCATGTTGGTGCCGTGAACCCTCTCCATTTCACGAGGTTATGCAGCCGGCCCCGAATCCTCCGACTGTCCAAGACTTCTTCCACTTCCCATTCCTCTTCGCCTTCGACGATCACTGGGAGTGGCGGTGGGATAATTTGCCCTGGGATCGGGTCATCGGCGGCAGCATGTAGCAATGAGACTGGGAAGTTGCGGTGTTTCTAGATGGCATTCGGGATGTCCAGTTCGTAGGCATGGGTTCCTATCGCTTGGATGAATCGGTAGGGTCCATGGTGCTTGTTTTCAAGCTTCCGGCTCGGCCGTTCGGTGCGCCAGTGCCTTCCGTCCACCCAGACAAGGTCATCAGGTTGGAAGGCCGGTGCCGGGGTACACTGGGAATCCGCGTTGTCTTGTTGTCGGGCCTGCGCATACCGCATCTCGCTCCTGGCCACCTCGTGGATCCGGTGCAGGCACTCGGCTGCGGTCTGGGCTCGGTATTCCTCTGGGTCGTCGATGCGGATATCCAGCTCGAAGTCAAAACGGGGGTGATAGCCGGCGTTGGCGAAGAAGGGGGACAGTATGGTTGAGTCCGATACCTGGTTGTTTCCGGCGAACTCGGCGAGGAATAGGTAGCTGGTCCAGTCGTCCAGTAGGTAGTTGACGTAGGCCCGTAGGTGTTGTTCCATTACTGCATTCATTCGCTCGGTTTGGCCGTCCGTTTGCGGGTGGAATGCGGTGGACAGGCGTGGGTCGATCTTTAGGCAGGCGCAAAGGTGTTTCCAGAACCGGGAGGTGAACTGCGGTCCCCTATCCGATACAATCGTTTCCGGCAGCCCGTGGTAGCGGAAGATCCTGTCACAGAAGAGGTCGGCGAACCCTTCGGCTGCGATAGTCGTGGTGCAGGGGAGGAGGTGCCTCTGTTTCGTCAGGCGGTCCACGAACACACAGATAGCGTCATATCCTTTCGATGGGGGCAGGCCTGTGACAAAGTCAACTGAAATATATTGCCAGGGCCGTGCTGGTACCGGCAGGGGGCGTAGTGTGCCATAAGGGGCATGACGAGTGGCTTTCGTTCGGCGGCAAGTGTGACAGTTCCTCACAAAGCAGTCTACGTCCTTCCGCATCTGTGGCCAGTAATACTTGCGCGTGAGGAGTTCGAGGGTTTTTGCGCGCCCTGGGTGCCCGATGGCTGGCGGTTCGTGGTGGTCTTGTAGGAGTCGTAGTCAGAGAGGGGGGTGATCTGGTACATAGATGCAGTCACGGTAGATCAGCCTGCCATCTTTCACCTTGCAATCGGCCAGGGATATTTCCCTCGAGTGCCTTGACCCCTCGCGAAGGAGTTTCAGGATCCGGTTCGGGAGCAGGTCGGCTTCGTTGGCTTCCTTGAGTAGGTCTGTGATCTCAGGACGTTTTCCGAGTCCGAGTCCGAGTCCGAGTCCGTTGTCAAGTCTGAGTGCATTGTTGGGTCCGAGTCGGTCGTCGAGTCCAGGTCCGTTGTCGGGTCCGAGTCGGTCGTCGAGTCCGAGTTCGTTGTCGGGTCCGAGTTGGTCGTCGAGTCCGAGTTGGTCGTCGAGTCCGAGTTGGTCGTCGAGTCCGAGTCGTTCGTCGAGTCTGAGTCCGTTTTCGAGTGCGTGAAGTGCTAATCCTGTCACGTTATGTGGTTTGAGGACGGCCTGTTGGTTGGCAAGCAGTCTTTCATCCCCTTCCTTAGGGAGGTCTCCCAACCTCTGAGTCAGTGCGTCCGGCTTCCCACCAGCCTTCCCAGGTCGGTACACAATTCGGAAGTCGAAACGGGAGAGGAATTCAGACCAGCGTGCTTGTCGGCGGTTGAAGAGCTTCGTTGACATGAAGTATTCCAAGTTCTTGTGGTCGCTCAGGACCTGGACCGGGTGGCTTGATCCTTCCAGGTGTGGGCGCCATTCTTCGAATGCGCGAACTATTGCCAGGAGCTCCTTGTCGTAGATTTCGTAGTTGCATTCGGCAGGGCAGTGTTTTTTGGAGTAGAAGGCAACCGGGTGTAGGGTTCCTTCATTGTCATATTGGGATAGGATACCGGCCGAAACGTAGTCCGAGGCGTCGGTTTCCACAATGATTTCGCGGTTGTAGTCGAAGTGGCATAGGATCGGTGCCGTCGTGAATGCTTTCTTGAGGTCTTCAAAGGCCTTTTGCTGGGCCGGCCCCCAGATGAAGGGAACATATTTCCCACCTTCTTTCTTCGTCAGGCTGGTTAGGGGGGAGACTACCTTGGAATAATCCCTTATAAATCTCCGGTAGAAGTTGGCGAACCCTAGGAAGCATTGTATATCCGTCACATTCCCTGGGGTCTGCCAGTCCAGTACGCAGGACACCTTCTCCGGGTCCATCCTGACACCGTTGGTTCCGATGATGAATCCGAGGTACTTCACCTCCTGCTTGTGGAAGTGTCACTTCTCCGGCTTAAGGTGAAGACCAGTGTCCGAGAGCGCCTTCAGCACCTTATATACCTGCTTCTTGTGTTCCTCCAGGGTGTTGCTATAGATGAGGATGTCATCAAGGAAGGCAGTGCAGAAGTCGTCAAGGAATTGGCGGAGTACATCATTGATCAGGGCCTGGAAGTTGGCTGGCGCATTGGTAAGGCCAAATGGCATTACCAGAGATTCAAAAAGGCCATACCGTGTCCGGAAGGCAATTTTCCATTCCTCCCCCTCGGCCATCCGTACCAGGTTGTAGGCACCACGGATGTCCAGGGTGGTGAAGTATTTGGCCTTTGAGAGTTGCATCAGCGTTTCTTGCAGTAGCGGGAGGGGGTACCGGTTCTTGATGGTTCCTTCATTCAGGCCGCAGTAGTCGACACAAAGGCGCAGCGATCCGTCTCCTTTTTTGGCAAATAGGATAGGTGAGGTGGCCGGGGACGACGAGGCACGGATGAACCCCTTGCTCAGGTTCTCCTCCAGCCATTCCTTTAGCGCCTGTAGCTCGGTTTTGGACAGCGAGTATAGTGGCCCGAAGGGGGGCGTGAATTCTTCTCGGAGCAGGATCTTGTGGTCGTATGGCCGATGTGGGGGCAGGGCCTTAGCCACAGCTTCAGAGAAGAGAGGCAGGAACTCGTGGTATTCCTTGGGCATATAGTCCGCCAAGTCGAGCTGTTTCACTTCTTTCTTTGGTTCGAGGGCTCGGTTGATCTCGTAGAGCGAGAGCGGGAAAACTGTGAGTTGTTCCTTGTGGGCTATCCGGCAGAATGAGCATCCTCCGAGAGCAGCGATCTGGATCGGTTTGGTGCCGGGTCCGGGTCGGAGTGCCTCGAGTCCGAGTCCGTTATGGGCATCGAGTCCGAGTCCGTTACCGGTGTCGAGTCCGAGTCTGTTACGGGCGTCGAGTCCGAGTCCGACAGCCTCGAGTCCGAGTCCGTTACTGGCGTCGAGTCTGAGTCCGTTACAGGCGTCGAGTCTGAGTCCGTTACGGGTGTCGAGTCCGAGTCCGTTACGGGCGTCGAGTTCGAGTCCGTTACGGGTGTCGAGTCCGAGTCCGTTACGGGCGTCGAGTTCGAGTTCGTTACGGGTGTCGAGTCCGAGTCCGTTACGGGCGTCGAGTCCGGGTCCGACAGCCTCGAGTCCGAGTCCGTTACGGGCGTCGAGTCTAGGTTCCGTTCTGTCAGCCTGGGCGGTATTATTCAGCTGGGGTGACGTAAATAGCTGGGCCCCGATATCACCGGCCCCCGCGCTTACCGCTGGCTCTCCTGGAGCTACTTTTGACATGAGGGAACAGAGTGCTGGTTCCGGGGGTTCGGAGCTGATGGTGTGGCCTACGGTGGGGACGGGATTGCAATTCGCGATGCAATACTGCAATCCAAAAGTCAGAGTGCGGGAGCTGAACCGTATGGCCACGTCGTGGAGCTCCATCCAGAGGATACCGAGCACAATCGGGTAGTGACCGAGCTTGGTTACAAACATGGGTATCTTTTCTCGGTGTTCATGGATCGATAAGGTGGCATTGGCGGTGTGGGTAATGTCTCCGGAGGAGATTGGGCGGCCGTCGATAACCTCGAGGGCTCTGGGGTACTTAAGTGGTGTGAGGGGTAGTTGGTGATGGCGGGCAAAGTCTTCGTCAACGAAGGCCACTCCCGTGGCTCCGCAGTTGATCAGGGCGTGGCTAGCTATGGTTTTGTCACCAAATGAAAGATTGCACAAAATAACAGGATGTTTTCCTTCCATAGCTACATTGGACAAACTCGACAAGCGAAAGACAGGGGAAGAGAGAGAAGAATACTTGCCCGGAGTACGGCCAACAGCAGTGCCATCATGCGGCTGCTGGCCTAGGCTTTTCCCGACGGTGGAGAGCTACCACAGCAGCCATGTACGTGCTGGTGGTGCTCAGTCTGGTGGTGGTCGGAAGACGCTCCGGAGGGCGAAGTGGATTCGGAGTCGGAGACTTGAGCAGCGGCCGCGCGGAACGGGTTGCGGCTCTTGTTGGGGCATTAGGCGGCCATGTGCCCCAATCCTCCGCAGTATAGGCAGCGGCCCTCGCTGAGCTGGGCTGCACATTCCTGCTCCGAGAGTTTCTTCCTGCTGGCGCTGAGGTCCATCGGGCCCGGGGCGGTTGCGCTCTGACTGGTGGTGGGTGTTGCTGAGGGGGTCGAGTTGCGGGATTGGTTCTGGTTGCCGCGGTTTTGGTGGGAGGAGGTGTTGTGTCTTCCTTCGTGGAGTTGGAGAACACATATCTCCGAGTCCAGTTGCTGGCAAAGGCCAACGAACTGGTCGAAGGAGAGGCCCTGGGTTCGTCCCAATGGCTGGCGGCGGAGTTCCATCGACACTCCTTCCTTCAGGGCGTCCAACTTAGCATGCTCGTCCCAGCTGAGTTTGGAGACCAGCATCTGGAACTCGGCGAAGTAGGCAGTGAACGCTTTCTTGCCCTGCTTCAGACCATGAAGCTTGGTGCGGGCGGTCGCAGCAGGATCGGGGTCGCCAAATGCAGCTTTGAGGATGCAGATAATGTCGTCGGAGTCATTCAGCTGAAATGCTCCGTTTTGGACGAATGGGAGTATTTGTGCCTGTGCCCTACCTTCCAAGCGATTGAAGGCATAACCCATCCGCAGGGTGGGCGTAGGTAAATGGGAGGGGTCACTAAACAGCTTGATGCGTAGCTGCGCAATGAACCCCTCAAGATTCTCACGGGTACCGTCGAAGGTTGCTGGATCTGGGACCCTCTCGGCGCGGGATCGCGGTTGTCCTTCCAGGGTAGCTAGTCAGTCGATTGCCCGTCAAGCAGCGGCGAGCTGCTCCTCCAGGTCGTCGATCCGCCAGGCTGGCGCGGCCTCCTGTGAGTTCAGGATAGCCTCCACCAGAGTTCGCACCTAGGCGTAGGCGGCCTCAAGTCTGGCGCCCGGGGTGAAGGATTCGTTCAGAGCGATTTGGCGCATCTGTTCGAGGAGAGTGGGCGGGATTTCTTGGAAGATGGGAGGGAGTTGGGGTTCGGTTTCGGGCTCGGAGTTTGTGGTCGACATGGTGCCGCTAGGTGGAGAGATAGGCGGCGCAACAAAAGTGTAACGGTAGGGTCCGGCAGGGCTCCAGGTAGCAGCGGGCGAGCGGTAGAGCACGGTGGCAGGTGGGCGGTAGAGCGCGGCGGCGGGCGAGCGATGGAGCGCGGCGGCGGGCGAGCGGTGGAGCGCGGCGGCGGGCGAGCGGTGGAGCGCGGCGGCAGGCGAGCGGTGGAGCGCGGCAGCAGGCGAGCAACGGAGGAGGACGAGGACAGGACAGAAACGAGGGCACGAGACAAGGACGGAGACAAGGACGGAGACACGGACAGAGACAAGGACGGGGACAAGGACAAGGACAGAGACAAGACGGAGACAAGGACGGAGACAAGGACAAGGACAAGGACCGGGACAAGACGGAGACAAGGACACGGTGACGGCGTAAACAAGTTGTTGTGTACAGATCTACGGCGGGCAACGGCGCTCGTTATATACAGGAACTCCTGCCAGCACCCCCGTGAGCAAACACCGACACGAGCAAACACCGACATGAGCAAACACCGACACGAGCAAACACCGACACGTTTCACGATCCGCACATTCTCACATTCCAGCACATCCCTTTGTTCCCTTGCCCCGGCGTCCTGCATCCCTTTGTTCTAGAACCTTCCCTCGCTTCTCCGTTTTTCCCCCACTTCTGTGGTCCGGCGAAGTCAGCGTTGCATGTGATCCGACGCCGTGACACTGAGCAACCAGTTCAACAATACGTACTCCCAGACACAACACTCCCTCCACACGAGCAACCTCCACACAGTTAGGCCTCACCCAGGCGAAAAAATTGGATCCTTCTGTAAACGCCTGCAACAGTATCGCGATCCTATCGAAGGAACCAAGGAAGAGATCTCCAACAATGCTACAATCCATCACCTACTCAACTTCGTGGGAATCCGATTCAGTGAGGCCACCCAGGTGCTTCGGAAACAGCTGAACAAAGGGACGCTCACTCTTCAAGAAACCATCGACGAACTCTGCGAGTACGAATGGAATAAGCTAACCCACGAGATAATCGACCCCAGCAATAACACCTCTGGGGCACTCCTCTACTCCCATGGCGGTGGAAAGAAACTCCTCTGCCAATACTGCAAGAAGAAGGGTCACCATATCTCCGACTGTCGCAAGAAAAAGGCGCAAGA
>Ga0307516_10004433_pt1 | contig 17340 bp, 13 predicted proteins | sample 19_EM_MG_FD_203310 | JGI IMG/M metagenome (GOLD analysis project Ga0307516, IMG submission 203310) | Populus trichocarpa ectomycorrhiza microbial communities from riparian zone in the Pacific Northwest, United States - 19_EM | ecosystem: Host-associated > Plants > Roots > Unclassified | place...
CTGCTGATGCAGCAGCAGGCCCGCGCGCGCCAAACCGAGCTCGCCCATGACCCAAAGCTCGTCGCCGGGCAGCGCGCCGCTGCGCAGGAGCGGTTTTTTTACGCGGCCGAGCACCGTCGTCGTCACCGAAAGCATGGTGGCCCGGGCCACGTTGCCGCCTACCACCGGACAGCCGAGTCGGCGCGCGGCCTGGGCTTGGCCGCGAGCCAAGCGGCCTAGCTCGGCCGCAGGAAAGCCGCGCGGTACGTGCAAGCTGACCACCGCCGCGAGCGGCGTCGCGCCCATCGCCGCGAGATCACTGGCCGCGGCCTGCAGCGCGCGATAGCCGATGTCTGCGCTCGTCAGCCAACGCCGGTCGAAGTGCACGCCCTCGACTTGATCGTCCACGCTGACGACCAGTCGCTCTTTGCCGACGCGCAGCACCGCTGCGTCGTCGCCGATGCCGACCTCCAGCGCCCTGCTGGGCGGCGCACCGGTCAGCTCCCGCGCAAGCTGGGCGATCAGCGCAAATTCGCCGTCGCTCGAGCGGCGCCTGGAAGGCTGGGCCATGCTCAGCCGATGGTGGCGCGTTTCACGGGAATCGTCACCACGAACACGGTACCGCGGGGCTGATTGGCTTCGATGCGCACGCTGCCGTCGTGACCGTCGACCAGGCGCTTGACGATCGAAAGCCCGAGGCCCGTACCGCCGGCCTCGCGCGTGCTGCTGGAATCGACCTGATAAAAAGCGTCGAAGACCCGCATGCGCTCCGCTTCGGGAATCCCGATGCCGGTGTCGGCGACACGCAGCTCGACGCCGGTGCGGCGAGCACCGAGCAGCACCATGCCCCCGGCGTCGCCCGCGTTTTGGGCGTCCATACCGGCAATCCGCGCGGTCAATTTGACCGAACCGGAGACCGGCGTGAACTTGATGGCGTTCTCGGTCAGGTTCAAAAACACTTGCCGCAGCCGCTCGGCGTCGGCCCAAATCGTCGGCAAGCCCTTCTCGACTTCGAACTGTAGCTCGACCTCTTTCTTGCGCGCGGTCGGCGCCATGGTCGAGACCACGTCTTTGACGAGCGCACCCACGTCCACGTGGTTCTTGCGCAGGCTCATGGTGCCGCTCTCGAGCTTGGATAGGTCGAGCAGGCCCTTGATCAGCGCCAGCAGCTGATCGCCCTTGTCGCGAATGGTCTGCACGAACTCACGCTGCTCTTTGGTGAGATCACCGGCTAGACCCTCGACCAGCATCTCGCTGTAGCCGATGATCGAGGTGAGCGGCGTGCGCAGCTCGTGTGAGACCGTGGCCAAAAAATTGCTCTTCAAGCGGTCGAGCTCTTTGAGGCGATCGTAGGCGACCTGCAATTTTTGGTTCTTGTCCTCGAGCTCACGAAAGCTCTCGCGCACGCTGGCCAAGTGCATGTTGCTGGTCAAGAGCGCGCGATGTCCGCTGAACAGCAGCAAGTCGAGCACGCGCGCCAGGTGCCGCGCCACGTGACTCACGGTTTGCTCGTCGCCGTGCGGTAGCTTGCGATACAGCGCGCGCAAGTTCTCCGGCTCGAGCTGGGGGTCGAGCGTGAGCAGCGTCGCAGGGGGTTCTGCGTTCGGGTCCGGCAAAAACGGCCCCAAAATCATGCGTCCAATCTGGCGCGAGTCGTAGATGATCGCGGCTACGCGATAGAGCGCGCCGGTGACGCAGGTGTACTTCGCTTCGCCGTCGGGGCCGGCTGCCAGCGATTTGACCGCCGCGACGACCTCCGACAGCGCAGCTCGTCCGGCGCGCGAGGTGTTGAGGTAGACGTAAAGCTCGATCGATTCCGCGGCATCGGCGAGCAGCTTGCCGTCTTCGGTAAACACCCGGATCGGCACGCCGAACAGCTCGTTCGCGCTCTTGACCACCTCGGCCAAACCGTCGCGCGACACCAGCTCCTCCAGGCTCATGCTGGCGCCGAGCGTAAGCTCATCGAGACTCTTGGGCGAGATGGAGGTCATCAGCCCGCCTCCGGCTTCAACACCTCAATAGCGCCGCCGACGCAGGCTCCGAGAACCTCCGACAAGGGGCGCGTGGCGCCGAGCTTTTTGGCCACGGTGGCCAGAAACGCGTCGGAGTCGAAGCCGAATTTTTTGTTCAGGTCGTGCTCAGCGTCGAGCGCGCTCCAGGTCAAGTGCAGTAGGCCGACGAAGCTCTCGACCACACCCTCGCCGCGCATGGCAACGGCCAGGTACACCGGCTCGCGCCCCTGCGCGGCCAGCTCCGCGATTTCCGCGTCGCTGCGCACTTCGGGCAAGTCGCGTTTGTTGAACTGAATCACCACCGGCATCTGCTTGAGCGTGAGGCCGTGTTGCTTCAGGTTCTCTTTCAAATCGATGAACGATTCGGCGTTGTGCTGGGTCTCGGCATTACGCGAATCGGCGATGAAGGCGATACCATCGGCGCCCTGCACCACCAGGCGCCGGGTGGAGGCGTGGATCACCTGCCCGGGGACCGTGAACACCTTGAGCCGCACCGCCAGGCTGCCTTGGTTGCGGAAGGTCAGCGGCAGGAGGTCGAAGAACAGCGTGCGGTCGTCACGCGTTTCGAGCGTCATCAGGCGGCCGCTGGAGCCAGGCTCGGCGGCCTTGTGCAAGGCCTGCAGGTTGGTGGTTTTGCCGCTGAGGGCGGGGCCGTAATAGACGAGCTTGATGGTCAGCTCGCGGTTGACGAAATCAAGCTGCACGAGCACCTCGAAGCAACCCGACGAGGAGGCTGCGAAACGACAAGCTTTTCATACTAACATGGCCCTTGTTGCCCAATACGGTCGTTTTCCTTTGGATTTCAGCCGCGGCTGTCTCGTCGGTCGCGGGGCCCTCGGCTAGCGCCGAGTCGCTGTCTCGTGTCGCGGGGGCCCTACCCCGCTCCGAGGCGACCGGACAGGTGATACCTCCGTTGGCGCTTGCTGACTTGAAAGACTTTGGGGCGGCGCGGGGGCTTGGTTTCGTGGCGGCCAGCGGCCGGCCGCTGGGCTTGCCGGCGAATGACGCGCCCTTGGTCGACCAGCTGGAGGGCGAGCTCGAACAGGCTCGGACGGCTCTCTCTGCCCTCGAAGAGAGCGCTGCGAACGAGCGACTGAGCCGCGTCGAGGCCCAGCTGCTCGCCCACCCTCACTTACCTCAAGCCGGGTTCTTGATGGGAGAGTGCCTGGCACTGCAGGCGCAGGCGGCGCGCGAGCAAGAGCCGGCTCGCGCCCGCGCCCTCGATGCCAAGCGGCTTGCGCTCGAAGGGCCTCGGGCGGCGGCTTTCGGCGACTTGGGTCAGCCGCCGAGCGAGAGCGTCGTCCGCACGCTCGAGGTGCGCGGCCTGGGTGAACAGGACGAGCTCGAGCTCGACGGCCAAACCTTCGCGCCGCCCGTTCGACAAGTCACGCTTGGCGCGGGTCTTCATCAGGCACGCGTCTGGCGCGGCGGTCGCCCCATCTTTGCGGCGTTCACCGAGGTGGGCAGCGACCAAACGTCGCTCGAGCTCGGCGTACCGAAGCTCGTGCCGTGCGGCGCCGACGACTTAGAAGCCGTGCCGCGCACGCCCGGCGCGACGCTTCCCCCCGGCATCGCCTGCGGACACTGGGCAGAGGTGCGCCAAGAGCAGGGCGGCATCGGCGTCGCGCTGTGTGAGCAGAATCGTTGCGGTGCCTTCGTGCACTGGTCGCGTCGGCCAGCGGCGCCGTTCGTGCCGATCGCCGTCGAACGCCGGTCCTTGCCCGCCTGGGCGGGCTTCGCCATCGCCGGTGCAACCGTCGCGCTCGCCTCGGGGCTCGTGCTCTGGCAATCCGGAGCGTTCGATCGCGGACAGGCCACGACCTGGGAATACGCCGGCTTGAACCCCGGCCGCGCTCCCCAAGGCATACGCTTCTAAGCCGGCGCCGACCAGCGCTGCCGCGCCGTCACGATCGCCCTTTGCACCGTGGCTTTGGCGGGGCCGCCGATCAGCGAGCGTCGCTCGACGGCTGCCGCTGGGTCGAGCGCGGCGCGCAGGCCTTCTCCTACCAGCGACGCATGCGCAGCTACCAGCACCTCCGGCGACAATTCTCCGAGCTGCACGCCGCGCGCTTCCGCTTCGCGGACCAGAGCCCCGACCACGTGATGCGCTTCGCGGAACGGCAGCCCCTGCTGCACCAAAAAATCGGCCAAATCGGTGGCACACAAGTGCCCGTGGTCCAGCGCCGCGCGCAGGCGCTCACGACGCCACTCGGCGGTGGCGATCGCGCCGGTCAGCGCGTAAAGCGACAAGAGCGCGCACTCGAAGGCGTCCATGATCGGGCGCTTGTCCTCTTGCAGATCGCGCCCGTAGCCGAAGCACAGGCCCTTCTCGAGCGCCATTAGGGTCGTCACGGAGCCCATCAGCCGCGCCGCTTTGCCGCGCACCAGCTCGGCCACGTCCGGGTTCTTTTTTTGCGGCATCATCGACGAGCTGGTCGAGAACGCCGCCGAGAGCGCGACGAAGCCGAACTCCTGGCTCGACCAGAGCACGATTTCTTCGCCGATGCGCGACAGGTGCACGCCCAAAATGCCGAGCGCGCTCGCCAGCTCCATCAAAAAATCGCGGCTGCCCGTGGCATCGATAGAGTTTTGCGTCGGTCCGTCGAAGCCCAGCTCGCTGGCGACGCCTGCGCGATCGAGCGCGAAGCCGGTGCCCGCCACCGCACCGGCGCCGAGCGGCGACTCGTTGAGCCGGGCGCGCGCGTCGCGTAGCCTTCCGCGGTCGCGGAGCAGCAGCTCTTGCCAGGCCAGCAGGTGGTGCGACAGGCGGCTGGGTTGCGCACGCTGCAAGTGCGTGTAGGCAGGCATCAAGGTGTCGAGCTCACGCTCCGCTGCGCCCAGGATCGCCTCAGCCAGGCCTTCGACGGCGGCGCACGCTTCGTCGGCCTTGCGCCGGGCCCACAGCCGCAAGTCGGTTGCAACCTGATCGTTGCGCGAGCGCCCGGTGTGCAGCTTGCCGCCGACCGTGCCGCAGATTTCCGTGAGTCGCGCCTCGATGTTCATGTGCACGTCTTCGAGCTCGCGCTTCCACGTAAATTCGCCGCGCTCGATCTCGGCCCGAATCTGCTCGAGGCCCTGCACCAGGCGTTCGACCTCGCTCCGGGTCAGCACGTTGGCACGGCCGAGGCCGCGCGCGTGAGCGATGGAGCCCTGAATGTCTTCGCGCCACAGCTCGCAGTCGACATCCACGCTCGTGTTGAGCCGCTCCATGGCGGCGTCGATTTGCTCGGGCAGTCTGCCACCTCGCGCGACGGTCATGGCGCGCCTTATAGCGCGAGGCAGCCGCTCAGACGAGGGCGCGCGTGAAACAGCTGTCTAGGTCGCCGGCTTCGATGGCGTCGAGGCGCGCAAGGAAGCGGCGGTAGTCGCGCACCGGCGGCTTGCCCGCCTCGGCGCGCAGCGAAAAATCGGTGATGCGAGTGGTGGCGAAGCGCAAACAGCCGACCGCGCCCTCCACTTTCAGCGCCGCGAGTTCTGCGGCGTCGATGCGCCTGACGCCATGGTAGCCGCGCAGCAAAGCTTCCACCAGCTCGGGCTCGAAGCGCGAGCCAAAGCACCAGGCGCAGATCGTCACCATCACGTCGTAGGCGAAGGCGCCCTCGCAGGCGCTTTCGAAGTCGAGCAGCGCCGAAAGCTCGCCCTGTTTGGTCCACAGCACGTTGTCGCGGAACAAGTCCGAGTGGATGACGCCGCGCGGCGCTCGCTGACGGAGCCGTTCGGCTTCGTAGTGCGCCAGCCGTTCGCGGATGCGCGCGATGTCGTCGAAATACGCCGTGTGACCTGCGCGCTCGACGCGCGCTAGGCGCTCGCGCAAATCGGCGATGCGAAAGCGCCCTTCGCTCGGACGAGCTACTTGCGGGGTCGTCAGGTGGACGCGCGCCAACGCGGCGCCGAGCTTGTGACACGCCGGCGCGGTCACGCGTCCTTGGCACAAGATCTCGCCGTCGAGCCACGGAAACACCGCGAAGGCTTTGCCCGCAAAATCTCCGACGCCGGCGCCGTCCGCGCGCGGCAAGCACTGCACGACCGGCACGCCAGCTCGGCCGAGCGCGGCCACCAACGAAAGCTCGACGAGCGCGCCGTCGCGGCCCTGCTCTTCGTACAGGCGCGCGAAGTAGCGGCTGCCATCGGCCGCCGTGAGCGCGAAGTTCGAGTTGACCGAGCCCGCTGACAGCGGATCGATCGCGCTGATTTCGAGGCCAAATTCGCGGGCCAGCCGAGCGGCGTCGGCGAGCGGTAACGAGGTCAGGAGCGCCACGGCCCGGACTATGCCGACGAGCCTCGCCTTACGCCTCAAAAATCGTAGCTCAGGCCGATCCCGGGGCGCACGAACGAGCCGCTCGACGGAAACGCCAAAAGCCCCGAAAGCTCAGCCTCCAGCCGAACCTGCTCGAAGAGCCTCACGCTGGCGCCGAACCCGACGCCAGCGAAGAGCGGCCCAAGCTCTCGAAGCGCCGTGGCCTTGTGCGGCTGCGGTGGTGGAGAGCCGTCTTGCGGTGCGGGCGCGGTGACCGACACCTCGCCCGACTCTTCGGAAATGCCCGTGACAAAGTGTAGGTACGGTCGCACGACTCCGCTCTCGGGTCCGCCGAGCGGGTAGGCCTGCAGGCGCAGCTCGAGCGAGAACGGCATGAAGCCAGACTCCAGGCCGCCGTTCGCTGCGGCCGCTTTTTTCGCCTTGCCGCCGCTGAGCGCGAGGCCGGCGCGCACCGAGCCCCACAGCTCGGGCGCGAGGGCGCGGGCGTATGACACGGCCAGGCGCGTGTGTGACGATGAGATGCCTCGCGCGATACCCGAGCCTTCGATGTCCCAGACCACGGGCTGACCTGTGCTGTCGTAACAGTGGATGTCGCTGGCAGGCGCGCAGACGCGCGACGTGCCTGGGAAGTACACGAAATCGCCGGTCAGATAGGCCGCCCAAGCGTTTTCGCGTGGCGCCTTGGCGCGCGGCGGCCGGCGTCGTCGCTGGAGCAAGGACTGCGCTGGCTTCACGGCGGGCTCCGGCGCTTTCGCCGGCCGCGCACCGGTCGCCTCGGCTTGCGCGGCGCGACGCCGCTCGAGATCGCGGAGCAGCTCGAAGGCTTCTTGCCTCACCAAGTTGCCGACCGACAAGCTGACCACGAGCGGAATTTGCTCTGGACGCGCGGGCATCGGGAGATGGCGATCGACGAGCCCCCGCGGACCCCAATAGCGGACCCACAGTTGCCCCAGCTCGTCGACCGCCACCACCACTCGTTCTCGCTCCGCGAGCGACGGCAGCGACTCAGCATCCCCCCCCTGCTCTTGTCCCTCCACACTTACGTCCCCCTTGGTTCCCCCGTTGGCCACACCTTCGGCGAGCGTCTCGCGTCCCAGCTCCGTCGCGATCGCCACGCGGATCTCCGCCTGGGGCAAAGACTGCCCGCTGCCCTCGAACGACACGGGTAGCGGGGCGCTATTGGCCGAAGCGCGCCCAGCCGAAAGCCACGACACCAGAAAAAACACCACCCACGCCACACTCGTGAAACCGCCGGCCCTCGGAAACAGGCCAGCTCGGGACGCCCTACTCCCTTCTTTCATGTCCTCGATTCCCGGAGCCTGCGTGCTCATTCACTCCCCCCTAGAAAAAAGTTCAAACTTAGCCATCGGCGTGAACGAAACCCCTCCAGCGGGGAATAAGCTAATCGGAGGATTCCGCTGTCCGTTCTGGTGATGCAAAGTCTGACACTCTCCGACTCGGCCGGCGCATCCGGCGCGGACCTAGTGGCGGTCGTAGCGAAGCGCGACGCGGCAGCACTGGCTCGCGTTTACGACGAGCACCAAGCGGCGCTGTGCTCGTTTTGCCACCGCTTGCTGGGCGAGCGCGAAGCCGCTGAAGATCTCGTGCACGACGTGTTCGTACGCTTGCCCGAGCTGATTCACAAGCTCGAGGCGGGGCGCTCGCTCAGAGCGTTCTTACTGGCCATCGCCGCCAACCGCGCCAAGCACCACCTGCGCGGCGCCGCTCGGCGGCGGAAGCTGGCGGAGCGCTTCGCGAAGGAACCCAGCCCGAGCGCCGCGCGGCCCGATCAGGCGGCCGAGCAACGTTGGCTAGCCAGTCGTATCGCGCTGGCGCTCGATCGTTTGCCGCATCAGCAGCGCGTCACGTTCGTGCTCGCTGAGCTCGAGGGGCAAGACGCCGCCAGCATCGCGAGTATCTTGTCCGTCCCCGAAGCGACGGCGCGCACGCGGCTGTTTCACGCGCGGCGCAAGCTCAGAGCCATGCTGAGCGAGTGGGGGCTGCCATGACTCAGCACGACGACGCGCTCGACCGAGTGCTCTCGGCTTACGCCGGAGCCACGGCGGGAAGCGCGCTCGACGCCGAGCTGGTGCGCGCGCGTATCGTGCGTAGCGTGCGCACCACGCCGCCGCGCTCGCTGCGCCGCGTTTCGTTCGTGCTGCCGCTCGTCGCAGTGTTCGTGGCCTCAGCCGCTTTCGCGGCCAGCCAGCCTGAGCTCCGAGCCGCCATCAGCACCCGCCTCGAGCAGCTGCTCGGCGTCCCGCACACGCCGCGTGAAGCCGCGCCAGGCCGGCAGCCGCTGCCGGCCGCCTCAGCGTTTGCCGCGAAGAGGACGAGTGAGGCCGTCGTGCCGCCCGCCGCTGCCCCAGAAGCGACACCGGGCGCCGACGCTGCGGCTCCCATCCCGATCGACTCATTGCCGCTCGCGCAGACCTCGCGCGACAGCCCGTCGACCGTGCTCCCCGCTACGCCCCGCAGGGACCTCAAAGCGGTCGCGGCCCCTGCCACAACCCCGCCTGCCGACGAGCAAGCGGAGCTCGAAGCTTACCGCACGGCGCACCGCGTTCACTTCGACGGCGGGTCGCCGGCAGCGTCACTTGCCGCTTGGAATCGCTACTTGGACGATTTTCCCGGCGGTAGTTTCGCGGACGACGCGCGCTTCAACCGCGCCCTGTGCCTGATTCGGCTCGGTCGCCACGCCGAAGCGCGCACGGCGCTGGCGCCGTTTGCGGCAGCCCCGGCCGGCTCTTACCGGCAGACTGAAGCCGCGTCGCTGCTGCGAAGCCTGCCTAGCGCGCAGCCCTAATCGGGCCCAATCTGCGGCGCGAGTTGTCGAGCAGCGACCCGGACGCTACGCTCTCGCCAGCTTAGTTCGACTGAATGCCAGAGCTTTACGGAAACACCACGGGCCTGAGCGCGAGCGCGATCCGTGCGCTCGAGCGCATCTACCGCCGGCGCGTGCCCAGCGACAAAATCGCAACGCCCGAGCTGGTGCGCTCACTGGCCGACGCCTCGCGCGAAACCAAGCGTCAGGTCGGCGCGCTCGTGCACCGCTCGGGCGAGGTCGACTACGTGGTGGTCGGTAACGCTTCCGCGCTGATGCTGCCGGACATCGGGCGCCTGCGCGCCGCAGAGGGCCGCTTTCGGGCACTACGGCTCGTGCACACGCACCTGTTCAACGAGCCGCTCACGCGCGACGATTTGACCGATCTCACGCGCTTGCGACTCGACCTGGTGGCAGCCATTTTGCTCAATCCGATGGGTGAGCCGCAGCGCATGAGCTGGGCCTACAACACGCCCACGTTCGAAGGCCGCGGGCAGCCGTTCGCGATCGCAGGGCCGTTTCCCTACGGGCAGCCCCAACCGCATTTCGGCGAGCTGATCGCGGCGCTCGAAGCCGAGTTTGCTCAGCACGCACGCACACGCGAAGTCACGGCCAAAGACGGCCGCGCGATCCTGATTCACGTCGGCGACAAACGCAAAGCCGGCGCAGGCAGCCATGCGCGCTCCCGGCTGGCGGAGCTCGAGAGCCTGGCCCGCACCGCCGGGGTCGATGTCGTTGAGCGCATCACCCAGCTGCGCGACAAGCCCGATCCGCGTTTCGTGATCGGCGCCGGCAAGCTCGAAGACGTGGTGACGCAAGCCATCGACCTCGGCGCCGAGACGTTGATCTTCGACTGCGACTTGAGCCCGGCGCAGGCGCACGCCATCGCCAAGCAGACCGACTTGAAGGTGCTCGACCGCACGCAAGTCATCCTCGACATTTTCGCGCAGCGCGCCGAAAGCCGCGACGGCAAGCTGCAAGTCGAGCTCGCGCAGCTCAAGTACACCCTGCCCCGGCTGGGCCAAAAAGACGACTCGCTCAGTCGTCTGACCGGCGGCATCGGCGGGCGTGGCCCCGGCGAAACCAAGCTCGAAATCGGCCGCCGCCGCGCGCGCGAGCGCGTGCATCGGCTGGAGAAAGAGCTGCAGGGTTTGGAGAAACAGCGCGCCGAGCGGCGTCGCAAGCGCGCCGGTAGCGATTTACCGGTGGTCGCGATTGTCGGTTATACCAACGCCGGCAAGAGCACACTGCTGAACACTCTGACGGACGCAGGCGTCTTGGCCGAAGACAGGCTGTTCGCCACCCTCGACACACGCGCGCGAAAACTGTTCTTACCTGGCGGCCGCGACGTGATCTTGACCGACACGGTCGGCTTCATTCGGCAGATGCCAAAAGATTTGTTCGCGGCCTTCCGCGCCACCTTCGAAGAAGCCGCCGACGCCGACTTGATCGTCGAAGTGGTCGACGTCTCCGACCCCGAGCACACCGAGCACGTAACGACCACCAGCGAAGTCTTGCGCGACCTTGGCCTCGATGACACACCGCGCCTGCGCGTCTACAACAAAGTCGATCGCCTCAGCGACGACGAGCGCTTCGCGCTGAGCAATGAGCCCGACTCCGTCACCATTTCCGCGCTCGACAAATCTTCGACGAAAACGCTGCTAAATCGCGTCGAATCGTGGCTTCTGCTGATCGACCACCAACGCGCCGTCCGCGCCGCCAGCGACGAAGCCGAGCGGCTGCTCTACGAAGCCTGAACGCCTAGCGGCCGTCTGTCAGAAGAGGACCTTGACCCTGGCGTAGCCTTCCGTGTTTCGCTGGAAATGTCGGCCGAACGAGTAGGCATCGCCGTCCAGCCACAGGCCGCCGACGCTGAGCACCCAGGCGCCCAGCTTGGTCTCCAGCTCGGGTTGCATGACCAGGGAGCGCGGCTTGGCGTAGGCGAGCGCCCGCAGCCCCACGCCGAACCAACGCCAGAGCGGCCAGCGAAAGTTAGCCCCTAGAGCCAGCGTGTCGCGCTCGTAAACGAGGAGCCGAGACGCGGGCGGATTCATGATGCGAAAATACAGCGCTTCGAGCAGCGCCTGCCGGTTGGTATGGCCGGTCTGATACTCGACGGACAGCACGCCCGCGAAGGCGGGACTGAGCGCGCTGTTCAGATCCGTCCGATAGAAAACGCGCTGGGAATCGTAGGCGGCGTCGAACCGTAACGCTACCGGGCCGAGCGTGGTGCCGATGTCCAGACCGACGTGGTGCCGGCGCACATAGTAGACGCGCAACGGCTCCTGTCCCGCGTCGATCGCCGCGAACAAGGGCTGTAGATCCGACAGCCCTGCCGGGCCAGCGCCCAGCTGGCTTAGCGTGCCGGAGAGCGCCGGGTCGATCGAGATCAGCGGGCCATCGAAGCCGTACTGGTAGTAGTAGCTCATGTCCACACCCTGCGCGCTCCATGAGAAGCGCGCGCCAGGCACGGGCTGACTGAAGTCGCTGGCTGGGTAGCGCGTGGCTGCCAGCATGCGCTGCGCCGGTTGCTCCAGCGACGGATCGATCGAGCCACGCGCGATGCGCACGAGGGCGCTTGCCCAGCGCGGCGCGTCCGGCTGGATCGCCGCCCAATTGGAGCCGTAAACGTCGTAGCGATCCGCGGTGAACACCGGTTCTAGCACCGCCTGGAAGCTAGCGAAGCCGAGATCCAGATCGGCGCGCAGCAAGAACGTCGGCACGTAGCGGAGCTCGGGCTCGCTCAGAAACGGGTCGCGCAGGTCGCGGGCGTTCATGACGTCGTTGGGGCTGGCAAAGTCGCTGTTGCCCCAAGCCAGGCGTTGCTGGCCGATGCGCACGTCGAGCCGGCGGCTGAAGAAGCCGACGAACAGCTCGTGCAAGTGCGGCTCGAGCAGGCCGAGCGTTCGCTGACCGTTGAAGCCGTTGAAGCCGCCGCGCTCCGGCAATGGCTGCTGCTCGAACACCGAGTAAGACAGCGCGCCGGATACGTTGGCCTCGAACCAGTCGGCGCGTGAGTAGCGTGCCCGCACGAACAGCTGCGTGCGCGCTAGCAGCTGGTTATACGGCAGCTCCAGCGCCGGATCGGCGCCTGCCGAGCGTTTCCACAACCCGAGCTCCAGGGCCTGTCGCGCCCAACCCGCGAGCTCGAAGCGGCTCGGTGGCTCTCGAACGCTATTTTCCGGCGCGCGCCGCGAACCAGCCAGCGGTGCCGACACTGCAGGCATTGCAGCGACGGGCGCTTCCGGCTGTGGCGCACGGGCGGGCGAGTTTCCATCGATTGCCTCCACGATGTCAGGCGGATCAGCCTCTGCAGGCTTGGGGTCGGGCCCGCCCGGCTCGGCTGCGACAGTCGACGGGCGGCGGGCGTCGTCGGCCAACGCCGTGGCACCGTGCCCGAGCGCCAGAGCAGCCGCGAAAGGCAGCGAGAGGAGCCTGGTTCTGTTCACAATTTTTCTAGGTTGCGTACTGTGAACTCGTCATCGGTGAGGCTCGTCGTGGGCTCCACGCTCTCCAGCACCAAGCTGGTTTCGTGCTCTTGTCCGTGATCCACCATGGACGACTTCGTCACGAACCACTGCCCCTTGATGCGCTGTACCTCGAGCGCGCTGAAGGTTTTGGCCAGCACGTTGCTGCGATCGAACATTTTCATCTTGAGCGGCAGGTAGTTGTCCATGCGCACCCAGATTTCGGTGTGAGAGTAGGGGGAATCGCTGCGCGTCGGCTTTATGTCCAGCCGAAAGCACGCGAATTTGCCGATATTCTCGTCGGGCAGCGCGCTTACGCTGCTGTCACGCAAGTCTCGCCGATCCAGATCCGCGAACGAGAAGTCCGTCCCCATGAAGCTCGAGCCGCGCAGGTTGCCGGAAATACGGCGCGAGCGCTTGAGCTCCGGCAGGAACAGGAAGCGTTCGTCGTCGCCGTCACGCTTTTGGATCTGCAAGAAGCCGGCGCCCGCTACGTCCGCTGGCGCCGTGAAGCGCACCAATGCTTTGGAGAACTGGGGCGTATAGCGGCGTGATCGCACCGAGAACGCGAGCTCGCTCGTCGCGCCGCGCTTGTCCTTCAAGGTGGCGCGAGCCGCGACGATGGCGCCGCCGAAGCCCCACGGGTCGCCGTCGATCAGCTTACCGACGACGGCTTGGGCACTGGGACGGGGGAGCGGCGCGGTCTGCGCGGCGCTCGGCGCCGGTAGCAACATGAGCAGCAGGGCGATCGATTGCTTCATCTTCCATTCCTCCTAGCGTTCGAGCGACGTGGCGACGCCTTCGACCATCGCAGTTGGGGGCACGGCTTCGGGCAGGCTCGACGACCGCCTCCAGTCGAAGCCGAGCCGGAGCAGCACCGCAGTAACGACCATGTCCGATACGAAGCCCACGGCCAACGTGACTACCGTGAGCAGACCTAGTGCCCGCAAGCCGGGGAAGTTCGAGGCGAGCAGCACCGCAAACCCCACCGACAGCGCCGCTGCCGTAAACAGCGCCGGTGGCCCGACGCTGCGCATGGCCGTTGAAATGACGTCGTCGGGCTCAGCCGGTCCCGTCAGAGCCAGTTGCCTGACCCGCGCGGCGAAATGGATGGTGGTGTTGAACAGACCACCGACGGAGATGCACAGCACCAGCGCCGTGTCGATGCGCAGCCGGATCTGGAGCAGCCGCAAGCACAAGAAGCAGGCGATCACCGGCAGCAGGTTGGGCACGACGCTGATCAGCGCGATTCGCAAGGAGCGAAATACCGCCCACTGGAGCAGCACGATCACCGCGAAGGCGAAGACGAAGCCTGAAAGCAGGCCTCGCACCACGTCGTCCAGCTCGCCGTAGCCCACGACGGCTTTGCCCGTCACCGTCGCACGCACGCCCAGCTGCTGAAAGCCCGCGCGCTTTACCGCCTGCTCGAGCTCAACGACGAAGGCGCGAGCCTCTTTGCTGCCCGAATCGCGCAGCAGCAGCGACAGCTGAGATCTGGCGCCGTCGTCCGTGATCAACGACGCGCGATCACGAGCGTCTACCAGCGCCAAGTACTGCGCGATCAGGGCGCGCGACGCGGGAACCTTGCGCTCCTCGATGCCTCCGCCCATGAACGCTCGGTTCGCTTCAGCGACCAGATCGGCGAGCGAGCTGACGAGAGTCACGCTCGGCCCCTTGGAGAGCTCCAGATCGAGTGCCTCGATGCGCTTGATGACCTCGGGCTGCTTCATCGAGTCGCGCGCTCCCTCGAGGTAGACGGCCATGCCCAAGACGCCGGTCAGCTTCTGTTCCAGCAACCGCACGTTGTCGCGCGTGGCGCCGCGCGGCAGCTCTTCGACGTACACGTTGTCCAGCCGTTGGCTGTGGGCAAACCAGGCGCCACCGACGAGCAGCAGCGCCGTTACGAGCAGCGTGCCGCGCATGCGCGGCTGCAGGAACGCCCACGTGCCGCGTAGCCCGTCGTCCAGCCAATGGGTCCCCGCCTGTGCCTCGACGCGCCGCTCCGGCAGGTTGCTGACAGAGAGCAGGATGGGCAGCACCGTCATCGACGTCACCCAGGAGAGCAAGACGCCACCCGCAACGGTCAAGCCGTAGTAGCGGATGGTCGGTTGGCGGGCCGCCGCGAAAGCGGCGAAGCCGAGCGCGGTCGTGAGCGAAGTGAGGAAGCAGGGCAGCGCGAGCTCGCAGAACGCCTGTTCGATGGCGCTGGCCTTGTCTCGCCCGGCCTCGAGCTTCTGCCGCACCCGCGCCAGCACGAAGATGGGGTCGACCACGCCGTAGACCAAGATCGTAGTCGGGACCAGCGAAGCGATGATGTCGACCGGCCGCTCTAGCAGCGCGAACGCCCCAGCCGTCCAAATCGTGGAGACACCGACGCTCGTCAGACAAAACACGACACCGTGCACAGAGCGAAATGCGACGAACAACACCGCGCACAGCGCGGCGATGACGGCCGGCACGAGCACCAACTGGTCACCTATCAAGGCGTCCGTAACCCCCACGTCTACGACCGGACTGCCGGTGACGACCGTGCTCACTCCCGGGGGTGGTGGAGTGGCCGCCAGTGCCCGTTCCAAAATGGCAATGGCTTCGCGCTGCTCCTCGATGCCGGCGTAGGCCGAGGGCGTCCGCAGCTCCGCCAAGATGGCGGTCGTTTTGCCGTCAGCAGCGACTAGCTGCGGAGAGAGCAACCGGCTGCTGAGCGCAAAGCGCCTGATTTCGTCGAGCACGTCGCCACCAGGCAGGGGCAGCTCTGGGAGAAGCTGGCCGGTCAGCACGTCATCGCCCTTGCCGCGAATAGCCTGGGCGTTGCTTAGGCTGATTACGCGGGAAAAAGCCGGTTTCGGCGTCAGCTCGTCCGTCACCCTTCGGATATAGACGAGGACCTCGGGGCGAAAGACGTCGTCGGCTTGCACCACGGCCACCAGGTACCCGGCGGAATCGCCAAAGGTTTCAATGCTGCGCTTGAGTCGCTCCGCTGCTGCGTTGCCCGGAAAATCGTAGAAATCTCGGAACTGAAACTGCAAACGGATGCTTCGCGCCGAAACGAGCGCGGCCGCCAGTGTCACTACCAGCGCCAGGCTCACCGACAGCCGGTGCGTCAACAGCCAACGAATGAATCGTGCCACGAGGCAGTCCGCCACCGACGAAGTCTTCCGTCCCGCGTCAGCTGCAGCGACTCTGGCAGTAGTTTCATCGCGAGGCAAGGCACCGACGCCTGAGCAATCGATGGGCGACCGGGCCGCGCGATTCGAAGTAGCGGTTGGCGGACGTCGACCACTTTTTTGAAACACGGATCACGTTGAATCGAAACGGAGCGCTGCTACATTCGCTCCGCATTCGCGGGGGGCGTCAGATCAATCGAGACTCGTGATGCACGGCCAAACCTTGTCAGCTTTCGCGTCGAACGGTGCCGCATGAAGATAGTGTGCTGGCGTTTCCAAAAACGCTGGGTGAAGATCTTGGAGTCGGTAACGCTCGCTTCGCTCGTCGGCTGTACGCAGCTGGCAAGCGGCACGGACCGCGGCGAACCATTGATGACGGCGCCGCCCCCCGACCCAGCCTGGGACTGCCTGTCGGAGCCGCCGAAAGTGCCGGATCTGCCGGCAAATCCGCCAGATTACATCGCGTTCGTGGTGCCGATCTTCGACGTGGCGCATCCACCGTCGGCGGTACCAGATCTCAAAGTGGAGGCGTGCCAGGTCTCGGATGCAGATTGCACGGCACCCCTGCCCGCTCCCGCCTACAGCCGGATGGACGTACCCCAGCCGGGCGTGCCCGTACCGATCCCGACGTACATCATCGTCTTTCCATACACGCCGATGATCACCTGGTATCTGAAGCTGACGACGCCGCCGCCGGCTGATCCCAAAGCGTTCCCGGACTACCTGCCCTTCGAGTACTATTTCGAAGGTCCGCTCGTGCAGCCAAACGGTGACCCCCTCCCGAACGGTATTCCGGCGGTCTATGGCCAGCCGATCAATATGCTGAGCGCCAAAGACGCCGATCGCTTTGCCGCGGGTATCAAGCAGACGCGGGACACGACCGCCGCGATCATCGCGCTTCGCGCGATGGATTGCACCGGGACGCCTGCCGCTGGCGTGAGGCTGACGCTAGACCCCAACGTCGGCATCCCCTTCACGTTCTTGTCGAGCCTCGCGCTCAGCACCGATCCACCAGCACCGACCGATGCGAGCGGCATTTTAGGCTTCGCCAACATCCCGCTGCCGTTGCCGAACACCACCTCACTCACACCAACCGTCACGCTCCAGGGCATCAGCCCTGACAGCGTCAACTACGGCGAGATCGCCGCCCGCATCCGCCCCGGTCAGGTGACTAGCGGCGAGATCCGTCCGTTTCCCACCTTGTCCGGCCGCTAGGTTTTAGGCGCGCGCCGCTGCGTGCGCCGCTGCGTGCGCCGAACCCGCGCCTGGCTGAAAGCCCAGGCGCGACAGGTAAATCCCGAGCAGCTCCGACCCGAGCGGCGCGCACTGGATGCCGGATCCGGCCAGCGCGCGCCAGGTTTTCTCGGCGCTGAAGCGGGGCCGGTAGCGGCGCTGGCCAAGCTCCAAATACGTTAGGTTTTCCGGCGGCAAGCGCCGGCGAAGGAGCGGTAAGAGCGGGTAGAGCGGTCCTTCCGTGCGCGTCGCGACACGTGCCATCCAATCGTCCAACGGCACTTCGCGTACGTCGTAACCGAGGGAGCGTAGCATCGACCCCAGCTGCTTCAGCTCGACACTCTCCGGCTGTTGCAAGTGGAAGGCCTGGCCCGCCGACTCTGGCCGACGCGAAAGGTGAACG
>Ga0307516_10004434_pt1 | contig 17328 bp, 25 predicted proteins | sample 19_EM_MG_FD_203310 | JGI IMG/M metagenome (GOLD analysis project Ga0307516, IMG submission 203310) | Populus trichocarpa ectomycorrhiza microbial communities from riparian zone in the Pacific Northwest, United States - 19_EM | ecosystem: Host-associated > Plants > Roots > Unclassified | place...
GTTGTCTCCCCTAGTCAGACTCTAAATGATCGTCTAGGTATGGTGCTCAGACGAGTTATTGATCGAGGGTACCCGCTACAGAAGGCTCGGAGGGAAAACCGCTATTTCAATCGGTGGTAAGTCTGTCTCCATGGGGCTTCGAATTGGAATAATCAACAGCCGGTGAAGACTACTTGCAGATGGGAAAACCGAATCAGCAGGTGTGTTGTAGACTGGAAAGTGAGTGCTATCATGATTGACCGCCATGGGTTAATCTATCCTCTCCCATCCCATCCCAATCCTTAGTTTGCGCCAAGGAGAGTGACCTCGCGTCCCCGCTCAATAGCAAATGTGAAAGTTGGTCATCTGAGACCTCAATTATTTTCACGCAAGTGCCCGCGATCGTGAACCGGCTTCCATATCTACGGAGATGCGCCGCAATTGTACCTTCACTTCCACACCCCGCCCCCACTTCCGTCGCGTTTGGCCCATACTTCCAGCAACTTCAAGAACTCCCATAGATCGACAACCACGTAGTCGCTCATGGAGTTTAACATCCCGAGGAACCACGGAGCGCTTCTCCTCGGCAGCTTCCTCGCATCGTGGTGAGTCTTCTTTGGAAATATCGACCTGGCGTGGTGGGCGAATGAGGAGCATTTCAAAGGCTTTCCGGAGCGACGGCAGTCCAGACAGTGCTCTATTTTAAGCTATTCCCGTTTGACCCCATCGGATACAAGATTTTGGTACGCATATCCGCTCTGATTCTCTTCTGCACTTCTTGAGGGATTGTTCCGCTTCTATAGGTGCTCGTCGTATGGTATGCAATCGTGCTTTCAATTTGAAAATTAGAGATTTATGTGTCGCGTCTCCAGGTTCCTCGACTTGGCCCACAGCAGCCTCATTCTTGTGTCATTATGGGAACATATCATCCAAGACTTCGGGACACCGGAGGGAATCATTAATTTGTCACTGTAGGCCTTCGTGACAGCTTTTCGAGGGTCGTATTGGGTTAATGTTGCTCTGCAGAAGCCTAGCCGTACGCTACTGCGCCGTTGCCAATAGCCCAGTTCACTGACGCTAAAGTTAACCCAGACCCAAGGCCTCTTCGTGGTACGAGCTCTGCAGCCCTCTTGTGTAGCAGCTCTGAACGTCGTGTTCTCATCAGTCGCTTACGACTACGCTCGTCCAATGGTATGATTGTTAGAGATCCAATCGCTTGACCCATGCTTATCAGTCCCAGCTTCTTCGCATGTCGGATTTTCCACCGTGGGTTCCCCAGATGATGTCCATTCTCAAAGCAACTAATGGAATTCGAACACTGGCACAGTGAGCAACAGGAACAAGTACCTTAGCTTTCCTATCGTAAGGAAGTTGTCTCGCCGAAGACATGATGGTTTCTGAAATGTTTTTACAGGCTTTGGTTGCGGTCCTCCGCCTTTGTGAGTAGACCATAATCAGCGCTTGATCAACAACTGACGTACTTTCTTAAAGGCCCAGCTATCAGTGAGTACCTGAAATTTTGGTAACGCTTTCCGGGGCTCTAAGCCGTTTGCGTTCTCGCTATGCACAGCAATCACCGGAGAATTGTAAGTATCTTAATGATTTGAACCCGCATCGTTCTTCGGAAGATGACACAACCCAGGATCGATCTCCGAGCATTAGGCGCTCTTCGGCAACACTGTCATGTCAGGGATCCTTCATCAGCTCGACAGAATTCCCGCTTACTGCTCTGTTCCAGTGGCTCGTTCTTGGCGCTCTCGCAGTTTCTTTAGCGACCGATATTTGGATAACACTTTGCCTCTTCGTGTTGCTCCAAAAGCACAGGAGTCTCTCTCTCAGGTGTTTTTACCCGCTCCCCTCTCCGCCGGTTTCCTTGGGAGCTGACGTCGTCGTGGCGTAGTAGCACCCACCACATCGCTGAATTTTTTGTATTCAATGCGTTCGAAACCGGATCTTTGACGGGGTTCGTATGGGGACAGATTTTCATCCTATTCATGGGTCTGATAGATGGCATATAGTATCACGACCCTCGTATGCTTGATCTTCGTACGTTTTTCGTCATTTGAGCCTGAAGATTCCGCGGTTTGGGCTGATGTGCCTTGCTTGCAGTGGTTGACTACAAAGGACGACATGATCGTCCTGGGTGTTTTTTTCCCCATTCAGAAAGGTGCGTCTATGGTTCGGACTCTACCTCTACCCTCTTACTCAATGTCAAGATGCCGAGCTAGTATACTCCAACTCTCTGCTTGCCGTGTACGTTTGCGATCTCCTTCCGCGTCATTAAACACCGGCTTATCGCATCCCAGATTGAACATGCGGTATCAGCTTCCTCAGGCCTATGAGGCCGAACCAAAACCGCATATTCTGAACCTGGATCAATCATCGAACTCCATATTTCTGGTCAGAACATGAAATTTAACTCCCGTCCGTGGTTCTTAGACTGTTCTACTTGTAGGATCTCCAGAGGCACCACAGCGTGCTGGAACAAGAACGTAGTGCGAAGCCTATCGAAATTCATGTGGAACAAACTGTGACGTATAGTGCTTCGTGAGGGGTATAAATCGTTGGATGTCGGTGATCGTACGTATACTCACGGCTATGCCTCGGAAGATCCCTCCAATAACTGTACTTGTTCTTACTATAATGACATGACTGCTAGTCCCTTTTCCATCACATTTCAGAGGTCATTTTGAACCATCTTATGTCGTCAAACGCCGTACATTCGAGTGACGAGGTTTCGCTCTCTGGAGATGCCCACCCGGGCCTTGGCGGTCATCAAGCTTGACAGGTATCTCATCTGCGGAGTTTTGGGTTTTCCGATGAGTTATACCGGGACTGTTGGTGACGTGTTCTTGAAAATGACCCTGACGATATATAATGAATGACAAGGGTTCGTTATGGGTGATGGAACCTTACTTGGCATAATCTTTCGAGGAGGAAAGGATGAATCAGCGAGAGTGTTCTGTCTGAAGGGAGCGTTGAACGTTACTTCTCCATGGCCGACGGTCCGAGGAGGACAAAACCGGCGGTGTTGGCATCCGCACCAGACGCAAGGACGATTGTATTTGACTCAAAGACATCCATCTGCCTCGTTCATACACCGCAGTGACAGGAGAGGTTACAAAATGGACTTGCAGCCTAAACCATAGCCAAACACACGATCAGATTGTGTGATTTTTGGCGGAGCATCCATGACGACCGCAGGTGATCAGATTATGGTTATCTATACAGGTATGTGTACAAGTCTGACTTGTAACGTCTCCTGCCAGCGGTGATACCCGTCAACAATATGCGGGCTGTGGGACAGGTCGATTTTCACCAACGATGATCGCGTTCCATCTCGACGTTGTTCGCAGGCATCACCCAGTCGTAGCTTTTACCCTGTCCGATCCTACTCATCGGCCAAACCCATTCGTCCCCTCCGTCTCCACCACCCAGAATCGGGAAGATGAGCTGCGAACCACTCGGCCGTTTGAGGTCCATTACGTAAGTGATTCCCCTCACCTCATTTTTGCTCCTCCGCAGAGAACGTTCGTGTGGCGTTCACAATGTGCAACCGTAATGGATCATCAGAGGCGAAATGGCCTGCGTGCACAGTGACAATTATCAACCCGGGACTGCCTGTGAGTATATAACCCTCCACCATCCCAAAAGCTCAACAGCACTTCAGCTTCAACTTCCAAGCTCAACTTCTCTGGTTGTCGACGATGTCAATCCCTCTCCCACTTACCGTCCAAGCAGCCGGCGTTCTGGCGGCCAGCGTTGCCTTGTATTACTTCCAACAAAAACGGAACGAGTTGAAGCTACTTCCTCTCCCTCCCGGTCCCAAGAGATGGCCCATCATCGGAAGCTGGCCTATTATGCCCAAGGAACTCGACTGGCAAACTTTCCACCAATGGTCCAACGAACAGAGTAAGCCCCCGACTTGCATTTGAAATTGATCAAATCAACTCAACCGTCGCACTAGATACCGATATCTTGCATATCGATGCCATGGGTAACCACATTATTGTATTGGACACCCCCGAGCTTGCGAACGAGCTCCTTGAAAAGCGGTCTTCAATCTACTCCGGCCGGTAAGAATATCCATTAGGGAAACCATCGAATCCGAAGCTGATACTCTTCAAGCCCACGCATGGTTATGATGAACGAGCTGATGGGTTGGACCTTCAACTTTGGATTCCAGGATTACGGCGACTGGTGGTAGGTTATCAATTCTCTTCTGAATCTCGCTTAAACTCTCTAAAACCCTGAAGGCGTCAACATCGTAAAATGATGCATCAATCCTTCCACCCACAAGCCGCCCTCAAGTTCCGCCCCCACGAACTCAGGGCATGCCATAACCTCCTCCGCCAGCTCGTCGAAGACCCTAGCAACCTCATCCGCCATCTCCGAACGTACGTCCCCACTGAATGACTTACGTGATGCCTCCTTGTCTCAAGTAACATCCGTCCTTTTCTTCTAGAATGGCTGGCGAAACCGTCATCCGCATCGCATACGGTCTCCCCTGCTTGGAGCGGGACGACCCGTATGTCGCCGTCGCCGAAAAAGCCGTCATGCCCATGTTCGTTGCCGCCATCCCCGGAAACTTCCTCGTCGATCACCTTCCCATTCTGAAAAAGATCCCCGAATGGATCCCCGGAACTTTCAAACATCATGCCAAGGATTGGAAAGAATGGGCGTTGACTATGTTGAACGAGCCTTATGCCGATGCCAAGAAGATCATTGTGCGTGGTTTCCCCTCCCCTTATTCTCACGTCAAGGGCTGTCTTCGCTCATATGGAATCGATATCCACAGGAGAGCGGAAACTTTGAACCGTCGTTCATCGCAGACAGTTTGGAATCGCTGGACCCAAAGTCGAAGGACTTTGAAAAGCAAGAGTACATAATCAAGTCTGTCGCGGGCACCATGTTCACTGGTAAGTTATCCGACATATTTCATCTTGATAACACGATATCTAAAGATGCTACCCTACCAGCTGGTGCCGACACTGTATGTATAACTACGCTTTGATGATGCTGTTCTCATCGCCTATCCACCATTACAGACAGTCGCTGCCATCGCATCCTGTGTCCTTGGTCTCCTTGAGCACCCCGAAATCCTGGCCAAGGCTCAGAAGCAAATCGACGAAGTGTGCGGAATGGCCGTCCCCAGCTTTGACCACTACGATTCACTTCCTTACCTCCATGCCATCACCAAGGAAACCTTGCGCTGGAGGGACGTTTTACCAATGGGTGAGCACTCTTTAATGTTACTTTCTCGGATGTTACTAACCGCGTTCTCCAGCTCTTCCTCACCGTCTAGAAGTCGATGACGAGTTCAGGGGCTATAGGCTTCCCAAGGGGTCAATCGTCTTTGGAAACGCCTGGTAAGATATTATGCACGTGGACGGTTAACTGTCTCCCCACATTACTCATTTGTGTCCTCGGTATATAGGGCCATGTTGCACGATCCGGAGGTTTACCCTGAACCTTTCGAGTTCATTCCTGAACGGTTTATGCTCAAGGACGGGTCAGGGCTCGACCCCAACGCGAAGGATCCCGAGTTTGCGTGCTTCGGTTTCGGCCGACGGTGAGTCATCATTGTCGCTTCCTACTCGGAAAGCCAAACATCCCTCACCGTCTTTTTCTTTCTTTGCAGTGTCTGCCCTGGACGGTACATGGCCTACTCCGCCGTGTGGATCGCCATCGCTCAGCTCATCGGCGTTTTCAACTTGAGGAAAGCAAAGGACGAGAATGGGAACATTATTCATCCCAAGCATGAGTATCAGGCCACTTTGTTGAAGTGCGTCGGCTTGTCCTCTCCATTTGGATCTGAGATTCTGATGGTTTTTGGAATAGCATTCCTCTTCCTTTCCCGTGCTCCATCACTCCCCGTTCCAAGGAGCACGAAGCTTTGATCCTACAGACTGTTAATGAGGTCTATTACGAGTAGAGAGCTGGGTGTGTGCCCTTATAAAGTAGACGAGGTCGTTTGGGGACTGAGATATATATTATATACATACAACGATTACTTAGAATTATCGCTGCTTGGACTTAATCAAGTATGATCTGAATTTTTTTCTGCCGCTAAAGAAGTGTTTGATTCAGCCTCGTTGGAAGTACAAGAAATGTGATAGACGTTACTTACTGGTATCCGGTTCAAAGGGTAACCCATTCAGGTCAGGAATCGGAATGTCGGTCTTGGTTAGCAAAGAAAGCTCGTCGATGGGGGTGGGGACGACAAGCGCCTTGAAGTCCTCGGCTGTGTATGTGGTCGGTTGGGTGGTCCGACATCGTTGGAGAAGATAGCGATTAAGCATCCTGTGCACTGAGATTATATAGTGCACAAACCTAGAGAAAAAAACTATATACAAACGCACCCAGGACCTTGACGAATATAGATAAGTAGGCTTCCTGTGCACATCCCCGGGCCGTCGGGACTCGTCCACCTTCGAGCGGCCAACACAGAGGGTTCTCCGCGAGAAACTACTCGGCGAGCTTGGTCAACAACTGACGACCTTCTGTTCGCCGCAGACCACATCTTGCTCTCTCGCAGAAGAAGCAGAGTGGGGGCGCAAGCCCATCTTTTCTCGCTACCTTTAAGGTTTGTGGCAATTTTGGAAGGAATCTAATGGGCGGGAGTGAACGGAAGGTGACTCACCAATAGACTTAGTAGTACATCTACTTACACATCGTTCAGTACATAGATTTCATTGTAGATACATATCCGTTAGTATAAAAGGACCTCCGAGAGGTCTGGTAATACAACTTCACTGCGTAATTTCTCTATAGATCCCGAGATCGATCACGATAGTAAGTAGGGCACCCATTGGGATATCGATCTTTGAATCATCCAAGTTCACATAACCAGACAAGTACCACCAATATTTTAACAATCAAATTCGTTTACCTTATACCATTCGCCTCCATGTGCCATACGACTGACATCGACCTCCACTCCTCTCGGAAAGACCATCCTGTTTCTAGGGAAAAAGAAGGTATATCTAAGATCCGACGGGACCCAGAACAAAAGTTCACCATCATGACCAGTAAACCACCCTTGTTCATTCATCAGAGTGTGCCGAAAGATTCCAGCAGGATCGTAGAGGGCATGATCTTCGCAAGACGAGAAAGTTGGTGAAGAAGCCTGATGGGTTGAATTTATCAAGCATCCAATGTCAACGGAATACTATTGTGAAAAGAAACATACTCTGGCGTCAACATCTAATAACAACCTGATCGTGTTGGTGGACAACGCCGAGACGATGCCCTTCCCAACTGGCGAGAGTGCACCCGATAAGACCAGATGCTCATGTCCCTCCAGAGGTGCTCGTAGCGGCTCTCCCGTCTCAGCGTCCCACAATTGAATCGTCTTGTCGGACGACCCCGACACGATGCGCTTGCCATCTGGCGAGAATGCAACAGACGTGACCGAATCCTGATGTCCCTCCAGAGGTGCTCGCAGTGGCTCTCCCGTCTCGGCATCCCACAATCGTATCGTCTCGTCGGACGACCCCGACACGATGCGCTTGCCGTCTGGCAAGAATGCAACAGACGCGACCGAATGCTGATGTCCCTTCAGAGGTGCTCGCAGCGGCTCTTTTGTCTCGGTGTCCCACAATCTGATCGCCTTGTCGTTTGACCCCGACACGATGCGCTTGCCGTCTGGCGAGAATGCAACAGACGTGACCGAATGCTGATGTCCCTCCAGAGGTGCTCGCAGTGGCTCTCCCGTCTCGGCATCCCACAACCGGATCGTCTCGTCGGACGACCCCGACACGATGCGCTTGCCGTCTGGCGAGAATGCAACAGACCAGACCCAATTCTGATGTCCCTCCAGAGGTGCTTACAGCAGCTTTCCCGTCTCGGCGTCCCACAATCGGATCGTCTTGTCGAACGACCCCGACACGATGCGCTTGCCGTCTGGCGAGAATGCAACAGACGTGACCGAATGCTGATGTCCCTCCAGAGGTGCTCGCAGTGGCTCTCCCGTCTCGGCATCCCACAACCGGATCGTCTCGTCGGACGACCCCGACACGATGCGCTTGCCGTCTGGCGAGAATACAACAGACCAGACCCAACCCCGATGTCCCTCCAAAGGTGCTCGCAGCAGCTCTCCCGTCTCGGCATCCCACAATCGGATCGTCTTGTCGGACGACCCCGACACGATGCACTTGCCGTCTGGCGAGAATGCAACAGACGCGACCGAATCCTGATGTCCCTCCAGAGGTGCTCGCAGCAGCTCTCCCGTCTCGGCATCCCACAATCGGATCGTCTTGTCGGACGACCCCGACACGATGCACTTGCCGTCTGGCGAGAATGCAACAGACTGCACAGAATAAGAATGACCACGTAGCTCTCCCTGCACCACCGACCATGTTGCATTGTGGTCAGAAATTATCCTTGCAGAATGACAAAACTTGTCCGCAAACGTCGTTGAGATACCCGAACTCTTGGGCGAAAATGGTAGTGCAGACAGGTACAGATGAGGGGTGCTGTATGAAATAATCCCGCTGAATAGACGAAGAAACCTTTGTGCATCTGCTGCGTCATCCACGATTCCTTTGTATTCTTCGTGGGGCTAGTATATTTCAGAAAATATACGACACACGGAACCGGTTGACATACCATGATCCACTGAATAAGAGAAGACAGGGAGCTAGCGCATGTATTGATCGACTTGAAGAGGCTGAGGGCTTCAAACCAGAACAACAATCCCTTGTCGCTGAACAATTCACGAACTGCGTTTGCAACAGGCATGTTGAATGACGTATTACAAACGTGGACGGTCCAAAATCGACACGAATACGCCAGCTCGGGGGAGATGTATTTCTTGATGCGGTCATCGAGATCTGGGACGCTGGAATTAGGAAGATAGGAAGATGGTAGTCGGCAAATGTTGAATTGTAACTCATTCTTCATCACGCCAAAGCAGGAAAAGGCGAGGTTGCGGTGAACAGAGGGTACGTCAATGAAGTACTCGCCGCTGCGACCACTGTCTGTCAGAAAGTCGGGAAAGGATGCATGAAGGGCGCGGATAGGGACAGAGGGATCAGTGATCCCACTGAGCAAAGCCCCCATTGGACCTACGATGGAGTGGATATCGGACCCCTGATGGTCGGCGAAATGGCGCCTCATAGACTCCAACGAGGTAAGAGAGAGCGGCTCCATGGTTCCAAGTATCTGTGCCATCACCGACCTGAAGCGACCGATACAAATCTCGCGTTGGGGCTGTTGTGGCGGGAAAATTGTTCCCAGAGTGAATTTGTACATGTCGTCAAGTAGCAGAACGCCCCCACCGCGATTGACGATGGCTGCGAAACGCTCTTCTACCGTCAATCCTACCCCCGCGTAGTTCTCCCCGTTCACATGTGCACAGGCCAACCGTGCCCACTCGAACAGACTGCCAGACTTCTGAGCAAGAGGACCAGCGAAGTCTCGGACTTGAGCAGTCCTTAGCCCTGCCTCAGATAGCTGATTGGAGACGTAGCGACGAATGTCACTTTCCGTTGAAAGAATGGTTTCCATAGACTCCCGTCGAACATGGGTGACACCCTTGAAGGCGTTGCTAATGTCTGATAACGGTCGTGACGTAAGAAGTATCCGGAAGTGAGGAGGAAGACTCGTTATGTGGCCTCCGGCACTGGCCTGCTTCCCAGCCAGAATCCGAAGGAGATGTCGCCGCGACTCCACATCACCGCTCTCGTCCAAAGCGTCGATAACAATTACAATGGGACCTGCCATTGCCTCCGACATTGCTCTAGCGGGTTTCACGATGAGTTCCTCCCACTGCCGCAGAACATCTGGAGTGTTCTTGAGCGACGTATTGTGATGAATGGTAGTAGCCAGCGCCTTCCGTAACTGCGGGTCACAATTTGCAAGATCCTGTGCGATGGTCGCGAAAATCTTCTTATGGCGTTGTTCTGCTGCTTCATTGCGGTCAAAAGAAAAGAAAGATCCGAGGCGTCCAAACCTTCTGAAGCGATCAGCGATAGTGTGAGCAATGGCAGATTTGCCAGATCCGGCGGTCCCGTGAAGCCAGTATACACGGGTGTCCTTGTCACCGTTGTTGATCCAGTCCATGATGTCGCCTAGGATCCCGCTACGAGTGCCTTCCAAACAAAGTTTTTGGGTATTGAGGCCCGCACCCGCAGCATACGGCATATTATTGAGGTCCACATCTTCCGCTGTAACGTGCAAGGGTCAAGAGAACACAGCCAGGATGATTTGAAAAAGGACCCACGCAATGCCTCAAGACGATCCCAAATCAGATGCACAACCACCAACGTATTTCCCGCCGCCCTGTCGCGGAACTCCTGCAAAAGTTTGCCGAAATTGTCGTTAAAGGCCTGCACGCGGTCGTCGGTTTCGGAAACCAAGTTCTTTATTAACCTCTTCCCTTGAAAACAGGTGAGCTTCCAAACAACAGTGTTGAGTAAAATCTCAACATACGGAATTTCTCGTTCTTCGTGTACTCTTTAATATAATACGAACACTCTAAAGTTTGGCAGGTTATGCGCTCAACGACTGTCCTCATGGACTTGATATCCCGCAACGAGTTCTCCGTGAGGAAAGTGTATACTTCGTTCATCTTCGAAAGGAGGGAGCCAATGGACTCGTCGAGATTCTTCTGATTGATAATCGTCTATTGAACATCAGTTACATCGTGTCATTATATGACATATGGAATCCAGACCTTGGACACAAAAGAGAGGATCTTCCAAGCCGCTTGTGCATAAGGGTGGACCTAGACATATATGAATTCATAGTCACGATCAAACAACATTAATGGTACCCACCGAGGCGACCCCATCAACAACGTCATTGAATTTGGAAAGTGTCTCGAGGAACGAAGACATCTGAAGAGCACGAGGGCTGTTGATTGTTGATGCAACGGCAGCGGATGCAGCTTCGCGGGCCTCATCCACAGCTGCGAACTCTGCGGTGGCTGATGCAATGCCTTGGGAGGGCGCTGTTGGGGCGCTCATATCGGAGACAGCAGCACTTGTAGCTACGGAGGCCACGTCCGTGGTGGGCGCTGAAATATCAAGTTGACTAGCATCATGGCCTGAGCGATTTTCCGTTGCATTGCCATCATTGAGGCTGTTAATAACAGGGGCGGTAAGCTGGGATAGGGAAGAAGCAAGGTTCTTCCGTCTACGTCAAAACCTTCTCTTCAGGCCCGACGGGGGAGCATACCTTGTGGTCAAACGAAATTTTAACGGTGTGATCTTGAGTTTGAAGAGTGTACGGCACTGGTGAAGTCGACCAGCATTAGATGTTGCTCTCAAGATAGATGACATTGTCACCTTTAGGATCGCGATGTGCCATTTCACAGAGTGGTACAATCCATTCCTTCACAACCTTGAGGGCATTTTTCCTTAAGATAACATCTCTCCGACGGGGCTTGAGGAGTTGGAGGCAGGCTTGCGACTGTGCATCGATACTACGAGAGGTCAGATTCATTACTAGAAAATAAGGGGAAAGACGGACATTGGTCCATCTTCTAACACCCATCTCAGGGCAGTCTCTGTCCGTTTGAAACGCTTTTGGATCGGCGCATTGGTTGTCGTAGTATTCAATTGTAATACAGGCGAAATAGTAATAGGCTTTGCAAACGCAACAACGATCTCTGCGGCATAGTGTAAGCAGTGCGGTCTCGAATTGCAAGACCATTCGTACCTTTTATCTGGACAGCATCGGTTCTGTCGTAGTACCAATCCAGTCAGAAAGTGGTTAAGGCGACTGACAGTCACAGACTCACATCGGACGAGAAGAATCTGAATGTGGGCCAACGGCTCTCGCAGCGCTCATGCTGCTCGAAACGCGCGATACGACGGAGCACTGTGATGGATTGTAAGGCACTTGAGGCACTCAACTGTCATCCTTATTTATCGACACGTGTAGTAATAGTACACGCCGGCGCTTGGAGTTGGATTCTTCTTGGTCTCCTCTTGATCCCTCACGTCGACCTCGCGCTCCAAAGCTTTGCCGAAGACGCCAGTCAAGCACTCTGGAACACTTGATAGAGACGATAGAAACACACCTGCGGCTCCCATCATCCGCTGGCAATTGGCAGTAAGTTGCGGTTGTGAGACTGAGAGACGATGGTTAAAGTTAACGGCGTTGCAGAGGTCACATGTGGTGCAGCGTTTCTCTCATCCACCACTCCGTGCCGACTTGGGATCTTGTCAAGAAGAGGCGGAGGTCGTCGTCGTCGGCCGTGATGAGATGCGCGGTGGATGATACCCGTAAGTGCCTTCTTAAGCCGTGGACACACCCCAGGTCTCACTACAGCGCACCACATCCTTACGGAACCTGTAAGTATTGAACGTCGAACTTGCCATTTCAGCCGATTATCATGGCTCTTTTCTGCAGACGCTTGCCTACATTTCTCCAAACCAACATTTCCCCTCATGCACGATCCCCTGCGTCCTCACTAGGACGTAGTACGTCGACCGCTGTACGGTGTAAACTTCTCCGCCTCTCGATCAATCTAGCCTGCTCCCAATCCCGCCAGACCCAGCGTCGGTCAGATCGTCGTAGCCTGTCCAGCAAACCGAGGCAACGCTGTCATCCCACCTCCATCGCAGCCATGGCCGTCCCTTTATTATACGCCGCCGCCGACGATATACTCCCCCTCAACACAGTGGGAGATCCTAGACCTCCACAGTCTCAAACCCTGCCGGAGAGCATATCCATCCTCACCTTCACGAGCTTGCTATTCACCTCGGACGATGACTATGGGCCGTCGCATCCTTTCATTCAGTCCATTTGCGCCTGTCCTAATGGGTGCTCCTATCAATTCCCTGGATCGGGAGGTCGGTTCGTGTTTTTGTCTTCAATTCCAAAGTTGTGTGAGCTAAACTGTTGTTTTTTCCAGGTCCGCTCGTCACAGGCAGCGGAGAAGGCATTCACTTACCCCCTTCGACGGAGCACGGGCAGGGGGTCTGTGGGTAGTGTTGGGGTGGGGTAATACAAGGAAGTGTGTAGAGAAGTGGAGGTCTGGGCCGATGGGTCCTGGGGACGTTTACGATCAGTTAATGTTCAATCTTTCCTCACCCCCGTGAAATCAAGAGTCTGATGAGCGTCTGTCTTAGGTGTCGAAAGCGGAGGAAGAGGTTTGAGCGGAGGGGCACGCTGTAGTCCCAAGGGAAGCCATTAGGCTTAGCAGACAATGTCGCATCCACATGTCCTCCTAGATCCCTCACCGCACCACCACACGTCTACTGCGACGGCTACTTCGTCCTTAGTCCACTCCACAAGCCCCTTCCGCCACGGACACCCTGCTCACCCCGTTGTCGTATCAAACAAACAAGACCAAGACATGGAACTAAACCTCTTCCCGTATCCGCTCTCGTCTTCACTTTCAAAGCCTTTTCGAGGGATTTACTTTCAATCGGCGGTGAACCCTGGCTTTTGTCAGCGTTTGCCCCAAGACTTTTTCTCCGTAGTCCACGAAGATCGCTACAATTCTAGACTTGTCCACTCGCATCGGAAAGAAGACCTACCTATGCTTGTAAGTTTCGGGAGAGCTGGTACCTGCTAGCAGCGTTCTTGTAGGTTTTCCAAGACTTTTATATCCCAGTCTCACGCCAACTTCCACCAGGCGGATGGAAAGTTCACGGAATCCAGCGGCAGTGGATGAGGTTGTGATTTTTGCGTTTTTGGTGAATGTTATTGGAAGGCACCGGGAGGCGTTGGGGATGGTGAAGGAGAGGGCGGCGATGAGAGCGCATATGAGCAAGGCGACGAGGAAGCGGTTCCCAGAGTCGTGAAATGTATTTCAATCCATGCTATGGTCTGCTATGGAAAATCTCTCCGGTAACTGTACTTGTTGTTGATTACATGACCGCTAGTCCTTTTCCTTTAGGTTATAAGTATACACATTAATATTTTGACCCATCATACATACCCACAACTTTATTAATAATTACATTAACGCCATCCATTTTAGCAACGAGATTTCGCTCTCTAGTCAGACGCCTACCCGAGCCTTGATGATGCATAGGATATATGTGTGTAGGATAGGATATACTAACCGGCGGTCCCGAACAAGAAAGTTGACACTATGCGCCGCGTGACGGGTTTTGTCGCTGGGTCACCGAGCTTGAAAGATATCTCATCTCCCACTTTTTGGACTTTCCGTAGCTATAACGTCTAAATCGCCGCCTACTACATAGGCAACTGGATTCAGATGCACAGCAAGTCAAGGTTCGATGTCCCGTACCGTAGCAATAACTGTTGTCATTGTCAATTATCCGACGTGGTATGATATTTAGGCTAAACATTATTGTAAATAAAAAGCGTCCACCCAACTGAGATAGTTGCTTCCTACAGCGCTGGAGATACTATAGGCCGCTGCCTGACTGGCAGTCAAAGAGGTAGCGAAGCTAGGTCGGCTGCAGCAACCGACCCCTGAGGTATTGTAGTCAGCCAAAAAAACATGGCTGGTATGATCGCCCGAAACCCAGGTCGACCAGAGTGTGTCGTTCAGCGTGACCTTGGTAACCGTGTTCTTGAAAATGACCCTAGCGATATATGATACATTGTTGAGCGAAAAGGTTTCGATATGGATGATGGAACCTTACTTGGCATACACTTTCGAAGAGGAAAGGACGAATCAGCGAGAGTGTCCTGTCAAAAGGGATCGTTGAACGTTACCTCCCCATGGCCGTCCGAGGTAAACACGACCCGCGGTGTCGGCGGGCGCGCCAGGCGCAAGGACGATTGTGTTTGATTCAAAAACATCTGCAGCGTTTGTGTTTAGTGCAGCCATGATCACAGTCCAAAAGAAAAGTCGGATCTTCACAGCTGCCAGCATCATCTGCTTGACGTCCGCTCGCGGTGATGGCGCCCTGACCACTGACGGCAATAGTATTGCGCCCAAAGTATGCGGATGCTTGTATACCAAAGATGAAATCGATCGCTCCCTAGTACGGATGTCAATACTAGTAAGTTTCAACACGCCATATGGGAGAGCACCTCGATGTAACCATTGAGATAAACCTGAGTACCCTCGTTCGCAAGCAGAGTGTCTTGGTATCCGTAGAATCCGCAAGCATACAGCCCGACTTTGCTTCCGTACTGGCTGAGGGCGATCGCCTGTGACCCCGGACCAAAGGTGTTCTTCACGTTTACGTTGTACAACGCGAAATTGTCTTTGTAGATACGAAGCGTGCCACTGGCTTCGTCCGACCCTGCTGCTTGCGCAGAAAAACCCGCTTGTATCGTCACCGTGTTGGAGGCATATGTCTTGATATCGGTTGAGTACCCGTAAATCTTTCGTGTTTCACTATCAATCACAGTACTCATGAGCGTGGTTGATTCTCACCTTGAGCGGTCCTGGCCGAGTGATGTATACCTGCTCGTTGTAGATTCCAGGGTAAATAAAGATGGATCGGGAAGAGGAGTCATAGGGTAACGCTGCCAGCGCAGACGAAATAGTTTTGTGCTCTCGTTTGTTTGCCGTCCCTGCGCGAACCACGAGCGAGTGACCAGGTGGATGCGTTCGGGATGTTGCGAGAGCGGCTTGGAGGAAAGACAGGACGAGCGATAGGAAGACGAAGGCTTTACACGGCCTTGCAAGCATTTGGAAGGTCGCAACAAAATCCACCGTCAATCGCTCCAGGACGCGCCGTTATTAAACCAGCCACGGAGCGTGCCGGAACGCCTGGACCTATGCCTCGCCTCTGCAGGCCACATGTGGAGATTGGACCTGGCTAAGCCCGGGGAATCAACGCCGGTAACGTCAACGAGGGGTGTATCATTTTCTTGGATCAACTTGGCAGAGAGGGGAGGCTGCGAGGGACGTGTCCTCTCGAGGAAATCGGAATTTGCAGGAAAGAGGTCGCGAAGGTGTCATGGACCTGAGCGTGTTTTGCAGCGCACGATGAGATGATTCCAAGGTCCGTGCAACGGTCCCCGTGGCCCATTTGTCGCGTTCAAGTTGAGAGGAAATCTGATCCATGTCGTCCCAAGTAGACCATCCGCCATGCCCTTGTCAAGTTGTCCGACTCTCCCGACTTTCTCTCTCACGAGCTCTCTCCACCGCCAAACTCTCCTTCATCTACCACCACCTCTGGATGATCTGTGGCCTCCGCGGTGACTTCCGCTGGCAGCGCATGATGTCCCGCATCATCCTCATCACCGAAATCCCACCTTCCACCTCAGACAACGGCGGCCGGGTGTCGTCGCGGCAGTGACATGGCAGCAGGTCTAGTCTGAGATGGTCGAAGCGCCGTCCCCTCTTGGAACTAGAGTCTTCGAATCGGCGTCGAAGGTTTCCGGTCCTCCTATCCGAGCACAAAACCACCGATCTCCCCGGCTTCCAGAACCAAAGCCGAGATCTCATCGTGGTTTGAATCATATGGCTCCCCTCACGACATTCCCAACTCGACTGTATGGCATCGAAAGATGATGGTTTCAAGAGCCTGTTGACTTGTAGGGCGGCACCATGTGGCTCCCGTCACAACGTTGCCAGATCTCCGTGTTCCATTATGTGCGTTGGGAAGTGGCAGAGGGCCGGATCCGGTAGGGGACGCTCGGATAATAGACGCTGCTGTACATGGCTGGTAAACAGAACATGTGTCACTGTCAACATGCTTCGAGTCACACCGGGGGTGCGCACGATCTCTCTCATCGCCGCGGATGGACGCGCAAAGAGCCTAAAAGAGCCGATTCACTGTGAGGGAACCGCTCTCAACAACCATCAAAAAAAATCTGGAGGGTATGACGTATCGCAATATCTGTGACTCCGATGAGGCTCCTCGTTGTCTTGTCCCACGCCTCGTAACCAATGAAAGCGACACAAAGACGAACATTCCCCATCAGAGCTGGTCTCCCGATACACAAGATGCATTTCCGATCCAATCAACTTCTCGACCTTGTGACCTTGTGTGCATCATACCCACCTTAGGCTCGAGGTGAGCATCCTTCTCGCCCCATACCAAACCGCCCTGTCATTCCATGGCGGTAGGTCAGCTTAAGACCCGGTCCCATGCTGTCCCATCAGTGTGCCTTATAACCATCGCAGATATCGGGTCCCGATAGTTGCCCGATAGTATCATAAAAGCGCCACGAAGACGACCATTCCATCAGAGCTGGTCTCCCCATACACAAGATGCACTTCAATCAACTTCTCACCCTTGTGGCCTTGTCCATCGTACCCATATTAGGAGAAGTCCTGTGAGTATCCTTTGCGCACCATACCTAACCGCTAAAACCTGTCTTTCCAGGCAGGGCCCGTGTACCGGCCCCTATGTGCCTGCACGACCCAACTACTACAGTTACCATGACAGTGCTCATGTGAAAGCCCACTCTTGTGTGCGGCTTGCCGCCCGAGATCGGGCGCATGCTATGCAGGTG
>Ga0307516_10004435_pt1 | contig 17324 bp, 16 predicted proteins | sample 19_EM_MG_FD_203310 | JGI IMG/M metagenome (GOLD analysis project Ga0307516, IMG submission 203310) | Populus trichocarpa ectomycorrhiza microbial communities from riparian zone in the Pacific Northwest, United States - 19_EM | ecosystem: Host-associated > Plants > Roots > Unclassified | place...
CTTTCCTTACGTGACAGCCCACCTCGAGCGCGATCGGCGAGGGTGGAACACGGAACATTGAACAGTAGCGCAAGCGTACGGAAGGAGGTGCCTTCTTGTTCTCTATACGCCAGCGCAGCGGCGATATCGTCTTCCTTGGCTGTCGATTGTTTCTCTTTCTTCGATTTGACGTTTGGAGGGGGTCTGGTGGGTGCCATATTGTCGCTGATGTTTTTGACTGGGCGGGTTGCAGATTTTTACTCGGCTGGCGGGGTAATATGCGGAGGGGCCTGTCTGCTACTAGCGGATTTTCTACTGTCCGGGTTCTCTATCGTGTCCGGTTACCCTATCCGTTACGTTACCGACGAAACCCACATACAAGATCTAAGATTATTCCGTTGTGAATTATCAAAAGTAGCCTGATTACCTTTGATTCTCCCCGCACTCCGGTTACGATACAACCCCAGTGTCACACTATAATCTTGATCTCAAATCACCCTACTTTCATGACTTGCTTCGACAACACCTACTTCGAAGACCACCTCTACCTACTCGAACTATCTACCTTCCTAGAGCCTAAGTCCCAATACTCCTTCGACTACACCTTTCAGTCAATCGACAACGAAATCTCAAAATACGAGCAGTGGGAAGAATTCTTTGACGGACTGAAGCCGATCCCCAAAACAATCGAGTGCGCCCCATACCATTGGTATACCCAGCAGTGGTGGAACTGTGCGCTACTGTCTCAACCTGCCAACTTCGACGAAGACGAACACTTCAACCTATTTGACTACCACTTCGACTATGATTCAACCATCTACACAGGACACTTCCTAGTCCTATACTAAGAAAATGTCTACCTCGTCCGACTATAACATACTCTGGTTGGAAGCGCCCCATGGGCTGCTCCAGATCACCAATGACGAAGAACCCTAGGAGGAGACCCTAGAGATCGCCAACCCGGTTGGATGGATGCGGGCGATGTCTAACCACCAGCAGCAGGCCGAGCAAGATCTATGCCAGCTAATGGACATCTGCGGCAACACGTTGGACCATACGGACCGGCGCATCAGACGGATTGAAGCGGCCTACAACCGACTGGCACAAGGAGCCCAATACATCTACAAGCAGATGGAAGCCAAGGAACAGATCTCAGGGGACTGGGTAAGAAACAAGCTTATGGTATCCGCTAACACGTACCAGGCATTCACTAGACAGGTCTGGGAGGCCATCATCGAGCACTCCAAGATGAGTGATCTACATCGGGTACATGAGGCGACACAGGTCGCCCGAATGCACGACGCGGTGGCTTTCCTGTCTGAAGCAAACCTGGCCAGAAACGTCCACCTGATGGAATTCCAGGGTAACATAGAAAAATGGGCTGCTGACCACCAACAGAAGGTGGAAACGCTCGAGCAACAACGAAACGAGGACTGAGATCGAATGGCCAGCCTGGAGCAACGGCTGGCCCGAGCACAGGACGAACTACTGCGGGTAGCAACTACAGATCCCCTGCCCACAAAGCCGGCCGGACGGGCCCGGCCCACTCAAAGCCCAGGGGCACCGCCAACCCGACTGGTGCTGGGGAGCCCCTTGCTTGGAGGGACCCAACAACCACGACAAAGGCCTCCGGCAGTCCCGGCTACGGACCCGCCGCAAAGACCCCAAGGCACAGGGGGGGCAGGAAGAGGTGGATCCTGACCGAGACCTCCACGAAGGAGAGCATTGCCCTCACCCTTGCCTCCTCCTAGCGAGGATGATAATGACCTATACGAACGAAACCTTCCGACGGGAAGACCCCCACCAGGAACAAGGGAACCCACTCAGGGCCAGCTGGCAACCATGCTTACATCAGGGGAAATAGCCCAGCTAGTGGGAGCCGGGATTGCGGTGGCACAAGCCGTAGGACAGCCGGCAGGAGAGGCTTGGATACACACCTCAAGGCTAAAAATGGAAAATCCCGAGAAATTCGACAGGAAAAGCTTGTCTACCTTCAACCAATGGTGGGAATCGGTCACAATGTATCTGGGATTCTACCCGGAAATGGTCGACCGCCAGAAAATCGCCTGGGTCGGAACCCATCTAACCAACACCGCCCTAGTATGGCACCTCCACCAGTACCGAGAACTGGGAGAAAACGACACCTGGATCAACTACACCGCAGCAATCTGGGCAGAATATCGGAACGAACGCGAAGTGGCAGATGCCCAACTCAAACTATGGCAACTCAAGTATCAAGGATTCATCCGCGCGTACCTGACGGAATTCCGGGCGCTCTACAACTTCGCCCGAGCAACCGGCAAAGCCTTGCGGGAAAAAGTCGACCTTGCGATGCCCGATGCGGTACTCGACCTGCAGTTTGCCCACTACCTGGAGAACTTCACGGACAACGAAGGCTTCCTACAGGCCACCCACCAAGCGGGCCTCCAGGTCGAAAAGATGAAAGCACTCAAAGTAGCCTGGGAAGCCTCGAAAGGAGGGCCAGCCCCCAGAGAAGACCGAAGAAAGGACGATAAATGGAAGAATGAGGGGAGGAAACCAATGGAAGGAGCCAAAAGGTAAAGAACGAACCAAGCGCCAACGGCCCACTCTAGCCCATGGGGACAGCCTGGCCGATGGGCCACGAAGGAAGCCGCCCAGAAGGGAGTACCCACGCAGGAACACAAGGAATATTTCAGAAATCAGGACGGCTGCTGGTGCTGCGGACAAAAGGGACACCGAACATACAAATGTTTCGCCCATACCACCAGGCACGGCACCTCTCTTCCGAAGGCCCCATGGAAGGCTGCCGGAGTGGTGACCAAGCGGAAGCACGAGGAAGAATCAGGGGAAGGTCCGACACCCAAGCAACAGAAAATCGCCACTGTTGACACTATGAAAGTAGAACCTTCCCAAGAACTACCCAAATGGGCCGACGAAAGCGATCAGTCGGATTTTTAAGAGGCCCGCCGACGCCGCTGGCACAGGCCTTCTCAATAGTCTGTGGAACTTCACGAAAACGGAAAAACGAGGAACCGGGCGCGGAGACCTCTAAAAAACGAAAAAAAGAAGAACCCACCAGCAGCCCCTGTCCAATTATACGTATGATCCTACACCAAGGAGAAACCCGCCATCCGGTCTAAGTACTACTAGACATGGGGTGTTCAGTACCACTCATAAACGAAAATACCACGGAGCAACTCAAACTCCAGAAAATCAAGCGGGAAAAAACCCGAATAATCGAAAACTTCACAGGACAAACGGTGAAAGGAGCCAGAGAATATTATACCAGTCCGCTTGTCCTTCAACACCGAAAGCACTTTTCACAAGAAATAATGGAGGTAGCACCCATGGATATGGAAATCGATATATTCCTCCCGTTTTGGTGGGTTGCTAAACACACCCCCCAAGGAACCTGGGAGGACAAGGAAATTCGGTTGAACAGCCCGCAGTGTCTCGAGAAATGCACGAAATACGAGATGGCGGACTTCACACTCTCCTGGGACGAAACCGTGTGTCTGGACAAAAGCACGGAAATAATAGGCTACGTCTCCACGGTCGCAGAAGAAAACCCGCTGAGCCTGGTCCCAGAGGAATTCCACGAATACCTTGACGTAATGTCTAAGGAAACAGCGGACGACTTGCCACAACACCAGAGTTACGACTGCTGAATTGACCTCAAGAAAGGGGAAGCGGCGCCATGGGGCCCCATCTACCCGCTATCGGAAAACAAGCTCAAAACATTGCGAGAGTGGCTTAAGGAAATGCTGAAAACTGGAAAAATCAGGCGCTCAACCTCCCCAGCAGGCTCACCAATTCTGTTTGTACCAAAGCCAAACAGAAGAGGCCTAAGGCTCTGCGTCGATTACAGGGCGCTGAACCGAATCACGATACCCAATTGCTACCCACTTCCGCTGATGCAGGAATTACAGGACCGAGTACAAGGGGCGCAATGGTTCACTAAAATGGACCTAAAAAATGGGTTCAACCTCATTTGCATCCGGGAAGGAGACGAATGGAAGACAGCATTCCGAACTCGCTATGGACTGTACGAATTCCAGGTAATGCCGTTTGGCCTTACTAATGCTCCCTCCATGTTCCAGGATATGATGAACCACATCTTCTCCGACATGCTGGACCTCGGGCTGATAGTTTACATGGACAACATTCTGATATATGCCACAACCAGGGACGAGCACGATCGGATAGTCAGGGAAACACTGAAACAGCTACAGCAGCACGGCTTGGCAGTGGTAGCTGACAAATGCGTCTGGAGGGCAAAAGAGGTGGAATTCTTAGGCTATATTTTAAGCCAAGACGGAATCAAGATGGCACAAGATAAGGTGGAAGCGGTGCTGAGTTGGGAAGCCCCTTGATCATTGACAGAAGTCCAGTCGTTTCTGGGATTCGCCAATTTTTATCGCCGGTTTATTCAAGACTACTCCCGGGTAGCCCGGCTGCTTACAGAATTAACAAAGAAAACGGACAAATGGGCCTGGAACAACGAAGCAGATGCTGCCTTCACGGAGCTCAAGCAGCGATTCACTACGGCCCCAATACTAGCTCACTTTGATGCCCAGAAACCGGTAATAATCGAAACTGATGCCTCGGACTTTGCCATTGGAGCGGTACTCTCGCAACGGGACAACGAGGGAAGACTGCATCCAGTGGCCTTCCATTCCAGAAAGTTCCAACCAGCGGAAATCAACTACAAAATCCACAACAAGGAACTCCTGGCAATCGTCGATACCTTCAAACATTGGAGGCCCTATTGCGAAGAGGCAGCCCACCAAGTACAGGTATTCTCCGATCACCAAAACTTGGAATACTTCACGACAACAAAAGTCCTCAACAGGCGGCAAGCGCGTTGGGCGCAGGAATTGGCGGGAATCGACTTCCGAATCTACTACCGGCTAGGGACTGAAAATGGGAAACCAGATGCATTATCAAGGTGTTCGGAGTACCGCCGGGAAAAGGGGGGCGTAGAAAACGAGCTGATCTCGACGGTTTTGGGAAAAAATCACTTCGTAGAAGCAGACTGACAAGGACGAACGTTTATTTGCTCCTCAGCGTGACTTGCCTCTCTCCCAACAAGGAAATGGGATGAGAAATTTAGGGAAAGAATAAAAGAGAAGGGAAGAAAGGACACTACCTATCAACAATCATGGAAGGAAACGGAAGCCGCTCCCCTGGACGAGCAGCGAACAGACCAAAAAGCCAGAAGCATAATGGAAATCCAAGATGAGCTGCTCTACAGGAAAAGTAGACTCTGGGTACCGGAAGAATTGGTACAAGAAATTCTCGAATCGGAGCACGACACGAAGGTGGCCGGACACCTGGGCCAGGACAAAACAATCGAACTCATTAGACGATACTTTTGGTGGCCAAAAATCAATGAACGAATAATCGATTTCGTCAGAAGCTGCCCCGAATGCCAGCAAAATAAGGCATCCCGACACCAACCCTATGGGCTGTCCTCCCCACTAGAACTGCCTTACACCCCTTGGCAATCCATAGCAATGGACTTCATCACAGAACTCCCAGTCTCGGATGACTGCGACCAGCTATGGGTAATCATCGATCGATTCACCAAGATGGTGCATTTCCTTCCTTTGAAAAGAGAGGAAAAGACGGCGGCCGATCTAGCTGTCGTCTTTGCCCGAGAAATATGGAGGTATCACGGCCTCCCCACTGATATTGTGTCAGACCGCAACTCCAGGTTTACCTCGGAAACCTGGAAGGAGTTCCTACGCCTTTCGGAAATTCGGCCTCGAATATCAACAGCGTTCCATCCACAGACCTACGGACAAACGGAATGGCTCAACCAAACGATCGAAGCTTACCTCCGAGCGTTCGTCGGCAGGGAACAAGATGACTGGGTACGCCTGCTACCGATGGCCGAGTTCGCCTACAACAACTCGACTACCACGGGGAATGGTATGTCCCCGTTCTACGCTAACTATGGCTTCCACCCGGTAGCCATGGACCCCACGTCAACAGAACCCCTCAACCCGGCAAGCCAGGTCTATGCCCACTGGATGCACATTGTGCACGACGAGTCCCGAAAGGGACTGGAAGAGGCCCATGGGCAAATGCGCCGGTACACCGATCCAACGAGGAAAGAACCCCCGGCATACCAAGTAGGAGACTTGGTGATGCTCAACGGCCGCAACATCAGAACGCGCCGCCCATCAAGGAAACTGGACCACAAGAATCATGGTCCCTTCCAGATCGAGAAGATCGTTTCCCCACTAGCCGTCCGCCTCACGCTGCCCCGGAAATGGAAGATCCACAACGTCTTCCACATCTTGCTGCTCGAACCATACCAAACCAGCGAGCAGTGGGCGCCACCGGACCCCTCGAAAGTACTACGAGAGGCCGACAACATCGAACAATCGGAGGAGTACGACGTCGAGGAAGTTATGTCCTCGGTTGAACGCGGCCGAGGGAATAACAAGTGAATCCTATATCTCGTTAAGTGGCTCGACTATCCGCAACGCAAGGACTGGATGGAAGAACCCTTCGACAACTTCTCAGTAGGTGGTCAGGAGAAACTCCAGGAGTTTCACCAGCGAAATCCAGACGCGCCGAGGGACTACCGGCTCACCGAGGACCTGGTGGTGGCGGGCTGAAGAGACAGAGGACTTCAGTACCAAAAAAGCATTTTTAGACCGACGAAAGACCCGCTTCTCAGGCACCCAAGAAAAGCCGCTGACCTGGCGTCCGGTGACGAGTACGCGCGACCGAAACCGTTCAGAGTCAGGAAAACCATTCAGAACAGACGTATCGACCTCTCGGCGACCGGCTCAGACCGGCGGAAATGGTGCAGGCAGTACACAAGAGGTGAAGTGAGTCCCCGACAGTGCTATCACTGCTCTAGCATACTGGTCTCCCCCCGGAAGGACATGGGTGCGGTCATTGCCAAGTATACAGGTTACTAGCACGAAGGACACCATGCCTCTCCCGATTCCCTGTGCCAACTACGACCCCGGAATCCCACCGGGCCGCCCAAGCCTTGACGTAGCGCGGTGGCAAGTACGTCTCAATATGTGTCAAAATCCTGCCTTGACTACTCCGTGCTGCTTGACAGGTAATGTAGAGTTGGTTCTTCGGGGCAAGCTCGTGATCACACTTCCGGCGTACTCACGTGCCGCTAGTAGTCACACTTCTGGCGTACTCACGTGCCGCTTGTTGTCACACTTCCGGCATACTCACACGCCGCTCGTAGTCACACTTCCGGCGTACTCAGGCACCGCTCGTAGTCACACTACCGGCGTACTCACGCGCCGCTCGTCATCTCGTGGTATCCATCACGCCCCGCGTGGTCTCGTCGCAGTCCTCTCACACGTCTTGCATGGGCTCGTTGTTCACGCGGTATCCGTCACACCTGGCGTGGTCTTGTTGCGATCTTCTCATACTGCTTTGGGTGGGCTCGTTGTTCGCGCGGTATTCGTCACGCCTGGCGTGGTCTCGTCACGGTCTTCTGACATGCCTTGCGTGGGCTGGTTGTTCTCGCAGCATCCGCCACACCTGGCGTGGTCTCGTCACGATCTTCTCACATGCCTTTGCGTGGAGAAGAATCTCCAGACTAGCTACTGCGCCCTTCCTTTATACCTTTCCTTTCCTCTGTGGAATCACAGCTTGCCTGCAAGACTGACACAGTTCCTCCCTAGCTCATCATGACTCAATCGCTACACCCAAGGAAACACACGATCCTACTTGGCCCTTCATCCTCCCGCAATACGCAAGGCAGACACACACAACAGTAGGGAAACAACAAGGTAAGCAATAAACATAACACAGAGTAAAGCGAGGCAGACACACAGACAGTAAGGAAACGTCAAGTGCAATGTGGTAAGCAATAAACATAACACAGAGTAAAGCGAGGCAGACACACAGACAGTAAGGAAACGTCAAGCGCAACGTGGTACGCAATAAACATAACACAGAGTAAAGCGAGGCAGACATGCAGACAGTAAGGAAACAAGCGGGGAAAATCCTGGGGTGGCCTGCGACCAGGTTCTAAGGAATATCGCTACCGGCGCGATATTGGCAGGGGCTGGGGTACTGCGGCTAGGTGTGTAGGATGACGGTGGCCATGGCGGTGGAGACACGGATCAGCCATAGTGTGGCGAGGGTGAGCACGGCACCCACGGTGGTGCCTAGGAGCCTGTTGCCCCAGATTCGTGACAGTAGGTCCCCTGTCCAGACTGAAGCTCCAGCGTGGTCAGACCGGGTGGCGGTTGTGCGGCGACGGATCCGAGTGCGGTAGATGCGGATGGGTCGCCTAGCCTGCTGCTGGGTTTGTTGTTCGTTTATTCGCTGCTGTTCGGCGGTGATGGTTTCCAGGGTTCGTGCCATCCTCTGGAGTTGTCGTTGGCCGGCGTTGTGTTGGTCGCGCATCGTCTGGGCCCACAGGCACTGGATCCCGTAGTTATGGCGGGCTTCTTGTATGACTGTGTTCTGGACCGTGGTGATGATTTCCGCCAACAGGCAGATTTGGTCATCTGGGGGCGTAGCCGCCTCGGCGTCGGGGTTTTCTTCGGCGGCCACAGGGGCCTCCTGGGGTGGCATGATGTTGGCCAGTGGCGCGCGCTGCGCGGTACTTTGGCAATGTAGGTGGTGGTCGTTCAAGTTTACCAGGAATCGGCAGTCGGGGCAGACCCGCTTTCCCTTCTGCCAATCGGCGCAGGCCTTGCATGGGTTGAGGTGTCTCACACGAATGGCTTCGGCCAGCTCGTAAAGGTGGGCGTTGGGGCAGTCGCACTGCTGGTGGCTGCGGCAGCGGCGGTCATTTCCGCGTCGGGGGTAGTAGTTGTTGTCCTTCATTTGGTGGTGAGTGTTGCAGTAGTCATCGTAGCAAGCCATCCCATGGAGGGAGGCGTGATCGTTGGTATGGGGATGTCCTACAGCGGACAGCGGTGGGGAAGGTGCGGCGGGAGGAATACCCCAATTGTTGACGGACTCGGTCGTGGTAGGGAATTCGGTAATGGGGTTTTTGTCGTCGGGGAAGGTCCAGCCTTTGTTGGTGTTGATCGTGGCGGTAGTGGACATATTGCTAATTTTGGGGGGCAGGTTTCTAAGGGTACTCCTTGTGGAACTGGTGGATGAGGTCGGGTGAGTTTTCAAAGTTGCGGTCTGGGTACCAGGTACGATCGGGGTCGTGGAAGCCGGTCCACTTGACTCGATTCTGTATCTGGTTTCTATGGCGTCGGGAGTCGAAGGTCTTTTCTACTTCCCACTTTTGCTGTTCTTGGATGATCACGGGAGGTGGCGGTGGTTGTTGGTCTCCTGGGATGGGTTCGGGGCTGGCTGTGGGTTCAAGGATGCTGATGGGGAAGACGGGGTGGATTTTGACCATGGCCGGTAGGTCCAACTTATATGCTCGTGAGCCCACTTTCTCTAGGATGGGGTATGGGCCGATCTGCTTGTGATCCAGTTTGTTCAATGGTTGGGTTGTCCGGATGTTTTTTCGTCGTAGCTAGACCTTGTCGCCTGGGTTCAGTACTGGGTCCGGATGTCATACTTTGTTGGCTTGCTCTGCTTGAGACATTTGGGCCTCCTTAATCTCTGCTCGAAGTTCTTCATGCAACCTTCTTAATGCCGCAACATATTCCGATACTTTAAGGGTCTCCTCGTTCTGGGTGCCGAGGTCTGGTAGGAAACGAGGGTGATATCCGTAGTTGGCAAAGAAGGGGGTTATTCTTGTGGTTCCGGTTTGTGTGTTGTTGTAGCAGAATTCGGCAATTGGTAACAACCTTTCCCAGTCGTCCTGTGGGTAGTTGCAGTATGCCCGGAGATACTGCTCGAGGGTGGTATTGGCTCTTTCCGTTTGTCCGTCTGTTTGTGGGTGGAAGGCAGTGCTGAGGTTGCGTGATATCCCGCGTGCTTCCGTTACTCGTCTCCAGAAGTCTGAGCTCAACAGGGACCCTCTGTCTGATACACTACTGCTTGGCAGTCCGTGGGGTCTTATTACCTGTCGGAGGAAGTGGTCTGCCAGGTCTTCGGGGTTCATGGTGCCCTGGCAGGCGACGAAATGTCCCATCTTTGTGAGGTGGTCGATTATTACCCATAATGCGTCTTTTCCGTTGCTTATCGGCAGCGCGGTGATAGACTCCGTTGATATCGCGTCCCATGGCCGGTGTGGGAGTTCGAGTGGCTTTAGCAGTCCAAATGGCACATGTCGGATTGGCTTGATGCAATGGCAGGTGTCACAGTGGTCGACGTATCTGTGGATGTACTTTCGTTTCCCTGGCCAGTAGAAGCTTCGGCTAACGAGTTCCAGGGTTCTTGCTCGGCCCGGGTGTCCCGCACCTTGTGCATTATGGTGGTCTCTTAATATGTGTAGTCACAGGGTGTCATCGTCCGGGATCCATATGAGGCCGTCATACATTAGCAACCCACTGTTTTCCTCGCATAACCCTAGCACGATCTTTCCGTCGTGGGTGGTCCCGCTTGACTTTTTCCTCCGGATTTCCTGGATCTCTTTATCTGCTGCACTTAGTGTCCGGATTTCATTCAGGAGTTCCTTGTCTCTCTCAAGGTTGATAGTTTCTGTTGTATTGGTCTGGAGTGCTTCGAAAGCTTCTTCGGGTCGCAGGATTCGGCCGTGGTTCTGCCGATGCTTCATATCCCCTTCCCAGGGAGAGTCTCCGGACTCTCTAGAGAGGTTGTGTGGCTTGCCGGCCAATTTCCCGGGTCGATACTAGATCACGAAGTCATAGTTAGCTAATCGCTCACCCCACTGGGCTTGTCGCAAATTGAGGTCTTTTTTTGTTTTCCAGTATTTGAGGTTTTTGTGCTCGGTGAGGATCGTGATTTTTGGTCCCGTTGTTTTACAATTGGTATCCCATTTTCATAGTGCGTCGACTATCGCCAGTAACTCCTTATCGTGGATGTCGTAATTGCACTCCAGGTCTTTAAGTTTCCTCGAGTAGTATGCTACAGGGTGCAGGATTCCCTTTTCGTCGGGTTGTGAGCAGATTGCTCCTATGGTAAAGTCTGAGGCGTCTGTTTCGATGGTGACGGGTTGTTCCAGATCGAAGTGTTGCAATATTGGTTCCGTGATAATTGCTCCCTTCCGCATCTCAAATGCCTCCTGCTGCTTGTCACCCCATACCCATAACTTGTCCTTTCTTGTGAGGGAGGAGAGGGGCGTCGTAATCTTGCTATAGTCCCTGATGAACCTTCGGTAGAAGTTGGCGAAACCCAGGAAGCTTTGAACCCCTTTGATGTTTGTTGGCTCCTTCCAGTCTCTGATTGTTTGAATCTTTTCTTCGTCCATTCTCAGCCCTCCCGGCGATATGACATATCCCAGATATTCTGTTTCCGTGGTGTGGAATTCACATTTGGATGCTTTCAGCGTTAGTCCGGTGTCACGTACTCGTGTGAGGACTGCCCAGACATGTTTCCGGTGTGTTTCCTTGTCGGATCAGAAGACCAGGATGTCGTCCAGATATGCCACACAGAAGATGTCTAGGTAGTCAATCAGAATCTCGTTCATCCATCATTGGAAGTATGCTGGGGCATAGGTGAGTCCGAACGGCATGACCCAATACTCGTATAGCCCGTATTGCATCTGAAATACTGTTTTCCATTCATCGCCCTTTGCAATACGGAGGTTGTTGTGCGCGTCTCGTATATCGAGTTTGGTGTAGATGGTGGCGCTGGAGAGTTGATTGAGAGACTCGCCGATCAGTGGTAGTGGTGTCCGATCTTTGATTGTGATGTCGTTTAGTTGCCGGTAGTCCACACACAGGCGTAGTCCTCTATCCTTTTTCTTGACGAAATGTATGGGTGCTCCGGCCGGGGAGGTGGATGCCCGGATCCCTCCTCATTTTTCGTTGATTTCTAGGTATTCTCTCAGGGCCTTCATTTTGTCTTCGTTCAGGGGTCACAGTGGCTCATACGGGGGTGCCTTCTCTTCCTCCAGTGGGATATGGTGGTCCTGCGTGCGGTGAGGTGGGGGTGTCGTTGGTTCTTGTTCGGTGAATACATCGAGGAATTCGTGATATTCCGGGGGAATTGGTTTCTTACATGTTCGGAATGTCTCTTTGATTTTGTCGAATACTGCCTGGCATACCTCCCATGGGTCTGTTTCGCCGATTTCCCAGTTCCCTTCTTCTTCTGCCGGTGTTTTCTTGTAGTATTGTTCTGTGGCTTTTCCTTCTGGGACTGTGTTGGCTCTTGGTGAGCTGGGTAGGCATTTCGCAGCGCAGTGGTCGGAGTGGAATTTCACGGTGTGATTTTTCCACCCTATCACTGGGTCATGGAGTTTGAGCTACAGGAGTCCCAGGATGATCGGGGCGTTGCCGATCATGATGCAGTGGAGCCAGATGTCCTCCTCGTGATGGTTGATGGTTAGGTGGATTTGAGCGTCGTGGGTTACCGGCTCACCAGTGACCTCACTTCCGTCGACTGTCAATACTCGTCTTGGCGTTGTTTTCTGTTGCATAGGTATTCCGCTGGCCTCAGCATAGGCTTTGTCGATGAAGTTTTCTGATGCCCCACTGTTCACAAAGGCTGTAGTGGCGCATTCCCTCCCGTCTGTCACCTGGATTCGTACTTTCATCATAATTTTCTCCTCTTGGTCGTATCGGGCGGTTTGTACTAGGTACACGGGGTCTTCTTTGGTTTCGACAACAGGTGTTTCCCTTGGGTGGTGGTTGTCGGCACCTATTCCCAAGGGTTGTCGTTTCCTGCCGGTTCTTCCTCGGTTGTCTCCTCGCAGGTGGCTTCCGCACCCCTGTATGGTCTTCTCCATGGAACTCGTTCTTTCCTGGGCTGGGGGAATTCTTTTGCGAAATGTCCTTTCCTTCCGCAGTTGTAACATTCTCCCGTGATTACTCGTCGTGGGAATCGATTCGGCGTTCCCCTTGCGAACTTGAATCGTCGGGTGGCATCAAGGTCCATCGGGTCTCCCGGGGGTGCCAACGGGGGCTCCCTTGTGTGAACGTGGAAACGCGCTTCTGGGTTGATGGTAGGTCGGCGATTAATGACTCTGAGGTTGCATAGGCAGCTATCTGTTTTGATGGCGGCAGTGGCGTAGTCTACCAAGACTGTGGCGGGGGTTTCGCTCATAACTAAGTGCCTTTTTACTTCGGGGTGTAGTCCATCTCGGAATCGTGCAATGCATACGTTGTCTGCGTATGGGAGGTCTGCTTTGATTCGTTGGAATTCCGCCAAGTAGGTTGCTGCCATCCGGTTTCCCTGCTGGATTTTCTGGAATTTTTCGAAGGCTATTTCCTCAGCATCCACCTGTCCCAAGGCGTTCTTCATGTTAGTTTTCAGTTCTTTCCATGTTAGGTTGATTCCTCCCTCCTGGTTCAGGAAGGTTTCCACCCAGTTCCATGCCACCCCCCGGAGTAGGGAGGATGTGTATCCCGTATTTTTCTCATCATCGTCGAATCGATTTCCCTCTGTTCTAAACTTCAGCTCGTACTGGGCCAGGAACGTTTTGAATTTTGCTTTTTCTCCTTCGAACGGTTCGGGGTCCCGGAGCTTTGGGTAACTGACCTGCGGCGGTCTGTTATGTGCCGCTAGGAGGGCCTGCAACATTTCCATTGTCAACAGGTGGGGTCCTTCCATCATTCTTCTGGTCTGTTCTGGTGACTTGGGGGTCTGTGGCCTGGATCTTTACTCTGGGGTTACTGGACTCGGTGCTCGCTGGTCGTCAGAGACGTGCCTAAATTTGCTCAGGTTGAGAGGGTCCAGGGACTCCACCGTATCTTTCTTGTTGCTACATCAGGTGTCGATAGGGAGACGCAATCTAGTGTCAAAATCCTGCCTTGACTACTCCGTGCTGCTCAACAGGTAACGTAGGCTCGGTTCTTCGGGGCAAGCTCGTGATCACACTTCTGGCGGAGTCACGTGCCACTAGTAGTCACACTTCCGGCGTACTCACATGCCGCCCATAGCCACACTTCCGGCGAACTCACGCGCCGCTCGTAGTCACACTTCCGGCATACTCACACGCCGCTTATAGTTACACTTCCGGCGTACTCACGCGCCGCTCGTAGTCACACTTCCGGCATACTCATGCGCCGCTCATCGTCTCGCGATATCAGTCATGTCCGGCGTAGTCTCGTCGCAGTCCTCTCTTATGCCTTGTGTGGGCTCGTTGTTCTCGCGGTATCCGTCACACCTGGTGTGGTCTCGTCGCGATCTTATCACACACCTTTGCGTGGGCACGTTGTTCTCGTGGTATTCGTAATGCCTGGCGTGGTCTCGTCGCGGTCTTCTCACACGCCTTGCATGGGCTCGTTGTTCTCGTGGTATCTGTCACACCTAGTGTGGTCTTGTCGCGATCTTCTCACACACCTTTGCATGGGCTCGTTGTTCTTATCGGGGTGGTGGTCGCAGCTCCGGTTCATGGGTAGAGAGAGGTAGGTCTGTGGAGAGAGATAATAGATTGCGTGGAGAAGAATCTCCAGACTAGCTACTGCGCCCTTCCTTTATACCTTTCCTTTCCTCTGTGGAATCACAGCTTGCCTGCAAGACTGACACAGTTCCTCCCTATCTCATCATGACTCAATCACTACGCCCAAGGAAACACACGATCCTACTTGGCCCTTCATCCTCCCACAATACGTAAGGCAGACTCACACAATAGTAGGGAAACAACAAGGTAAGCAATAAATATAACACAGAGTAAAGCGAGGCAGACACGCAGACAGTAAGGAAACGTCAAGCGCAACGTGGTAAGCAATAAACATAACACAGAGTAAAGCGAGGCAGACACTCAGACAGTAAGGAAACGTCAAGCGCAACATGGTAATCAATAAACATAACACAGAGTAAGGCGAGGCAGACACGCAGACAGTAAGGAAACAAGCGGGGAGAATCCTGGGGTGGCCCGCGACCAGGTTCTGAGGAATATCGCTACCGGCATGATATTGGTAGGGGCTGGGGTACTGCAGCTAGGCGCGTAGGATGACGGTGGCCGTGGCGGCGGAAATAAGGATCAGCCATAGTGCGGCGAGGGTGAGCGCGGCGCCTGCGGCGGCGCCTAGGAGCCTGTCACGCCAGGTTCGTGACAATATGACACGACAGTATGAGTACGCACCGGCCTACTCAGAGGGACCAATCGTCCGAGGCTGCCCGGTATCGACTGGCTGGCCAGCAATTGGGAGGGATTCAGGGGTGGAGGATTGCATTCAGCGGGCAAGAATTATGTCCGGCAACATCTATTCAGAAAGAGGAGGGCTACTTGAAAAATTACACAGCTTCGGGATGAAGCCAAGAGGAGGGGGAGGTAGTGTTACACTGGAATATCACAGGACGGTACGTACTCCGGTACGAACCCAAGGGAGGTACGTATTCTTAGAGAGGTACGTACCAGGAGAAGATACATACCGATAGCTAGCTATTTCCTAGCTGGACCTTAGAGAGTCTAGGTGGGAGATAAGAACGGGGTTAAAGGTTACGGCCACCAATCGGTCGTAAGGATTAATTCCGGAGAGGGGGCCACGGCAAACCGGAGACGTGAGAGGGAAGGTGCTTGGATGAGACTCTCCAGAGGGCTCGGTCGAGACTCTTCCGGGAGCTTGTTTGTCTTGGCCATCCAACTCCAGATGGCTACCGGGCCGCGAGAAAAAGAACTCACTCTAGAACTGAGGCAATTCCGCGGTGCCAATCGGACCTGGCCTCTCACCTTATCGCCAGTACCGACCAGGCCCAATAGGAGTCTCAGGCGGACCAACACTCAGGTGGGGGTCTGTCGACCTCGGAGGAATAGTTAGCCCGCATCACAGAATCTCACCCCACCCCTCGCCTATATATGTCGACCTTTCTCGCCGCGGCGAGAAAGAAAGACAAGCCGAACACTACCCACGAAACCCACATACAAGATCTAAGATTATTCCGTTGTGAATTATCGAAAGTCGCCTGATTACCTTTGATTCTCCCCGCACTCCGATTACGATACAACCCCAGTGTCACAATATCTAACACTTCCCCTCGAACAATGAGGCAATAAAGAAAGAAAGAAAGAAAGAAGGACAGAAAAACAGAAGTCCTATGACATCCCCGGATGCCTCATTAAAACTCGTAGCCATGTAAATCCCCGTAGGAAAGGCATGGCCATAGGAGAAACAGTGCATCCATCAAAGAGAGAAACTCAATTCATCGGACCAAGCGCCATCCACTTGCCATATGTTTCCCCTGCTGCCCATCGAACCATTCCCATCGCATTCACATGTTTCCAGTGAGTCTCTCGTGGAAGACTCTTTGTCATGATATCTGCCATCATCTCGGATGTTGGAAGGTAGGTGGTGGGATTAGCGTTACGCTCGCAGGCGTCTCAGACAAAGTGGTATCGTACCCCTATGTGCTTTGTGCACTGGTGAAACTTCGGGTTCTTTGCAAGTTGAATAGCGCCTTGGTTATCGACAAAGATTTCCTGTGGGTAGGCATCAAGGCTGAGAAGGCGAATAAAGGGAGAACTGATCCAAATGGCCTCCTTGGTAGGATCCGATGCACCAATATATTCTGCTTCCACTGTGGAGAATGCAACAAGTGGCTGTTTGTGGGTGCGCCAGGATATGGCACCATTGCCAAGTGTAAAAAAATAGCCAGAGGTCGACTTTCGGTCATCTTGATCGCCAGCAAAGTCTGAATCTGTAAAGCCTATTGGCCGTTCGGTAGGCTGCTCTGGTCATCGTTCGGTAGGCTGCTCGGGTTGCCATTCGGTAGGCTGCTCGGGTCGCCGTTCAGTAGGCTGCTAGGGTCACCGTTCAGTAGGCTGCTCGGGTCGCCGTTCGGTACTGTACTGAATTGCAAGGTCGGATGTGTTCCGTAGATAGCATAATGTATAGGTGGCTGCAGCTAGATGTTCGGAGCTTGGTGCAGAGAGGAATTTGCTTAGCATCGACACTGTAAAGGCGATATCCAGCCGTGTTCCTTGCATGAGCCAATTCAAACTGCCAATGATAGACTGGTACTTCTGCTTCCCGTTTTTTCGTCAAGGGGTTTGCCAGTATCATCGAGTCGTCGAAGTCGATTGCTTGTTAGCTGAGGAGTCCAGTGGCCATTACATTCGGATAGCCCAAAGGTCGCAAGAACATTGTGTATGTACCGAGATTGGTGAACATACAGAATCCAGTTCTCGCGGTCACGCTCAATCTCAAGTCCAAGAAACTGGCGAATCGGTCCGAGGTCGGTCATCTTGTACTCGGCGTGAAGAAGTTTCTTGAGTTGTGATACTCACTCGGCAGACTCAGAGAAGAGTAGTATATCATCGACGTAAAGTAGGAGGATGAGTGGTATGAGGCCAGCGGCTGAGATGTAAATGTTTGGATCGTATTCAGATCGCAATAGACCTAGAGATCTCAAGAAGTTATCAATATGCTCGTACCAGAGTCTGGGGG
>Ga0307516_10004436_pt1 | contig 17317 bp, 13 predicted proteins | sample 19_EM_MG_FD_203310 | JGI IMG/M metagenome (GOLD analysis project Ga0307516, IMG submission 203310) | Populus trichocarpa ectomycorrhiza microbial communities from riparian zone in the Pacific Northwest, United States - 19_EM | ecosystem: Host-associated > Plants > Roots > Unclassified | place...
AAATCGAGAATAAAATGGTGTCAGAATGATATTGAGGGAAGTCGATTGCCTATTATCATGTTTGAACCAGAACTATTATCTACTGCAATCCTGTATGAGGGATCTCGACTGCCTACTATCATGTGGTGGGCATAAATAAAACTTAAATAAATAAGAAGCTTTTCAGCTTTGGCTTTTCCTTAATTTTCATGTTGTCTCCATACACACACACACTCTTCGTTTGTTGCTTGATATTGTCACTAGAAAATCATCTTGTTTTTGTAATCAATTGAAAATTTTATGGGCTTCAAACTTGCATAACCTCATATTTTTTTATACTTAATTTTTATCAAATAGAATGAGGGTGGTGAGATTCGAACTGGTAACCGCTTGATCAATAAGGTTCTGATATAATATCAAAAAATCATTTCAACCCAAAAGCTTAAATTGTTAGATGAGACGCAAAAGCTTAATGTTTTATGTACATGCTATTTTTTTTCTTGCCTATTTTAGTGGGTTTTTAGGTCCTATGTATATATTGGGCTTGGTTAATTTCGATACAAAATTCTTTCAATTTTATTGCAATCCGCATATAGGAAAGGCATCTGACAAAATAGGTTTGATATTAATAAAAAATAAAGGTTGCCACAAATTTTTTATTTCTTATGTGTGATTGGTCAATTAATCAATTTATATTAATATTAACAAATATTAATTTTTTTTTTAAATCGACATATTTTTACATACACAAACTAGATTCAGGTTGGGCCAAATTTTCATATTTTTTTTACTGACAATGTTCAATGTTGACATACACAAACTAGTGTCCTGCATTTTTTTTAATAATACTTGTAATGGGCAATTCATTATGTTTATGGGAGAAATCTCATGGAATCTATGTGTCTATACACTTATTCCTAGATATAACTTATGAAGTTCGAATTGCCTATTGATTTTAATTCACAGTCATAACTACTTGTCAAACACGTATCGAGCCCTATCCATATTAAAGATTTTTTGTTGTGGTTTAGAATAATAGGAGGCTTAACCAATTAGTTAGTCAACCTTTCCTATTTATATATATAACAACATAGGAGTAATAAACCTTTCCTCTATATATAAGGCTATAATGTGTAATATCCTATAATACATGTCGCACGTGTGCGGCGTCATGGTGATTGTCCACCCTCAAGGAAATGGTGTCTACCTGGAAAATATGGAGATATAAGAAATTCTTGTCTCTTATCAGTAAAATATGGACTGTGAGTTGTCATCTAGTATTCTGGTCACTAGGAATCCTAACTAGTCTCAGAGATGGGGTACGGAGACTGATTGCGTAAAGGGAAGGTATTAGCACCCCAACTACGCCCTACTACCTAAGGTTTTGGTTGCGTTTTCTAATTGTTGGTCCGTCTAAAGGGTCAAGAAAAGTCCTTTTCTGTAAGGAGATCCCTATCTTATCATGTAAAACCTAATTATTCTATGTCATCAAAAGAAAAATACTTTTTTAATATCGGGAATACGTTTTACATATAAATTCATAATCCCTGATACTAAAACAACACAAAATAATTTTTTTTTTGTTTTTGATATTTTGGTCAATGTTCTCCTGACTGTAATAATCTGGTTACTAAAGTCAAAATGAATGCTAAAACATTGTTTTTTTTTTGTATGAAAAACACAATATGATCTTTTAGCTTTGAGACACTTGGCTGTACGCACAAAAATATTTTTTCTTTATTTCAAATTTTTTTTGTATTTTGGAAGTTTTTATGAAAACCGGGTATTTTAATACCGAATTTATATTTTTATGGTATAAAAATACAAACCAATATGAAGCAAAATTTAGTAGAAAAAACACGGGAAAATAAATTTACAATTTTTGAAAAGGAAATTTTTTTTTTCAATTGAGCTGGACCCGGCCCAACCATTTTGGGCTGGGTCGGCACTGCCGGCCCATTAAACAGTGAGCCTCTCCACTGTTCACATTCAACATAAACAGTGGAGAAGCAGACGCGGAAGAGGAGGAGGAAGAAAGGGAAAGGGAAGAGGGCTGACCTGCGGTGCCTTATAGTGCTGCTGGCAGCAGTGGAGGTGGCAGGACGCGGTTGCTGGCGGTGGCTGGGGCACGGTAGCGCACGGTGCTTCGCCTTCTTCTTCCTCTCTCTCCCTCCTCTGTTTTTTTTTCTATTTTGTTTTTCTCCTTCTTTTTCTTTCCTTTTCTCTCTTCTCTGCTCTGTTTTTTTTTTCCTTCTTTTCTTTTAGTCTTCCCCCCTTTTTTCTTGTGCTCTCCCCTGTATTTATAGGAAAAATAGGGGAGAGAGAGGTAGGGTCGGCCACTGTGCAGCCGCCTCAAAAACAGCCTGAGGGGCACGTTCCCTCCTTTTCCACGGCCCCATGGTAGGCCACAGGTCAGAGGTTATACACATGGAGTTATGGTTGGCGTCTTTTTGATGTTTTTCGGAGAAAGATGGAGAGAAGTCGGTAAAAAAATCTTCTTCTTCCCCTGTCTCGCACGTCCAGGGGAAGAAGAAGACCTACAGTGCCATTCAAAACGGCACCGTTTGGGTCTTTTTTTTTTATGTGAACAGTGCATGAAACGATGTCGTTTCATTTAAAAGGAAAAGGCGGAAAAAACATGTCTGAGTTCACATTGGTCCTCAATTTGTAATTTGTTCAATCAAGTCCTAAATTGCAATTTTGATTTAAAAATCAATGCAATTGCATCCCTGCCAAAAATCAAACAGCAGCCCTAAAGTTGGCCGCCTTTTTCACTTTGGTCCTTAGTCTTGAATTTATGCAATTTGACCGTCAATTGAGCAATAAACTTCTAATTTCTTCAATTTGGCCCCTGATTCGGTTTTAATTATAGCCCCTTTATTTACGTGCCTTTTCCATTTTGGTCTTTGGTTTCGGATTTCTTCAATTAAGTCCCTGATTTGACCAAATTAACTCTCAAAAATTATATTTTGACCCCGAAACTTGAATTTCTTCCAATTAAAGCCCAAATTAACTCCAAAATCAAATTTGCTTGCAATCAAACCCTCCATAAATTCAATTAAACTTTCAATAAAATTTAATTGAGTCCATAAACATCTGTTTTTAGACTTTTCTTCCTCATATTGAATTTTCTTTATCAACAGGGCTCTAATTAGTCAACAAAATACTGCCAAATTTTAATCTTTGTATTTTTGAACCCCCTCAACCAATTTTTAACCATTTTTAGGGCGCTCTGGCATCCTTTTTTCACGGTTATATTTTTTGATAATATTTTTTTTATTTGAAAAGAGAAAAAATGTGAATTGGGGAATAACCCAAAAATGAGTTATGACAATACACACTCTCAAGTTGAAGGTGGAGGTTCAACTTGAAGCTTGAACCTATTGTTATTACGCATTTTTGGGGATCCATATAAACAAAAAATAAAAAAAAATAGGGAAAAAGAGAAAATATAAAAAATTGAAAGAAATGTTGGAAGAAAATAAAAAAAATACGTATCAGTTGAAAAAAACATACCAGAATGCCTAAGAAATTGCCAAAAGACTATTCGAGGAAGATTAAAATTGGATTTGACAGCATATCATTGACTAGTGATGTCTCCCTATGAACAAAGGAAATTCAATTTGATGAGGAAAATTCAAGCTTGGATGTTTAAGGACTCAATTGAAATTTTTTTAAAAGGTTTAATTGAATTTAATGAGGGTTTAATTGCAAGAAAATTAACCTTTTGAAGTTAATTTAGGCTCTAAATAAAAGAAATAAAAGTTGGGGGCTAAATTGCAATTTTTAAAAGTTAAATTAGTCAAATTAGGTGCCTAATTGCATAAATTTCAAAGTATGATGGGCAATTGGGACCTAATTGAACAAATAAAAAACTAAGGACCAACTTGTAAGACACACAAGTCTTTTTAAGTTAGAAATTGGTGAAATCAGGGGTCAAATTGAAGATAATTGAAGGTTTGATGGTCATCTGGTGGTCCAATTAAACAAATCAGAAACCAAGGACCAAATTGTAAAAGATGCTCAACTTTGGGGCTGGCAATTAAGTTTGGCAGGGGTGAAATTGCATGAAATGAAGGGTCATGATGCAATTACAAGTGAAATTAAAAGAAATTAGAAGAATATGGATTAAATTGAAGTTCGCCAAATCCCAAATTAAAACCCTAATTTGTAGGGTTTAGCTTAGACGACGTGTCGTTCGGCTACTGTGTAACTGTTGGATTGTTTTTTATTATTTAATTGCAATGTTTTAAGTGTATTGACATGATGATTATTGTCTTAATATGTTAAGAGTACACTTTAGTTTGATTTGAAATTTGCCAAATATGGCAGCAAGTTTATGAATTTTTTTCTATGTTGGTTGATGCATGTTTCTGGGTTTCTGAGTTTTGTTTGGTTCTTGTTAAAGGTTTAGGAAGACATTTTGAATCTAAATTGTATGAATATATAGGCTGTTTTAAGTTGATAGCTTTGAAGCTTGGAATATTTTGCATGATTTTGATGATTTGTTGTTTTTATTAGTTCTTTTTTATTCAAGTATATTTGGTTATGATAATATGCATTGTTGACAGTGTATGTTGGGTTTTAGGCAATCTTAGTTCATGTTGTTCATGTTCATTGGAAGAACAATGTCTTGAGTGCTAGTTTTAGGTCTCATTTTGATTCAATTTTGGTTTCTGCAAGTTCGTATCATTACTAGTAAATAATCTAGGGTTTTCATGAATCAATAACATGAATCAATAGACTGCAGAACTTTGGGTGCAGTGTGTTGCGCTCTAAACTGCCCCCCATATTCAAGTGTATGGCAGTGCTTCAGTATGTTTGTCATTTCCTCTTCTGGAATGCACCTCCTGATGACTTGATCTGCACAATGCCAATAGAGTATTGGCTCCTCCCATAACTAGTGTTTGACTTCAGCAAGAAATTTCTTCTTTTGTTTGTAAGAAAAATATGGCGGGATGATCTTACCTGCAAGAAAATTGACTTAATCTGAATACCAAGGAATGAAACTGTTAGTGGAAATTGCTAAGATTCTTTCATTAGTGTTGTTACCTATTTTGGATTCCCACACAAAAATGAAAAAATCAAAAAAATAAATCAAAAAAATATTCGAAAGAAATCCAAAAAAATAATAGGAGCGAGAAAAGGATGCTGGAATGCCGAAAAATAGCCAAAAATTGGTTGAAGATGTTCAAAAATGCAAAAGGTTGAAATTTTGACAGTTTATCGTTAACTGATGAGAGTCCTGTTGACAAAGAAAATTCAATTTTGAAAAAAACAATATTCAAAATCAGATGTTTATGGACTCAATTAAATTTTATCTAAGGTTTAATTGAATTTATGAAGGGTTTGATTCCAAGAAAAATTGATTTTTAAGTCAATTTAGGCTTTTATTGGAAGAAATTAAAGTTCTGGGGTCCAATTATAATTTTGAAGAGTTGATTTGGCCAAATCAAGGGCTTAATTGCATAATTATTGAAGTTTGATGGCCAATTAGGGACTTAATTGAAACAATCCAAAACCAAGGACCAAATCGGAAAAGGCGCTAAAATCAAGGGATCTAATTACAATTTTTCCGGGGGCTTGATTACAAAATTGCATAAACATCCAAGGACATTTAAAGTTGCAAAACGGTGCCATTTTATTCAACACTGTCCACTGTCTTCTTTAGAAGACGTTACATGAGCTGGCCGAGAAAAGTTTGCAGTGGCGAAGGCGCGATTTGCTTCAATCAAGGGGGCATGTTTCACGGCTACCATGATGCACGCCGATGTTACTCCATCCCTGCAACAACAAAGGGAAAACACCAACATCCTTTGGCTATAAAAGCCAGAGGATGTACTGCACTGAGGAGGGGAGGAGAAGGCAACGAGACAAAAGGAAAAGAAGAGAGTGTAAAGAAGAGAGAGGCAGAGGGAGTGAGTAGGAAGAGAGAAAGCAGATAGAAGGCGAAACCAACAGAGGAGCCGAGTGACCGTCAGAAAACGCGACACCGACAGAGGAGTTGAGCCACCATCTGCTCTTTACTCTTCCAGAACGAAGGAAATAACAGAGGAAGCCACCATTACCATTGGCTTCACTTTTTTCAGAACCAGGGAACCAGCAGAGGAGGTTAGGCCTAGCCCGAAAAAAAAAATTCTTCAAAAGTTTTTCAAAAAATATATGATTTTCCCGCATCTTTTTTTATTGAATTTTTCTTAGTATTGGTTTGTATTTTTATACTGTAAAAATAAAACCCATTATTAAAATACCTGATTTTCATCAAAACATAAAAAAAAATATTTTGCTTTCACGCATACGGCCAAGTCTCTCAAAAATAAAAAATAAATAAAAAAATCATATTGTTTTTTAATAAAACAAAGGGAAATTTCAAAAAATATGTATTAGCATGCATTTTGGCTTTAATAACCAGTTTATTAAAGTCACGAGAACTAGGACAATTAATATTTCAAAAATTCCAAAAAAATTATTTTGTTTTCTTTTAATATCTGGGGTTACGACCTTATACGTAAGACGTATTCTGGATATTAAATTCTTTTGTTGACGTCATAATTACCCTATAAGATAAGGATCTCCTTACCGAGGAGGACTTTTCTTAAACTATAGACGGACTAACAACTAGAAAACACGACAAGACCTTAGATTTTATCAGACAATAAAACAATGCAGCTTACCTTAGGTAGGGCGTATTTGGGGTGCTAATACCTTCCCTTTACGCAACCAGTCCCCGTACCCGATCTCTGAGACCAGTTAAGGTTCCTAGTGACCAAAATATTAGGTGGCGACTCCCATTCCAATTTTTCATTGATAAGAGACAAGAATTCCTTGTCTCCTAATATTTGCCAGATAGATAGAAGATAACAGAATATAAAGGTGGATGTTTTCGCCGCGACACTGCACACATGCGATAATCAGGAAAGCTTTCATTTATAATCGTGAATTTAGGCTCCAGTTGCTATATCAATTCCAGTTGTGAAAGATGATCTGCCACCACGTTCTCAGTCCCCTTTTTATCTTTAATTTCTACATCAAATTCTTGCAGTAACAGGATCCAACATATGAGTCTGGGCTTGGCATCTTTCTTGGACACTAGGTGTCTAATTGCAGCATGATCAGTATACACCAGCACCTTGTTTCCCATCAGATAAGGCCGAAACTTATCAAAGGCATAAACCACAACAAGCAACTCTTTTTCAGTTATGGCATAATTGAGCTAGGCATCATTGAGTGTTTCGCTGGCATAGTATATGGTGTGAAACACGTTTTTTTTTTTCACCACCCTAGTACTGCCCTAATTGCATAATCACTTGCATCACACATTAGCTCAAATGGTTTCTCCCAATCCAGTGTAGTTACAATAGGAGTTGTCATTAACTTCTCTTTCAATATCATAAAGGTTGTCTTTCATTCTTCGTCAAACTGAAACTTCGTGCCTTTTAGCAGCATATTGCATAGTGGTTTGGATATTTTAGAGAAGTCTTTGATTAACCTCCTATAAAATCCTACATGGCCAAGGAAACTCCTAACCCCCTTTACTATAGTTGGCGGCAGAAGTTTGTCTATTGCCTTAATTTTAGCTTTGCCTACCTCTATTCCTTTTTTTGAAATCCGGTGCCCCAACACTATACCTTTCTTTACCATCAAGTGACATTTTTCCCAGTTCAATATCAAGTTTGTCTTCTCACACGCTCCAAAACCAATGCCAACTTTGCAAGGTAGTCATCGAAAGAAGTTCCAAATACAGAAAAGTCATCCATGAAGACCTCAATGATCTGCTCCACCATATCTGAAAAGATAGCCATCATGCACCTCTGAAAGGTAGCTGGTGCATTACACAACCCAGAAAGCATTCTTCTGAAAGCAAAATTACCATAAAGGCAGGTGAAAGTGGTCTTCTCTTCGTCCTCAAGTGCGATGGCTATTTGGTTGTATCATGAATAACCATCTAGGAAACAATATTATTCATGCACGGCTAACCTGTCCAACATCTGATCAATGAATGGTAGGGGGAAGTGATCTTTGCGAGTTGTCTTGTGAAACCCTAGAAAATTTATAATTTAAATATGCGGATGTATAACCTTCCATGTAAACATAAGACTCAAAGTGATATATAATGGAGGGGATGACCTCCATAAAATAAATTTTGTTTTAGAATTCAAAAAGACAGAGAAACTGGTAACATGTTTTGATGGATAAAATAATGAGAGAAATGACAAAATGTTTCTAAGAAATAAGTGAGGTAATAAAGAATACATTATAATAAAGGATAATTCAATGAAAATGGCAGGACTGAAGGTGCAAGCATCAATTAAAAATCATTGACGTTACTTTGAAACGATAATAATACCCAATAAATAAATAAAGGTAGAAATTTTAAAATGAATATGTTCCAAAATAATAAAATGACCTTAAAGGTTTAGATGGATAATTGATATTATTTTATGTGAAGATTGAACAAGAAAATTTGGATCGTTGATGAAAAGTCATGAACTGACCAATTTTACATTAGAAAGCAGAGCTCTCAATCCAATCATCGGATCGGGATGAAATTTTGCATGAAGTCTATTAATATGTTTTCCTACCTTGGTGAAAGATCTCATCCCAATGGAAGATTGGTAAAGACTAGCGATTTAAGCAGAAACAAACTGGATAGTTTACATAAAAAATAAAATAAAATACATAAATGTAATTAGGGGAAAATGTGCCTTTAAAACAACAAAGGCCACCAGTTCAAAAAAAAAAAGGTAAGAGACAATAGAGAATTCAGCTAGAGAGAGGTGAAGAATTTTGGATATATTGTTCTTCTCACACTCCTCTACTAACTGACCGGAGGGATTTGAAGGCACATAATTCATTTGACATAAATCATCATCGGAAGTTTCCTGGAAAATAAAAGGAAATACACCTGCAAGGTAGTTTTGTTCGTCAACCGATTTCTCTCTCTTCCACCGTTGGATCATGCCTATTTTTGTATATGTGGTGCGCCTAGATGTTGCCTTCATTCTGGATGGTGGAGATTAGAAACGCACTCTCCAGCAAGGTGTCGTTCATGTTGAACAGTAGCTTGTCCATTTTCAGTTTAGTTCGGTTTTATTCCGATCTATGGAGATCCAACCGTTGGATCATTCTGATTTTGAGATATATTGTATACAACTCAATGATCTATATTCTGATCGTTGGGTTCAAGCCAATAATCAGAGGTGGATCTATTGCTTTTTGAATATATTGCTAGTCTTAGTAAAAATTTAGAAAGCTTGATTTAATTACATATTTTGATAAAATTAGAATTGTGTGGGTTCAGGGTTTATGTAAGATGTAATGGTAAAATATGTTCTTGTTATTAGTGTTGTTATAGATTAATTGTGTTGTAAAATGTGTTAGGGAAGTTTTGAAATTTGGATTAAGGGACATTGAGTTTGTTGATTTAACGGATATATGTTTTAGGCATTAAAAAGGATTGGGTCTAGTGGTAATTGAAAGAAAACTTCAAGAAAATTGTATCCTCTATTTAATGCAAAGATTCGGCCTAGACATATAAATGAGGGGATGGGCTTAATTGTTTTAATTGCTATGGAATTTGAGTTGAATGAGGTTAGAATAGATATGAAATGAATGAGTAAATGCTTATCTGGAATAATTAAAAAGGGAATCATCCCTCACCATGAATGAAGGCATTCGACCAAATGAAGAAGAAATAAGGAGATAAGACTTTTGATTCATTTTCTATTTAAATTAGGTATGGATGCATTAATGTGTATAAAGAAAATTAGGTAGAGTGTCAATTGAAAGAATTTTAAAAGGATCCAAATTCTCATCATAACATGTAATTTAACCAAAGATAGAAATCTTGAACTTGAGTTTATTCAACCTAATGTTATGGGGATTTTTATGAGATTGTGGTTTGTTGAATGCCAAATGAATTGTGTTATGTTTGAAATAATAGATTAATGTGAGGAAAATTTCGTTTTTATGGAATTTTAAGGTTGTCCAAATGGATAATAAAAGGAGAGAAAAGGGTTAAATTAAGGCATGCATGGAATTATGATGAAAAATATGTTGTTAAATTTACTTAAGATGAAGTAAAGTGGACTTATGAAAAAGAATTGAAAAACTCATCATGAAAATAAATAAATAAAAAATAAGGTCATTCGGCCAAGAATTGGTTTGATAACGAAAATGAATTAGTTTCAATGGTATGAATAAATGTAAGGATGTCAAGTTACTAAGTCTGTACATGATGGGTTGAGTAGACCAAAAAACAATAAAAAATGAAATAAAATTGTTAGGCCATGTTTAAAGATATTCAGCCTGGAAAGACAAGTCATGAAAGGAAAAGAAATAAATAAATAAATATAAGAATGCATGTGTCATGCAATTTTAAATTTAAATGAATTTTAGAATGGAATTTCCAATTATGGTGGAGCCACATTTGATATGTATCTTTAATGATACAGGAGAGATTGCAGGATATGTTCAGTAGCATGAGACTTTTGCGCGAGTTCAAGCATTAGGTTGGTGTCTTATACCTTAAACTTTTGTTTTTACAGTACTTGTTAGAGTTAAATAAATGGTATTTTCTATAAATGTATTTGTGCTTGTGTAATTGTGAATGTTTATGTCGAGGAAAATATAGTGGACTAGCTGGCTTGAATAGAGTTAGTGGCGTTACTGTACTGACTGTCAAGTTAGATGTGTAATAACAAAAATGAAGTGTACCGATTTTAGGGAGATAGATTAACGGTATATTATGATTAAATTATTGATGCTCGATTTATATATGTATATTGATGATGTGTATGTGTTTAAATAATTTATGTAAAGGAAGTAGGTGTATCGCACCTTGCCTTTTTAATTTTTGTAAACTTATTGATGAATTTCAGAATTTATTGTTTTATTGCTTTGATGATATTAAAATGAATAAGAGTACCTTATGTGCAACGGTATACCTCTATTAGTTATGATAATGTTTGAACGAATAAGAGTGACTTGTGTGCGTTGTTATGTATCGAATTAATTATGTTATTATGGTCGTAGTGTCGATAACTAAGTTCGTGTGTGAATGATACTTAGTAATAGTGGTTATAATGCATATGATGTTAAAGAAACAAAAAAGGAAGAAAGAAAAAAAGAAAGAAAGGGGATCGATAAAAATGGAAATTTCAAGTGACATTGATTAGCTATCCGGGTTTGGATAGCTAATGGTATCAATGAGGTTTCATTGGTACCAACATTTAGGGTGACATTGATTAGCTATCTGGATTTGGATAGCTAATGGTATTAATTAGGTTTCATTGGTATCGGCATTTCAGACGACATTGATTAGCAATTCGGGTTTGGATTGCTAATGATATTAATGAGGTTTGATCGGTACCGGCATTTCTTAAATTGATTAGTCAATCCCGAGCAATTGGTGACTAATGATGTTAGTAAAGATTACTAACATCAGCATGGTTACTCTTGGTTTAGTGAATAGTTAATGATATCAATGGGTCACATTGGTATCAACAACCATTTCTGGTGTGATTAGCTACTCCATGTAAGGAGGCTAATGATGTCAAGGGTTCTTGACATCGGCAACTTTGATGGTAAATCATATATGAATAAGATTTGATACTTTAGATAAGAATAATTAATGATACTAATCGGTTGTGTTAATATCGGTACGTGAATGTTGTCATAACCCAATTTTTGACCCTTTTCTTTTAATTATTTTATTTATTGAAAAAATGATGAAAAACAAGTAAAAATAAAATAAATGAAGAATGAATTAAAGTTTGGATTAAAGGCAACATGATTGGAAGTTTTGAGGTTTAATTAAGATTGGAATCAATTTAATTAATCTAATCAAGGGTTTAATTGGAGAATTGATAAGTTTTGAGACTTAATTGAGATTGATATTAATTTAATTAAAGAAATCAGGGGGCTTAATTGAAAAATTATCAAAGTATAGGGCTGATTCTGGTAAATTTTGCAAGAAATTAACATCCAGGGACTGTCTTGTAAAAGTCGCTGAAATGCAGGGGTCCAATTAAAGTTTATCCAAGGGCTTGATTACAAAACTTTCAAAACATCAAGGACCAAAACGCAAAATAACCTCAACACTGTTCATCTTCTTCACCCGAAAAAAAAAAAAACTGCTGCCTTTACTCCTGCATTAAAAACAGAGAGCACGGGACCGCATGGCATTCTAAGGGAGGATAAAACCAGAAAAAAACGGCTGGAGAGAGGAGGGGACAAAAGAAAAAGAAAAGAAAAAAAAAACAGAGCAAAGAAGGGGAGATGAGAGAAAGACCCTAAAGAGAAAAAACCCAAGAGACGGTCATTACCAGAAATCTTACAAAAAAAGAGGAAGAGACATTTCCATAAAAAAGGAGGGGGCGCGGCCAAATCCAAGACTAGCCGCCGCTGCCCCCTTCCCCCTAGCTTTTTCCTCACTTCCATACCCCCTAGCCTTTCCATCAAATCTTGATCAACCCCACAAACCCACACATAACGGCTGCTGCTACCCCCGGCTTGGGTTCCCTGATCAGTCATCTCCAGGAGAAGTGAGAAGACGTGAAAGATAATAAATGCCAGCAGATACATGCAAGGAAAGACTTTCGTCTCACAACAAGCAGGAAGGACGCTCGTCCTGTTCAAATCAAGAGAAGCAGAGAGCTCTTGCACCAGGGGAAGGAACATTCGTTGCTATGAGAGGCCGGTGGGGTGAAAGTCGAACAGGGACCTTGCTGTTGTGACAGGGTGCCCTCTTCCTCCTGCATTTACCCTTCCCTTCGCCTGCAAGCTTCACTGATGCTTCTCAACAGCCCAGTCGTCCTGCACCAGCTACAACAACGGCGTCGTCTTCAGCACCGTGGGCAGCCACAAGACCCATCACCGACCATCAACAAGAAAAACAGGGACCAGACCACCCTATCAGTAACTCTCCTTCTCCACAGACCGAGCTCGAGACAACACCTCTCCCCCAGTACTAGCAGCAATGGTGAGTCTCTCTCAAACCGTGACCAACAGCTCCCCTCCCTTTTCATAATAGCGAGAAGCAACAGAAACCGGAAAACTGAGAGAGAATAAAAAAGGAGGAGAAGAACCAGAAAAACAGAAATACGGAGAGTATCGGCTGGCCTTCCATCGTAATTGTCCCCCTCCCCGAGCATCAGCCCCCGTCTCTGCACCGGGTAAGCTCTTCTTACGTTGCATGCATAATTCCCTTCGTTACTGTGCAGGTGAAAATTAATTCACCAGTCACTGTTCATGTATGTGTGCCTCTGCTGGACGACCGCTGGACTGACTGGATCCAGCCCAGCCCGTACGGCTGGGTTAGATCCAACTTTGAAAAAAAAAGATTTTGAGACCGGGCTACATAAATAAAAAAAAGAGTTTTTTTTGTTTCTTTTAAAATATAAAATTTTACAGATTTATTTATTGGCGCCAGAGTCAGGAATATCTATATTTACCAACGCCAGAGTTGGAAATATTCATAGGCAAATATTCACTAACGCCAGAGTCAGGAATATTATAGGATGACCATAAGAACAGAACACAAACAAACCTTTAGCAATTTTAGACAAAATCAGCAATGCAGCCTGCTTCAAGCAGGACGCTTAAGGGGTGATAGCATCTTCCTTTTTGCGTAATCAGTCCCGGACCATAGAATCTCTGTTGACCAGTTAGGGTTCCTAGTGACTATAATACTAGGTGGCGACTCCTTAACCAAGACCATTTTCCCCTAAAAGAACAAGATGCCAGATATCTGTTCTTTTTTCATAATTCAAGAGAATTATTTTTAGGGCCGCCGCGATGTCGGGTGCGACAAATGTAATTGATTAGTCTAGCCCAATATTAGAAGACTAATGATACTAATGAGATTTATTAGTGTTGGCGATTACCTTCCAGAAAATAAAAGGGAAAATATTGATTAGTTATTCCAAAAAAATGAGATAAGCTAATGATACTAAGAGAGGAATGTCTTGGTATAAAGTGAGAATTGATTTATAAGGAGATGGTGTTCGAAAATCGTTGAGTTGTGTTGAGATTTCCAAGATTAAATTATTCTCAACAAATAGGATAGGATATTAGATGAATATTGGTAATAGATTGAAAATGCATGTTGTAAAAGAGGTTTATACCTAATTTTATGTCTCAAAAGAAATTATATGGAGATTATTACCTATCATTGTTATTGTTTGTTACTACCTTTTTATATTTATGTGTACACGTTAATTTTTATTTTCAGGTCCATTAAGGTCGCATCCGGAATGATATTGGTTTAATTACCTTTTGCTTTTGACCATGTAATTATTTGTAAATTAAGAGTCTTATATCCTAAAACTTGAAATGTAATATTAATCTGTAAATTTGAATGTATGACTTTAATCTAATGTTTGTAACTTTAAGTACCTATTTAACTATGTATGTTTAGAGTTGAAATCAAATCTTTCACTTGAATTACATTATATGACATTATTGAATAACATGTGTTGTGTTGATGATGATGAGTTGGGTTGAGATCCAGGATGATTGGATCAGGATGTTAATTAAAATTAGAAGTGTAATATGATTTTGTCGATAACTTGGGACCTCCTAGTTTAAGGGGGAGACTGCCAAAATTTTGGTAGAAATTTGGTGGAACCGGTATATAAAAAAAAAAATTTACCTGAAAATTTTCAATGTATCGCAAAAAAGGATGTTGGAAATCAGGGTTGTTACATGCCTTGTTGAGCTTTCAGTAATCCATGCAAATCCTTCATCCAGTTACCATTCTAGTAGGTATCGATTTGTTATATGCATCCCTTACCACTGTCATTCCTCCTTTCTTTGGCAAAACTTGAACTGGCTCACCAATGAGCTATCATAGATTGGATAAATAACACCAACATCTAACCATTTCAGAACTTCTTTCCGGACTACCTCTTTCATTGTCGGGTTAAGCCTTCTCTGATGTTCTACTATTGGCTTGACTTTATCCTCTAACAGAATTTTGTGCATGCAAATGGAGGGACTGATGCCTTTGATATCTGCCAATACCCACCCGAGAGCTGCCTTATGTTTTCTCAACACCATAAGCAATTTTTCTTCCTCTATTTTAGATAGCTTTGCAAAGACTATCATGGGATAAGTGAAAGCTTCTCCAAGATATGATACCGAAGGTGCTCTGGTAGAGGTTGCAATTCCAGAACCGGTGATTGTTCAGTGGTTGATTTTATTTTTGGTGGTGCTTGTCCCAAATCTTCAAAGTATCTTCCGCGATTAGGTTCAAAAGATTCCATCCAACATGTATATTTTGTTATCTAAGCATCCTCTTCCATTACATTATTTACCAGACATGCTTGCAACAGGTCATTTGGATGCTTGACTTTGTCGTTAATTAAGGAGTCCACCACTCGAATGCTAAAGCATCTCTCCCCCATATCTGGTTGTTTGATGGCTTTGAATACATTGAAAATCACCTCCTCTTCATTCACCCTTAACCGCAGCTCCCCTTTCTTCACATCAATTAACGCACCTCCAGTGGCCAAGAATGGCTGGTCAAGCAAGATAGGAATCTCATTATCCTCTTCTATATTCAGTATGATGAAGTCTATTGGAAAGATGAACTTGCCCACTTTCACTAGTACATCTTCAATTATTCCTCTTTTATCCATTTTTAGGGCCCCACATAAACAAAAAATATAAAATATAAAAAAAAAGGAAAAGAGAAAATTTAAAAAAACTAAAAGAAATGTTGGAAGAAATAAAAAATACATATCAGTTGAGAAGAACATACCAAAATGCCCAAGAAATTGCCAAAAGATTGTTGTTGGGAAAAGAAATGGGTTTGGGTTTAATCATAAAATTATGATTAAAGTTCAGGAGTTACAACCTAGTATTATGATTACTTGGAACCTATGGTCTGCGAGAGTCTAGGTAAGAGACTATTTGTGCAAGGGGAAAATGCATCACCCTAGTACACCCTACCGAAGGTAAGCTGCATTATTGTTTGATTATTTTTCCAGGTCAAGTTTCTATTTGTTGGTCTCGTCTACGGTTCGAGGTAGATCTCACTTCGTGAGAGAGTCTCTACCTTATTGAGTTAAATCCTAATCATTCTAAAGTATTAATTTTAACATCACATTTATTTTGCATTTTGTTTCTTTAATACCTGAGAGTGTACCCTATCGTGTAGTCTTACACCCCACAGATTATTCAAGTCTACATCTAAACCTTAAAAAAAAAGATTGGAAAAGGATTTTTGACATTTTAGTCAAACCCTAATAGATAATCATAAACTAGTTACGATATCCATTTTGCATTTTAAAACATGAGAAAGATATAATTTTTTTTTCCATGAAGATATGCTTGGAAATTTTTTAGGATTTGGCCATATATAACAAAACATTTTTTTTAAAGGAAAAATAATTTAAAAGTTTTGAAATATTTTGGAGAAAGTCAGGTGTTTTAATACCGGGTTTGTATCTTACAGTGTAAAAATATAACCCATTATGGGTTGGGCTGACCCCTCTTTCATTTTGGTCTCTGGTTCTGAAATTTTGCATTTTGACCCTCAATTGACCAACACACTTCCAATCTATTCAATTTAGCTCATGATTTTGTCAATTTCAGCTCCTACATTCATGTGCCTTTTCTAGCTTGGTCCTTGGTTTTTATTTCTTCAATCAAGTCCCTAATTGCCTATCAAACTTTTATATTTATGCAATTAAGCCCCTGATATGACTAAATTAACTCTTAAAAATTTCAATTCAACCCATAAACTTTAATTTCTTCCAATTAAAGTGTAGATTGATTAACAAATCAATTTTTCTTGCAACTAAGCCCTCAATAAATTCAATTAAACCTTGAAAAAAAATTTAATTGAGCCCTTAAACATCTAATTTTAAATTTCTCTCCTGAAGTTGAATTTTCTTTGTCAATAGGACCTTCATCAATCAAAAATACATTGTTAAATTTTTTAATTTTACATGCTTGATCCTCCTCGACCAATCTTTAGCAATTCTCTCGGTATTTAAATATACTCTTTTTATTGGTAAATTTTTTGATATTCTTCCAACATATTTTTTATTTTATTTTTGTATTTTCTCTCTTTTTTTTTTGTTTATGTGGGGCCCAAAAAAAAAGTAACAACAATAATCACCGTACCGGTTACTTATAGTGAGCTATAGGATTTTTACAGGATAATTTTATGGGTTCTATGGTTCTCAATCTTTTTAAGTTCGGTATGACAATAATAAGGTATGAATATATATGGTAGAAATGAACTGTCCTATATTTTTCTTACTAATGCTTGCATTGGGCATGCAATTCATGAAGAAACATTACGGAATATGTGTGTCTATATGCTTTT
>Ga0307516_10004437_pt1 | contig 17307 bp, 16 predicted proteins | sample 19_EM_MG_FD_203310 | JGI IMG/M metagenome (GOLD analysis project Ga0307516, IMG submission 203310) | Populus trichocarpa ectomycorrhiza microbial communities from riparian zone in the Pacific Northwest, United States - 19_EM | ecosystem: Host-associated > Plants > Roots > Unclassified | place...
CCAGGGGCGCTCGGTGTACGCCCGTACCACCCACTCGCGCGCCCCCTCGTCGCGCAGCGCGACCCCGAACTTCGAGGTCGCCGTGGCGGTGGACAGGGCCTCGATCGCGCCCGCCCCGACCTGCGGGTTCACCCGGATACCGAGGGGCGAGCGACTGGGTGCCGAACGCATCAGGCCGTCGATGCGGTCCAGCTCCTGGGGATTGTCGGCGTTGATCGCGATCCCCAGCGCCAGTGCCTCGCGCAGTTCGGCCGGTGTCTTGGCGGGCGAGTCGAGGACGGTCCGGGCCGCCGGCAGTCCCGCCGCCCGCGCCAGCGCCAGCTCACCCGGGCTCGCCACCTCCGCGCCGATCCCCTCCTCCCGCAGCAGCCGCAGCACCGGCACCAGCGGGGTCGCCTTCACCGCGAAGGCGTGCAGGACGGGTGTGCCGGGGGCGGTGACCTCGTCGAAGGCCGCCCGCAGAAGGGCCGCGGACTCGCGGATCCCGGTGACGTCGAGCAGGCCGACGATGGGGCGGTCCGGTCCCAGCAGCCCCTGCTCCACGGCCGCGCGGACCGCCTCGTCCCGGCGGGTGGCCCGCCCCTCGTCGTCGCTCGTATGACTCTCGTTCGCGTTACTCACGGCTTCCCCCGTCAGGTCGGTGTCCGTGCCCATGTATCCAGCCAAACATCCGGACCCGGGTACCTGTCGCCGCCCCCATGTATTGACTAGCCCTATTCAGAGAGTCAGGATGTGAATAACGGCAGCAACAATCCGCTAGGAGGCAGACCATGTCAGGACCCCGCCCCGTACGAGCGCCACGCGGTACGGAACTGAGTGCCCTGGGATGGCAGCAGGAAGCCGCCCTGCGGATGCTGCAGAACAACCTCGACCCGGAGGTCGCCGAGCACCCCGACAAGCTCGTCGTCTACGGCGGCACCGGCAAGGCGGCCCGCGACTGGCGCTCCTTCGACGCCATGGTGCGCACGCTCAGGACCCTGAAGCAGGACGAGACCATGCTGGTCCAGTCCGGCCGCCCCGTCGGAGTCATGCAGACCCACGAGTGGGCCCCGCGTGTCCTCATCGCCAACTCCAACCTGGTCGGCGACTGGGCCAACTGGGAGGAGTTCCGCCGCCTGGAGGCCCTCGGCCTGACCATGTACGGGCAGATGACCGCCGGCTCCTGGATCTACATCGGCACCCAGGGCATCCTCCAGGGCACCTACGAGACCTTCAGCGCCGTCGCCGCCAAGCTGCATTCAATCGGCAAAGGGGTCGACGGCACCCTCGCCGGGACGATCACCCTCACCGCCGGCCTCGGCGGCATGGGCGGCGCCCAGCCCCTCGCGGTGACCATGAACGACGGCGTCGCCATCTGTATCGACTGCGATCCGCGGGCCATCGAGCGGCGCATCGAGCACCGGTACCTCGACGTGAAGGCCGACAACCTGGAACACGCCCTCCAGCTCGCCACCGAGGCCCGTGACGCCCGCCGTCCGCTCTCCATCGGCCTGCTCGGCAACGCGGCCGAGCTGCTGCCGCGGATGCTCGCCGAGGGTGCCCCCATCGACATCGTCACCGACCAGACCTCGGCCCACGACCCGCTGGCCTACCTGCCCGTGGGCGTCGACTTCGACGACATGGCGTCGGCCGCGGCCAAGGACCCGGCCGGCTTCACCACCCGCGCCCGCGAGTCGATGGCCCGGCACGTCGAGGCGATGGTCGGCTTCATGGACGCCGGCGCGGAGGTCTTCGACTACGGCAACTCGATCCGCGGTGAGGCCCAACTCGCCGGGTACGAGCGGGCGTTCGCCTTTCCCGGCTTCGTCCCCGCCTACATCCGCCCGCTGTTCTGCGAGGGCAAGGGCCCCTTCCGCTGGGCGGCCCTGTCCGGCGAGGCCTCCGACATCGCCAAGACCGACAAGGCCATCCTCGACCTCTTCCCGGAGAACGAGTCCCTGCACCGCTGGATCAGGATGGCGCGGGAGCGCGTCCACTTCCAGGGACTGCCCGCCCGGATCTGCTGGCTCGGCCACGGCGAGCGGGACAAGGCCGGTGAGCGGTTCAACGACATGGTGGCCTCCGGTGAGCTGGCCGCCCCGCTGGCCATCGGCCGCGACCACCTCGACTGCGGATCGGTGGCCTCCCCCTACCGCGAGACCGAGGCCATGCTCGACGGCTCCGACGCGATCGCCGACTGGCCGCTGCTGAACGCCATGGTCAACGTGGCGTCGGGCGCGTCCTGGGTCTCCCTCCACCACGGCGGCGGTGTCGGCATGGGGCGCTCCATCCACGCCGGGCAGGTGACGGTGGCCGACGGCACGAAGCTGGCCGGCGAGAAGATCCGGCGGGTGCTGACGAACGACCCCGGCATGGGTGTCATCAGGCACGTGGACGCGGGGTACGACATCGCGGAGTCCGTCGCGGACGAGCGGGGTGTGCGGGTGCCGATGCGTGAGGGGGACGACGCGTGACTCTTCCGGGAGGTGAACCGGGCGGCAACCGTCCGGCGGGCACCGAGGCTTCGTCGCCGGGTGCGGGTTCGGCTGTGCCTACCCTCCCCCACTCTCACCTTCGTTCGAGCGGGGGGACCCCCATCGCCCAGCGGAACGACTGCCCACAGCCTGGCGGCTCACTGCCTGGCGGCTCACTGCCTGTGGCGGCTGCCGGGTCGGGCGGCAGTTCGTTCCACTCGATGTGGCGCGAGCTGCGACCCATCGGGCGGCATCCCGACTCCGGGGGCTACCGGCGCTTCGCCTGGACCGGTGCCGATGTCGACTGCCGGGCCTGGTTCAAGGAGCAGGCCGAGGCGCGGGGACTGTCGTACGAGGTCGACCGGAACGGCAACCAGTGGGCGTGGCTCGGGGACCCCGGCGCCGGGGACGCCGTCGTCACCGGGTCCCATCTCGACTCCGTACCGGACGGCGGTGCCTTCGACGGCCCCCTCGGAGTCGTGTCCTCCTTCGCCGCGCTCGACGAACTGCGCGCGCGTGGCGTCACGCTCGACAAGCCGCTCGCGATCGTCAACTTCGGTGACGAGGAGGGCGCCCGGTTCGGGCTCGCCTGTGTCGGGTCGCGGCTGGCCGCAGGGGAACTCGGCGTCGAGCAGGCACACCGGCTGACCGACGGTGACGGGGTCACCCTGCCGCAGGCCATGGCGGCCGCCGGATACGACCCCGACGCCATCGGACCCGACCCGGAGCGGCTCGCCCGGATCGGTGCCTTCGTCGAACTGCACGTGGAGCAGGGGCGGGCGCTGGACCTCAGCGGCGACCAGGTCGGCATCGCCAGTTCCATCTGGCCGCACGGACGGTGGCGGTTCGACTTCCGGGGCGAGGCCAACCACGCCGGCACCACCCGGCTGGTCGACCGGCACGACCCCATGCTGTCCTACGCCGAGACCGTCCTCGCCGCCCGCCGCGAGGCACGACTGGCGGGCGCCGTCGCCACCTTCGGCAAGATCGCCGTCGAGCCCAACGGCGTCAACGCGATCCCCTCCCTGGTGCGCGGCTGGCTCGACTCCCGCGCCGCCGACCAGGAGTCCCTGGACACCGTGGTCGACGGGATCGAGAAGGCGGCCCGCGCCCACGCCCGGGAACACGGTGTCGACCTCGACGTCGTCCGTGAGTCCTTCACGCCCGTCATCGAGTTCGACCACGCCCTGCGCGACGAACTCGCCCGCATCATGGGCAAGGACACGGACCTCAAGGTCCCCGTCCTCGGCACCGGCGCCGGACACGACGCCGGGATTCTTTCCGCACGCATCCCGACCGCCATGCTGTTCGTACGCAACCCCACCGGCGTCTCGCACTCCCCGGCCGAGTACGCGACGGAGGACGACTGCGTGGCCGGGGTGACCGCACTCGCCGACGTACTGGAAGGGCTGGCCCGCAGGTGACCCATCCCCACACACGGACGTACTGGCTGGAGCACGCCTGGCTCGACACCCACGTCGAGCCGGGGGTCGTCGTCGAGGTCACGGACGGCCGCGTCACCGCCGTCCGCACAGACATCGACACCCCGCCGCCCGGCGCCGAAGCCCTCCGCGGGCTGACCCTGCCCGGCCTGGCGAACACCCACTCGCACGCCTTCCACCGTGCCCTGCGCGGCACCGTGCAGGTCGGCTCCGGCACCTTCTGGACCTGGCGCGAGGTCATGTACTCCGTCGCCGACAAGCTGACCCCCGAGACCTACCTCGCGCTCGCCCGGGCCGCATACGCCGAGATGGCCCTGGCCGGCATCACCGCCGTCGGCGAGTTCCACTACGTGCACCACGCCCCCGGCGGTACCCGCTACGCCGACCCGAACGCGATGGGCGAGGCCCTGATCCAGGCCGCCGCCGAAGCCGGTATCCGTATCACCCTCCTCGACACCGCCTACCTTTCCTCCGGCTTCGGACAGCCGCCCAACACCCACCAACTCCGCTTCTCCGACGGGGACGCGGACGCCTGGGCGGAACGCTGTTCAGTTCTCAAGGATCGGGATCACGCGCGGATCGGGGCCGCCATCCACTCCGTACGGGCCGTACCCGCCCGGCAGTTGGCGACGGTGGCGCGATGGGCCGAGGAGCGGCGGGCCCCGCTCCATGTGCACCTGTCCGAGCAGACCGCCGAGAACGACGCCTGCCGGGCCGCCCACGAGTGCACGCCGACCCAGCTCCTCGCCGACCACGGCGTTCTCGGGACGCGCACCACGGGCGTCCACAGCACGCATCTCACGGACGAGGACATCGCTCTGCTCGGCCGTTCCGGCACCGGCACCTGCATGTGCCCGACGACGGAGCGGGACCTCGCCGACGGCATCGGACCCGCCGTCGCCCTGCAGAAGGCCGGCTCGCCCCTCTCCCTCGGCTCCGACAGCCACGCCGTCATCGACCTGCTCGAAGAGGCGCGCGCGATGGAGCTGAACGAGCGCCTGCGCACCCGCACCCGCGGCCACTGGACCGCCGCCGCCCTGCTGCGGGCCGCCTCCGCCGCCGGTCACGCGGCCCTCGGCTGGGGCGACGCCGGCGCCATCGAGGCAGGCGCGCTCGCCGACCTCACGACGGTCGCGCTCGACACCGTCAGGACAGCGGGGCCGCTGCCCAGGCTCGGCGCCGAGACGGCCGTATTCGCGGCGACGGCAGCGGATGTACGGCACACGATCGTGGGCGGGCGGCACGTCGTACGCGACGGGGCGCACACGCTCGTACCCGATGTGCCGCAAGCTCTGGCACGGGCGGTCGAAGCCCTGCGCGCGTAGCGCCCGCGCCCGTACCGTCCGCCGAACTCCGCCCCCGCGAGGACATGATGAGCAGCACCACCGGCACGACCACCGTCATCACCAACATCGCCACGCTGGTCACCAACGACCCCTCCCTCGGTGACGGTTCCCCCCTCGGACTGATCCAGGACGCGGCCGTCGTCATCGACGGCGACCGCATCGCGTGGACCGGTGAATCAAGCAAAGCACCCACCACTGACAATCGGGTCGACGCCGGCGGCCGGGCGGTCCTGCCGGGCTTCGTCGACTCCCACTCCCACCTGGTCTTCGCGGGCGACCGGACGCAGGAGTTCAACGCCCGGATGTCGGGGCGTCCGTACAGCGCGGGCGGCATCCGTACGACGGTCGCGGCGACCCGCGCGGCCACGGACGGCGAACTGGAGACCAACCTCACCCACTACCTCGCCGAAGCCCTCCGCCAGGGCACGACCACCTTCGAGACCAAGTCCGGCTACGGCCTGACCGTCGCCGACGAGTCCCGCGCCCTGCGCATCGCCGCCGCCCACACCGACGAGGTCACCTACCTCGGCGCCCACATCGTCTCCCCCGACCACGCCGACGACCCCGCCGCGTACGTCGCCCTCGTCACCGGCGAGATGCTCGACGCCTGCGCCCCGTACGCCCGTTGGATCGACGTCTTCTGCGAGAAGGGCGCCTTCGACGGCGACCAGGCCCGCGCGATCCTCACGGCGGGCAAGGCGAAGGGGCTCCACCCGCGCATCCACGCCAACCAGCTGTCGTACGGCCCCGGTGTGCAACTGGCGGTGGAGCTCGACGCGGCCAGCGCCGACCACTGCACCCACCTGACCGACGCCGACGTGGACGCGCTGGCCGCCGGCAACACGGTGGCGACGCTCCTCCCCGGCGCCGAGTTCTCCACCCGCGCGCAGTGGCCGAACGCCCGCCGTCTCCTGGACGCCGGCGTGACCGTCGCCCTGTCCACCGACTGCAACCCGGGCTCGTCGTTCACCTCGTCCGTACCGTTCTGCATCGCACTCGCGGTACGGGACATGGGGATGACCCCGGACGAGGCGGTGTGGTCGGCCACGGCGGGCGGTGCGGCAGCTCTCCGCCGCGACGACATCGGCCGCCTCACCCCGGGCGCGTACGCCGACCTCTTGCTCCTCGACGCCCCGAGCCATGTCCACCTGGCCTACCGGCCGGGGGTTCCGCTGGTCAGCGGGGTGTGGCGGCGGGGAACAGACCTGACTTCACACCGCGTATGAGGTGAGCCAACGGGGCGGTGGCGGTGGTGAGTTCGGTGCCGGGGGTGTCGCTTTCGCGGAGGTGGATGTGACCTCCGGTGCCGGCCAGTTCGACGCAGGTGTTGCCGTCGCCGCCGTCGGAGAACGTGGACTTCTGCCAGCGCAGGGTGTGGTTCATGCCGTGCCTCACATCTCCTTCGTCAGGCGGTGGATGAACTCCCGCGACGACACGGGGTCCAATGTCGCCTTCTCCACCTTAAGGAAGAGTGTTCGAAGTTGAGCCAGCTGGGCTTCCGCATCAATGAACGCGGTCCCGGTCGGTGCGTCCCGTAGGCCGGTGTCCAGCCGGGGGACCCTGCCGCCCGTGTACATCATCGAAGCCCCGGCGCCGGCGAAACCGTCCTGGTCGGTGGGGATGATACGGACGGTGACGTGGCCCTGCTCGATCTGGTCGAGGATCTGCCGGAGTTGAGCGTGGGACGCCTGGCGGTCGGCTACGCGGATGCGCAAGGCGAACTCGTGGATCAGCGTCTCGTACGGGGTTGGAGTCTCGCCTTCGATGACAGTGCGTCGCCTCATCCGGTGCTCCACCCGAGGGGTCAGTTCGCTTTCAGGCAGGCCGGGGACCATGTAGGTGTAGACCGCGCGAGCGTAGTCGGCCGTCTGTAGAAGTCCCGGCACATGTGTGATCACCACCTCGCGGAGGAACGTCGCGTGGTGTTCGACCTCGGCGACGTCCAGGAACACCGAGGGCAGCACGCCCCGGTACTCCTCCCACCAGCCTCGGGTACGGTCGGTCGCCATCGTGGTGAGGGCCTCGATCAACGCCTCGTCCGTGCAGGCGTAGTGGGCCGTCAAGCGGCGGACGCGTTCCGCGCTCACGCCTGCGACGCCGGACTCGATCTGGCTCATCTGGACCGCGTCGGCACCGAGCAATGCTGCGGCTTCCCGGGCCTTCATGCCTGTGGCCTCGCGTAGTTTGCGCAGCTCAGCGCCTAGTCGCAGCCTGCGGGCCGTGAGATGCCTCTTCGGCGGCAACCGGCACCTCCTCGTTTCAACTGCCCTGTGTGCGTACCTCGTTCGGGGGTCAGAATACGACACTGGCTTGCATCTTCCTAATGTTAGGAAATACCGTCAGTGACGCAACGCACACGCTGCGGAAGCGCACCACTCCGTCCTGCCACGACGGCTGCGGCAATGCCACCGCCCTCCACCCACCAGAACCCACCAAACCTCGCCCCCGGAGCTGACGCATGTCCGAAACCGAACCGTGGGAGTACTCCCTCTCCATCCCGAACGATCCTCGCGCCGTGACCATCTGCCGCCGCACTCTCCGTCTGATCCTCACCATGCACGGTCTGATCGCCTCGCGGACACCGCCGAACTCCTCGCGACCGAGCTGATCGCCAACGCCGTACTCCACACGAAGGGCCCCGCGACCCTCCGTGTCCGCTGGTCGGCGGGCGTCCTGCGGATCGGCGCGTGGGACGCGGATCCCCGACCTCCGGAGCCTCCGGGCGAATTGGCGAGCCTCGCGGACGCGGAGGGTGGCAGGGGCCTCGCCCTGGTCCAAGCCTGCGCCGACGTCTGGGGCTGGCAGCCGCTCTCCAGATTCGGCAGCAGGGGCAAGTACGTGTGGTGTGACCTGGTTGCCGCGTAGCTCGTTGATCAAGTCGGACAGAAAGGAGGGCCGATGGTCGGCTCGTCACACGAGGCGCTGCACCGGATCTTCCAGAAGGATCCCGCGCTACTGACCCGTGCCTTGCAACACGTCTTACGCGTCCCCTTCCCCGAGCCCCGCGACTTCGCTGCGATGAACGTGGACCTCACCGAGATCGAGCCGGTCGAGCGACGCGTGGACACGCTGCTGCGGGCGGAGACCGACGAGGGCGTCTACCTCCTGGTCGTCGAGTCCCAGGGCAAGCCGGACGAGAGGAAGCGCGGCAGTTGGCCGTACTACCTCAGCTACCTGCACGAGAAGTACCGCTGTGAACCGGTGCTCATCGTCATCACCCAGAACAGCGCCACGGCCCGCTGGGCGGCGGAGCCCATTCATCTCGGAGTGCGGGGGTGCCCGTCCCTGACGGTACGGCCGTTCGTCCTGGGGCCGGACAACGTGCCGGTGATCATCGACGAGCGGGAGGCCGAACGGGACGTACCCCTTGCAGTGCTTTCGGCGATGACACATGGCAAGGGCCCGAAGGCCGCCGCCATACTGGAATCCCTGGCAGCCGCCCTGCGGACCATCGACGCGGATACTGCCGCGGTTTTCGTGCAGTTCATCGACTCATGCCTGGCAGACCCCCAGGCCCAGCAGATGTGGAGGGACTTGATGACGGCGATCCAGTACTTCTGGCGGCACCCGCTGGCCGAGCAGGTGCGGGAGGAAGGGCGCGAGGAAGGGCGCGAGGAAGGGCGCGAGCAAGGGCGTGCCTCGGAGAGGGCGCAGATGATCCTTCGTACTCTCCGGTATCGCCAGATCGACGTCCCCGATTCCGTCCGCGAGCGCATTCTCACTTCCACCGACATGGACGAACTCGAAACCTGGCTGGACCGTTCCTTGCAGGCCGCCGACGCAGCGGATCTGTTCGGCGAAGGTTTCTGAGCCGTGGCACGAATCCAGTACTTCTGGCGGCACCCGCTGGCCGAGCAGGTGCGTGAGGAAGGCCGGGAGGAGGGCCGGGAAGAGGGGCGGGCTCAGGAGCGAGCGGCTACGATCCTGCGCATTCTCCAGTGGCGCCAGATCGACGTCGACGACCAACTCCGCGACCGTGTCCTCGCCTGCACCGACATGGACCAGCTCGACACCTGGCTCGACCGCGCCTACCAGGTCACCGACGCGTGGGAGCTGTTCGCCGACGGCTCCTGAGCCGTACGGCTCAGCGCGAGGCGGCTCGGCGAGAGCGACAGCTGCGACCCGGTCCGCACCGGACCGGGTCGCTCAGTCACCCTCAGCCGCGCTCGCCGTCACTCCTCGACGGTCAACCCCTTGCGCAGCTTCACCAGCGTGCGCGACAGCAGTCGGGACACGTGCATCTGCGAGATGCCGAGTTCGTCGCCGATCTCGGACTGGGTCATGCCCGCGACGAAGCGCAGGGACAGGATCTTCCGGTCCCGTGAGGGAAGGCCGGCGATCAGCGGCTTCAACGACTCGACGTACTCGATGCCTTCGAGCCCGTGGTCCTCGTAGCCGATACGGTCCGCGAGGGCACCCTCGGCGTCGTCCTCCTCGGGCTGGGCGTCCAGCGACGAGGCGGTGTACGCGTTCGACGCGGCCATGCCCTCGACGACCTCGTCCTTCGAGAGGCCGAGACGCTCCGCGAGCTCCCCCACCGTCGGGGCGCGGTCGAACTTCTGGGCCAGCTCGTCGCCGGCCTTGGCCAGGTCGAGCCGGAGCTCCTGAAGGCGGCGCGGGACGCGCACGGACCACGAGGTGTCGCGGAAGAAGCGCTTGATCTCGCCGACGATGGTTGGCATCGCGAATGTGGGGAACTCCACGCCACGGCTGAGTTCGAAGCGGTCGATCGCCTTGATCAGGCCGATCGTGCCGACCTGGATGATGTCCTCCATCGGCTCACTGCGGGAGCGGAACCGGGAGGCGGCGAACTTGACCAGGGCGAGGTTGAGTTCGACGAGCGTGTTGCGGACGTACGAGTACTCGTGGGTGCCCTCCTCCAGCGACTCGAGGCGCGCGAAGAGGGTCTTGGACAGTGCCCGCGCGTCGACCGGTCCCACCTGGGCGTAAGGCGGGATCTCCGGAAGCCCGGCGAGTACGTCGTCCTGCTCGATGGGATCCAGATGTTCCGGAGGGGGTGTCGACGTCGCTTCATGGGTATGCGATGCGTCGAGCCGGGGTGACATGATGTCCTCCATCGTTCTCGGCATATGGCTGCCGAAGCCAGTTTGTGCACTGCGGTGTGCGGCGCCTCCAAAGCCGGCCGTGTCGAGTACGTGTCTCTACATAGCCCTACCCGGTTTCCCGAGGCCACCGCAAGTGCATAATGTGTGGTTATGTCCGTTTGTGGGTGATTGTTCGGGTGTCGGAGGCTGTGGAGAAGGCGTAGTGTTCGGGGGCGTCAGTCAGCAGCCACGACGTCGGGAGAGAAGACGGCATGGACCGCGGGACAGTCGGCAGCGCACAGTCGGGCCGGCTTCTGGTCGAGGTTCGGGAAGCGGGCTCTAGTGCCGTCGTGACCCCGGCGGGTGAGTTGGATCACCACACCGCCGATTTGTTGCGCGAGCCGCTCGAGGGCTGCCTTGCGAAGGGATTCAGTCGACTGGTGGTCGACTGCTCACGCCTGGAGTTCTGTGACTCCACCGGGCTGAACGTGCTGCTGGGTGCGCGACTGAAGGCGGAGGCGGCCGGGGGTGGAGTGCATCTGGCGGGGATGCTGCCCGTGGTTTCGCGGGTCTTCGAGATCACGGGGGCGGATGCGGTCTTCACTGTCCATGACACCCTGGAAGCGGCCCTGGCCGGCGAACCGGACGAGGCCGACGAGTCCGGCTGAGTCGCCGGGCCGGGCCTGGGTGATGCCTCGCGCGTCCCCTGTACCGGCGCTTTACGGGCGTCACGGCCTTCGTGCTGAAATACGGGGGTGTTCGCCCGGTCCGGTCGGGCAGGAGACATCCGTACCCGCTCCGCGGGTACCGGCCGGATGTACCGACTGAGTAGTGACGTTTTGAATCGTGAACTGGTGAATCGGTGAGGTGAAGCGCTGATGAGCATCACCCGGCCCAACCCGCCGGGCGACCGCGGTCCGGAGCCCAGCGGCGCTTCCGGGAAGTCCGAGGAGGGCGTGCCCTCGAGCGGGGCGTCCGACGGGGGCGGGGCCGTGTCGTCAGGGGGGCGTCAGGTGCGCGGGCTGAGCTTCGAAGGGCAGAGCGGTGTCGTTCCGCTCGCCCGCGACTTCACTCGCCAGGCATTGCACGCGTGGGGCTGGCTGCCGGCCGGCGGCGCCGACCAGCGGGCCGCCGCCGAGGATGTCCTCCTCGTCGTCTCCGAGCTGGTCACCAACGCCTGTCTGCACGCCGAGGGGCCGGACGAACTGCGGATCGCCTGCGACAACAAGGTGATCCGCCTCGAGGTCTCCGACAAGGGCACCGGCCAGCCGGCGCCGCGCACCCCGTACCGCGCCGGACGCCCCGGCGGCCACGGCATGTTCATCGTGCAGCGGCTGTGCCTGGACTGGGGTGTGGTGCGCAGCCCCGGAGCCGCGGGCAAGACGGTGTGGGCCGAGCTCGGGGCGCCCGCGTGAGTTCGGCGACGAGGCTCGCGACGACTCTCGCCATGAGCGCCGCCATGAACTCCGCCTAGGTTACCCACGGTTCGCACTCTTCTTCCTACGTCACGTCACCCGCGCCGGATCGCCACAGATCCGGCGCTTCCTTTGTCTTCCTTCCTCTGGAGCCCGGGCGTACCTTGACGGCCGATCTGATGCGCCGTCAGGAATGTGTTCAGGACCGTGTTCAGGAACGGCTTCAGGAACGCCTTCAGGATTGAGGGGACAGTGTCGAACCGGACGTACCAGAAACGAACCGTCGCGCTCGCGTCCGCCGCGGCCCTGGCCGGCTCGGCGGTGCTGATGGCCGCTCCCGTGGCCCACGCCGAGGTCGTCGACGTCAACTACCGGTGCGAGACACCGATCGGCGTCAAGTCCGCCCTCTCGCCCATCGACATCAAGGGCGTCAAGAGCGGCGGCGGCTACAAGGTCACCATGTCCTGGCAGAAGGGTGTCTCCTCCAGCCCGGTCGAACTGGGCAAGGGGTCGATGAAACCGAGCGCCACCATCAAGCTGGGCGGTGCGGAGAGCGGCACGCTGACCGTCACCGGCGCCGCCAACCAGGCCGCGATCCCCGAGAACACCGCCATCAAGATCAACGACCTGTCGGGCACGTACACCCCGAAGAAGTCAGGCAAGGTCACCTTCACGGCGGGCGTGCTCACCATCAAGGCACTCGGTACGACGACGACCTGCACGCCGACCAACAGCCCGAAGCCGTCGCTGTCCCTGGACGTGACGGCGGCGGGCGGGAGCTCCTCGGGAGGCACCCAGAGCGGCGGCGACGACTCGGCCGGCGACTCCGGAACCCAACTCCCGCAGACCGGCCCCGAGGACTCCGCGGTCGCCCTCGGCACGCTCGGCGGCACGGTGCTGCTCGCCGGCGCGGCGGGCGCGCTGTGGCTGACCCGGAGGAACCAGGCGGCCCGCCGCTGACCGCGTCCGCGGGCGACCGTCGTCGTCAGCATCCGCACCTGCCCCGCCGCTGGAGCCGCCCGATGCCGTCCACCGACCGTGCCGTCAGCGCCCTGTGCCTGTCCCTCCTGGCGCCGCTCGGCGCCGCTGCGGCCACCACGCCCGCCGAGGCCGCCGAGGCCGGTGACGGCCGGCCAAACGGCTGTACGGCGGGCGCCGGGGGAGCGAGGCCGGCGGGCGGTGCCTCTTCGTCCTACGACGCCGTACGACGCCGTGGGTGCCGTGGGTGCCGTGGGCGCGGTGCGGGTCGTGGGCGCGCTGCGGGTCGTGGCGACGAAGGCGGCGCCATGCCCGAAGCGCCGTGGGCGGAAGCCGAGTTGACGGGAGCGACGACGTGAGCGGGAAGCTGCGGATCCCGGCGCTGGCGATGGTGCTCGCGCTGCTCCTGCTGCCCCTGGCCGGCAGCGCGGACGCGGCCGGCGGGCCGAGCGTGAAGCTGTCCACCTCGCAGGCGGGCACCGGGGGTTCGATCACCGTCACCGGCGGCGGCTGGCGGGAGCGGGCGCTGCTGATGATCCTGATCTGCGGGCAGGCCGTGCCGTCCCGTGGTGTGGTCGGCGGCACCAACTCCTGTGCCAACGCTGACGGCCGGGCCGTGACGACCGACGGGAAGGGCCGGTTCAGCCGGAAGCTGCCGGTCGCCGAGCCGCCGGTGCCGTGTCCGTGCGTGGTGCACGTGGCGACGGTGACCGGGGCTCAGGCCCAGGCCGACGCGATCTTCCAGGTGGCCGGACACGCGGTCGAGCCGCTGCCCGCCGAGCCGGCCGGCGGCCGCCTTTCGGTGCTCGCGGACACCCGGCTCGACGGCTCCAGTGGGCTGCTGACCTGGTTCGGAGCGCCGCCCGCCCGCACCCTGGTCCTCACCGTCGGCAACGTCGGCACCTACGCCGTCAAGGACCCCGTCTTCCACATCGGCACCGCCCACGGTGTGTTCGCCCCGCAGTGGGAGGAACAGCAGTGGCGCGGCACGCTCCAGCCCGGCGGGAAGGCCCGGATCAAGCTGCCCGTCGAGCTGGCGGCCGGTGCGCACGGCGACTACACGGTTTCGCTGAAGTACGGCGGGAAGGTCCTCGCCGAGCAGTCCTGGGACGTGGGCCGGCCCTGGGGCGTGACCCTGTTCTGGATCCTGGTCTGCCTGGTCGTACCGGCCGCGCTGTTCCGCGCCGGGATGGCGGTGGTGGACCGGGTCCGGCCGCGTCGCGCGGGCGGGATCCGGCACCGCGGCCTCAGACTGCCCGAACTCCCGCTGCGCCTGCCCGGGTCGAAGACCTTCGGTGCCTCCGGACCGAAGGCCCGTGGTGCTTCTGGACCGAAGGCCCCCGAGCGGGCGCCCCATTCCGCTTCGGCCCTGCCGTGGTTCAACCCGGACGCGGGTCCGGACGTGGGCCCGGATGTGGGTCCGGACGCGGGCCCGGGCCCGGCCGGTCGGCTCTCCGCACCGCACGACGACAGTCCGACGAGTCCTGCGACTCCCACCAGGAAGGGATCCACGTGAGCGAGCGAAGGAGAGTCATACCGGCCCACGGGCCGAGAAGAGCGGGCGCGGCGGGTCTCGCGCTGGTGCTCGGCGGGGCGGGCGCGCTGCTCGGAGTGACCGCGGGGTCCGCGCAGGCCGCCGAGGTGTCGTACGCGACCCGCTGTGTGCCGCCCGCCGCCGCCGGCCTGCCTCCCGTCGACGGCACCACCAAGGTGGAGATCACCGCGCCGGCCACCGCGAAGGTCGGCGACGAGGTCGAGGTGGTGTGGAAGTTCACGCAGGCCGCATCGAAGAACCCGGACCTGATCGACCTGCCCGCGAACTCCGTCCAGCCGTCCGGCACGTTGAAGGCGGCCGGCGCGCAGACCACCGCCGTCGCCATGGAGGGGCCGCGGGAGAACCCGGCGATCCCCAAGGGCGGGGACATGGTGCTGTCCGACATGAAGGGCAAGCTGAAGCTGACGGCGCCCGGCGAGGTCACGCTGACGCCGGACGCGTACGACATCAACGTCATGACGACGGACACCAAGTGCGCGCCCACGGCGGCGGTGCAGCCGGCCGCGACCATCAACGTGACGGCGGGAGACGGCACTTCGACGTCCAGCCCCACTCCCACCGGGACCGGCTCCCCGACACCGACCGGCACCCCGACCACCACCCCGACGAGCACGCCGAGCGCCACCGAGAGCGGCGACGACGGGACCGGGCAGACCGACTTCACCGGCAAGGAGGTCCAGGTGCCGTACGCCTGCAAGACGCCCATCGGCGACAAGAACGCGACCTCGCCCGTGCAGATCAACGCGAAGAAGAACGGCGGGAGTTACGACCTCACCGTGCGGTTCAAGGGGTCGGTCATGGACAGCCCGGCCCCCATTCCCAAGGACTCGGTCAAGCCGTCGATGGAGGTGGTCCTCGGCGGTGCCGACAAGGGAACGGTGCATGTGGAGGGCCCGACCAACACGGAGGACATCAAGGCCGGTGACCCGATGACGATCCCGGACCTGAAGGGCACCTACAAGCCGGGCGCGAGCGGTGAGTCCACGCTGTCCCCGGGCGTCCTGACGGTCAAGGCCCTCGGCACCACCACGACCTGCACACCGGCCAAGTCGGAGGTCTCCCTCACCCTGGACACCACCGAGCAGGCGAGCGGCGCGTCCGGCGGCGGCTCGGCCGGCTCCTCGGGCTCGGGCGGCACCTCCGGTACGACGTCCGGTGGCGGCCTGGCCGAGACCGGCGCCGAGTCGGACGGCGCCCTCAAGGCCCTCGGCCTGGTCGCCGGAACAGCGGTACTGCTGGGAGGCGCGGTGTTCACGTTCATGCCGGGACGGCGGAGGCTTCGCTGACCCACCCGGGGCCGCGACGCGTGGAGGGCCACCGCACCGGGCGGGTGCGATGGCCCTCCACGCGTCAGGCCGGGCCGGCAGACCTCAGTGGACGTCGCCCATCAGGGACTTCACCTTGCGGCGGTACATCCACACCGCCACGCCGGCGAGGGCGGCGAGGACCGCCTCCCCGAGGACGGCGGGGGTGCCGCCGAGGTCGACACCGGCGATCGCCGGGTTGGAGAGGAGGCCCGTGACCGAGTCGCCCGCGGTGACCGCGAGGAACCACACGCCCATCATCTGGCTGGCGTACTTGGCCGGGGCCATCTTCGTGGTCACCGACAGACCGACCGGGGAGAGGCACAACTCGCCGACGGTCTGGATGAAGTAGATGCCCACCAGCCACATCGGGCTGACCGCGACGCCGTTCGACGACATGCCCAGCGGGATGAGGAAGAAGAAGAACGAGACACCGATCAGGACCAGCGCCATCGCGAACTTCACGATGGTGCTCGGCTCCTTGCCGCCGCGGTTGAGCCACAGCCAGACGAAGGCGAAGACCGGGGCCAGCGCCATGATGAACAGCGGGTTCAGCGACTGGTACCAGGAGGACGGGAAGTCGAAGCCGAGCAGCGAGCCCGCCGCCTTGCCCTCACCGAACGCCTGGACGGTGGACGCGCCCTGGTCGTAGATCATCCAGAACACGGCGGCCGCGACGAAGAACCAGATGTAGGCGGTCATCTTCGACTGATCGGTGCCCGAGAGGTCCTTGTCCCGCTTGATACGCAGCAGCACGCCCGCCGGCACGATCAGACCGATGACGGTGAGCGGGATCATCGCCCAGTTCAGGGTGAAGTGGCCGGTGACGCCCACGACGCCGTAGAAGACGGCCGCCACGATCACCCAGAGCAGGCCCTTGCGCAGCCAGGCCGCGCGCTCCTCGGACGCCAGCGGCTTGGGGACGACGCTGCTGCGCGGGCTCAGGCTGCGGGTGCCGAGCAGGAACGCGGCGAGACCGAGCGCCATACCGACCGCGGCCATGCCGAAGCCGAGATGCCAGTTGACCTCCTGGCCGACGGTGCCGATGGCCAGCGGGGCGAAGAACGCGCCCGCGTTGATGCCCATGTAGAAGATCGTGAAGCCGCCGTCGCGGCGCGGGTCCTCGGGGCCGTCGTACAGATGGCCCACCATCGTGGAGATGTTGGCCTTGAGCAGACCGGAACCGGCCGCGACCAGTGCCAGGCCCGCGAAGAACGGTGCCTGACCGCCGGGCAGCGCCAGCACGAGGTGGCCGGCCATGATGGTGACGGCGGCGATGGCCACCGTTTTGCGCGGGCCCCAGACGCGGTCACCGAGCCAGCCGCCGGGCATGGCGAGCAGGTACACCATCGCCGAGTAGACGGAGACGATCACCGTGGTGGTGGCCACGTCCATGGCCAGGCCGCCGCCCATGCTGCCCTTGCCGGCGCCGGGGCCGCCGGAGAGCAGATAGACGGTGAGCAGGGCCTTCATGCCGTAGTAGGAGAATCGCTCCCACATCTCGGTCATGAAGAGAGTGGCCAGTCCGCGGGGGTGGCCGAAGAAGGTCTTCCCGGACCCGGGGGTGCCCGGGGTGACCGAGTCCTTCGTCAGGCTGGACGCCATGGTCGATCCTTGCTGGGGGGATTTCCTTGGAGGCCGGCGGGTAGCCGGCCCGCACACAAAAGAGACCCTCAGCGTCAACTACTCGCCAAAGGTCCCCGCGGTGCTTCAGGCTTTCATTCACCATACGGCAGGACAGTGCCGGAAATAAAAGGACTTGAGACACG
>Ga0307516_10004438_pt1 | contig 17306 bp, 26 predicted proteins | sample 19_EM_MG_FD_203310 | JGI IMG/M metagenome (GOLD analysis project Ga0307516, IMG submission 203310) | Populus trichocarpa ectomycorrhiza microbial communities from riparian zone in the Pacific Northwest, United States - 19_EM | ecosystem: Host-associated > Plants > Roots > Unclassified | place...
CAAATGCGATGGGACCCTCGGCGAGAATGCTGTGAAATTTGGAGTGGACGATGAGATAAGACCGCCTGTAGGGCAAGTTATTATGGGAATGGCAGCCAGCTGAAGAATGTAGACTCTTGTGGAGACAGGATGAATATCAATGCACAAGTATTTTGTTTGCCATAGTATAAATCGATACATTCATTAGAACCGCGAATATTAAACAAATATAACTCAGCCCGAGTTACAGACCCGCCAAGAGAGTTATGTCTTTTCCTGTAGGGCTCTCGGTTGATCTATCACCTTTTTGAGTGGTGAGACATGTTTCAAAAGTGGCGGACTGATTGAAAAAATAACTTGAAAGGAATCTTAGACGGTGACGAGTGTGGATTCGTTTGGGTGGTGCTTGTTGCGAAAACGTGCGATAACGCGATGGACAAGTTTAGCGCTGCGTATAAAACTGGCCTCAGGGAAAGGTTGAGATGATCGGCAGGTGCTTGGCGGGCTGGAATACCCATGGGCCCGGTAGACAACAAGAGAGTCGGAACTGCCTGCAAGAAACTGGGGAGCATACTAAATGGAACATCTGTGAGCAGTGAGTCGAGGAGAAGAACAAAGAACGAACAAGTGGGTTATATATATAAGCTTGCCGACGGCGGTAAGCTGGAACTCGCTGCAGTTGATCATCATCAACTTCGACACTCTTACGCTTCCGGAACTGTGTCAACAGCTGCTGTGAGGGTGGAAGCAGAAAAAAGTTCGATACCCACGTTCATAATGTTTGGGTACATCGGGGCCTTGCCCTTCTTAATAAATTGTTTGTGAGCCTTTTCCTCCCTGCGAACAAAGGTAAGGAAGTCCGCGTAACTTGACCCTTTATCACTTGAAAGGGAGCAGTCTTGGGCACTTGGGTTGAGTAGATATCTAGGCATGCTTTCTCGAGAGGTCGTCCTGACCAAAGCGTCTGAGGAGTCGACATCTTTGGTCCCTTCCTTCATATCTTCGTACTGTACCAACTTCTTACCCTTTTCGTCCGGGCCAGAGCTTGGTCTGGAGTAATTAACAACAGTATGGGTGAAGAAACATTCGCCGTCCAACGTTACGGGAAAAAGAGTGTATGTCCCTCCAGATCTCTTTGGAGCATGTTCTGAAGCGGGTTGTAGCGTGTAAATAAAACGGGGTTCAGTTGGAGATGTGGCAGAGCTTGGGGGTGAGTTGGAGACAAGGGCATGGCAATCAGTGGCGACAGTATAATCAACCTTGGTTATAGGGTTAGTCTGACAGGAAGCAAACGATAATGCACCGACCTGTGGGGTAGATGTGGAAGGCCATTGACAGTGAATCATGGACAAACTGCCAGTGCTAAGCTGCTTAATTTGAGAGATGGACAATTGTTTTGGTGGGCCACCCTGGCCATCCAAGAAGGATAGGTGACTCGGTGGCAATGCTAGAGAGAGCGAGTGATTAGAGATGCATTCTGAACTCCAGAGAGTCATTTGCATAGCGGAATCCTCCCGCTCTAAAAATGCTTTGGTCCCGGCTGATAGTGAACATGAGGGAGAGGGGCTGAGTTCATCCTGTGGAATAGCCCAATGTGGACTGCGAGACGTTTGCGGGGACCAGATACGACGCAGAACGGGTTGCCGAACACGATTCTTCTTCGACTTCACGACACCCAGCCTCGGCAAGGTAAGCCTCACTCGGTTGTTATGAGTCGACTGAAATAACCGAGAAGGCATTCCGACGCTGGAAGTAAAGGTTAGTGAAAGATATCACATACCCCAAATCCTCTATAGCTTGAGGGGTAAGCCCCTGGCGAGAAGGAGCACGAATAAGGAGGCACTAAAAATATCCAGGTTCACCCCACAGGGGACTTGCATGTGGCCAAAGAATAGCATTTGTTGTGCGGAACCACCGTTGCAGATAGAGGCCGTTGGTCATTGATTGAGCTCCGGAGTACGGTGATGTCCGCCAGGGTCACCGCAGATATGATGGCGGTTCAAAGCGGTACTGGCAGTAGCTCGCCCATGGCAGACAAGAGCTTTGCAATTGGATGGCGTGCACGAATCAACGAACAATATTTACTACAACCTTGTCAGCGGCCCCGAAACGATTTGAGGACGGTTCCCGGAACTCTCACGCTGGCCCGTCGGTCACCTCTGCGGCAAAGTTGCATACGACCGAATTCGTTGGTCTTGTTCGTCCATCCGCCATACAAGCACATCAAGATCACGGTGTCGACCCCCGACATTGGAGGCTGAAGCCATCTGTGACAGCAGTGTTTGCCGTGCATCCTCCAGGCTGTCCAGTGTTCATCTAGCTGTTCGGTAGGTGTCTTCCAACAGCACCCTGCTGCTCACGCCATCATCAACATAGCGTCCCCTACCACTGCTTGATCCTACTGAACTCATTTATACCCCGATAGGACCCTCTTTCAAACTCGACATCCTCTCCATCATTTCGTTCAAGTGGTCGTACGAGAGAATTCAAAGGGTTCGTATGGCATTCACACCTTTTGTCTGCACCCCACCCGGAATACTTTTGTATGACGGGACAACGGACTCCACAATTTTTCTCAGACGACTTGAAACAGTTGGCTCACCATGTCCTTCTAACAGCCTTCATCATATTTGACGTCCTTTTCTAGTACACGCAGTAAGTCACCCTCCAGTCTAATCTTGGCACGATGATATTCCGTTATTCTATTTGCACGTCAGTCCGACCTACATGTATAGGAGAGACGATATGTTTCGCCATTAATCTGACCATCCCACTTCTTACTTTTGGACTCCAGGCTGATATTTATTTTAGTAAACAGATTTCCGCGGATTGTATAGGGTTTACTTACAGTCTCCGAATCTGACTGAGCATCACAACTCGTTCTACTTCCCTTGTTTAGTCGATTTTACCCATGGCAGCTGCCAACAATGCATCGACAAGTGGTTCTCGCACCACATCTCCCTTGGCCACCAATGGCGTTCGGTCCAAGTCGACGACGGGGCTTATACCTACTAACCATGTTACAACAAGAGAGGGCACAACTGTGCGCGCTCGGATTGATCCAACCCTCACCGTCGAGGATGTTGTACGCCAACTATGTGTCAACCTCAAAGTTACAGAACCCTCGACCAATTTTGCTTTAAGAGATCGTGACACGGAAGAGCTTTTAACCAATGAAAACCTCCGCAAGAAAATAAAAAATAAAGCTCATTTAAAGTTAGTACCATTGCCCAACAATGGATCTGTGCACTAACGATGTTGTCACCAAGGCTTGTCAATTCTTCGGCTATCGAAGCGGCGAACATTGTCCAAAAGCTGAGCTTACGTGATGAGAAGACATTGAGATTGTCTTTATTTTCTTTGCAGAAATTCATTCGGGTGCGTAGCTTTTGGCGACTACTTGCGTAAACGGCCTCAAATTTGTTTGTAGGAAGAGAAGTTTGCGCAAGACTTTTTGAACCGGGATGGTCTCCGAGAGTTAGTCGATGTGATTAACACCGCGCATGGGAACACTCTTGCTGTGCGTAGTGTCTGACGGTCCATCACGAGTACTGAATGATCTTCTCAGTATGCGCTTACCGCAATGCAAAATCTTATGGATCTTGACTACGGCTGGTCCACGCTGGATGATAGCTTTATTTTCAAAGTTGTCCAGATATTATCATCACCCCAATCTCTTATCAACGTCTGCAGGCCTGCCACTGCGATTTTGAAGAAGCTTGTAGAAGCTGACCCGATGAATGCTCCCGGTCCACTCATTGCAAGTTCAAGTCGAAGTTCGCCCATGGCTCCCCCGGGCTCAGTGTATAGATACGGATTCCTGAGCGTGTATGAGCAAATGCGGCTGCACAAAGGATCGTTAGATACAGTTGTTAGCCGCTTGGGAAGTGCCGATACCGCTATGGCACAACACAGGTATGTACTTCATGTGACATACAGTTGCCCATGCGCCGGAGATGACATTGTATCACGCAGCATAATGCTCATCAATTCATTATTGTCCCATGTCCATGATACCCGCTGGGATGAATTCATTACCGACCTCGAGCGGTTGAACGTTCGGAAAGCCGTCATAGTATGCCATCCTCTGGATATCACCGGAAATTGTTCTCATTAAGGTTTATCTGGCAGCGACTGATGTCTTCGCATGTTGTTGACGATCTTACTTCCTGCGTACTCGATTTCCAAGCAAGCATTGTTCGCGTAATTTACAGGAAAAAAACCACCCTTGTAGAGCCTGAAGTAGAGCTCCCTCATGAAGCTGCCCTTCAATTTATCTGGGAAAGTAGCAAAGTCCAGCAAGAGTTTGATGCAGACGGGCAAATCTTGAAATGGCGAAAAATCGGTTTCACCAGTGAGAGTATTTTGGAAGAATTTCAGGAAGTCGGAGTCCTGGGCCTCGACTGCCTGGTGCACTTCGTGCAGGACGATCCAGAGTTCTTTTCCAAGGTATTAACACCACCGGATTCTTGTGAATTATACTTGACTTGCCGTCGTAGGTCGTTTTGGAGCAGCTTAGTCGGCCTGAGGAACGTCGATGTCCCATAGCCAAGGCATCGAGTGAAATTGTGGAGCTACTAGCCCAACACTGGGTAATCTTCGCTCCAGCCTGTGCGTACACATACTTTCTGGTGTACTTTCTGGTGCCTTCATTTTAATCCATCTTAGACTCTACCTCGGGGACCTTTCAACCCTTCTTCCTGAACTTCTACAAGGTTCATGATCTGGCTTTGCATTTCTTTTTGCGTATGTGGAATGAGAGTGGTTCAGCTGCCGATGATTTCGGCCGGATAGCTGCCCTGACCAGAAGCCAGTATGTCTAGGCCTCTCCATATCAACCGATCGCTGAATATCATGATCCAAGGATTAAAGTTGCACTGCAACGGGAAAGCGTCAAGCCATGGCATGAAGTCGAGCGCGATTTCCTTGAATGCGAATACCGTGCAGTCAGGGACAGGCAAATGCAGGAGCTTGAAGCAGAAGACGATCTTCTGAGCAAAGTCCCAGTACGGTATGTACTTGGTGGCTGTTTGCTTTAGCGTCATCTTAGTTTTTGTGCGCGTTTCTCAGGAATCTCAAGGAGAAACTGACCCGGGAGTCTGCCGAGTTCGTTCGCCAACAAAGGATACATTGTCTACTCCAGGGCGCATGGTTCTTAAATGGCGTCCCAACCTTGCACACTGGGCCTACTCGACGGCCTAATGGGCAGTGGCGATTCATGCGTCTTGTGAGCTTCCATTTGGCTCGGCCCCTCTGCTCACCGCTCACTACTGCATCTGCCCAGGACAACGGCCTCAAATACCTTCATTATGTCGACACCTCTGCCAAGTTCGACATCCGAAATGGTTTGGAAGACCTTCCTGAGCGCATTGAGATTGCGTCTGTTAGTCAAATCTCCACCGGTACCTGTGCGCCACCTCCAAACGTTGTCCGCGACCATCCAGATTTACCTGCGGCGGTCACACCCTCACCGTTGTCGTTCTCACTCCTGAGCGCCAATGGAGAATCACTGGCCGATCAGCTCGCCAATGACCAGTCCAGGTGGGCCGATTGGACAGATGGTTTGAATATGCTTAGACGGGACAGCGGCCACGTTACATCCGAGGAAACAGCGGGATACATCAAAGCGCTTACTGAGATTGGCCTCAAAATCAAACTTTTAGGTACGTCCGTCCCCACTCCCGCCTTTTACTGGCACTGAGGCATGCATTCCAGACCTTTCTGGCGAAAAGGTTGATATACCCAGCGGACTGGTAGGCGGACCGCCGCCCACCAATACGGACTTTTTCTTCTCAGACCTGCTATGACGGTTTTACGGTGACCTGTAATGATCTTTGTTTAACTCTTAACTGTAGCTGGCTATCATGTGATACCAAGATGCGCGATGTGGAATAGGTGAAAATATAGAGACGTAAACCATCCTCTACTAGTTAGTCATCGATATGGCTACTGTCATGTAGAATAAGAAAGGGTCAGTAAGAGTTAGGATGCAGTTGATGCAGTTGTACGTAGGTGATGTACATGCAGCAGTTGATGCAGATGATGCAGGAGTCGACAAGTACAGAACATGGCCGATGCTGGATATAAAAAAGCGATCGAAATAAAATGCATGCGAGTTTACGGGGGTTGAACCCAAATTATCGTAAAATGAGCGTCGTGGTGAGTTGGATCATAGCGTATCGGCCAGTGACGATCGTGAACGTGGTCATTCGGAGAGGCTAGTTGAGGTTGCCGTTGACGTGCAGAGAGTTATCCCCGTTCGCACGAGAGGCTGCATACTTGTCTCCAGCCTTGAAAAAGGGTACGAATATGGCTTTCGGGTCTTTAAAGTCATTATGAACGACGTTGACGAGATAGGAGTTGTTCATGACGTCCATGATGAGCTGCCGTGACGTCGAACCAGCTTCATGTACGTTGGCCCACTTGACCCCCAGTTCGTACGCCTCGTCCTAGCATATCGCAATAAACACCGGTATCATTTGGACATGAAACAAAAGAAGTCACCTTCCATGCCATAAAGCTGATGGCTTCGACAATTGTTGGCTGTATAATTTCCTTCCCAGGAAAGACGCCCCAAGTGACGGCATTTGGGCCCTCCGAATGACTGTTCGTACGCAGGTCGCCCTGCTTGTTGATGACATAATAGGTCATGAAGCTATCGGTCTCTATCTCCGAGAGTAGTAACTCAAGTAACTCCCCGTTCACAAAGAACTCTAGATAGGCCTGAATGCCGGTGAGCCCAACGTGACATTCCATCCATCGGCTCGTAAAGTACGCACCTTCTGATATACAAATCCGCTGCTTGGTCCCCACCCGAACATAGGATCATCACTGCGCGCACCGTTAACGGCGGGCTGCGAGTTGATAGTGAGGAACCCAAGTTTGTTCATCTTCGCCAGTTCTGGAGCGATAGCCGAGGTTTCACCAGAGACCGGTTGGTCTGACCATGGCAACGCGGACAGTTTCTTCTTGCAGAATTGGGTGAATAAGGCAGAGATGTCGCTGAAAGCCTTTGGTTCTCCCCACAGCTTCAAAGCCTCCTCTTTCTGCAGACCAAGACATGTAGTTAGGCCAGTTTTCGAGGCGAAAGGTGATAATACATACCGTTTGCTTCAATGAAACGCCGTAACCGTCGAGTTCGCCGTATGCTGGACTACGCGAGTCGCCGAACCGCCCATTGGGGAACTCATCCCAGTTCTCTGTGCGCGACAAGTAGGACTGTGCGCGGTTCGCCCAGAAGATGGGACGAATATTCTCTTGTCGCCGGTTCGGGGTAAGGGACTAAGAGCGGGACCGAATAAGCCAGGGACATAGGTTAATGATGATGCAATGCATACCTGTCTCCAGGGGAGTGGCTTGACAGTTTCCACGCGGGGTACCAAGTTAAGCTCTTGCAGAAGCATCTTGGTGCCTTTCTCGAGATTCATAGTGTAAAAGTGTAGTCCGCGAATACCAAGGTCGGCGTCGAGAATTTTGCGACACATATCTGCGACAAGTTTAGTGCCTATCGCCCTAACCTTTTCGTCATCGTTCTTGTGCGGCTCTAAAACGTCCATAAAGGACTGCGGAATTTTGGTCTTTGCAAGGGAAGTGGCCTTGAGAAAGCCATTCCAGGTCTGTATGGGTGCAATTCCTGGTACGATAGGAACGGTGATACCCGCGGCTCTGATTGCTTTCACCCATTCTATGAAGACATCGACCTCGTAGAACATCTGAGTGAAGATGAAGTCGACACCAGTCTCAATCTTCGCCTTCAAGTACTGGATCTCGAGGTCGCGTTCTTCTGGAGAAAGAAGCATGTTCTGTGGGAAACCGGCCACTGCGATGTCGAAATAGTCATCGTAATGCTTGTGGATGTGCTGGACTAAATCAACGCCATGAACGAAGCCTCCTTCCACCGCCTCCCACTCGTCTTTACCCTGAGGTGGATCTCCACGAAGAGCAAGAATGTTGCGGCAGCCATGTTTCTTTGCTTCCTGTTGGAAATTGTTATGAGCTTCTTCAAAGAACGCAGAAAGGGGAGCAAACTCACTCGAAGTGCGATGTCTACCTTCTCCTCTGGCATATTCGTACACGTCAAGTGCATGCATGTCTCGATACCGAGAACGCCCTGACATAGTCTCACCATTTCTGATGTGAGCTCTGATGTCCGACCACCGGCGTTCCTGCGACAGAGTGAGATTGTGCATCGGCGGGACACCCGAGTGGCCACACACCAAGTGATATCAATAAACTCTGGGCCCAATGCCCTCATTCTTTCTATACGATCTAGTAGATTTTGCAGGCCCTAGGGTGAACAGACAGATGTGCCGCAGTCAATTTACTAGCTGAAAGAATTGGACCAACCTGGGCTGTCCGAGGAGGGAAATACTCGAACGACCACCATATTTTTCCCTCTTTCTGGGACTGCTCGATCTTTTTGCTGATCCTCATGGAGAAGAGATGGGAGAAGAATTCTGGGTATTGGTCGTCGCAAGGATAGCTTTGGTTTTGCTACCCACGTGACTATGCAATTCTTTTGTTATCGTACAACATGAATCATCACACAGGGCTTATCAGCTACTACCACTGGCAATATACATGATACAAGTCACGATCACAAGGCCAGAGACAACCGTCATAAGAGAAAAGTGCACTCTGGACAGGTCTCAGGGCGTCAAGTCAGGATAGTCGAGCAGCACGACTCACTTCGTGCCCACGAGGAATGCCCTGACTTTGAGCAAATCATCCACACCCCTGTGGTACTCCCACACTGCTGCTGCCATCGTGAGCACTGCAGCGATGAATTGGAGTATCGAGATGGGAAAGTTGGGCCTCTCCTTCGAGCCCGGCTTGTCTCCTGGCGCTGGGAGGCGAGTGTCCAGCAGTGTAGAGCATGAGAGCAGCAACAGCAGCAATATCAACTTGAAGTGCGACAAGTAGTTTCGCTCCAGCATGCAAAAGTCGCGCACGCTGCTGCCCGCAATTTCATTCAGCAAAGGCATGGTCGTGGTTCGGTCAAAGGCAGAAAATCAACTCACGTGCTGGGACGTGTTGTTTTCCCGTGTTTGTCTGCAGTTGGTGTTTCTCTCTTTCCACAAACTTACACCCTTGCAGGGCAGTTTACGAGCATTCACGACACTAATGGGTATCTTCAAGAAGTTCTTCTCTATTGGAAGTAAAAAGTCCAAAAAGCGGTTCGCAGCAAATCATGCTGCTCAGCCTCCTGCCCTCCCTTCTCCGAAACATCTCAGGGTGTTACAAGACGACGAGGCAGAAGAAGCCGTCAGCCGCTTGTTGCGATCATCGTCCGCTCGTTTTGCTGCAGAGCCCGAGGCAGATTTTTCGTCTCTCCCCCCTTTGCGTGAGTTATCGCATCCCAGAGATCGTCTCGCAAATGTGACGGTTAGACAGCGCATCCTATCAACAATGTCATCCCTACCCCAACTGGTACGATTGCCAGCGTTTCGCAGCGGAGCACCTACTCGGTCACTCTGCATGGGCGAACTGTCCACAGTCGCACAGAATTCCCTAATGCATACCCACCAATGGACAAGATATTCACTCCCAAGCGGTCGCTCACGGACTCAGTCCGCCGTCGTTCCAAGAGCGTGCCAATAACTCCGCGCGATAAGAACCGACTGCTGACCCTTCGTCAAGACCCATCCGTTGCCAGTTTGCTCAATCATTACGATGACAGGGGATGTCTTGACTCTGGCATATTCTCGAATTCGCCGCCATCGCCTCCCAGGGAAGGAGGTGTACAGAGACGTCGCACTGGATCAACGTTGCGCCAGCTCCTCGGCCACCCGTCATCACCAGAGCTCAGAGACACCAGCGCTGATATATCATGGGCGGACAAATTTCTTGGGTCAGTTCAACTTTTACTTAATAGGAGCTTATAGAATACTCATGATCATGCCACGTGCAGAGAATCTGACGAAAATTCCACTCTGTCCTCGGACCCTCCAACTCCTGCAGACACTCGTTTCACTGACGCTCGTTTGAACCAAGCTGACCACAGCATCCTTTCTACGGAGTGCGAATATCGTACTTTCTCATCGCTGGAGGTCGAGCTTAGCGTTTCAACGGATCAAGCCCATCACCAAGTTCACGACCATACTATGACACCACAAAAAGCTTCGGAAATCTTTGGTTTCCTCGCTGAGAGGAAGAAGACACCGGAGCCACTACTACCCTCCCGACTTCCCCAACTCAAGTCGACATCTCGTTTTTCTCCTGAGCCTCTGCATGTGGATAACCATCGTTTTGATATATCTCGTCGTAATAGTGCACATATACCCCGAACAATATCTCCACCGAGCCATCGACGCTCTTCCACCATTTCTAGCCCCACAAAAACAAATCCTGCTGGGTCGATAGCTGCTGTGCTTCGAGGCGACGCCCATAGAAGTAAGCCTCTTCCGGTCGTGACTGAGAATCACACTGGACAAAGCGGCCGTGGGCCGCGCGGACCACGTGCACCACACAAGATCGCCCCACCCTCTACGAATGGAATCGATGTCGTTCTAGCTCAGGCAGGGGATACTTTACTGCACCCGAGTGGTAGGTATGCCGCCACGCGACCTGCTCTCAGCGAGAAGTCAAATGCTAGAGCCATGTACCCGAGCCCAGCATGCACCCCGGCCGCGAAGTCGCATATACCCAAGCTCCGTACAGCATCTGGTTCTACTGTAAAGTCGGTAGACTTGAAGAAAGAGGGCGAGGGGCCGACGGTCGACCACTTTACTTCTCGGGCAACTATACCAGCCCTCTCGCTGGCCACACCGAAAGCTGCTGCACAGCCGCCTGTCATCACGGATGAGACACCCAATGACGAGAAGGAAAACAATGTCACGTCTCGTCTGCCACAGCCAGTGACACCCGTCAGGCCACTCGGGTTCCGCCCCCCATATATCACCGAGCCACCTTCCCCAGCGTCTTCCACCGAGCTTTCGCCGGTAGCGAAACAGATGATGGCGAACCTGCGCCAGCAGCGCATGTTGGCCCGCCAGAAGGATCGACAGACGAGCAGACTGGGGAGCAGTCAAAGCAGGATTCGTTACTGATTCCCACTATCACTTTCACTTTTTTTTTTTTTTTTTGCTTTCGTGCCGCGTATTGATTTGTTTTGAGCAAGGACTCGCACTTGGGCCAGGAGTTTTATTTATTGGGTCTTGCGGTACTCAGCCATGCATGTCGCTCTTTCCTTTGCCTTGCAGGTTCTCGGCCATGTATACATCTCTACTTGTTACTCTCGCTGTACAGCTGTAGATCTGTGTGTGCCTCCTTTAATGGAAACTGGATTCATTTTCGGGACGGAGCTCTAAATGGTCACACGCCCTATCTTCAACCAAATACCGGACTCTCTCCTTTACTTCTCCTCGTGTCCACAACGCGCTGATAACCATACACACGACGTAGAGGACAGAGACCAGATATCTACAAGATGGTGAAGCTCTACGGCACCGTGAAGGCCATGAACGGGGATGACTTGGTCGTGGACGAGCGAGAGGGAACTCTGAGCGAGGGCAGCGCGCTCCTCCAAGGAAACGCCAGCGCACGACCCAGGGAGGGTCATGCGAGCATTACTAGTTGTGTCAGCAACCTTTCAAACACGATCATAGGGAGCGGTGCGTATGCATGCATGTTCTAGCACAGAACAATATAACTGAATGAGTGCACCACTGCTGCAGGGATGCTGACATTTCCACTGGTACGTCTGGCGTTGATGTCTGATTTACCGGGGCACTCCATGTACTGCATTTTAATCTAGACTATGGCTTCTGCCGGGATTATCCCTGGTGTCCTCACCTGTGTATTTTCAGGCGTTGTGGGTGGGTTCGGACTATACCTACTGGCGCGCTGCGCACGGTATGCTCCCCACCGCCGAAGTTCGTTCTTTTCTGTGGCCCAACTTACGTTCCCGCAAGTGGCTGTTCTTTTTGACTGTGCAATTGCCATCAAATGCTTTGGTGTCTCTATCAGGCAAGTGTTCGTACGGCATGCATCAGCATTTAGATAGGCTGACGGACAGAATAGCTATCTAATTATCATCAAGTCTCTTATGCCTAACGTCGTTGCTTCGTTATACCATGACTTGACGTCTCCGACCACTAATCCTCCTCAATGGGCATTGTCTGGCCAGAACTGGATCACACTCTTTATGTTCATTCTCGTGCCCCTTGCGTTCCTTCGGCGACTAGACAGCCTTAGACATACAAGTTATGTTGCTCTGTTCTCGGTCGGTGAGTCTCTGTTGTGCTGTGAGATGTCTTTGTTTCACCTACTGCTGAACACTGTGGGCGTGTTTCGGCAGCATACCTCCTTCTCATTGTTGTGCGGTGCTACTTTAAGCCATTAGAGGGTACAGTGCCACGGGGCGATGTCCACCTCGTTCACTTCACCCCTGGCTTTATCACAACATGGCCTGTTCAGGTGTTTGCATTCACATGTGGACAGAATGTAAGCCACTGTCTGATCGGGAACTTGTTAGAGTTTGTTTGATGATGCCTCCGTTAGATATTTCCGATCTTTAACGAGCTGAAGACCAACTCGCAACAGCGGATGAACATCGTGATCGGAACATCCATTGGGAGTGCGATACTGACCTACGAGGTCATCGCTCTCTTTGGTTACCTGACCTTCGGATCGAACGTCGGGGCCAACATCATTGCGATGTACCCATCTACTTCACTGTTCATTGCTATTGGACAGTTGGCAATTGTTGTGCTTATCCTTTTCTCGTACCCGTTACAACTACAGCCATGTCGGATCAGTCTCGACAAGATCATCTACGGTGGACAGGTTTCCAAACCGGCGGAGGAATCGGACGGGGAAGGGGAAGTTGCAGATGAGCACCTTGCCAGTGGCGATACCTCGATGGTGAAACACACCTTGCTTACCGGCGTGATCATCGCGTTTGGGTTTATGATCGCATACAATATCAGCGACCTGAAATTGGGTGAGTGGCAGTGGTTGTGATGCGTTGTGCGTGCTATTGATCCGGACGAGCAGTTCTGTCGTTTGTAGGGTCGACTGGATCCACTGCCATCTCATTTATCCTTCCAGGGCTTCTCTTTTGGAAGGTCAGTGTGTAGGTAATTGCTGTGCCATCATTGCTGATGATGCCCTCAGCTGTCTAGGGATGATCCCACGGTAAGCCGAACGCTGAACAGGAGTGCGATGGCGCTGGTCGTGTATGGAGTCGTCGTGATTGTGTTCTGGTACGTGCACTGGCTGCACACTTCCCGTACTATCTGATCTCCGTCACAGCCTGGCATTCAATATATACCAGTTGGTCCATCCATCTTTAGGGATGTAGTATAGTACTGTACTGTGGACATGTTATTTTGCATAGAGTAGAGCGCCCATGTTAGTTCCCACGAGATGAATTCCATCCTTTGAGCTGTCCTGCATCTTGCTTGTCCCCTAGAACCAGCGGATGTCTCTCCCTCCCGCACTGCCCAGCTCTCCCTCGCCCCGCCCGTGATCATCCAATGCCCTTCGGTGAGTCGCTGTGCACTTGTTCGTCCACACCCATGCTTGTCCTCTTGCCTCGATTGGTTGGCTGAGGCTGCGCATTATTCCTGTCTTTTTTCAGTCAACCGTGCAGACACATCTTGCCCACCGTTTACTTTAAGTCCGTCCGGAATCCCGCAGTCCTCATCTTCTCCTTCCCCATCCCAGGCCATGTCTGCCACCGTAGACGCCCTTAGGACCGACGCTCTCCCACCCGCCTCACTCACCGCTCTCGACCTGGCCGCAATGCAGTCACCCTCTCGCCCTAGCTCTGAGCCCCTCGAGCCAGAGTCTGCAGCCACGGCGGGTGTCTGCTCTCTCTTGGATGTCATTCTCGAGGCCCTCAAAAGTAAAGATAGATTATACGTACTCAAACTAGGAGAGCAGATGGAGAGTTTAATCAATGATCACAGGTATGTATCTATTATCTTGTCTTTCCCAATCACTTTGCGCTTCTGCACTCCCTCGGGCGACACTCTCCCCTTTACACTCACTGTGCCTTTTGGGGAATGATCGGTCCACTGACGACGATCTTTCAACTGTCCAGAACTCGTCTTGATTTGACACCTGCGACTTCTTATCAAAGGCTTCTCGTGCATCGCTGTTCTGCCTATTACAAGTTGACGGCAGAACCAGATCCCATCACCAAAACCATCTCCGTCGTCCTCGCCGCCGAAAGCAGGATGTAGGTCTTTCTTTCCAACCCCCATGTCGTGCTCATCGTTCATCGGCACCTTCAGCCCGCCCCGCCGCATCGCGGAACTCGTTCCCGCTCAGTCACATGCTCAGCCTGCCTTCAAAATCATGCGCAGGGCCATCATCGACCGGCCGCGCTCCAAACCACAATCACTAGCAGGTTCGGTTATCGGTGAAGACGCAGAACTATCTGACGTAGAGCCATCCGAGGCTGGCAGCATTGGTGGACGAAGCAATGCCACGGGGAGCAGCAAGAAACACAAGACCATCGCCGAGCGGGAAGCAGCCTACAATGAAGCTCGCTCCAGAATATTCATGAACTTTGAAGAGAAGGAGAAAGGAAAGGAGAAAGACCTCAGCGCGAGCTCGTCGAGCGCGAGCCTTACTTCGGGCTCCGTGACAAGCAGCGCAGGCGAAACAAGTAGCACCGGTGAGTTGGACGATTCAATCAGCTCGCCTGCCACGGAGAGCGAGTGGTCTGGGCCTGCAGTGCGGGATAAACGGGACGGACGTCGGTCCAATGGTTCATCCTCGAAGCGCTCGAACCCGCCTACGTTCGGATCTAACAGCTCGCGAGGATCAAGGCCACCATCACCGGGATCGTTCAGATACCCAAGCATATACGAACCTTCACCGGCTTCCGCTCCCTATGACCCATCGCACCATCCTATGCACCCTCCAGGATACGTCGGTCCTTACCTATACGGATACCCACAGCCAGGTCCTCCCCCCAACTACATGACACCTTATCCCTACTACGCTCCTTACCCGTACCCACCCCCTCAGGTACCCATCCACACGGGAGATTCCTGTATTCCTTCATCCCAGCCTGATGCCTTCTCACCGCAGCAACATACCACCCACCCCGGCGCCTTCGTTACCTATGGTTGGAACTGTCCTCCCCAGCAACCCCAACTGCCACCGCACCCACCTAACCAGCAACAACCGCACCAATCGCCTGGTACCCCCATTGCACCGCCCGCTTCGCATTATTCCCCATTCCCACCTGTCCCCGGCTATGGGTCGTATCCAGTACCATTTTATCCTCCACCTCCACCACCTCCCCTGTCCCACTTTCCTTCATCACCAGGTCCTCAAAACCATCCTCACGGATCTCCGGAATATAATGGTGGTCGTAGTGGTTCCGATGGGTTCTCTCTTGGTCATTCCTACCCAGGCGTCGCTGGACAACAGTCCCCGACAATGGCCAACAAGCCCAGGAGCGCGCCACCTGCTCGGAGCGCGTGGAGCTACGGTCCTGGGGTTGGCATGGGTGGTTTTGGAGTCAACAGTATTAACAGTCGATCTAACAGTGGCGGAGAGATTGTTGGACCACGCCTGAGTTCAGCGATCAGGAGGCCTGGAAATGGACATTCAAATGTGGTCAACAGAGCACCGGCAGGCGACGAAGCATCATCTACGGCTGTGAGTAATGTTTTTAAGTGCACCGTAGTTTTGACTCATCTATCGTGTCTCTCAAGTCGTCATCTACGTCATCGTCATCTCAACGGACATTCACGTCTAGTTCATCGCAGCATCCCCTTCCAGCAAGACCTGACTGGGCTGTAGGAATAAAGGCACAGCCTACTCTTCACCCAGCGCATAACCGACGTCATGAACATGTCATGAACCCACGTACAATGTCACCTGCTCGCAACGGACAGCGCGGCCAACCAGCGCCACCTGCCCTCCAAGCTACTGATTTCCCACCTCTCAACCCGGTTTCTCCGGGCGAGAGACGTCCCCCGCCCGTGGTGGGAGTGTGGACCAATACGTCATCTACACGGTCCATCTTGATACCGGGTAATAACGGTTCGCAAGGTAGCGCTGTCGTGAACCATTTGTCCAACGGACGCAGTGCCATCCCTGGATCTATCTTGAATGGCAAGCTGGAGGACTCTGAAAGTAAGTCTGCATGAGTGGGTCCTAGAACAGCTGTTTACCTATATTGTTCTACTTTGCTTTAGGTGCCTGGAAGGTTGGCACTATGAACTGCAAGAGTCCCGTACCACAAGACAGAGGCGACAAGGACAAGGAAAGAGTAAGGGGCGATATGGTGGCATCGGTCATCCTGGCAGAGAAGGTGGGGCTACTATCGATGGATGACAAGGATGGAGCCTTGAACGGCGCGAAACCTGTAGCTCCTCACATGGCATTAACGACGTGAAACTATACGAAACTACATACGAGGAACAGGTTGTGCCTTCCCCCCCCCCTCGCTCGGATTGCTTTTGCGCTTCGTCATTGCTGCTTTTTTATGCTGTAGTCGAATGCTGTCGATAGGTGGTCGTTTTCTTTTTGTATTGCACCTCAGGAATTTTTAGCGAACTTGTCATCCTATACAGCTAGATATATAATTTAGATTGTTTGTAAAGTAATGCGCAGAGTCAGATGGAAAACCTCGAACACCAGAACAGACGAGCCTCGGGAAATTCCTGCAGCGTGAGAGCAAAGGAGCAAATGTGTCAAATTACTCTCCTTGCAAGCTTTTCTGGCTTTGCTAAGTGCGACAAGCACGAAAAGTAGTTTACAGAAGTACTACTGTAGTGTTGTCGCCCAGACCATCTACTGCTGAAGATGACTGACCTGACCCTTCGAAGGAATGACTACATATCTTCCTTCACATTTGAGGGCTGACCAGGGGAGAAATCCAACGACGACCACGCGCGCTCCCTCACCAGTCATGCATTCATGCCTGATAGTAGATCGCGATGGCCTGTCGCTCACATGTCCCATAGACTCTCACGAGGTCTTCATACACTCTCGCTGCCTCCACATCGGGCTCCGCCCCAAGCTTTATCCGACCATTCTCGCGTGTATAATGCCCGTCACGATAGATCTCTTCCACCATCACTTCAAGCGCTCTTCTCTCGCCCCTGCTACAGTCATCAACTGCCACTTGAGACACGAAAATCAAGAATGCTCTTATTACAACACAACACAAATCTAAGTAGATCAGAGTAGACAAGCAGGCTAATAAAGTACTTCTGAATACCTGAACAAGTTTTCTATGGGATCAAAGGTGCAGGCTTGCAACTGCGAAGCTCGGAAATTTTGTGGCTTTATCTTTGTCATTACTGGCACTTGAGACACCCAAATGCAGTATCTTTTGTATCTCCGCTAATGGCAAT
>Ga0307516_10004439_pt1 | contig 17302 bp, 18 predicted proteins | sample 19_EM_MG_FD_203310 | JGI IMG/M metagenome (GOLD analysis project Ga0307516, IMG submission 203310) | Populus trichocarpa ectomycorrhiza microbial communities from riparian zone in the Pacific Northwest, United States - 19_EM | ecosystem: Host-associated > Plants > Roots > Unclassified | place...
GCACGCTGAGCGCCTTTTCGTATCCGGTCGCGGCCTGGATCGCGAAGCGCGCCGGTCTCGTCAACACCATGGTCTTCACCCACATTCCCTCCAGCCTGTTTCTGATCGCTGCGGCGTTTGCGCCGAACCTGTACATGGCGCTTGGATTGCTGTTGTTGCGCTCGGCCTTGTCGCAAATGGACGTACCGACCCGCACCTCCTATGTCATGGCCGTGGTCACACCCGCGGAACGGCCCGCCGCCGCGAGCGTCACGGCGGTGCCGCGCAGCCTGGCCTCGGCGCTCAGTCCGACAATCTCCGGCGCGCTTTTGATGACCGCGTTTTCAGGCCTGCCTCTCGTCATCTGTGGTGTGCTCAAGATCGGCTACGATCTCGCGCTGCTCTATTCGTTCCGCCACATCAAGCCGCCCGAGGAGACATCATAGCCGCACTCGACCGGGATCGAGATGCGAATTGGTTGCAGGCTTGGACGGGCCGGTTGGTGTGGCCATCGCGGGCCGGAGAAGCGTAGCCACAATGTGATAGTATTCAGATCTTGACGGATGATAAGCGCAGCCGTGAAATCACCCGTCGCCACGGGAGCCTGCCTTGGAGCGGACCAATGCACTCACATTCCCTTGATCAATGGACCCACGACCATGTGTTCCTGGGGACGCAGCACGAGCGGAACGAGCGCCGCACCTGGTTCGTGGTCGCGTTGACCGTCATCATGATGGTGGGCGAGATCACGGCGGGATCGTTTTTCGGGTCCATGGCGCTCCTGGCAGACGGCTGGCACATGGCGACGCACGCCGCGGCCCTCGGGATTACCGGCATTGCCTATCTGTTCGCGCGCCAATACGCGGGCCATGCCCGTTTTGCCTTCGGCACCGGCAAGTTCGGCGAACTCGCGGCGTTTTCCAGCGCACTCATCCTTCTCATCATCGCCGTCCAGATCGCTTATGAGAGCGTGCTGCGGCTGATGTCCCCGGTCCCGATCGTCTACGGCGAGGCCATCGCCGTGGCTTCCCTCGGTCTTTGCGTCAACCTGGCGAGCGCATGGCTGTTGCGGGATTCGCATGACCATCATCATGGCCATGATCACGGTGAGGATCATGACGATCATGCGCATGATTATGCCGATGCGCATCATCACCATCACCACGACAACAATCTGCGCGCGGCCTATATCCACGTGCTCGCTGATGCCGCCACCTCGGTGTTGGCGATCGCGGCGCTGGTGGTGGCGATGCTCGCGGGCTGGGCGTGGGCCGATCCGGCGGTCGGTATCATCGGCAGTTTTGTCATCGCATCCTGGGCGTTGGGACTGATCCGCGATGCCGGCTCGGTTCTGCTCGACGTCAGCGCCGACAGGTCGATGGAGGGCGTGATCCGGGCCCGCCTGGAAACGCGGGGCGACCGCGTCACCGACCTGCATCTGTGGCAGATCGGGCCCGGCCATCGCGCCGCCGTCATCTCGGTGTTGTCGGATCAGCCCTTGCCGCCTGCGATCTACAAAAGGCGGTTGGGGGGCCTGAAAGGTCTGAGCCACGTCACCGTCGAGGTCGAGCTCTGTCCGCATCATTCGCCTGCGGCGCAGCATTAGAGTGTTTTCCAACAAAATGGATATCGGTTCGCGTCAAGAAAAGGCGTCAAAACAAAAATCGGGAGCCAGTGTCGATTCCATCGGAACCGGCTCGAGCGGGAGGACGAACGTGAAACCAACCATCAGTCTTGTGACCATGCTGGCGTCAGTCGCTTTGTCTTTGGCCGTAGCACAGGCGCAATCCGCCGCATCCGGCGTCGAAAAGCTCTACATCTTGAACTGCGGCGAGGGCGTTGCCGGCGACATTTCGCGCTGGTCGCCGGGGATCAATGAAGGCAAGTCCATGGACTTCGTCGACAATTGTTATCTCATCAAGCACGCGCAGGGCTGGTTTCTGTGGGACACCGGTATCCCCGACGCGGTGGCGGCGATGCCGAACGGCCTTGCGCCCGCTGATCCCAAGGCGGTGAGCTGGAAACGACCGAAGACGCTTGCGGCGCAGCTCGAGCAACTCGGGCTCAAGCCCACCGACATCAAGGCGATGGCGGTCTCGCACACCCATCCCGACCACATCGGTAATGTCGAGATGTTTCCGACCGCGATGCTCTATGTGCAGAAGGCCGAGTATGACTGGCCGGGCGCCGACAACAAGCCGCGGTTCAAGCCGGAGCATCCTGTCACCCTTGTGGAGGGCGATCGCGATATCTTCGGTGACGGCAGCCTGACCATCCTGTCGACGCCGGGACATACGCCCGGCCACCAATCGCTGCTGGTGAAACTGCCGAAGACGGGTGAGATCGTGTTGTCAGGCGATGCCGTGCACTTCAAGGCCAATTGGGACAATCGCGGGGTTCCTTCGATGAACTTCAACAAGGATCAGACGGCGGCCTCAATGCAGAAGATCTCGGATACACTGACCAGGGACAAGGCGCAGCTCTGGATCAATCACGACAAGGCCCAGCGCGATAGCTTGAAGATGTCGCCGGAATTCTATGACTGAAAATCCAGCGCGATCTCCGCTGGGGTGCACCGCCGACGCTGTTGCCACTTGCTGCCATTGCCATCAAATCAATTCGGCGCGGACATGCTGAGTTCTCGCCCTGTGTTTCGTTGCGCGCTAGGTTGACGCGCGACGAACGCGGGGAGGGCAAGTTGGGCGAGTGGATCGGGGTGGCGATTGCGCTTCTCTCCAGCGCGCTCGGGGGGACGGCGGCCGCGATCACTCGTTATCTCGTCGGCAATACCGATCCGGTCACGCTTGCTATCCTGCGCTGGGGAATAGGCTTCGCCTGCTTGCTGCCGGTCGCGCTGGTGCTCAGGGTGAAATGGCCGCCGCGCCGTGACTGGCCCGCCGTCGTGCTGCTGGGGGTCGGTTACTTCGGCCTGTTTTTCGTGCTCTATAACATCGCGATTTCGTTCACGACCGCGGCGCGCGCCAGCCTCGCGCTGGCGACATTGCCGTTGCACACCATGGTGGTCGGGGCGCTTCTGGGTGTCGAGCCGCTGACGATGCGGAAAACACTCGGCGTTTGCGTCGCCATCCTTGGCGTCTTCGCAGCCTTGGCCTCCGGCCTGTCGTCGGCGCCTGCAGGTGCGTGGTGGGGCGAATTGATCATGACCGGCGCCGTCATGTGCATGGCGTTCTACACTGTCTGGTCGCGTCCGTTCATGCAGCGCTCGAGCGCGCTCGGCTTTCTCGGCGTCGGCATGGGAGCGGGCGCCGCCGCGCTGATCCTGGTGGGATCGTTGACCGGAAGCGTTGCGGCTCTCGGCCATCTCAATACCCCGCAATGGATCGCCGGCATCTATCTCGGCGTTGGCGGCGGCGCGCTCGCCTTCATCCTGTGGGTGATGGCGCTGCAGCGGGCGACGCCGACCCGCGTCGCCGCGACCATGACCATCAACCCGGTCGCGGCGGGACTGCTCGCGACCCTGCTGGTCGGCGAGCCGATCACGGCTAACCTTGTCGTTGGCCTCGTTGCGGTGTTTGCCGGGATCTGGATCGCGACGACGGAGGGTTCGATCACCCCGCCGCGATCGCCTCGATCTCGATCATGAACTCCGCGCCGTAAAGCTTCGCAACCTCCACCAGCGTGACCACGGGCGCGGCTGGCGGTGTGACCGTTGCAAAGAAGCGGTTGCGTGCCTCGCGATAGAGCCCGAGATGGGTCATGTCGGTCAGGAACACGGTGAGCTTGACGAGATTGGCCGCGGTGCATCGGCTCGCGCTGAGCGCCACACCGAGGTTGCGAAACACCTGATCGGCCTGGGCGGCGAAATCATCCTTGCCGACGATAGTGCCGGCCCTATCAAGCGCGGTCTGACCGGCGATGAAGATGATGCGGCCGCTGCTGACCTCGACCACCTGCGAATAGCCCGGTGGGGTGCCCAGTTCGGGCGGATTGATGCGGAGGATTTCGGGCGGTGCGTCGCGTGTCATGCCGTATGTCCCCGTCGTGTCAATTGCGGGGGACGGTGACGGACGGCGCACCGATTTCTGTCGCCTTCTTCGGCTTCAGCGTTCCGGCGTAGAACGACGTTCCCAACACCAGAACCAGAACAATGAAATAGACCGCGACCGATTGCGGCGGCGTCATCGCCCACCGCAGCAACGCTCGCCATCCGCCGGCCGGGTTGTCCTGCTGTTCCATATCGAGTTCTTGCGCGAAATGGCGAGGAATTGGAAGGGGAAATGCGCATGCGCAGATCGCGGCGGCGACGTCATTGCGGTTGTTTCAGCGCGAATCCCGGCAGGGCCGTGGCAACCTGGCGCCGATGGCGCGAGCGCCGCGCCCAGCCTGGGACCGCGCGCGGCGGCGGCCTGCCGAGTTCACGCCGAGGCGGAGTCCGCATCATTCGCGCGGACTTTCCTTGTGCACCAGAAACAGTGCCAGCAGAGCCGAGAGGCTGAGCGCGGAGGAGACCATCAGGATCTTACCGCCCATGACATCGATCAGGACACTGAAGGCAAGCGGTGCGGCCGCCTGTGCCATCCGTGCCGGCGCGCCGATGATGCCGAGCCGGTAGGCATAGTTGTTCGGGCCGAAGATCGACAGCGGCAGCGTACCGCGGGCGATGGTGAGGATGCCGTTGCCGGTGCCGTGGAAGATCGCGAACGCGCTTGCGGCGCCGCCGCCAACCAGGGCCACGATCACCGCGCCGATCGGATGGGTGATGCAGGCGAGCCGGGTCGAGACCAGCGGATGAAAGCGGCTCAGGAAACTCGCCTCGACGATGCGCGCCGCCACCTGCGCCGGTCCGATCAGGGCGCCGGCCGCAACCGCCTGCAGCGGCGTGGCGCCGGTGGCTTCGAGGATCCGCGGCAGATGCGCGGCCATCGCGCCGGTGACGGTCCACGCGGCCGCGAAGGCAAAGGCGAGCAGCGCCATGGTGCGGTCGATCGGGATGTGCGGCTTGATCGCTGCCGCAGCCGCGGTCTTCGCGCCCTCAACCCGCGGGATCATCAGGAGATTGAGCGGCAGGCCGATCAGGACATGCGCGAGCGCCCAGGCAAAGCAGGTGTTGCGCCAGCCGATGTGCTCCAGCCCCAGGGCGGTGAGCGGCCAGCCGATGGTCGAGGCAAAGCCGGCCATCAGCGTGATGCCGGTGATCGCACGGCGCGCGGTATCACCGTAGATGCGCCCGAGCGCACCGAACGCGGCGTCGTAGAGTCCGCAAGTCATGCCGATGCCGAGCAGCAGCCAGGCGGCGACCAGCAACGGAATCGAGGAGGCGAGGCCGAGCAGGAGCAGACCCGCAGCCAGCGTCAAATTCGAGATCGCGAGCACGGAGCGGCCGCCGACCAGATCGATCTGGCGGCCGATGCGTGGGCCAAGCAGGGCCGACAGCACCAGAGAGGCCGAGAAGGCGGCAAAGACCCAGTTCGAGGAAATGCCGAGATCACGCGCGATTGGATCGGCCAGAATCGCCGGAATGTAATAGCTGGAAGCCCAGGCCAGTGTCTGCGTGGTGCCGAGCGCGAGAATGATCGGGAACTGGCGTGCGTTCAAGGCTTGGTCTTGCTCCCGAGTCCGCAGTAGTGTTGCGCTGTCTTGATAGGCGAAATTCCCGGGAATGACAGCAAGAATCTGCTGCTCCCGCGGTCGCGATCTTTATTTCTATTATTCTGGAAATATAGTTGACGGTCGCGATCATGGCCGCTAGCCTCTACGCATGAAGATAGATGATGCCGCCGCTCGCCTCGAGGCCCTCGGCAACCCGACCCGCCTGCGCATCTATCGCATGCTGGTGCGGGCCGGCGACGCCGGCTCCAGCGTCGGCAAGCTGCAGACCAGGCTCGATCTCGCGGCGTCCACGCTGTCGCATCATCTGAAAGCGATGATGGTCGTTGGTCTGGTCGAGCAGCAACGCCAGGGTACTACCCTTATCTGCCGCGCCAACTACGAGGTGATGCGCGGGATCGTCGAGTTTCTGGTCTCTGAATGCTGCACCGAGGGGGCCTGCACGGCGCCCGCCAAATCACCGAAAGTCGCCTGAGCATTTGTTGTAAATTTCGATCATTCTAGAAGGAGAGAAAGATGGGGGCGATCAGGACGGTGGCGGTCATCGGGGCAGGGCCGGTCGGGCTCGCCGCCGCGGCACATCTTCTGGAGCGCGGGCTCGATCCGGTCGTGCTCGAGGCGGGGCCGGCGGTCGGCCATGCGATGCGGCAGTGGTCGCATGTGCGGCTGTTCTCGCCGTGGGGCTATGACATCGACAAGGCTGCGAGCCGGCTGCTGGCGCCCTCGGGGTGGAATTCGCCCGATCCGCAGGCCTATCCGACCGGCGGCGAACTGGTGGAGCGCTACCTCGAACCGCTGGCGACACGGACTGCGCTGAGGAACCACATCAAGACGACGGCGCGCGTCACCGGGATCGGCCGGGTCGGGTTCGACAAGGTCAAGACATCAGGCCGCGAACGGGCGCCGTTCGAACTGCGCTATCGCAACGGCGCCGGTGATGGGACCCTTGTTGCGGACGCCGTGATCGATGCCTCCGGGACCTGGTTCAGCCCAAACCCGGCCGGCGCCAGCGGTCTGCCCGCGATCGGCGAACAGGCGGCGTGGGAGCGGATCGCTTATGGCATGCCTGATGTCCTCGGCGCCGAGCGCGCCCGCTATGCCGGGAAAATGGTCGCAGTTCTTGGCGCCGGCCATTCCGCCGCTGGCACGCTGATCGATCTCGCCGCGCTTGCGCGCAATGCGCCTGAGACCAGGATCATCTGGCTGCTGCGCGGCGACGATCCGGCCAAGTCGTTCGGCGGCGGCGCCAACGACAAGCTCGCCGCGCGCGGAGCCGTCGGCCTGATGCTGGCCGATCTTGTGGCCAAAGGCGGTTTGCGCGTTGAGACGAGTTTTCGGGTTAGCAGAATTGAGTCTGCGGACCGTGGCCTTCGGATTGCCGCGACAATGGCGGGGAGCGCGCGCGACATGGTCGTTGACGAATTGATCGTCGCCACCGGTTTCCGTCCCGATCTCGGCTTTCTCAATGAGTTACGGCTGGGTCTTGACCCGGCGCTCGAATGTCCTCCGGCACTGGCGCCGCTGATCGATCCGAACGAGCATAGTTGCGGCACCGTTCGACCGCATGGCGCGCAGGAACTCGCCCAGCCGGAGCCCGGCTTCTACATTGCAGGCATGAAGTCCTATGGACGTGCGCCGACCTTCCTGATGCTCACGGGCTATGAGCAGGTGCGTTCGATCGCGGCCGCGCTTGCCGGCGACCGAAAGGCGGCGCGCCGCGTCGAACTGGTGTTGCCGGAGACCGGAGTCTGCAACGTGACGGCTTCGGCTCCGGCGAGCGGTTGCTGCGGTGGGCCGCCGACATCTGATGTCTCGGCCTGCTGCGCGGCTGATGAGGCGGCAAAGCTGGCCGGCCCCGGCGGTTGCACCACGCAGCATGGCGGTTGCGGCCCCCGGGAGATGAGCAAGGGATGAGAGCGGTGCGGCCGATCTTGCGAGGGGACGATCGGCGTTTCATCCGGTCGATCGTGGCGGCGCAGGTTCTGGTGCAGATCGGCGCGTTCAGCCTGCCTGCGCTGCTCCCCGGCTACATCGCAGACTGGCATCTCTCGAAGACCGAGGCCGGCTCGCTGATCGGGATTTTCTTCGCGGCCTATGTCGTCGCCGTGCCGGCATTGGTCTCGCTCACCGATCATGTTCCGACACGGCGGATTTACGCGGTCGGGGCCGGCCTTACGGCCGTATCGCATCTTGGCATGGCTTGGCTCGCCGATGGCTTCTGGTCGGCTCTGCTGCTGCGCGCCATGGCCGGGATCGGCTGGGCCGGGGCCTACATGCCCGGATTGAAGGCGATCGCAGATCGGCTCGAGGGCAGCGCGCAATCGCGCGCGGTGTCGATGCATGCCGCTGGCGTCGGCATCGCCGGCGCGAGTTCCTACGCCATCGCCGGATTGATCGGCGAAAGCTTCGGCAACGCCGCCGCCTTCCTGTTCGGAGGTGTGGCCGCGCTGGCGGCGCTTCTCATCGCATGGATCGTGATGCCGAAAGGTCCGCCCGCGCATGCGAGAGGGGCAGATTCCCGCGCGCTGCTGGATTTTCGGCCGGTGTTGCGCAACCGGCCCGTCGTCGCCTGGATTGCCGGCTACACCGTTCACACCTGGGAAATGGCGGCCTTGCGCGCGTGGGGCGTCACCTTCCTGACCACAGTCGCCGCGCGGTCGGGGTCGCCGAGCTGGCTGCCGGCGCCGCCGACATTGCTGACGATTGCGGGCTTTGCCGGAATTGGGGTGTCGATTTTCGGTAACGAGATCGCACAACGGATCGGCCGCATGCGCGTCGTCGCCATCGCCGTTGGTGCTGCGTCGCTTCTGGCGCTCGGCACCGGATGGGCGATCAGCGCATCGATGCTGGTTGCCTGCGCCCTGGTGATGGCATGGCTCGCGGCGATTTTTCTCGACAGTTCGGCGCTCACCGCTGGCACAGTGCAGGCCGCAGATCTGGCGCTGCGCGGCGCGACCATGGGCCTTCACAGCATGTGCGGCTATGCTGGCGGATTCATCGGCCCGCTTGGCGTCGGTCTGGCGCTCGACCTTGCCGGCGACAATCTTACACTTGGCTGGGGTCTCGGCTTCGGACACCTCGCGATCATCACTTTGCTCGGATATGCCGTTCTGATGCGGCTGGCGAGCGGAGGCGCTGCCGCCTGATTCAATGTCGGTCCGGACGGCTTGCCAGTGGATGTCTGACCAGGGAGTGGACGATCAGCGGAATGCCAACGACGGCGGGCAACAGCCAATACGTCAGGGGAGGAAGGTCTCTCCAGAGCGGCAGGCTCTTCCCGTTGTCCACGTAGAACGCGATCAGGAGCAAGACGTAGGACGATCCCATCCCGGCGATGTGCAGCCTGACCCAGAAGCGCCAGCGTTGCCTTCTGGCCTGGCGGCCCAGGCAGGCCGCAGCGAACGACAGGACGCCCAGAACGAACAAATGGTAATCCTCCGTCCAGCGCGCCGCCGCGAGGCCGCTGGCCGTGACGAACACCCCGGCCAGGCACCAGAAATAGACGGTGCCATAGCGGGGATGCCGGCCCGCGCGCTTCCGGCTCAGCATCGCGATCGCGCCGGTGATCACGCAGGCGAGCCCCAGCAGGATATGAATCCCCACCACGGCCAGGAACACCGGGTTTGTGGAGGGGATATCGATCCCCGCGAGACTTGTTCGATCGTCCATGCCGTTTCCCGCGATCGGCTGCGACATCATGCCGTTCGGCATCATAGTGAGATCTGCGGCGAACGAATGGGATCGTGAACTTCGTTGACAGGACGATAATACATCCATAAATCTGGATTTATGGAATCTGAAAACGCCATCCTCGCGCTTGCCGCGCTCGCGCAACCGACCCGGCTCGACGTCTTTCGGCTGCTGGTCAAGCGCGAGCCGGAAGGCATGGCGGCGGGCGATATCGCCAAGGCGCTGGCCGTCCCGCAAAACACCATGTCGGCGCATCTGGCGATCCTGTCGCGTGCCGGCCTTGTGACGGGGCAGCGCTTGAGTCGCTCCATCATTTACCGCGCGGATCTCAGGCGTTTCCAGGCCGTGATGCTGTTCATGCTGCGAGACTGCTGCGACGGGCGCCCCGAGATCTGTGCGCCACTGATCGAAGACCTCACACCGTGTTGTCCGCCGAATCCAAGAAGGAAGGCCGATGTCTGAACGCATCTACAATGTTCTGTTCCTCTGCACCGGAAACGCCGCGCGGTCGATCCTGGCGGAATCGATTCTGCGCAAGGAGGGGCGAGGGCGGTTTCGGTCCTTCTCGGCCGGCAGCCAGCCCAAGGGCAGGGTCAATCCGTTCGCGATCAAGGTCCTCGCCAGCATGGACTATCCGACCGACGATCTGCGTTCGAAGAGTTGGGAGGAGTTCGCTTCGCCCGACGCGCCAAGGATGGATTTCGTATTCACGGTCTGTGACAACGCCGCGCAGGAGAGCTGTCCGGTCTGGCCCGGCGAGCCGATGAGCGCGCATTGGGGCATCGAAGACCCCGCGGAAGTGGTCGGCTCGGACCTTGAGAAAGAAGCTGCCTTCGTGACGGCGTTTCGCCTGCTGAGGAACCGGATCGCGGTCTTCACCAGCCTCCCGCTCGCGAGCATCGATCGTCTCTCGCTTGGCGCGAGGCTGCGCGACATCGGTCGCAGCGAGGGCGCCACGAACGGCCGGGAAAAGGCCAGCTGATGTCCGAATTTGATCTGTCACGCCGCCTCGTCGCGGAGGCTCTGGGCACGGGGGTGCTGGTCGCGACCGTGGTCGGGTCCGGCATCATGGCGGAAACACTGACCAGAGATGTCGCCCTGGCGCTGCTCGGCAACACGATCCCGACGGGGGCCATTCTCGTGGTGCTGATCACCATTCTCGGCCCGATTTCGGGCGCGCATTTCAATCCCGCCGTGACGCTGGTCTTCTGGCTCCGGCGCGAACTTTCTTTGCGCGATGCTGGCTGTTATATCGGCGCGCAGGTCGCGGGCGGTATCATTGGAACGATCGCAGCGCATGCGATGTTTGCGCTGCCGCTGCTCGATGCCTCGCTGAAGGTGCGGAGCGGCGGGGCGCAATGGCTCGCCGAAGCCATCGCCGCCTTCGGCCTGGTGGTGACGATCCTGGCTGGTCTTCGCTTTGCGCGGGCGTCGGTGCCCTGGCTGGTCGGTCTCTATATCACCGCCGCCTACTGGTTCACCTCGTCCACCTCGTTCGCCAATCCCGCTGTGGCGGTGGCGCGCTCGCTGACCAACACCTTCTCCGGGATTCGTCCCGTCGATCTTCCGGGCTTCATCGCCGCCGAGTTGGCCGGCGCCGTGGTCGCGTTGATCCTGATGACCTGGCTGCTGCGCGAAACCGTCGGAACAGCCGTCACTATCAAGGAGGCGCGGACATGACCGTGACCATCTACCATAACCCCTCTTGCGGCACCTCGCGCAACACCCTGGCCATGATCCGGCAGAGCGGCGAGGACCCGGAGGTGATCGAATATCTGAAGACGCCGCCGACCCGGGCACGGCTCGAGGAGCTGATCACGGCGATGGCGATCTCGCCGCGCGCGCTGCTGCGCGAGAAGGGTACGCCCTACGCGGAGCTGGGGCTGGCGGACCCGAAATGGAGCGACGACGAACTGATCGATGTCATGTTGGCGCATCCGGTCCTGATCAACCGGCCGATCGTGGTGACACCGAAAGGCGTGCGGCTGTGCCGGCCGTCGGAACTGGTGCTCGACCTGCTGGACCATCCGGTTGAGTCCTATACCAAGGAGGATGGCGAGGTGGTGACGCGGATCAAGTGAGTTGATGGCGCGACACTTCCGTCCCGCGTCATTGCGCGGCATAATGGCGTATGGACCTTTCGTTTCGCCTCGACCTGATCAACTGGCTGGTCAGCCACAGCCTCACCGGCCTTCCCGAAAACGACCTGCTGCGCGGCTTCTGCGAGCGCTGCCGCGCCGGCGGTCTCGACCTGTCGCGGGGGCTCGTGGTCATCGACACCTTGCATCCGGTCTTCGAGGGCCGCGGCATCCAGTGGAACGAGGCGGCGACCAATGAACGCGATGTCTTCGAATATGGTCCGACTGGCGATGACGACAGCGAGGCCGCCGAGAATTGGCGGCGCTCGGTCTTCTTCCATATGCTCGAGCACGGCCATGACGAGATCCGCGTCGATCTGGCCGATCCCGCCTCGCTGCAATTCTCGCGGCTGGGCGAACTCGCGGAGAAGGGCCACCGGCATTTTCTCGGCTTCGTGAACCGCTTCGGGGAGGCCGGGACGCTCGGCCAGATGGACTGTGTCTATTCCTATTGGCTGACGCGGCGCGGCGCCGGCTTTGACGATCCTGAGCTGGCGGCGTTGCGCGATCTCGTGCCGGTGCTCGGACTTGCGGTCAAGTCGGCGATGCAGGTCGACATCGCGCGGACGCTGGCACGGGTCTATCTTGGGCGCGACGCTGCCGAGCAGGTGCTGCGCGGCCGCATCTCGCGCGGCGTCACCGAGAAGATCAAGGCAGTCCTGTGGTTTTCCGACCTGCGCGGCTCGACCGGGATCACCGAGAGCATCGCGCCCGACGAGATCATCCCGTTTCTCAACGATTACGCGGAAGCCGCGATCGAAGCCATCCACGAGTCCGGCGGCGAGGTGCTGAAGCTGATCGGCGACGGGGTGCTGGCGATGTTCACCGGCGAGGACATGACGGTGACCCGTCGTGCGGCGCTGCGTGCCGAGCATCAGTTCCGGAAAAACATGATCGCCGTCAATACCCGCCGCAGCGGCGATGGCCGGCCGACGACGACGGCCTATGTCGGCCTGCATGTCGGCGAGGTGTTCTATGGCAATATCGGCAGCGACGACCGGCTCGACTTCACCGTGGTCGGACCTGCGGTCAATGAGGTGAGCCGCATCGGCTCGATGTGCAGCTCGGTCGACCGCAAGTTTCTCGTCTCATCCGAATTTCGCGCAGGCCTCGATCCGGCCGGCCAGCGTTATCTGGTTTCGACTGGCCGCTATGCGCTACGCGGTATCAACCGCGCCCAGGATCTCTACACGCTCGATCCCGAGATCGCCGCGAGTGACGCCGTACGGGGCAGCTACGCGCGCTACCTTGCAGGCTAGAGCATGATCCGGAAAAGTGCGAAGCGGTTTTCCGAAAAGATCATGCTCCAACCAAGGCCTAGAGCGTGATGGTGATTCAACCTCATCCCATCGCGCTCTAGCTGCGCGGGCGCACGCCACTCCATTGCCAATCCGAGGTTGCGCGGTGTAGACTTGATGCACCATGATGATCCGCATCCTCAATATCGCGTCGGTCTTCTTCCTGAGCCGCTGACGGCGCCGCCCTTGGCGGTTGGAAGATGAATGTGCCCATGGCCGCACGGCCGGAAGCATTTCCCTTGGACCTGACGAGCCTGACCGATCCCGCTTTTCGCGGGTGATTGGCTTTGGCTGAACGATATGAGGATTTTTCATGCCGATTCATGAACACGAACCCGTGCGCGCGCTGAGCGACGCGCAGATCCGGCAATTCATTCAAGACGGTTTTGTTCGGGTCGACCGGGCTTTCCCCCGGGAACTCGCCGACGAAGCCCGCGAGATCATGTGGCGCGATCTGCCGTGCGATCCCGATGATCCTGTAACCTGGACCAAACCAGTCATTCGACTTCCGGGCTACGGACAAGAGCCATTCAGGAAAGCCGTCAACACGCCCATGCTCCACGCCGCGTTCGATCAGATCGTCGGCAAGGGACGCTGGCGTCCGCGTGCCAATCTTGGCACCTTCCCGGTGCGTTTTCCCCATCCTGACGATCCCGGCGATGCCGGTTGGCATGTCGATGTGAGTTTTCCCGGCGAGTTGGGCGACCCGAACGAGCGGCATAATTTTTCGTCATGGCGGGCGAATGTCACCTCGCGCGGTCGCGCGCTATTGATGCTGTTTCTTTTCTCCGACGTGGGCGAATTCGACGCTCCGACGCGCATCAAGGTCGCATCGCATCGGGACATCGCCCGGTCTCTCGAACCGGCCGGCGAGACGGGACTATCTCACGGCGAACTGGACCAATTGGGAGCCGCGGTGGACCGACCGGAAGCATTGGCCACCGGCGAGGCCGGCACGGTCTATCTGTGCCATCCCTTCCTGGTGCACGCCGCGCAAATGCATCGTGGCTCGGTGCCGCGGTTCCTGGCGCAACCGCCGCTCCATCCAGCCGAGCCGCTCAGGCTCGATCGGGAGGACGGCGATTACTCGCCGGTCGAAATCGCCATTCGGCAGGCTCTCAAGGAAGACAGGAGCTGATGCGATGCAACTTGTCATCCTGACCGGCGCTTCCGGCTCCGGCAAAACGGCGATTGCGGAGGCGATCAGGACAAGGCGACCTGATCTCGCCGAAGTGCTGCACTTCGACAGCATCGGGGTGCCATCGCACGAAGAGAGGCTGGCTTGGGGATCGGACGGTGCGTGGCAACGGGCGATGACGTTGAACTGGATGGATCGGATCGCGGCCATGCGTGGCGGGCATCGTCCGGTGCTGTTCGAGGGGCAGATGCGGCTCGCGTTTGTGCGGGAGGGGTTGCTCGCGGCGGGCATCGCTGACGCGCGCGTGATCCTCGTGGATTGCGACGCTGCATGGAACGGATCTGCGGTTACCTGACGCCGGCCCATCGCAGTTCTGGATTGTTTGACTGACAACGTCGTCGGGCCGGTGCGTTTGCGCCGGCCCGACGGTTCTCATCTCAGCAGGCGCGGGCGGCCGGCACGTCCTGGATCATCTCCGGTTGCCGCGCGAGCGTCACCGCCGGTGACAGCAGGATCATCAGTGCCTGCGCGCCGAAAATTGCTGCCGACAGATAAAGGCAGGTTTCCGCGCCATAAAGCCCGCCGACGACGGCGCCGAGCAGGGAGCCAAGCGGGCGGGCCCCGTAGCTCATGATGTTGATGGCCGACACCCGGCCCAACAGCCGCGGCGGCGTTACCGATTGGCGCAAGGTCGTGGTCGAGATCACCCACAGGATCGGTCCAACGCCAAGCAGGAAGAAGCTTAAGCCTGCAAGCCACGCTGAGGGGACGAGGATCGTCGAAGCCATCACCACGGCCGCGACGAAGCCGGTCACCGGGCCGAGCCCGATCACGGTTCCGAAAGCAAGCCGGCGCATCAGGCGCGTCGCGACGAGCGCGCCGACCATCATGCCGATACCGTACATCGCAATTACCGTACCGATGCCGGATGCCGACAGCCCGAAGCGGCGCACCGCATAAGGCACGAACACCGCGAGCATGACGAACCATGCGGTGTTGAAGATGAACTGTGTGACGAAGACCGGGCGCAACAGTGCATGGTGCAGCACGAACGCCGCGCCTTCCTTGATGTCCTGCAGCGGATGACGGCGCGGCGCCGGGTCGCGGGCCGGTTCGTAGAGTCCTGACAGTAGCACCACCGCGACGACGGAGAGCGCGGCGGCAAAGCCGAACGCCGGAGCGGCGCCGACCCATCCAACCAGCGTACCGCCGAGCGCGGGTCCGCTGGCAAACGCGATCGTGCGCGCCAGTTCGATCCGGGCGTTGGCGGCCGGCAAGAGCTGCTGCGATACCAGCGAGGGTACCAAGGCGGGTGCGGCGACGCTATAGGCAACGGTTCCGCAAACCGCGACAAAGCCCGTGAGGGCTAGCAGCGGCAGCGTCAGCAGGCCGAACCAGATTAACAGCAGAATCACAAGCAGCGCCGCCGCGCGCAACGCCTCCGCGCCTGCCATCAGGCGGCGTCGCGAGATGCGGTCGGCAAGCAGCCCTGCAGGGATCGCGAACAGGATGAACGGCAGCGTTAGCGCGGTCTGTAGCAGGCCGGTCTGGCCTTCGCCGACCCCGAGCAGCAGCACTGCGACGATGGGCGCGGCGGCGAGCGCAACCTGCTCGGCGGACTGCGCGGCGAGGTTGGACCAAGCCAGGCGGTTGAAGGTTGGGGGCAAATGTAATGTCGCGTCGGTTGACATGCTTGGAACTTCCTGAGTTTGGATCTGGCTGCATTGTCCGATCTCAGGTCGTCCAGACCCACCCGCTTTCCGACAAGCGCCGGTAGGGAGTCGGCCAACAAAAAATCTCCGCACCTGCTGGTGCGGAGACTGGTTCGGTTCGGGGAATGAAAGTTCGTTAGGCCATCATTGCGGCAGCTACAACTCAAGGATGGCTCTGCGCGTGCACCGGTGGCGTCGACGGCGCATCAGGCGCCTGATGCGCCGGTTCGGCCGATTGCACCAGCTGCTGCGCGGCCAGCGCATGGGTCAGGCTGGTCACGGCGTCCGGGCCGGCGGCAAAGCCGGCCTCGGTGAGGATCCTGTCGATGATCGGCTTGAACGCCGAGACCGACAGCAACTGGCCGGCGAGGCCGTCACCGAGACCGATGCCGTTGCCTCCACCGCCGTTTCCGCCGCCACGCCCCATCAGGCTCCCGGTATCGAAGATCCGGATATCCGAAATCTTCTCGATCGGCTTGACGGCTTCGGCGAGCGCGTTCGGGATGATGTTGATGCGGGCGAGATTGATGTCGTAATCCATCATCGCCGGACTGAGCCTGTTGCGGGCTTCGGCCTTCAAGGTTGCGACTTCGGCCTCGGCCTGGCCGAGCGCCTTGACGCCGGCGGCGCGCGTGGTCGCGGCATTGGCATCGGCCTTGGCCAGCACGCTGGTGGCCTCCGCCTTGTTGGCGGCGGCCTGCCGCTCGGCTTCCGCCATCACGGTGATCGGCATCGCGTTGGTCTCGGCGGCCTTGCGCGCCGCGATCACATTGATGGTCTTGTCGCGCTCGGCGATTTCGGTGGCCCGCGCTGTCGTGACCTTTTCCTCGGCCGCGATGGCCAGCGCACGCGCCGTCTCGGCGATGGTTTGCGCCTCGGACTGTTCCTTGCTCTTGGTGCCAACGACGATCGCGGCTTCCTGGGCGACGATCTGCAGCTCACGCTCCATTTCGGTGGTGCGGCGCTTCACCGCGAGATCGGCTTCGATCTTTCTTGTGTCGCGGGCCTGGTTGGCCTCGGTCTGCTTGTTGGCGACCGCCAGTTCCTGCTGGATGCGATACTCCGCTTCGTTCTGAAGCGCCGTCTGCTCGACCTTCGCGGTCTCCGCGCGCATCGCGGAGGTCTTGTTGGCGATGTCGCGCTGCTGGGCCAGTTCGGCCTCGCGCTTGGTGCTCTCGATGGTCAAAGTCGTTTGCCGGGCGACGAGATCCTGTTGCGCTATCGTAACTTCGGTGGTGCGGACGATCTGGTTGCGTTCCTGCTCGCGCTCCCTGGTGATTCTGGTCAGGGTCGTGAGGCCGTGCGCGTCGAAGAAATTGGTCGGATTGAAATGCTTGATGTCGCTCTGGTCGAGCCTGGTCAAGGAGACCGATTCGAGCTCGAGCCCGTTGTTCTGGATATCGGCGCCGACCGCGTCCTGCACCGATTTGACGAAGGTCGCGCGCTGTTCCTGCAACTCTTCGAGATTCATGGTGGCCGCGACCGAACGAAGGCCGTCGACGAATTTCGCCTCGATCAGTTCGCGCAATTCGGCGGCGTCGTTGGTGCGCTTGCCGAGGGTTTGTGCGGCGAGCGCGATCGACGACATGTCGGGCTTGACCCGAAGATAGAATTCGGCGCCGATGTCGACGCGCATGCGGTCCTTGGTGATCAGCGAGTCCGGGCCGCCGCGGGCGACCTCGAGCCGCAGCGTCTTCAGATTGACCGCGGCCGTGGAATGAAAGATCGGCAGCACGATGGAGCCGCCGTCGAGCACGACTTTCTGGCCACCGAGGCCGG
>Ga0307516_10004440_pt1 | contig 17294 bp, 13 predicted proteins | sample 19_EM_MG_FD_203310 | JGI IMG/M metagenome (GOLD analysis project Ga0307516, IMG submission 203310) | Populus trichocarpa ectomycorrhiza microbial communities from riparian zone in the Pacific Northwest, United States - 19_EM | ecosystem: Host-associated > Plants > Roots > Unclassified | place...
GAGGAGTCCAAAGAGGACGGCAGTGTGGCCTTGAATGATGGGCTCCATTTCATTCCCCGTGTCATCAGCGTCGGATCGGCATTGGTTGTTCCGATGGTCGAGGAAGATGGCGAGAAGGGAGGAGAGGACCGTAGTTCTGTTCGGGCAGTGACAGTACCTGGTGCAGCCTCGTCCTCCGGGACAAGCGTTGCTGAGCACTGCAAGGTGTCAGTTCCTGTGCATAATTCCCCAGTGCCGCCAGACTTACAAGTTTCCCGGATGAAATCCTTGGCCCTTTCGTCCACTTGTACGAGGTTCGTAAGCAGCCCGAGAGTCAGACACAGCCCATCAGAGACGTGGGTGTTTTCTTCGTGGGATTTCGCCCCGGCGATCCGGTGATGAGACGATACTATGAAGCGGGTGATCATCGGTACTGTGAGTTCATTGTCCAGCAGTGCGCCAGACCAGGTTTCGTTATCGTGGGAGAGATTCACGAGAACCCGGAGAGCGGATTCGTGACATCTACGAGCTGCGGGAACGTCAAGTCACCTCAAGAGAAGATGTTGTGTTGAACGCTTACTCTGGGAGATGGCATCCTCATCGCCGCCTCCGCGGATCAAGATATCGGTCGCAAGAGAACATGCCAGCAAGCCTTCAACGATTTCGCTCCTACTTGGATCGAGTGCGTCGTGGGGAGGTACGTCATCATCCATCCCGTTGCGATCCCACCTTCCGAGAAGGTATGATTCGAGGAGCCTCAGGCAGCTCTCTACGCACGGGAAAGATGGAACACTGGAATCTGCGCGAGCTTGTGGGAGGAGGGGGAGGCCAGTGAGGTATCCAGAGATACGCGGAGGGATGAACGACAGTTCAGATTTCAATGTTAGAGATAACGTGGTGATATGCGAAGAATGCAGGTAGGAAGGTGGGAGAGTGGATAGAGAATAAGCCACGAGCAGCCGATTGGATATCTGGGTGGGGTTTTGACTTTGGTGGCGGGGCACTAACATGGTCAGACACTTACCGGCGTCCCTTCGGGAAAAATGCTGGATCTAACGACAATCTTGTTGAGGTTGCCGAGCTGGGGGACATGAGCTCTTCATGGACAGAAAGGATTGTCCATGGAGATCTCACCGGGGTTTTGTCAGTCCGGCCAAACCCTCTCCGTTTCAACTCAGCGTCATTCTCCGCACCATTCAGGATAAGAAGCGGGTCATTCTTGCGGGTCATCGTCTCTAACCTTCGAAAGAGGACAGGAACGAGGTTTCCTCTGTTCGTGAGATCGATGAGGTCTCTCTGATCGCGAGAAACCAACAACGCGAACACATCGAGAGCAGTGCCCAAGACTCGGTCGCCCGAATCATTGTCGGCCGCTCGTAACGTCTCCCAAGCGTGTATCACGAAGTCCGCGGATCGGGCCCTGCGAGAGAACTGTGGGTCTGCCATTTTGCCCACCAACTCCACGGCACTTGAAGCGTTCGTTAGCACTCGTTAGCGGCAAGAACTGTGCACACACCTTCCTCGCTTAACGCTCAGTTCCGATTCGGCAGTCAACCCCTCAAAGAGGTACCCAACTTCATCGTTGAACCTTCGACTCTCCCCCGTGTTGCGCAGTTCTGTGATACTCCGCAGCTCACTAACGCTGGGGCAGAGAGGTGGTACCAACGGAGGCCGTCCCGACTTCCCCTTCTTTTTCCTTGACCAAGCCGTCGACTCTTCCGCGAGAGGCTGGTATGGATCGTCCTCGGAGTTGTCAACACCCCATCGGGAACGTAGGGATGTGTACGATTCGTGGGTACCAAATTCGTCCTCTTGGCTCTGCAGCAGACTCGCAGTGGAACCTTCAGTCAACTGGGAGCCATCCAGAGAAGGGATCTGGTTGGCAGGTATGGCAATAAGGAAGCTGCGGGAGGCTCCACCGTAGGTACGGAAGTTCGCAGCCCTGCTATCCGCACGTGGGGGGTCATCGAAGGAAGTCGATTTTGTCAACTTGATTGCGTTGGTGGTCAATGGTGCTTCCTCTGTCAGATCTATTACGGTGTCTGTCTTCATCGATAGGAGGGGTTGACGGCGAGTGTAATCCTGGGTATTGGGATCGGGGGAGGCACTCCCAGAGGAAGAAGGGACGGTTTGCGCCCTGGCAAGCATCCTCCTGGCCATTCCAGTGGTTTTGGGCGTCGGTTCAGAAGATCCGCCGTCCCCAAAACTAAACAAACTGGAGAAGTCGTTGGCTTTCTCTTTATCCTTGCTCTTTGAAGGGCTACTCTTTTTGAAAGTGGTGCCTGCTGATTGGGAGCGGATGATCGGTTCCGGCCGTTCAATCCGACGAGATTTAGCGTCGGAGGTGCCCTTGGTGGGAGATAAGGTTTTCTTTACCCTACTCACTGTTGCAGCCGTCAGGCGGGGGAAGGGCAGAATTTGACGAGTGCTTACCAAGCACTTTGGGTGGGGTGGCAGCCGTGGTCAGTCTACGCACTTTTGCCGTCACCGGAGTTATTGTAATGTCCTCATCTGCCAAAATCGGAGGGTTTAGGTGAGTTTGTGCTGGAGATTTCGTCGAGAAAACTTGCCGTCGTCGCCTCCGGAAGCGGAAGAACCGTCATCGCTCACTCTGCTCCGTTTCCTTGGGCCATCGAAAGAGGAACGCTCGGTGTTCTCTGTCTTGAGATCTGTGGTCGAGTGAGACCGCTTGGATCCTTTGCGTCCGTAGGTTACTGTTGATCTGCGCATTGTGGTCGCGGGAGTGGTTTGCGGAGGTCCGCCGTTGTTCGTGGCCGCCGCGCCTCATTTGTCCGTGATCGACAGCGGAAGCGTCTAAGTCCAACCATCCACCCGCCAACAGCGAGGACGACACCGGCGACAACGACCGAGCGATGGCCCACCCAATGTTTAGCCCGTTGCAGCGGCAGGAGTCGTTCAAGCTTACACGAAAAATCGCAAAGACCGCCACTTCCAAATCGCTCACCGTCAACGTCAAGTGGCCACATCGTGGATCCTTCAAAGCCAACCCTCATGCGCTCGCTGACGCCGGCTTTTACTGGAACCCTACTCCGAGTGCGAAGGACAATGTTTCGTGCTTCTTTTGTAACGAAAACTTCAGCGAATGGGAGGAACACCACGACCCTCATGTCATTCACTACGATCGATGTGGGGAATCGTGTGCGTGGGCTATTGCGCGGTGTGGGATTTTCGCGGTGGATTCAGACTCTCGCCTAAAGTGAGTAATGGACCGTAACTCGTCGGGTTCGACGCGTTGATACGCCTCCGTGAAGTTTCAAGATGGGGAACGATCCCGACCGGCTGCCCTGCGGCAAGTACCTGGAGAGCAAGCGTTACATGATATTCAAGCATGGTGACTGGCCACATGACAAGACCAGGGGGCATGCTGTCACCTCACGCAAGGTGCGCTCCTTACCTTCTATCTCTCGCGATTTGCTCAGTGGCGGTTCAGATTGCTGGCGCCGGATTTCTGTTCACCCCACACGAACCAGGCGATGACACGGCCAAATGTTTCTACTGCGGTATTGAGCTTAGTGGATGGGATCCCGACGATAATCCTGTGTATGGCCCGTTTGTCTCTCCCATTGCGCTAGTCCTGACGTCACCAGAGAGGAACACCGGCGGAGGATTGCGAAACGCGGCACGGAGTGTCCCTTCTTCACCGCAAGGATCACGGAACTTCCTGAGAAGAAGAAGGGTATCCGTAAAACTACATCTAAAGCATCCTTACAAACTCAGAAGACCACCCGAACTCGTTCCACTAAGGCCGCCGACCCAACATCCGATTCTGATGGCCAAGAATACAACCTTGGGAAGAGCACCCGTTCCCGGACAGCCAAGGCGGCGAAGACCCCCGCTCGGGCTTCTGCTCGAAGTACCGCCGCTAGGTCCAGAGCAACATCCTCGGCTGTCGAGACAGATGAACCGAGCGGGAGCGACGTAGTCGAAGTTACGAAGCCCAAAGCCAAGGGGTCGAAACGGAAAGCAAAGGATGAAACCCCGGCGGTCGAAGAGGAGGATGGGTCCGAAGAGTCCCTAAATCCCCCACGCAGAGCAACCCGGGCGAAGAAATCCAAGCGTGTTTTCGAGGATGTAGAGGTCGACGTCAATTTCGAGGAATCGAGACCACGCCAAGCTCAGCCCCGCAGATCGACGCGGGCAAGGTCTAAGGGTCCCGTCGAAGGCTCGGACTCTGATGTCAGCGTCAAGAGCACCAGGAGCACCAGGAGTACAAGGAGTACCAAGAGCACCAAGGGGCCCGCTACCAAGTCCAAAGCGAAAGCGAAAGCCAAACCAGTGGTCGAAGATGAGGATGAGGAGGAAGACATGGCCACTCCGATACAGTTGCCCAAGAAAACCACGCGCGCCGTAGCTCCACCTAAATCAACCAAGGGTCGGAAACTCGCCAAGGAGGAGTCTACCGAATCCGATGCCTCGGAGTTACCACCTATCCCTCCCCCGAAGTCGGCTACGAAGTCGCGTAGGAAGGTTATCGAGTCTGAGTCGGAAGACTGGCAGAGCGCAAAGGAGGATGGTGCTCCAACTCCCAGGCCTTCCACAACGAAGAAAGCCAGAGGGCGTCCACCCAAGGTCAAGGTCCCGCCGAAACCCTCTCCTGTCCGTCCTTCCAATAGCACAACCTCCGACGCGTCCACCGTCTCGGGATCGTATATGTCGGAGAGCGAACTCCATATCTCTGCAGATTCTCCGAAACCGAGGAAACCAACCACCAGGGCTGCCGCCCAACCTTTTCACGAAAAGCCTAGTAATCGGAATCACGCCTTGGCTAAATCCCGCGCTCAGCCGCCGACTTCTTCAAGGCTCCTATCGATCGGTTCAAAAGAAAATGCCGATGACGCAAACGCTATCGTCATCGGCACCTCGGACGATGAAGACGATGCGAAGCGGCTCGTCGCCTCAAAGAGCACGGTCTATAGCTCCGCTTCGTCAAACCCATCGAAGATCAATGGTGTCTCAACCAGCGTGGCACCCAAATCAAAGTCGACCATGGCCAAGAAACGGGATAGTTTCATCGGAGTGGTCCTCTTTGCCTCTCCTCAGGTAACGCGTCAATCTACTACGGCCCGGGGGAAGGTGGCCGAAAGACCTGGGGTGGACACGGACGTGGACGAGGTTACCATGCTTGATCAACCAAGTAGGAGTGCCGAGACGGATCACATTTCACCAGTTGCAGTAGACAAAGGAAAGGCGAGGGCGACGGCAGCTCCGACCAGATCCAAACCTCCCTCACGTACTTCTAAGCAGAAGCAGAGGGCCGTCGTTCAATCCGAGGCCTCGGACTCAGCTATGGACGTGGATAATCGTGACGATTACGAGGTCCAGGAGGTGCAGTCTAGCCAACCTTCGACACCTCCGAGAAATCCGCCTAGGAAGCTGTTTGGGGACGAGTCAAACCCCTTCACGACGGCCCCTCCTCAACTGGATTTAAACGATGCTGGGAACCCACTTTCGGCCTTTGAAGCCCCTTATGGCAGGATGCCGGCGGAGGTTATTTACGCTCTTGGGGAAGAGGAGACGGAGATGACCGTGGAGGAATGGACGAAGAGGGAGTTGGAGATCCAGATCGAGTTGTTCAAAGAACACGGACTGAGGAAGATACGCGAGTTCAAGGAGAGAGCGGCGGAGGTGAGGAGACATATTGAGGCGTTGTGAGAGTGAGGGTGCTTTTTGTCTGCTGGGAGAGCGTGTGTAGTCCAGTCGTTTAATGCTATCTAATGTTTTTTTGTGCGTCTGGTGTGTCCCTGCAGGATCGAAGCTCGGCCGAATCGCTGATTCATTGGTGGTCCGAACAACCACTCACGACAACCAACAGTCCAACCGACTAAGGGTTTTACCCTCACCACCACCCTCACCGCCACTACCACCACCAGACGGCTTATGACCTCGCCCGCCACTCCCTCACGTCTCTAAAACCATGCAGATCGCAATCCCAGGTGCACCCTGCTACCGCCCCGCCCAGGCCACTCCCGCTGACGGCATTTGAAATGAAACAGATTTCGACGAGGACGACTATCTGACCCCCGCCCCGTTCGGAAAGTTTGGCGCAAACACCAGTCTGTTTGGCGGCCACACCTCTGGTCAAGAGTCACCCACCCTCGCCTCCACGCCACTCCCTGATCGTTCGTTCCACGTTCGCGGGGACTCAATAACTTCCGAAGATTCAGGGAGCTCGCTACCTCACATATCTCGCAAGCTCGCACCCAGTTTTGGCCATTCTGCCCAATCTTCTGTGACCAAAGAACCACCACCCCACCACCCTTCTCCTTCCCCGTTCACGAAAAAGTCATCCTTCGCCTCGCTGCGAAATCCATTCAAGACAGGGAAGGCTACGAATGACACTCCACCAGTCCCCCCTTTGGACCAAGCGTATCCGGCACTGACGGATCCGTTTAACCGGTCCACCTCTTCACTCGCGCGGAACCCGCCTTCAAATCGCCGGCCCTCGATCAACACCGCCAGCCCACGCCCAACGACGCCTGGTTCAGAGGTGAAGAATTCCAGGCGGACACCTTCACGCTCCAAAACCCACAACTATGGACGTAACCAACACTCACGCTCCGCGTCACTATTTCACAGCTCGGACAACGGAAGTGATGGCGGATTTGGCTTCGGCTCCGGTTATAATGCATCTTCATCCGCTCCGCCCGTCCCTCCTGTTCCGAACGCCTTTGGTCATAGTTTTAGGAGTGAAACGCCTCCTGGTTGGGACTATGAGGAGAAGGTTTCCATTGAACCGCAGACGCCGTCCGACTACGCTTTACATGCGGTATTCATGCGGTTCGCCAGCGCCGCCGAGTCAAAGATGGAAAGGTTTTTGGGGCAGCCCACAGAACGAGAGCCTTCATTACCGGAGTACATGGGACCAGGAGTCGATATCAAATTCGACGAGTTACTGGAATCTCTCGGGAGAATAGGCCAACGGCACGCCAAACCAGTCCTAGAATCCATCATGAGGTGGAGGAGGAGCCAAAACGATGGCGCGGGCCCGGACTATCCAAGAAGCCACCTCGTCCAATCTCCTCATACGAATCGTGGCGTTCGGTTTCCGGACGCCTCTGCCATCCTCAGCGAACGAAAATCTCTTGCTGCTATTTATATCATGTGCCGGGCACTGATAGCAGTCGTTCAATCGCTACCCAAGGACGCTCTGAGTGATCAGACAGGGTTCAACCTTGAGGAGACGATGTTCGAACAGTTCAGGAAACCGGACTTGAAACTTCTAGCGCAGAGCGCGAACCATAGGTGCAATGCGGAGCTATTTGCCAAGTTGCTGGGGTTGCTGGCCAACGTCAGGTCTGTATCACTTCCGTCGCTGGAATGCATAGCAGCTCAAACCCATTCTCTAGGTTTATCGGCGTCACAGATCGGTTCCTGGCCGAGCTGCGGCCAGTTTCCTCCGGTCAGGTGCTGAAAGACATCGATTTACGATACGAGACCCTTGTCAGGGGCCTACGTCACGTTCAGCTCAAGGTACGCCGTCCTCCCCCATATCCGACCGGTACCGTGCTGATGGGCCTTCAAGGTCTGGCCGCCAGAGACATTCGAAGAAAGCGCAGAATTTCTTGAATCGCTATCGAAGTCCTTTGAGAATGCCCACGGAGTGCGCTTTAAATCTGTGTTTGCGGAGACTCTTGTAGAGATTCTTCACCCCACGGGAAAGGTATGTTCCCGCGGTTTGATCGACTAGCGAAGCTCATTCCACATTGGCAGACGATACAAGCAGAGGTCAATGACCCTCAGTGGGCAAAAGCCATCAAGGCGATCGTCCCGAAGGCTAAGGATATGGTTTCCAAACCGAGGTACTGGATCCATGCGTATCCGCTGTACATCACATCGTTATGTGTGGCCCCGTTGGAGTATTTCCAGCAAAATTGGGTGGCGTGCTTCGAAGCTGGTGTTAGCAAACTGAAGGTAGGTAGAATGCAGCACATTTTTCCCATCCTATTGCTTATCCTTTATGTTACAGGAAAAAACCGCTCGTGTTCCGGTTATGAACGGCATGATGCGCCTTATCTGGACTTACTGTTACCGTTGTAACGAAGCCCCTTCGACCGCAACCGCGAAACTCGAACCAATTCTACGCCATTTCTTCCCCGCCAATCGTCACACCATCTTCCCACACGACGACCGCCTGGAACCGTTGATCTTCATCCTACACTACATCATGAGCCGGCACTTCGACTTCGGAACGGACTTTTGCATGGAACTCTTAAATGAGGGGCCCATCCGCAATTCGCAGTCGCAGAACATCTCCCACCTACTTGCCCCAGAGAGGATCAGCATTGCCATTCAATCAATCCTGCTGTCACTGTACATCACCGAGAAGGGGGAGTCTTCGCCACCATGGCCATCGAGTTCTGAATTTACTCATCCGCCCGTGAGGAAGGATATGGAGATGTCTTCTGAGGCGCTCTCTCCATCTGTTCTATCAAACGCGGGTGTTAAAGACCTAATGGATCGTTGTGGGCCAACCCTGGCGCTGATCGCCTCTTCCTGCGCGCGCGACGTGGGGAATATGCTTGTCATGGATGACCAGTGGTCTTACGCCCGCATAAACCCATCTTACGAGGAGGCCCAAGACTATATCACCCGTCGTCACCCCGAGGGCAGCGTCACGTATCCGATCAGCTTAGTTCCCCAAATCAATGTTCTCAAGCTTTGCTTCCAATCATGGCCTCGACTCCTCCACCCGTCACTTCCACTTAACGATGCTTTAGATATGCTGATCAGGGGGACCGTCCATGTCGAGCCGATGGTTAGGGATATCGCAGAGGCGACCCTCAAGAGATTCATGTCCGATCCGGAACACGCTTCCACACTCCTTTCTCGCTTCGCCATCATGTTGTTCGACCCAAGCGGAATTTCGAATGAAGGTTCCGGGCTAAAGATGTTTGTCGATTGTAAACGGTTGCTCAATTCATGGGCGGAGCTCGTCGAGGAATGGATCCAAGGTATCCTACAGGACGCATCCAAGGCACCATCTACGTCGTCCTCTGCTGTGACGCTGGTAGAAGAGGATTGGAAGATGGCCGAGCAGAGATTGGAAGAAATCGAAGCTGCGGGACTTTTCCTCCTCACGAACGTCACGTCCGAGATCTTCTCCGTTGGCGTCAAGATCATCAGGATGCTCGGGATACTCTACGCTCGTTTGGGTCTCCAACCCTCCACCATCGTCAATACCCTTCATGGACGTACTTCTCGGCCCTACCTCACTGGGTTCGACGACCACCTCGAAGAATCTGACCTTGAGAGACTAGAACAGTGGAGGGTGTCCAAGAAGGATGACGTGCCGTTGAGGGTAGCCGATAGTAACGACATCCGGGATCGCGACCTTTGGGACCACATCTATTCCTCCATCATTCAAGGATGTATGGATCACCCCACCCCAGTCTTGATCAAGTTCCGGGAGATGCTCATCGTGTCCGCAACAAAGTACCACCCATACATTGCCTCTTCTGCAGGACTCAGCAGCCGGGTTCCACGATCCGCCACTAATGGTACTGGCACTCACGGTAATGGGGGTCAGTCAAGGTTGGGGCCTACGGATACGAGCATTCACGTTTATCAGTGGAGGTCTTGGGTCAAGATCATCTGCGTAACAGCATCTGTGTCGGATTCAAGACCAGCACTCAACAACGTGTCGTCGATTAACACTTCGAGGGACCACGCTCGAGTGCTTTCGGACAACAATTTCGATCGGGAGAGAATGACCACGAGTCGGGGTTTGTTCCGGTACCTTGCCCCATTCCTCGACGCGGAACATTCGGTCTTTCGACACGCTGCGGTGTTCTGTATCAGTTCATTACCGCCACACGGATACCCTCAGCTGTTGGAGGACCTGAACTCACTGGCACAGAGACAGTTCTTTGACGAGTCTCGATCCAAGCCCGCCCAGTTCCAACCCATCACTGGTCGGACGCGGAGACACATCAAATTCTACACCGCGGTGACGAGGATCTATTTCCTTACGGCGAATTTGTTATCGGAACAACGGTCCGCGGGACGTCAAGCTGCTCTCTCGCACGTTCTCAAGTTCGTCAGGCGGACCCAGAGCTACCTTGCGTCGCCGGAGAACAGAGATCTCTATACCCTTCAACGACTTAGGCGCTACTTCTGTGGGACTGTTGAGCGGGTGTTCGAAGGGATGGCAACGCTCAAAGATTCGGATAGGTTCATTCCACCAAAAATCCACTTGTCACTGTACAGGCTATGCGAGGAGTGGTGCCAATTCGGGAAACAGTCGGATATGGTAAAGAGGAGGTTGATTCTGATGCAGAAATCCGCTGCGACCGGTGCCCCGGAACCGCAACTACAGGCAGAAGCGATTGAAAGATTCCAGACGGAGACGAAGCAACTGTCCACTGCGGCAGTCGGGGCTCTGGCATCACTTTGTGTAAGGGTTTCACTCTCTCTCCGATTGTGTGCGTGACTGAAGGCGAGAATCGCTCTAGAAAAGGGCCTTCTTCCCTCCAGAAGTTTCATCCGGTTCCCCAACGGATACGATGGCTGTGGACAAACTTCGGCCATTGGAGGCGACTCCCACCCTGGATAGGCTCATTGCCATCCTAGCTTCGTACAGACCGGTCATCCAGGCACTCGGAAAGTATGTGGACCCTTGGAGTATAGGGAGCACAATACTGATTACATCATTTCAGAAAAATGCTGCGTTCTCTTCTGGCCAGTGGCTCACAGGATACAAGTCTGACTGGAGAAGTGTTGCGTCGTGCCTACGTCTCGACCAAAGAGCTCGACACAAGCAACGTTCGGTTCTTTGAGGTCGTCGCAGAGGTCATTTCCAGTGAGATCACGCACGGATTCTCCTTTAGTCAAGTTGTTTGCCTTGGCTTATCGAACCTCTGTCATCCTGCCGCCCAAGTTCGTCTCCAAGCGTTCAACATGCTCGAGCGCATCCATGAACAACACTCTGGCATCATTTCCTTGGCTCCACACGAAGCTGGAATCGGAAGTCGGGCTCCTGGAACCCACCTTCACGCTCACCGGTTGATCTCTGATGTGCTTGCGGGAGAACATCCGGACCAGGCGATGTCAGTCCTCGCTCAGCTGGACGATTGGCTCCCCTTCCTCCAGGAACGCGGCACGATCACCCTCACCCTCCTACAGAGCCTGGAGCATTGGATCTCGAACATTGATTTGACGGACGAGAGTAAATCCCAGCTGTCGAAACCGGGGCGGATCTGCATGTATCACCTTATCGTGTTGACCCTACGCTTCTCGGAGGCTTATCCGGAGCAGGTCCTGGTACTTTGGACCAGGCTCGTGGAGCCACCCAACCAGTCAAATGGACTCGCTGCTACCAGGTTCCTGCTCGAGCAATCCCCAAGGGTCGCCAGCACCGCATTCGTTGACTGCGCCGCCAAAATCGTTGCTTGTTTGGCTCAGTCTGTCGTCGGGAGGTCCCTTTATGCGGAGATCTGTGGGATAATCGAGCCCGCGAGGATGCTGCCAACGATCGAACACAAGCTCCGCCCACCGACCGAAGACGACCTGGAGATGTGGTCCGACCTGGACGTCCTTTTCTCCTCCAGCCAACCCAAGCTTAGCCTGGGAGCAGCTCAATTCGCCCTCCTCTTCCTTTCAGACGTTGCCTTGGATCGTCACTGGGAGACCGCGACTGAGCTTCCAGTCCTGCTCCACGCTTTGGTCGTGCACCTCGATCACCGCCTACCGTGCCTCCGCAACCACGCACGCCAGATGCTGTTTCAATTGCTTCGCGCTTGGGCCCCGAAATATGACGAGATTTTGGATCGGACCGCCCAGAAGAGTCGGTCCCAGGTTAAGGCATTGATAGATGGGCTCGAAAAGGATTCGCAGACGCTGGCTTGGACGGACGAGGACACTACACAGGAGGTTGAGCCGAAGATGAAGGAATTCTGCAGCAGGATCCTCGATATTCTAACCCCCCTTCATCCCAAACTTCCCGAACAGTGGGGTTCCGTCGCCCTAACTTGGGGAACGGCTTGCTCCATTCGCGCAATCGCGTTCCGGTCACTCCAAATCTTCCGAGCCTTAATGCCTCAAGTCAACAAGGCAGATTTGGCACTACTCCTGGGAAGGTTGTCCAACACGGTCGCTTCGGAAGACGAGAACATTCAGCTGTTCACCGCCGAGATCATCCTCACCCTACGCTCCCTCGCCGATCTCGATGATCTCGACCCTCATCTGGTTCCCCAACTATTTTGGTGCGCCCGCGCGTGCCTTTCGACGACCGTTGAGCCAGAGTTCAAGGAAGTCGTATCTTTCCTCACCACACTTTTGGAGAGAATCGATCTCGACGATCCTCGGACTGCGGAGTTATTGATGTCCTCCCGGCCAGCAGACTGGGAAGGGGATTTCTCGTTGCAGCCGCCGCTGCTCGTCGGATTACGGTCTTCGGTGACCTCGGATGCCACCATCAAGCTCCTTTGCAGACTCGTGCGGGTCCGAGATGATCGCCTCATCGATCCCTCCGAGGGCCGCGTCCGAGACCTCTACACCTTGATCCTTCCCTACTTCCTCCGTGACATGGTCCAGGATCTAAATACCGAATACCTTAACGATTTCGCTCTCGACCTTGCTGCCCTCGCGCGAGAAGATGGTCGTCCCACGATTGATCGAGTCATGACCTCCTTTGCCAAACGTAGGTTCAGGACGAAAGAGGACTTCACGAGGGAATGCGTCGCAACCCTTCGCGAGCACTACAGCGCAGATCATTGGACGGATGTCGTCACCCTCTTGATGGGCTTGGTGCTCAACCAAGATAAGACGATGAAAGTTCACGCCATGCAGATTTTGAAGGTTCTCTTCCACCAGAAAGACACGCGCAACCCCGTTGGACTGGTCGGCTCCGAGCTACTTATGCCCCTCCTGCGGACCTTGGAAACGGACTTGGCAGCCCAGGCTCTGGATGTTCTTGACGAGCCGATCGTTATCGCCAACAGCATGCCCGCCAAACACGTCCTGAGGATGAGCATGCATATCGGCTCGCACCTCAGCAGAAACATCGGATCTGAGGCAGACGTCTTCGGCGTTCCGTTGGAGTCTGGGTGGTCCATTCCCAAACCCGAACTGGCACGCGGCGTCTGCAGAACGAACGTCATGGCTGTGTTCGACACGTGTAAGGTTCCCGCTCGCCCATCAAGGATTGACTTCGAACCTGAAGATTTAATGATGCTCTCCAACGGGGCCGTCCGCGACGATGACCTCGGCGATCTCGTGCAAAACCTCCACGAACTCAGCACCTTCTTCCAGGAACCCTCCCATCACAAGCAATCCATGCCAAACGCTCGCCTAGAGGCGCGGGTCGCAGCCATCCTCGCCAAGTCCGCCACAGACGCTCCTCAAACGCCCTTCGTAGATGTCTTCAGGGTTGGTGGTTTGGACGGCTATCACGACTCCGACGACGACTCCGAAGATGACAGCGGCAGTGACCTTTTCGAGTACGATGCAGCCCTCACCTCCATCTCATCCACACATACCTCCCCGCCTATAATCGCAAGTCCTCGATAGATGTTATAAACTTGCTTTTGGATCATCGGTTCTGCTTTTCTTTTTCGCCGCGTCTCACCATTGATTATTCTTCCTACCCCACCTTCCCTTTTTTTACCCCCGTCTTTCTTTGTGTTTTCCTGGATTCCTCTCGAAGCATCGTCGTTCGTTAAACCCTCTTGTAGGATTAGTACCTGTCCAGTGGTGTAGATTCTTTACCCTCACCTCGTATACGCACTGTTTCGCAATATCATACTCACCCGTGTTTAGCTGTTTGTTTGCTTTCGCAATCTAATTCGTCGCATCTGGATTGTAGGCAATTACCAAGTTTTCATTAGTGTCCAGGGCATGTATGGTTAACGTTATAATTCGACAATTCATCTTCCGTGATCGTTCCACAATGCGACGGAGCCCATTGAACGAAACACTTCAGCACCGCTCAAAGACCCGATAGAGGTCAGGGAGACTTGCGACCTGCACCACATCTCTCTCCAAAAGGGACTTGGGTGGGACCAAGTACTTTCTCATCGCAGGGAAGAGTACGTGTTCGATCTGCCATCTCTCAGCTTTCGATTCCTCGGTCTCTTCAGGAGTGGCGGGCGTCCCGTCTAGTGGACCTGGAATGTAAAAGTAGGCCAGTTCGCGAAGGATGGATTCGAAACACCGTTCTTCGTCCGTCCAGTCAACCTGGGAACACAGTATAATGTGAGTGTATGTTGGCAGGGGAAGGGGGTAGTGGGCATAACCTGAGGGCCTAAACGCATCAAGAGCAGAGGGAGCTTGTCGAGGTTCGGGGTGTAACCTCTCAGGATGAGCGGGAGTGTCTGTACGAGCCCTTCGTCTGTGATGGTGAGGCAGAAATATTCAGACAACATTTCGCGCCTGTCTGGGTCCATGAGGGTTTTGTAAATAAACTGTGTCGGTCGTATTGTGGTTAGTACTTGGTCCGTGGCGATGCTCGAACCCTATACTCACTTCCGTGACTTGGTCTTTCGTCAGTTTGATCCTGGATATTCCGTCCTCCGCGTCCACCGCAATCGAGAGGAGCTTCTCGAGAGGTGGGGCCGGCTCTAGCCTGAATTTCGCGAAGCTATTGAATTGCCTCAGCCCCAGTTGGTAGAACAGCTCTTCGCTGAGAGGGAAGTTAGACCGTGGGTGATCTCAAGGGCTTAGAGGGAGGGTTAACTTACGCAAGGGAGCCGTGGTTCAGAAGGTATAACTGAGTCGAATGCTGGATGAGAGAAAGACACCGATCGAGGTCAACTATCCCGACGAATACGTGACCTTCCAGGACCTCATGTAGGCCTCGAGTGACCACGTCAGAACCCCAGCAGGACACGAACAATGAGGCGGGTGCAATACCTTGATGTTCCTTGACGACAACTTTCTTGCGCAAATCCTTGATCGAGGTGAGTTCGACAACGCTCTCCTTTATTTCCTTTATTTTTCTGCCCCCGTCTCGCCGTTGAGCAGGCCCTGGCTGTTCTTCACTTCCACCAGCTTCGTCTTCGACTGGGGCCCGAGTCCGAGCTTGGGTTTGGGACGGAGGTTGAGGTGGGGTTTTGTTGGAGGGAACTACGGGGAACATCGAATCGAGGGTACGGTCCGCGGCAGAGGTTCGGATGAGGTTCTTTGGAGCAACCTTCTTGGATTTCGATTTCGAGGTTGAGGCTGGGGTTACCTCTGTCGTTTAATATTGGAGCCACTCCTTGCCCTGCGATAGGTTTCGGAGTATCACTCACGTATGGTGTGGACACGGGATGGACCTGGTTCCTTGTCCTGAGAATCGTCGGGTTGGTCAACGTCCATCGGGGTCTCCTGGGCTTGAGTGAGTAATGTCTGTAACAACGTTAGCATCGCTCCCCCCCCAAGTGGTCGTCATCGCGAACCTGGGTGGGGTAAGATCTAGACTGGCTCTTGTTAAGTAGCCTCTCCTGAGCGACATTGCACACTCGTTCCACGATAGCATCTTCGTTCAAAAAGTGTACCTCGCGTTTTGTCGGGTGTACGTTCACGTCCACAGACTGGGGGTCGATTTCTAGGCTGCAAGGAACAGTGGTGAACCCCGGCTTCGAGCACAACCGTCGTCCCTACCTGAGGTACAGGAAAGGAAAGAATCCTTTCGGCAGAATGCTGGTATAGATCGCTTCCACTGCCCGTCTTATCCTCGTAGACTCGACAAGACGGTCTTCCATGCTGCTCTTAGTATTTGGAGGCGACTTGGGAAGTGATTCGTGCTCACGGTTGATAAAGAGCAGAAATGAAGATTTCTTGGCTTGGTAACTCGCACTCGTGAATACGACCTCCGCCTTCCATGATTCTGCGTCCTTGCTCGTATATGTAGCGTTGGGGTCTGGGCCGCAGGTTACCCGTAGCAATGCCTTGCCAATGCTAGTGCCATATAAGAGGTTGATTGCTTGAGATGTAGAAGGTGAGGGTGATGAAGACAAATCTGGGGTTGCGGACCCCGCCTGAGGGCAGATAGTTTGTCGCAAAACAAACGAGATAGAGACGGAGACCGACCTTCTTGCAAACAAACGCTACCTTGTGATTGTGAACAGCATACTTCGTCATCACGTCTAGAATCCGAGCGTATTCTTCCGTAGATGATCTCAGCGCGGAAAGCCGCGTCGGCGTGTTATAGAACAGGTCTTCCACAGTGATGATAGTACCATCGTTTCCAGCACACGGTTTGGGTTCTGCAGTTTGGACCCCTTTAGCAGGGACCAGTTTCCCATCCTCGTAACAGGCTCTGTCGCCGAGAATCAGTAATTGGGAGAAACTTCATTCACCCGTCGACAAACTTCCAAGCATGGTCCCCAGCAGCCGTCTTCGTGATGACACTCAAATGAGCAACATGGGAGATCGAAGCCAAAGCCTCCCCACGGAACCCGTAGGTGGTGAGATGCGAAAGGTCCGAAAATGAAGACAACTTGGAAGTCGTAAAGCGTTCCGCCAATATAGGAAGATCAGAATTCTACTGGCCGGGAGGGTTACTGGTGATGAGTCGCGAAAAACGGCCAAGAGGCGGAGAGGGACCTTGATGCCGCATCCGTTGTCCTGGATCTGCAGAAGTTTCATCCCGCCATCTTTGATTGTGACGCGTATTGAGGTAGAGCCTGCGTCCAGGCTGTTCTCTATGAGTTCCTTCAGGGCAGAAGAGGGCCGGTGGATAATCTAGGCCCTGGACTGAGTTCCGCGCTGGGATGACACTCATGGGCTGAACGGTACCTCTCCCGCCGCAATCTTGTTGATTACGGACTCCTTGAGTCGTATTATTGGTTTTGGCTCTGTAGGAGCGTCCGAGGGAGAGGTTTGGTCATCGGGCATCGCAGACCTTCGTGCAAGTGGCAGAACCCACGCGTATGAGTGGAGGAGCAACCGTGAGAGATTTGTGCTGGGGGATCAACCGAGGCCAAGGTCGTCTACGTCAAGTAGGCAAGAGTGAAGGTCAAGTACTAAGTAGGAGCTATGTGGTAAGTATGTACAACAAAAATAAACATAAACGACATTTGCAAAAACAAAGCAAAACGATTGCTAGGACTAGGGTTCATCTGGGGTCGTGAAAGGTCGTGACGGGGGCGTAAACGGTCGTTATGAAAAAGTTAGAACGCAGGACAACAGGCGAGAAACGGGCAACGACAAAACAAGAGTGCGAGATCTGTGGGCGAAGGGCGTGGTCAACGGTAAGGGACTGAACCATGAGATTTGCGAAAGGTCGGCGCACCCATAGAGCACAATAAGTTACAGTGGTGAAACCAACTCCATGGATAAACAAGACCCAGTTCCACAAAGGTGTGAAACTGGGA
>Ga0307516_10004441_pt1 | contig 17292 bp, 11 predicted proteins | sample 19_EM_MG_FD_203310 | JGI IMG/M metagenome (GOLD analysis project Ga0307516, IMG submission 203310) | Populus trichocarpa ectomycorrhiza microbial communities from riparian zone in the Pacific Northwest, United States - 19_EM | ecosystem: Host-associated > Plants > Roots > Unclassified | place...
CATTCGTACGCGCTGCTCGTCTACCGTCAACATCGTCAACCTGCGTTCGTACGTGTTGCAGAGCTTCGTTGGTACCCACTACACTTGTACATGCTGCCCGTCTGCACCCATTACAGCTGGTTACATTCGTACATGCTGCTTGTCTACCGTCAACATCATCGACCTGCGTTCGTACGCGTTACAAAGCTTTGTTGGTACCCACTGCTGTCCTACAGTTGTACATGCTGCGCGTCTGCACCCATTACCGCTGGTTACATTCGTACATGCTGCAGGTCCACCGTCAACATCGTCGACCTGCGTTCGTCCACGTTGCAGAACCTCGTTGGTACGCACCGCTGTCCTACATTCGTACTCGCTGCTCGTCTACTGTCAACATCGTCCACCTGCGTTCGCACGTGTTGCAGAACCTCGTTGATACGCACCGCTGTCCTACATTCGTACATGCTGCGCGTCTGCCGCCATTACCGCTGACTACATTCCCACGCGCTGCTCGGATGCTGTCAACACCGCTGACCTGCGTTCGTACGCGTTGCAGAACCTCGTTGGTATGCACCGCTGTCCTACATTCGTACTTGCTGCGCGTCTGCCACCATTACCGCTGACTGCATTCCCACGCGCTGCTCGGATGCTGTCAACACCGCTGACCTGCGTTCGTACGCGTTGCAGAACCTCGTTGGTACGAACCGCTGTCCTACATTTGTCCATGCTGCGCGTCTTCCGCCATTACCGTTGACTACATTCGCACGCGCTCCTCGGATACCGTCAACATCGTCGAGTTGCGTTCGTACGTACTGCAGAAGTTGAACCTCGTTGGTACACACCGCTGTCCTACATTCGTACTCGCTGCTCGTCTGCCCGCTGGGGTTTGAGACGTTAAACTTCGTGGTATAATATATAGATTTTAAATATAATAATTATTTTGTGATCGAAGAGCATTGTGAACTGCATGTAGTAGCATTGTAACTGTAGTAATTGTGCGTACGAAACTTCTCCCAGTTCACTCTCGTTGCTCCCGTAAGCTTCCCTAGCTTCCCTAGCTTTTCTAGCTTCCCTAGCTCCCGTAAGGGGTGGTTGCGTCGGTAAGATTGGTGGTTGCGTCGGTAAGATTGGTGGTTGCGTCGGTAAGCTGGTGGTTGCGTCCGTAGCTTCCCTAGCTTTCCTAGCTTTTCTAGCCTCCCTAGCTCCCCTAAGGTGGTGGACACGTCGGTAAGGTGGTAGTAGCGTCCGTAGCTTCCCTAGCCTAGCGAAGGACAAAGTTATATTTCACTTCCGGTGCTCCGGTAAGCTTCGCTAGCTCCCGTAGCTCCGGTAAGAATTAAATTTTTTGCTGATGAGGTAGGCCAGCGAGGAGAATGAGGCCCGACGTGCAACGCGTACGAGATGTTGTCCGGTGAGGAGAATGACAGCAGATGAGGAACGCCTACGAGATGTAAGTCAGCGAGGAGAATGAGGCCAGACGAGCAATGTGAACGAGATGTAGGCCACCGAGAAGAATGACAGCAGACAAGCAACGCCTACAAGATGTAAGTCAGTGAGGAGAATGAGGCCAGACGAGGAAGGCGTACGAGATGCTGTCCGGCAAGGAGAATGATGGCAGACGAGGAACGTCTACGAGATGTAGGTCGGCGAGGAAAATGAGGCCAGACGTGCAACGCATACGAAATGTAGGCCAGCGAAGAGAATGACAGCAGACGAGCAACGTGTACGAGATATAAGTCAGCGAGGAATGAGGCCAGACGCGCAACGCATACGAGAAGTAGGCCAGTGATACCTAACACCGCGTTTCTAGCAAACGTCCGAACGTAGGTCAGCAGTAATGAGGTCAAACGAGCAACGCGTAGTAGCAGTGGCCAGCAAGGAGAATGAGGCCAGATGGGCAATGCGTACGAGATGTTGTCCGGCGAGGAGAATGACGGCAGACGAGTAATACGAACGAGATGTAGGCCAGCGAGGAGAATGACAGCAGACGAACAATGCGTACAAGATGAAATTCAGTGAGAAGAATGAGGCCAGACGAGCAACACGTACGAGAGGTAGGCCAGCGTGGAGAATGAGGCCAGATGTACAACGCATACGAGATTTTGTCCTGCGAGGAGAATGACGGCAGACGAGGAACACCTACTAGATGTAAGCCAGCGAGGAGAATGACAGCAGACGAGCAACACGTACGAGAAGCAGGCTAGTGATACCTAAAATGGCGTTTCTAGCACACGTCCGAACGTAGGTCAGCGGTAATGAGGTCAAACGAGCAATGCGTAATAGCAGTGCCCAGCAAGGAGAATGAGGCCAGAGGAGTAATGCCTACGAGATGTAAGTCAGTGAGGAGAACGAGGCCAGACGAGCAACACGTACGAAATGTAGGCCAGCGAAGAGAATGACAGCAGACGAGCAACGCGTACGAGATGTTGGCCAGTGAGGAGAGTGACAGCAGACAAGTAACGCCTACAAGATGTAAGTCAGCGAGGAGAATGAGGCCAGATGCGCAACGCGTACAAGATGTAGGCTAGCGAGGAGAATGAGGCCGGATGTGCAACGCGTACGAGAAGTAGTCCCGCGCGGAGAATGACAGCAGACGAGCAACGCCTACGAGAAGTAGGCCAGTGATGCATAACAGGGCATTTCTGCAATGTGTACGACGATAGGTGAGCGGTGCGTAGGTTGGTGGTGTGTATTATTTCAACTCGTAATGACTTGGATGGGGTGTGTTGCAAAAAAGCGAAGTTATGGGTAACTGGCAGCAGTGGCCGCACTTAGGAGATAAATGAACTGACGGGGGGTGCACTCGGCTTTGTTGGTTCGGCTAATCACGTGACCAGTTTTTTTGTGGCGGTTAAACTTGACATCAACGAGCTGGAGTTCTTCAGTTCATTGTGTTTCGAGATGTCGAAGCCTAGGTCTAGACAATAGCGCCGAAATTTGAGGGGAAGTAAGTTCACGAGGTGGGTAGGCAGTAAACAATTGAATTGCTACTGCTACAGTCTTTGAATTAAGCCATGAGTAACTCCCCGACGCAAAGTTAAAAACCAGTCACATGATTAGCGCAACCAACAATGCCGAGTGCGCCCCCCGTCAGTTCATTTATCTCCTAAGTGCGGCCACAGCTGCCAGTAACCCATAACTTCGCTTTTTTGCAACACACCCCGTACAAGTCATTACGAGTTGAAATAATACACACCACCAACCTACGTACCGCTCACCTATCGTCGTACACGTTACAGAAACGCCCTGTTACTCATCACTGGCCTACTTCTTGTATGCGTTGTACGTCCGGCCTCATTCACCTCGCTGGCCTACATCTCGTACGCATTGCGCGTCTGGCCTCATTCTCCTCGCTGACTTACATCTCGTAGGCATTGCTTGTCTGCCGTCACTCTCCTTGCTGGCCAACATCTCGTACGCGTTGCTTGTCTGCTGTCATTCACTTCGCTGGTCTACATTTCGTACGCGTTCCTCGTCTGCCGTCATTCTCCTCGCCAGACGACATCTCATACGCGTTGCCCGTCTGGCCTCATTCTCCTTGCAGGCCACTGCTACTACGCGTTGCTCGTTTGACCTCATTACCGCTGACCTACGTTCGGACGTGTGCTAGAAATGCTGTGTTAGGCATTGCTGGCCTACTTCTCATACGCGTTGCTCGTCTGCAGTCATTCTCCTAGCTGGCCTACATCTCGTTCACATTGCTTGTCTGCTGTAATTCTCCTAGCTGGCCTACATCTCGTTCGCGTTGCTCATCTGCCGTCATTCTCCTCGCTGGCCTACATCTCATTCACGTTCCTCGTCTGCCGTCATTCTCCTCGCCGGACAGCATCTCGTACGCATTCCTCATCTGGCCTCATTCTCCTTGCTGACTTACATCTCGTAGGCGTTGCTCGTCTGCTGTCATTCTCCTCGGTAGCCTACATCTCGTTCGCGTTGCTCGTCTGGCCTCATTCTCCTCGCTGACTTACATCTCGTAGGCGTTCCTCATCTGCTGTCATTCTCCTCGCCGGACAACATCTCGTACGCATTGCACGTCTGTCCTCATTCTCCTCGCTGGCCTACCTCTCGTACGCGTTGCTCGTCTTACCTCATTCTACTCTCTGAATTTCATCTCGTACACGTTGCTCGTCTGCCCTCATTCTTCTCGCTGGCCTACCGCTCGTACCGGTTGCTTGTCTGCTATCATTCTCCATGCCGGCCTCATTCTCCTCGCTCTCCTACCTGTCCTACTTGTAATACGCGTTGCTCGCCTACCCTTATGCGCCGCTGTAGCTGCTCTGTACTTCGACGAGATTTGGGACGTTGGACTTTGTATCATAATGTATATATAGATTTTAAATACAATAAGTGATTTTCTGTGCGATTGAAGAGCATAGCCAACTGCGTGTAGTAGCATTATAACTAGTAATGAAACTGCTCACAGTGCACACTCATTGCTCCCGTAAGCTTCCCTAGCTTTCCTAGCTTTTCTAGCTTCCCTAGCTCCCGTAAGGTGGTGGTTGCGTCGGTAAGGTTGGTGGTTACGTCGGTAAGGTTGGTGGTTGCGTCGGTAAGATTGGTGTTGCGTCGGTAGCTTTGCTAACTTTCCTAGCTTTCCTAGCTTCCGTAAGTGGGTGGTTGCTTCGGTAAGATTCACTATCCTTATCGGAGCTACAGATGCTAGCCAAGCTACCGACGCAGGTCGTTCTTACTGACGTGCAGGGATAATTTCTTAATTTTTTCCTGATGCAGTGAATAACAGGTAATAGATACAACTCTGTGCGAGAGTGAGGTTCGATTCGATCGGACATAACAATTGCTTCCACATGGAATTCTCGATCGTGGGGTTGGTAGATGAGGGCTTCATCAAGAATTCCTTCGCCGTTTGATGAATTAGGTAGACCTTCGAGTCTATGACTTTCACGAAAAGTCCACATATGTCCTTCACACTAGTTTCGAGTGAGCGTAACCGGTACGGTTGGACGTCTTCGAGTGATTTGGTATGAGGCTGAACTCCCAGGGCAATGTCTATCTCGGTCAAGGTGAGTGGTCTTGCAGCCGCGACCACTATTTGGAGTAGTTTTTTGGCCATTGCAGGTTTAGTACTATTCCGAAGAATCTTTTCGTAAAGGGCATCCAGGTCGCTTGGTATGTCGCTCAGTATTGTACGAAATTCGTGTTCGTTAACGAATGGAATGCCATGGAGGATTTTGAGGATAAGGGAAACCCAAAGGAATGTCCGATCGGCGCCCTTGATGAGGTTATGCCGAAGCATTTCTCGATCACCATCGGTGAGGTCCCATGCTTCCCCCAGTTCTTCAATTTCGGAGTTGACGAGAAGTTCAATGTCTGCGCTGATGGCTGGTGTTTGCTCCTCTGCTTTCAATCTGATTGTCGGAAACTTCTTGAACTGTCTCTCGATCGAGCCATACCCGCGGCTGGTAAGCAATAATTTCGGGTACGTCTTGTTTGTATTGCGAGCCGCGCTAGTTGCCTCATCATACATGTTGACTAAAGACCGGATGAGTTCCGCTCGAGTTGGCTCCTCACATTCGTCGAGAGCGTCGATGATACAAACGACGTTGCCGCAGTCGGGGTCTGTTGTTGCTGCTTTGAAGATACGCTACAAAGTACCGAACTCTTCCTTAAATTTCTCGCCCTTGCTCTTGAAATCGCTTATGGCATGTTTGATGAGGACATTTTTTGCTGCAAAGAGCTGGTGCAGTAGTGCAGAGAGCGCAAATGTCCCATTTTTCTGTTCTTCATCGTTGTCTTTGAAGAAGGAAAAACAGACAGTATCGGACGGTGGTAGTCGATTTTTGAGCTCGTCCACTAAGAAAGATGCCAAAACAGATTTCCCACACCCTGCATCTGCCGACACCCACAAAAGACTCGCCTCCCGTTCGTGCCAGTGTTGATACTTGTCATGGTTGAGGAACCATGTAAGCATTCCTTCCACACGGTTCGGGTTTCTGCGTCTCTGGGAATCGTAGTCCGAAGTGTAGAGACAGCGCAAGCATTTCGACTCGGTGGCTGCATGCTTGAACTCAGTTCGAAATTAATATGTCTTGATCCACCAGGCCACTTACTTTCGGACCTACCAGAGAGTTCCGGTTAGCTATCACTTAATTCTGTCGTAGGTCATACGATAAGAAATCTCCCGCGGAAAAATCACCGCTCCTTGCTGATTCGAGGGAGAATTACCCATCAGTATAGAAGTTCTGATATTCATGGAAAGTCCCTCCTATGAACTGATTGTGCTGGCCCATATGGGTCTGGTTGTTGTATATGCTGTGGCTGCTGGACATGTTGCAGCTGGCGGCGGTGAAGGTTGCTGGTTGTGTGTTCGCATACGATGTTTTGGCACTTTGGAGTGCCTAGCGTTAGGTTGGCGAAGAAGAGCAAGTCGCTGAGGAAGGTTAGTCGGACGACCAGGAAATTTGGGATGAATACGTCCATCCGTGGTGAGTATTTTTGATGTTAATGAGCTTCCTCCGATGTTGGTATAATCATCGCGTCGTGTACAAGCTGGCAGCGAACCAGGCAGATTTTGAACTCTTTCCTGCTGAAAATGCTCCGTCTGCTGCCACTGACACCCCGTGAGACCTAATCTAGTTCCTTCCTTCCTTATGGCTGGTTATTCCCGCCATCCACTAGCATTTGCAGCTGCAGTTAGCTGCATGGCATGCAGAGGTGATGGAATACATACATACACAATTCAGCTTGCCAGGGTCCCAATACCAACATTGATGAAATACAAGTTTTATTAATCCTTCTCTGGCGGTGTGCCTGGGGCAAATGGGCTGGGATTTCGCTCCGTATGGTAAGATTGCAGAAATCTAGAGTGTTCAAACTTGTGTCAGTGGAGCAATGGTAGCTGTATACAATGGTGGCGTATCTATCGTTTGTATAGCCGCAACGCGAACATGCGAGTTTGCAACGGCGAGAGCCGTGGGCTCCTCACGGCTATACGAACGCCTCGGGTAGGGAGGGGATGCTCAATCTGTATTGTATACCCCGCTAAAAAGGGTCAGTTATTTATGACACCACATTCTTCGTTGTAAAGGCTATTCGGGAGTAACAAACAGAACCCTCTCTCGATTGGCACCTGATGATAGTTAGAGTTGAACTATCCATGCAGTGCAACTGAGCTGTGCAGAAAGGGCTTTTGTCCAAAAGCACTTGTGTGCTGGCGCTGTCGTGGGAGTCGGTGGGGTGGACAATCCTGGCAAGGCGTATCTCCAACTGCTAACAATTGATATGGGTGATTAGAACCCCTACAGCAAACGATGTGGGACGGTGAGCTAGAGAAGAGGATTGGGAGAATGGGAGTGAGAGCTCTCTGGAGGAGGACAGTGATGTTGTGGATATGGGTGACGAGAAGGAGTTGATGGAGATGGAGGTGGAGGGCGCTGGTGGTGGCGGAGTGTAAGATAGCCTTTTAGTGGGCCAGCAGGGCCATAGGGAGAGCCGCACAGCTAGACTTGCGGATGGATATGGGTTGCTGGGAATCGATTCATGCGTTGGGCATGCTAGTCCGTTTTTAGAACGCGCCGCCACATGTGGCATCAAATTAAATTATTAAATAAAATAAAATAAAAAGTGTGAGTACCATACAGGGGCAGAACGGTTCAGGGGCTCCGTTACCATCACCATAACTCGAACTATCAATCACACGCGAAAATGTCCTCCTCCTCCACCATGATTTCGGTGCCCTCGCAGGCAGACACCTACAGAGAGATAGATGCTTTTCCGACTGGAGAAACCTGTCCAGTTAACCCAACAAGAATTCGATGAGTTCTGGCCATTGGTTGATACTGTTTGGACCAAGATAGGCGGGAACACGACTCTACGGCAGGGTACAATACAAGTTCAACACCACGAATGTGGTCTACGGAAAAGCAAAAAGACCGATACGAATGTCGCGAGAAATCAAGGCCGTGTTGTCAAACCCCGAATGACTGCAGTCCGGATCAAAGATCTCTGTCAGGTTCGGATGAAGATAACGTGCACAATTCCGAGCGGCAGTGAACCAGTGATGGTCTTCTTAGAGAGGAAGGACGATGCTGCCCATACACACAGCATCGAAGAAGCTTTCCATCTCTGTGGTCTTCCCTCCATCGTCAAGCGGGTCATTGCCACCGATACGAATAAAAATTATACGCCAGCTCAGATCTTTCATGCATTGAAAGGATCGGGCAGTATTGAAGGTTCCGAGAACTTGGAGGCAGCTGGTGGTGGTTCTCTTAAGAGGTGAATACCATTTTAACAGGTTTAATATTTATATGTGTTAACTTTTAAATAAACAAGACATTATCAATACGAAACGTGGTATCCGAAGCGACAATCGATTTATCCTGAATGGTACCGACTTCCAAACCGATATCGACGAAGCCCAAGTCCTTTTAATGTCCAAAGGCTGGCTGTTTGAAGAATTCTCTGTCCTCGATTCGGAGAAGGAACTTCGCTGGTGCATGGTTGCACATCCATCGCATCAGGAGATTCTACGCCGACGAGGATACCTGACACAGTTTGACTCCACCCACAAAATGTTTTCCTTCCTGGTATGGGATGAGCATAGGATCGCAATCTCAACTGCACATTGTGTTGTCGAACGTGAAAATTCCGACGCGTTAAGCAAAGCGATGCAAACGATCAAGGTATGGAGTGGTTGGCACCCCCGATACGTCTTGACAGGTGACAGTTCTATCAAACAGCTTGCGGTACGAAAAAACCTTTTGCGGATTGGAGGCGGGAGAGTCAGAGGTATCACATATATTGTGTTTGGTACATGGGAACGGTAGTCCTTTTTGCCGAGTCCTTCCATTGTGCCGAGTCCTTCGTTGCGTAGATTCCGCCGTCGCGTCAAGGATGTTTGGCTGAACAGAGCACTCTTATTAGTCATTATAATTTGGAAAATAGTGTGGTTGTGCGGCGAGCTCCCAAAAGAGCTAGTGTTTACTAGCGTGCCCGACGTATGAATCGATCCCGGTTGGTGTTGTTGTTGGCGTTCGCCGTAGTCTGCAAAGGCTTACGAAGCTCCTTATGTACTCCCACGCCAAGGAGAGATGACCAATATACTCACAGCGACAGAATCGAGGAGCTTTCCCTGCTTTGCGACAACGTGCTAAAACAGGCATCAGGCAGTGAGACCACAACTGACTCTCTCCGCACTGCTGGGTGGTATTTTTGGCGACGACTGTCGGTGGAGTAAAGCGAGCAAGCACTCGTCGATTGCATTCGAGTAAACTGTGGCGGCTTGATAACCGTGAATTGGACGATCGAGGTGAGCTTGTGGAAGAGGAGGCTCTCCGCTTTCAATCTAGTCGGCTTGGACTTCTAGCCTCTTCTTCTCTCGGTGTACGAACGAACTTAAAGTTCACGCCGTCTTCCAGACGTCCTAATGAATGCATGACTTTCGCAGAGAACGCAATGCACGCCGTAAACGATGTGCATTCACTCGCCACTGCGGGGTAAGCAAAAAAGAGGTTTTGGTTTGTACCCACATCCGCTGCAGGGTAGGGAGATATGCAGACCCAAATACGTACTAGTACGTCTACCACGTGATCGTTTTACCGGCTCCTCTTTAAAACGTCGACGGAAGTTCTCCATCGCCGGCTTCGCAGCTTAGAAACGTCGGCGGGACTCATAGTAGGCCAGCGCCCTGAGATGTCTGTAACCTACACTTTACAACCTTTTCGGTTGAAAGTGAGAGTGACCATTGGTTGAGCCTACATAGGTATTTTTGCGGTTCACGTGGTCAACGTAACGTAACCTTGATCGGCGAGCAAGCCTTCCTATTATTCTCTGCGGTAGTTACCTAAAGCTATTCGATCTTTCCAATCAGAGAGCAACACATCATAATGCCCACATCTAACCGTGGGACGCAGTGCATGCATTATGCCTCTCGCTAAACCCACATGTCAAGCTGCAGGCCGTTGGCAATCGTGAGCACGAACATAACCCAATGAGCTCATGAGGCCTACCGATGCTCGGAATCACGGTGATGTGCAAGTTCAACAAACTCGAGATCCGGCCTCTCCGACAGCCACCTGTCGTACTGGTTGTGCGCCCTGCTTCCATCTTCTACATCGTCCCTTCACAATCGATGTAGTGGACAGTAATCCTTCCTTCCCACCGCATCGAGTACCGCAGCTGACCTACACACTTAGGGCACGACTCGTAAAGCTCCCTCCGTACCTAGGGTCGCTCGCCTAATCTGCTGTCGGCTGTCTTTTCTTGCCACACTGAATGAGCCAGCTGTGCTAAGCTCCCGTATACCTAGATAGATATTGTTTTATTGTTGCGTTACAGAGTTACGGTATATATGTTCACCAGGTCAGAGACGTAGCACACGAAGATCTCGGGCTCGTCGCCAACGGAATTCGTTTGACGAATGAAGGGGGATCAATTATTGTCATCCCTATGTATTGATATATGCAGATCACAATGACCGAACCAACGAGTTGCCGCCAATGCGAGAAGCGGTATCTCGTCTGCCCGCGGGAGAAAAGTACATGAGCCAATGAAAGAAGATATCCATTCCCCTCAGCCAACCAGCTGCCCGCACTGCCCGTACCTCTCCTCACTCCTTGCATTACCGTAGAGCCCGAAATCTACGCTGGGCACGTGAAGCATAGATACGGACCAGGTATCATATCCCGGTGTTCGCTACCAGCCCCACTGGTAGTCGCGGCTAAGCGACAGCGCAGCAGGAGCCATCGTGAGTGCCAGGGTTCGGTAACTGCTGATAGTGCAGGATACAAGGTAGCCGTAGGAGCCATTCAACCTGCTCCTCCATCGAACCACCGGCGAGGACCACTGCACCGAACCATCTGCAATGGCCTCATCATCGAACATCCGCAACGGCCTTGTCACGGAACCGTTTGCAAGAGGCTATACACTGAACTTTTCTCAACCAGTTCCAGATGAATGTATGTGCTTATCAAGTCTTCCCTTAACTGCCAATCCCTCGACGTTCTCCGTATTGAGCACTGCCAATTCGGATAGCATCGGCAACAATGACATCACCGGTTCCCCAACTCTACCCGGGGAATCCATTTCCTAGCACGTGACCGATCGATGCCAATATGATATCTTTTGCTAGTGGCGCAAATAGATCGTCTGGTACCCATTATTGGCAGTCAGTCGTCCGCGGATACTACGGAGTCAGGTTTGGGCGTCCAGAGAATGAAGAGAGTATACGGATCCTCATAGGAAACTACGACGGCGTTCTGTTAGGTATAAAACCTCCGCGGACTATGTGCATTGACTGGTAAGTTGCTGACTGCGCATCGGTAAGAGCACAGGTTTGCCTAGTACGGTAAATGCTATCGCTCACCTCCGGCTAGTCCGCCGGATTGCGAGTGACGGCCAGCTCGCTTCAGTCGAACGAAATGAGCAGAACCACCGAGGAGTATTCAGCCAACACACTACCACGATTTTCAACATAAATGACATTTTTCGGAAAGTTCTCATTGGCTGGATGGCGGTGAACAACGTTCCACTACAGCTAGCGGAACAAGAGACCTTTTCGGTTGTCAAGATGTCTGGCGAGGCGGAGAGGATATTAAGCGGTTGTAAATTTACCATTAACTAGTGACCAGTGGTCGCGGGCTTGGTGATAACACCATCAAGGCGCTTGAGCGCTAAACCTGCGTAATATTTGGTGCTGGGACTGAGGGTGGATGGGTAAAGAAGAAACCGGAGCAGCGTGTATTGGATATGAAGCTGTAGGGGTTGCCGACTCGGGAATCTGGGTTACTTTTCAATTTGGTCTCTCCACAAAAGAAAGCGTGACCCGCCCGCTACTCCTCTTCTGCCGATACCAGGAGAGATGGAGTGGATAGGAACAGTGGTTCCTCCTCACCCAGCTCCTCCTCGGCACCCAGCTCCTCCGCCCTCCTCTTCGCTTCCCGCCCCGGTGCTCCCGAAGCTCCCACTCGGAAACCTCACTCCCCACATCATCCGCAGCCGGCACCAGCTTTCCCACATTCGTAGAAGAAAGGAAATCCAGCACCGCCTGACCACGCCTCCCATCAGCAATAGACCCTGGATCCCCCACCGGCTCTCCCACCTCCCAGTTTTTTTCCGTGCCTCTGCCCACAAGATTTTTCTGTTGGGCCTCTCCCATTCCGGACACACCTTGAAGAGGTGGTCTCTCGTTTGCGTTGTGTACCGGCACCACCAGCACTGAGTGGTGGGCCTGTCTCTCCTTTCTGCTCTGGATGCCTGTATACATATATTGACCGTCTCGTTCTCCTGGTCATACCAGCCACCCCCACTCTAACTACCCTCAATTATCCAAGCCATCACAGCCACCCCCGCCATCATGGCCATCCTATCCATCCCTACCATGTGTCGATACCATCGCCGATTCATGGAGCCGCAGTTTCTAGTCCACCCGTGTCTACACATACAGAACCGGTGGTGCTCCGCTGAAGAACAGTTCCGCCAATGACTTTCTACCCTTTGAAGCTACAGTCTCCTCATGGAGTCGCCGCCACTCGCACTCCTTTTTGCATCGGTCTGTGACTGCCTATTCGCCTGCCTACCTTACCCTCCTTCTCGTCGGATACCGATTGCCTCTTCGCCCATCTCATTGCCTACTCTGACTCCTAGGTGGTCGGATCCCCCTCAATGGCATTTGCCCCTCCCGTCACTGGCACAGCAGACCTTATTGCAATAAGTTCAAAAAGTAAGACAGCCATCTGAGACTCAGTGGGAGGGGTTTAATTGGCGGCTTCGATCCAACTGGAAACTCCTGACCGATGTGACAATAGAAGAAGAGGAACTGGTCAAGGCCACCGCAAGACAACAAGGGAGATGGAGAGCGACAAGAACCACCTCGTGATGTGGACGGACGTCCCCCGACTGGAGGATGGCAGTGTGGGTTGCTCCGTAGTCTGGGAAGAGGGGAAAGATAATTGAGAAGGACAACGTATCCATGGGCCCCAACAAGGAGGTAGATACGCAAACCTCACGCCCTATAGCGGATAATATGGGACGGCGTCACTATCCCTAGGGTGGCCATCCTGTCGGACGTACAAGTAGTGCTCAAGAGGGCCCAGACCAGCGCAGGTGGGCCGGGTCATGGAGCAGCAATCGGGGTCATATCGAACTCGGATAACCTCACGGAACTCCTCGGAACAGAGATCACCTTCCGGTGGGTCCCAGGCCATACGGACATCGCTGGCAATGAGGTAGCAGATGAATCGCTGAGTAGGCTACTGCACAGAAGCACGAGGAAGTGGAGATACTTCCCGAGGAGGAGCGCTACGCCTTACTGGCGCATCTGAACGCAAGATCGCAGAATGCAGATGGACCGACAGTGAGCAGTGGTTCCGGGACAGGCTGATCGTGCCCAATGTCCCCAGAAGAAGCAGAGGGCAGACCCCACCCCGTCCAAAGTGGAGAAGCGCGCAGCTTCCAGGTTTTACCAGCTCACGACAGGAAAGGCCCTCATCGTCTCCTACCTGATAGAGATCGGGAATTGGGACAGCGACCACTGCTGGCACTGCGGAGTCCCCACTGATGAATGAACACCTGTTTGAGCACTGCTGCCTGGTAGGTGGTCTAGAGGAGGTTGTGGAGCGGAGTCCCGGAGGCAGCAAAGCGGTACTGGACGTCTCGAGGGAAATGAGCATCACAAAGAGGATGCAGACAAGCGAGGATAAGGAACTGTGCCCTCTAGGGAGGTGCATGTCTGGCCTGGGATGCGGGTAGAGGGTATCTCACTTCCTTTGTCTCATTTCCTTGGTACGCTACATAACTTGCCTCTGGAAAGGCCACAACGGGCCGGCCACCATCAGGAAAAAAAATGTGCGTCCGGACGCACAGGCTGCATCCTGACGCACCAGGCGCTCGGGACGCTGTGGACGCACCCTGGCAGCGCACATACCACTCCCAACGCAAAACACACAGGCAATGTGAATTCGGACGCAGCACGCCACGGCACCATGCGCCCGGACGCAGCTCGCCATGGCATCTGCTTACCGGACGGAGCGTGGCAGGGTATTTTCGTTCTGGACGTACGGTGTCAAGGCATTTTCCTTCTGGACGCACGGTGTCAGGGCATTTTCCTTCTGGACGCAGCCGTGTCAGGGCATTTTCCTTCTGGACGCAGCCGTATCAGGGTATTTTCCTTCTGGACGCAGCCGTGTCAGGGCATTTTCCTTCTGGACGCAGCCGTGTCAGGGCATTTTCCTTCTGGATGCAGCCGTGTCAGGGCAAATGGCATCCGGACGACGCGTGTCATGGCACCGTGGTTACGCTGGCTGTCAAGGCACGGAATATCGCAGCAAATACTCGCGTCGCATTCACAAACACGTAGCGGGTTCCAGGCATAGTGACTCAGTCCAGTTCTATTCTTTATATCTAATGTACATCTATATATGCTACTACCACACTTCGCGTTTCCAGCACAAGCACCCAGTGTCACATCCATCGCCGCTGTTTTTGACGCGCGTAGCATTGCTCTGAGTGTCGGAAACAAAGGAAAGTTGGCAAATACGACACGACGCGATGAGCCCGACGCGATGAGCACAACGCGATGAGCACAACGCGATGAGCATGACGCGATGAGCACGACACGATGAGCACGACGCGAGGAGCACGACGACTATGAGGAGGATGTCAATGAGGACGCCGGCGGCGTGGACGGTAGCGAGTAGGACACGGTGAGTATGAGAGCGAGTAAGACGTGACGAGTATGGGAGCGAGTAGAACGCGACGAGTATGAGAGCGAGTAGGATGCGGCGAGGACGATAGCGAGTAAGACGCAGCGAGGACGATAGCAAGTAAGACGCAGTGAGGACGATAGCGAGTACGACGTGGCGAGTATGATGGCGAGCTTTATGGCATGGTTAGCACAGCTCTCAGAGTGACAGAGACACCGGGAAGTTGTAGAATACACAGTGACGAGTCGATGTCAATGAGGGTGCCGGCGGCGAGGACGATAGCTAGTAGGAGGCGGCGACCACGATGGCGAGCTTTGTGGCATGGTTAGCACCGCTCTCCGAGTGACAGGAACAGCGGTGGGAGCTGGTACAATATGATGTGACGAGTATGATGTCAATAATATTGCTGGCAGCGAGAACGATAGATAGCGAGTAGGACGCGGTGTGTATGATGTCAATGCAAAGCGCCAAGCCATTACCAACACTTGCGCTTGCGTAAGGTTCGGCGTCCTCATCACTCCTAGACCCCTTTTTTCTTCTCCTTTCACCTCGTCCTAGATACTCGTCGTCATCCTACCATGCCACAAAGCTCGCCATCGTGGTCACCACCTCCTACTAGCTATCGTCCTCGCCGCCGGCACCCTCATTGACATCGACTCGTCACTGTGTATTCTACAACTTCCCGGTGTCTCTGTCACTCTGAGAACTGTGCTAACCATGCCATAAAGCTCGCCATCATACTCGCCGCGTCGTACTCCCTATCGTCCTCGCCGCGTCTTACTCGCTATCGTCCTCGCCGCGTCCTACTCGCTCTCATACTTGTCGCATCCTACTCGCTCTCATACTCGCCGTGTCCTACTCGCTATCGTCCACGCCGCCGGCGTCCTCATTGCCATCCTCCTCAAAGTCGTCGTGCTCATTGCGTCGTGCTCATCGCGTCGTGTTCATCGCGTCATGTTCATCGTGCCATGTTCATCGCGTCGGGCTCATCGCGTCGGGCTCATCGCGTCGTGTAGTATTTGCCAACTTTCCTTTGTTTCCGACACTCAGCAATGCTACGCGCGTCAAAAACAGCGGCGATGGATGTGACACTGGGTGCTTGTGCTGGAAACGCGAAGTGTGGTAGTAGCATATATAGATGTACATTAGATATAGAGAATAGAACTGGACTGAGTCACTATGCCTGGAACCCGCTGCGTGTTTGTGAATGCGACGCGAGTATTTGCTGCGATGTTCCGTGCCTTGACAGCCAGCGTAACCACGGTGCCATGACACGCGTCATCCGGATGCCATTTGCCCTGGCACGGCTGCGTCCAGAAGGAAAATGCCCTGACACGGCTGCGTCCAGAAGGAAAATGCCCTGACACGGCTGCGTCCAGAAGGAAAATGCCCTGACACGGCTGCGTCCAGAACGAAAATGCCCTGACACCATGCGTCCAGAACGAAAATGCCCTGCCACGCTCCGTCCGGTAAGCAAATGCCATGGCGTACTGCGTCTGGACACACGGTGCCGTGGCGATCTGCGTCCAAGTTAAGCAGGTTGCGTCTTAAACGTCCAGAGCGTCTAGTGCGTCCAGACGCTAAGGACGTAATTTTTTTTTTCCTGATGACCAGTGGGAGACCCAAGGGAGCGCGGGCGACTCGCTAAGAGTTAGAGGTGGAGCAAGAGGAGGAACCCTATACATATCCCGCCGTGATCTTACTAGGTTGAATGCGAGTACTGATGGAACAAAAAAAGGTGTTCCCCATACAAATTTTTGTCTTCCCAACTGAGTTGGGGGCGTATCACCGCTTCCTACTCTAGACGTATCAACATTCACACAGGAGCAACTACGACCAACCAACAGATACCCTTTGCCGATCGCCCTATTGCTGGCCGCTCCCATCGATATTGCTGTCCGTCAATCCGTCATACCCGACATGGATAACTTGCGATCCAAATCGGCGACTGATGACGGACCACGGTATGGGTGTCAGTTCGCGGTGATCTTTAGTAGGCGTGAAGGACGCAATTTGAACTTCGTATTTTGGCTGGGCTGTAGCGAGTGGTCGTGCCAGAACCCTCGGTCTCGGGGGCTGTCAAAAGCAAACGTTGTAACGGCGGCGGTTCTCCAAGGTACTCAAGTGAGTTCACGTGACGCCACGAGAGCGGGAGTAGAAGCGGGGTGGAAACGGGAACGCGAACGGGAACGGGAATGAGAATGGGAACGGGAACGGGAATGGGAACATCAACGGACGTTTTGACAGAGATGGACAGTGTCAGACGGACGTGTGGGACAGGGAGACGGACAGCGTCAGACGGACGTGTCGAACAGGGAGACGGACAGCGTCAGACTGACGTGTCGAATAGGGAGACAGATAGCATCAGACGGACGTGTCGAACAGGGAGACGGACAGCGTCAGATGGACATGTCAAACAGAGAGACGGACAGCGTCGGACGGACATGTCGGACAGGGACGGGCAGCACTAGACGAGCATCGACGAAACGAAGGAATCAGAGGAAACGGAGAAATCAGAGGAAACGGAGAAATCAGAGGAAACGGAGGAAACGGAAGCAAGGTTGATATTCCGAATAGAATACAAGAGGTTGCATGAAGAGAAGAAGAAGACAAAACACGGGAGACAGCCCTCCTTATATACACAGTTCTCGCAACT
>Ga0307516_10004442_pt1 | contig 17292 bp, 13 predicted proteins | sample 19_EM_MG_FD_203310 | JGI IMG/M metagenome (GOLD analysis project Ga0307516, IMG submission 203310) | Populus trichocarpa ectomycorrhiza microbial communities from riparian zone in the Pacific Northwest, United States - 19_EM | ecosystem: Host-associated > Plants > Roots > Unclassified | place...
GCATGGAGAAGACGCTGGGAAAGGACCACCTTGACACACTCACCACCGTCCACAACCTAGCCTCGGAGTTCGATAACCAAGGCGAGTACGACAAGGCCCTGATGTGGTACCAGCGGGCCCTCGACGGTAGGGAGAAGACGCTGGGAAAAGACCACCCTTCCACATTCACCACTGTTCACAACATGGCCTTGGTGTTCGATAAGCAAGGCGAGTACGACAAGGCCCTGAAGTGGTACCAGCGGACCCTCGATGGCGAGGTGAAGACACTGGGGAAAGACCACCCTTCCACACTCACCACTGTTCACAACATGGCGTCGGTGTTCGATAAGCAAGGCGAGTACGACAAGGCCCTGAAGTGGTACCAGCGGACCCTCGATGGCGAGGAGAAGACACTGGGAAAAGACCACCCTGACACACTCACCACCGTTCACGGCATGGCCTCGGTGTTCGACAAGCAAGGCGAGTACGACAAGGCCCTGAAGTGGTACCAGCGGACCCTCGATGGCAAGGAGAAGACACTGGGAAAAGACCACCCTGACACACTCACCACCGTTCACGGCATGGCGTCGGTGTTCGATAAGCAAGGCGAGTACGACAAGGCCCTGAAGTGGTACCAGCGGGCCCTCGATGGCAAGGAGAAGACACTGGGAAAAGACCACCCTTCCACACTCACCACCGTTCACGGCATGGCCTCGGTGTTCGATAACCAAGGCGAGTACGACAAGGCCCTGAAGTGGTACCAGCGGACCCTCGATGGCAAGGAGAAGACACTGGGAAAAGACCACCCTGACACACTCACCACTGTTCACAACATGGCCTCGGTGTTCGATAACCAAGGCGAGTACGACAAGGCCCTGAAGTGGTACCAGCGGACCCTCGATGGCGAGGAGAAGACACTGGGAAAAGACCACCCTGACACACTCACCACTGTTCACGGCATGGCCTCGGTGTTCAAAAACCAAGGTGAGTACGACAAGGCCCTGAAGTGGTACCAGCGGGCCCTCGATGGCGACGAGAAGACACTGGGAAAAGACCACCCTTCCACACTCACCACCGTTCACGGCATGGCCTCGGTGTTCAAAAACCAAGGTGAGTACGACAAGGCCCTGAAGTGGTACCAGCGGACCCTCGATGGCGAGGAGAAGACACTGGGAAAAGACCACCCTTCCACACTCACCACTGTTCACAACATGGCCTCGGTGTTCGATAACCAAGGCGAGTACGACAAGGCCCTGAACTGGTACCAGCGGGCCCTCGATGGCAAGGAGAAGACACTGGGAAAAGACCACCCTTCCACACTCACCACCGTTCACGGCATGGCCTCGGTGTTCAAAAACCAAGGTGAGTACGACAAGGCCCTGAACTGGTACCAGCGGGCCCTCGACGGCAGGGAGAAGTCGCTGGGAAAAGACCACCCTTCCACTCTCACCAGCGTTCACTGCATGGCGGCGGTGTTCAAACAACAAGGCGAGTACGACAAGGCCCTGAAGTGGTACCAGCGGGTCCTCGATGGCAGGGAGAAGTCGCTGGGAATGGACCACCCGCACACTGCGCTCATTGTTAGAGACCTGGCAGCATTGCGTTCTCTTGCTGCTGGCACTCTTCTGGAGGCTCCATGAGTGAAAAATCTTTCGTTACTACTTTCCGTACATCATGTTTTTGTTCATTTTGCTCCCGTCGGTTGTCTCCTGCATGTTGTCGTTTCTTACTTCTTCCTCTGCTGGTGTAACAATCTGCTCTCGTGAATTCTGCAGGCTGCCACGGTGGTAAGTGTTATTTCTGTTTTCCGTTGGGGCTCGTCATTGCCTTACTTTCTTGGGGTTTTGAATAAATTTTGTAGTCGGCATGGAATACTTGTATCGTGGGGGATGTAGGCCTATTCTAAATTTTAAGAACATAACATGGGAGAATAATACTGCTGCTGAGTCCCAAATCCGGCAGTGAATGAATCACGCACACCAACAACAATCCAAGGATACTAAACTTTCCAGTAGGCTTCCTGATAGGCCTTTTCCCTTCGGTCGTGTTGCGGTGGGTTTAATTGCCCTTGTTTTTCTCGTTTGCAAAGGTGGAGACGACTGGCGCGTTGCCGTCGTCGCTAGTGTCCGTTCTTAGTAGCGCAGCAAGAAGAAGTTACTAGACTCGTGGGACGGATAAGGGTCGGCGGTGTTATTGGCGTTCGCCGCAGTCTGAGAAAACGGAAAGCAAACAGAGGTTGTTGTCTTGTCTGCGTCTGTCTACCTCTTGCCTTGTACTCAAGATCGCCGTCAATCGTAGGAGCTAGGATCTTGGATCATCGTAAATCCGATCCGTGGTGGTAGGATTACCATGTAAAGTTGTAAACGCTGTGCTGTTATCTACTACACGATCTGTTTCACGCCCCGGCGAATAGATATTGGACGGGACTCGCGTAGATATCCAGATACGGAAAAGCCGAAGGTGTGGGGAAGTCACACTCCCCGGCGGCGGCATATCAGGGTGTTAAGCGGCGTGGTTGTGCGGTAGATGTAGGGAACCGTTTCCGGTGGTGGGGGTTTCATTTTTTTTTTTGCTTCGCACTCCTGAGAAAGCAAATTGGTCAGGCGCAAGGTTGGTGACGAGCGTGCTGTACCGAGTCTGTTCGCGGGATTGCAGAGAGGAGTAGAAAGGGACCGAACATAACCTATTAGATAGGCAGGACGAGGCCAAGAAAACACCATCTCGACAGGAAAAGCCGGTGTCGCGATGGTGGCGGAGGTGGCGGCGGTGGCGTTAGTTGGACCACTCGCTTATCGATGGCTTGCAGGGGCGGGCGGGCTGAGCCTCAACATCTCGCTAACTCCGGGCCACTCCTTTTGCTCGCCGACAACATCAGACACCCCACGGCTACAACTACCGCTGGAACCTTTCCCATAGGACCGAGGAAACAACGCCGCCCAGATGAACCGCCATTGACCTCGCGAGGCTGCCTAATCATGCCGACTCGCGGCCTCGCATCATCTACCCGCCATCTGACCCCCAACGCCGCGACGCGACGCCGCTTGCGATCCATCGATTGGGATAAGGCAAGCGTGTTGGAATATAGGGATCGATAGAGACGAAGGTAGTGAACTGATTGATTGATACAACGTCGAAGGAAAAACATTCTCTCTATATACAACGCGCCTGAGGGACTCGCCAAGGGGAAAGGACGGAAGACTGTCTCCCAAGCCGGTGCTCGGAGATTAAGGCTGCTGTCATCTCCGGACATGTTGCCTCTGGTCCGTCATCTCCGGACGCCCATTATTCTGACAAAGCGGACGGACTGCTAGTAGCCATCGCCGGTAGGTGTGCTTTTCTCTTTCGTTAGTCAGACGCCGGCGTGGATGGTCACCAAAGACACACGTCGATCCCCGCGCCCCATTGGATTTGCGAAAGACCTGACGCATTCGATACCACCCGACTCCGACGTTGACCGAGCGTCCCCGCCTCACATCGAGTGTGGCGACGTGCAACGGTCCTGCCGATTCTACGAAACTCTCCTCGCGGTAATACCGGTATCACTGGAGGTCCCAGCTCATCACACTGTTCTCCCTCTTTGCGCAATGCGTCAATGTGCTAACTGCGAGAGCATGTTTTCACCTCCCGTCGGTCTTCCAAGAGGCACCTTGTCGCGCATGGCTTTCCCCATCAACCCAACCACCGCCGACACCACCCTCCGCGAACCCAACTCGTCGCGGCTGTATCCCTCTACACGCCGTAAATAACCACCCGAGCCTTATGCGACGCGAGGAAGGCGGAAAGAGGCGGAAGCGTACGAGCTGCCCTCTGGAAGGCAGTGGGACTATGACCGGCTTCCTCTGTACCTATAAGGGCAACGATCGGGCTTTTGGTGTCATTGTATGGCCCGACGGGGAGGAGTTCTAGGGTGTGAACCCTCCGTTATTTCATAGTTTAAGACGCAGATACAATACCACCAAATACAGGCGCAAAGCAAGCCCCAAACTGGAAAACCGATGAACGCGCAGAGTGACAGGCATGAGAGGAGACAAGAAAAGAAAGAAAAAACTTTGATGCTCGAACCTGCAGCCGATATTTCCTCGTGAGTGGAAGTTTCGTGAAGCAACGCTTCCATATCCAGAGAGGAGTTAGAGGGACGCGGGCGAAGCAGGTGCAGCGGTAGGCAGGCCCCCGTGGGCTCAGCAATTGCGGAGAAACCGAGCCACTTCCTCGTGCCCTCTCTCCTCAGCCAGGTGCAGCGGCGTGTGACCAGTTGCGTCAACGGCCTGCGCATCTGCCCCCCGCGCGACGAGCAGCCGAGCCACCGCCTCATTCCCAGCGGCGGAGGCCAGGTGCAGCGGCATCTGCTGGTGCTGGTCCACCGCCGCGATGTCGGCTCCGCGCTCGGCGAGCAGCCGCAATACCGTCTCGTGCCCTCTCCGCAAGGCAAGGTGAAGCGGAGACTACCCGGAGTAGTCGGTGGCCGAGACGTCCGCCCCGCGCTCGACTAGCAGCCTGGACACAGCCTCTTTCTGACTCCAATGCCAGGTGGAGTGGCGTCAGCCCGTAAAAATTGGCGGTGGCCGACACGTCTGTACCCCAGTCGATGAGCAGATAGACCACCACCTCGTGCCCTCCCGTCGAGGCCAGATGCAGCGGCGTCAGCCCACCTTCGTCGCGGGCAGAAATGTCGGCACGGTTGATGAGCAGCAGAATCACGTCTTCGTGACCTCCGTTTGCAGCTAGGTGTAATGGCATTCGCCCGTTTAGTCCGGCCGCCGACGCATCGGCTCCCTGGCCGAGGAGCAGCCGGGCCACCGCTACGTGTCCCTCCCGCGAGGCCAGGTGCAGCGGCGTCTGCTGCTGATTGTCGGCGGGGGTGACGTCCGCTCCCACGCCAGCCAGCAGTCGGACGATATCCAAGTCTCCAAATCTGCACGCCTGCAGAAGCAGCCGGTCAATGTGCGCCTTCTATTCCGGCTGCGGCTTGAAGACCGCGGGGAACCTCCGTCTCAACCGAAACGCAATCAACTAGTCGATGCGGGCGTTCTCCACCGGCACGGGATCGAAAACAGCGGGGAACTTCCCGCCCAGCACGAATAGGCAGACACAGGAGAGGACGTCATCACTTCTGCCCTGCAGCGCACTGGTTCTCTGCCAAAACCTGTCGTCACTATACGCGTTGGCCGTAACCCTCTGGCGGTGGTAAGCTGTCCATCGCTGGTAGCAATTCTTTGATATAAACGTATCCCAGAGGGTGGCTAGGATCCGGCAGTCGCCTCCTTCGTCGCAAAGCGCGAAGTGCCACGGCCAAAATACCGCCGAGTACAACAACAAGTGACGAGCACCGGCGTCCATTTCACTGGTTCGAAGTGTGATGTCGTAGTCGCACCAAGAGCCCGGAACGCACAGCAGCGAAAAGCAGACCTTCGCGATCTCGGCGTGCGACTCGACCGCGGGCAGCTGGGTCTGCAGGCATTCGTCGACGGCAAGATGTGCAAACCAGAACACGTCCAGACCTCCGTCAAGAACCACGAGGCCCCTGCAAGCGTTCAATACATCGTTCGCATCTGCTTTGTCGGGGCGGGAGAATCCCCCCGTGCCGCCAATTTCGACTGTGACGGCGTCGAGCAGGGCTGCGGAGCGTAGCGGTTCGCATTCACATTGGATCCACCGGAATGCGTTGAGCGCCAGTCGAGCAGCGCTATCGTTCTGGGCAATGATGCGCTTGAATATCTCGCCGTACGCGTCTTCAAGCGTGTCTGGAACGGCGCGCAAGCTGCGTCTTAGATCCTCTTGCGTGGCCAAGTCGCAGAGCAAGGTGATCTGAATGGGGGCTAGTTGGAACCTGGCATTCAGCCGTCAGTTGCGTTCATCAGCAGTTGAAGCGGTCATGGCGAGCTTGTGTTCCCTGGGCGCGTTCACAAAGGACGTTGCATATTTCGGTTTTGAGCTCGGACGCGAAATCACCACGAAGCAGCCGCCTATCTCCGATCGCATTCTGAACACTCGCTTCTACGAACCGGTTGATATCGCCGACATTATCAGGCGGCAGCTCGATCCTGGGGCTCATCAGAAACTGCGCGGCTACGTCGGTGTCCATTTGCACGGTGGCAAAAATCTTGACCGGATTCTTGGGCTCTTATTCCTAATCGTACGGATCCGTGAGAGTGATGAGTAAAGCGATTATTTCACCCAATCGGATTGTCACTCGCTAAGCGAGTGATGCGCAACGCAGATAATTCAGCCAATCGGAATGTCGCTCATAATGCGAGTGATAGCTAATGCAGAGGTGTGGGGTTTACGAGTAAAAATTGGAATATTTAACATTCTTTGCGAGCCGGCAAAAACCGCCATGCCACGGGTGAAGGAATGTTTTCTCTCGACGCTACGCCAAGAGGTGTATGTCACTCTAGTCGTTCGATCCACCGAAACTGGTGGATACAGCCGTGTTAATGTTGTTACTGGATACCCCAATTTAAACGTCGAAACTCAGATTCGACGATTTTCGCTCCATTTTGAACGATTGCATCTGAGATCATGCCGAGCCAAAAAAAGCACGATAAGGCCAGCCAACGCGTGCCCGGTTGTCGTGGCGACGTATTTAGTAGCTTTCCTGACATATGTATGTTAGATGGGGTTGCGTAGCTGGGGGTGGATACCGGAGACAGCCCCCATGGCCAACCATATTACTCCACCACTCAACACAAAAAAGAAATCTTCTGTAACCCTCTGTGTATCATAATAGATTTCGATTTATCCTCACAGTAACAGATAAGGGTCTTACTATGTACATAGGGGCTGGAGAGCAGAGGCGCTGGCGTGAGCGTCGAAGCCGTAAATTCGTTCTGGTGTGCCGCGTGCACGGACCTCCGAAGGGGTCATCTCGGTCAGAATTGGTGGGATCGGTTCCTGCATGCAGGCCAGGCTGATCGTCGAGCGGGGAGCCAGCGTCTCGGCTGCCGACAAAGACGGGCTGGCAGCACTGCACATCGCCACGGAGAGAGGGCACACGAGCGTGGCGCGGCTACTCCTCGACCGTGGAGCCGACACCTCGGCCGCTGACAAAAACGGGCGGGTGCCACTGCGTATTGCCTTTGAGAGAGGGCACGAGGGGTTGGCCCAGCTGCTCGTAAACATGGGAGCGGACATCCGGGCCATCGACAAAGCCGGGCAAATACCCCTCCACCTCGCCTCGCAGAAAGGGCACGTAGGGGTGGCTTGGATGCTTCTCAATCGGGAAGCAAACGTCTCGGCCGTCAACAATGACGGGCAAACGCCATTGCACCTCGCCTTAGAGAGAGGGCATGAAGGGGTGGCCCGGCTGCTAGTCGACTGGGGAGCCAACGTCTCGGCCGCCGACAAGAATGGCCGCATGCCACTACACCTAGCCTTGGAGAGCGGGCGCGAGGCACTGGTTCAGCTGCTCGTCGACCGGGGGGCTGACGTCTTGGCTGCCGGATTTGGCGCAACTCACAACGGCCGCCTGTGCACCAACCCCCATGGTTAGACAGAATAGCTCCGATCGGGGCCGTTGGGCCACTACAACGACGAAAGTTCCCGCGAAGTATTAGCAGTGCTATTCTGCGATCCCTAGTTGCTGTATGGCACAGCTCCAGGTAACGGACCGCTAGATTGCCGGACGGGATGAGCGAGCTGGTGGGAAATCGGGCAGAGCGGGCAGGACAAGGCTTGGCGGGTCGGCACGAACGGATAAGGGAGGACAAGACAGGTCAAGCCAAGGACGGAGAACTCGACCGCATTCGGCAGCCCCCGAGACGGGGAAGACAGTTCTGATGGCTGGACAAGACGGACAAGTTGCATTGTATTTCTAATGGGCGCAAGACTGCAGCCTATATGCCCTCTTCTACTGAAAGTGCTTCTCGTTACTAGAGTTCGTATCGGTGTCGTTTTAGATTTGGTGTTTGTGCCTGAGAGTTAATTGAGAACACGATTGCGTAAGGGTTGACGCAAGAGCGGGAGGGTAGAAGAGGGGGATCTTTTGTTTTGTTCAAATGTACATACTGTAACATACAACGAAGTTGAGAGCCGTTCGATTGCCCAACACCCATTCACCCAGTGTCTACTGATCTCGGAAAACATCAATCATGCGGCATCCAGAGCGCACTCTAAAAACCGATTGAACTCCTATCATTGATCTGTATCCTCATTGCTAACTGGTATTCTTTTGAAATCTTCTAGGCCCGCCAGTCCCGACGGGGCTCCCATCTCTCCAAATAACCCCGCCTCCTCCTACTGCCGGTCCTTTGGGATCGGGCCACCATCTCAGTACCCATCTTGATATGGCCTGTGGGCAACGCATATAGGCACGGGTCGCCCTCCAGTCACCTCCAAGGGACACGGAAAACAAAGAAGTGTCATGGCCGCAGCGACTGCAGACAAGTGGTGGAGCCAAACTCGCTGCGGAAGAGGCAGACGCCCGTGGGGTGGAATGGCGAGGGTATTAGGACTGTGCGGAGGCGCACATGATACCGCTCCCCAGGTCTCTCGCACACCTCAAGGGAAATTTCGGGGGAGAAGTGGGCTGAGGCGAGGCAATGGGCAGGAGGCGGACCTCCAGAAAGAAGTACAAAAATGCCGAGCAGACAGAAGCCCGACATCACGGTCGCGGGTAGTTCCATGAGGCTTGTCTCGAGGGTAGCTACCAGCTGAAGACAGGCCACTCGCCTTACCAGGCAGCATATTCAGTGGACGAGGAACCGCACTGCCGCTTAGTGCTGGCGGCGCAGGGGCGGGACGTTTCAGACGCTCTTGGAAGTGCTTCTCGTTGCTCAGATACAGCACCGGCGAAGGATCAGGCGACGATTGAGTTAGGCGGCGACGGGGCGGCTGAAGTTGTGAGAGTGCCCGATTTGGATTAGCGCGGTCCGAAGCGGAGTGATGGCGTGAGTTTGCGCTTTCTTCCTCTTTACTTCTACATACATCAATAGAGTGAATATCTAGTCAACGCCTCTCTAGCTACGCCTTTGCTTCGCCGCGACTGACCAATCGCGCTCTCCAAAGTCCCCGCAAGACGCCGGTTGTTAGTTACTGGGAGGAGAGCAACTGCTGTCCCCCCCTCCCCCACTCCCTCTTTCATGCCATCCGCAGGCGAAAACTGGGAGACGGGAGCGTCATTCTTTCGTTCTTTCCTTGCTCTTCCTTTGGTCCCCGGTCACGATTTCCTATATCTATCATCTTCGTGGCGATTTCGTTGGAGCACACCGCCCCCGGGGACAGGCCTGAGCGGAGGGCAAAGGGGAGCTTGCAACGAGCCGCTACGGGCGGACTGCGGACAGGAAGCAGACTGTACATATCCTCGCCATGATCTACCTATGTCGCACGCGAATAAAACGATTAAACAAAAAAAAAAGCGTTTGTTAGTTACAAAAGTCCAAATAGAAGATCGGTGGTCGGTTGGTACGGAGGGTCGCGAATTCGATCTCAGCCGAGGGTGTTGTAGCTACTCGCTCGCCGCTACACGGCTGCCCCACCAACCCAATTACCCTAGTCTCCACTCTTCACCCACCGAAATCTCGTTCTCGCCGCCGTTGTACATTTTCTCATCCCCGTACTACATCCGCCAGTCACATCTCCAATCCTCCGCACTACCATTAACACCTCCAATCCTCTCCACCACACTACCGTAACCCATATCTCATCCGCGGTATCTCCTACACCCGCCTTCCCTTTCTCGCCCGTCCTCCCTCCTCACAACCCTTCTTCCCCATCTCCCGCTCCAACTCTTGGAACTTCCCGGCAAGGTGCGGCAGCAACCCCCTTTGATACCCGTGCAGGTTCACGGGGAACCCAGGTTGAACAGCGGCGCCGGGAGGGTATCGTAGATGTTCAGGGCGTCCTCCGCCCACAGCACTTACCCCACCGGTCCCTGCTCGATGCTCTGTAGTGTGGCCCGTGTACCATCCTACTGTAATAGTAGTGCTGTGTCTCGTGAATTTCAGGCAGCAGCGGGTTACCGTCAGAAGGTTCAGGCATGGCGGGATGCCGGACAACAGCTGAAATGGCAAGCATCCGCAGTCTCGTGCTTCTCCGGCACGCTAATCATCGGCTGGCGGTGGGTCTTGTCTAGTAGGTAGGGTCCTTCGTAAGACACCTCGTCTGGCAGGAGGGTGTAATTCCGAGCCTGTGGCGTCTGGGCTGGCAGTGTCCAAATCCTTCCCGACCTGCCGTCCTATAGACGCTCGCTGGATAGCAGGTTCTCGCCTTGCTCTGCGGCCTTGAACACGGCTGCTATTTCGGTACCTGTCATCGTGGCACCCAAGCCAACAGCTTCGCAACCCAGTGGTAGCGCTACGGACAAAGCCTCGTCAAAGCCGTCGGCTCCGGCAAGGCATGGCTAACAATCGTTTTGGCTCTTCCGGCTGTCCCGGCTGTTCCTTGGTAGTTTCTCCGGCCTGCCGCTCTTTCCACCTCTCAAACTCCTTTCTTCTTCCTTCGGTGTCCGCAGACCTCACAGCTCCAGCCTCGTCTATTTCCCTGTGGACTCGCTGGCCAGCTAGGTACTCCCTGTAACGGCGGGCGGCGGCGGCGCGGAAGCCCAAGGCAATCAAGCGAGTTCGACCGAGGGAGACAGAGGAACGGGCGGATGCTGATACGGGGTAACGGGTGAACACTAGAACGAGCAAACGCCGGAGACTGAGACAGAACGGGCGAACGCTGGAGCGAGCGAGCGCCGGTGACCGCGGTGTCCGATCGCTGAACGAGCGAACGCCAAAGGAAAGGAGAACAGGCGAACGCTGAACGAGCGAGCACCGGAGAAAAGGAGAAGGATATTGGCCCGCAGGATAGACAAGATAGCAAGAGATTGCATGAGAAAGAACAGACAACACGCAGAAGAAACTTCCTTATATACATGCGTACTCACACTCATACTCGTACTTCACATACTATCCTTTTCCCCGTGATCCAGAACAGCGCCGGGGCATTGCCGTTGTTGCAGACCGGGGCGCGCGCGGTTTCAATTACCATACAAGGATAAAAAAAAACCCCCACACGACCGTCCTTCCAACATCGCCCACCGTTGACGGATTCACAGCGAAACAATCTAAGCGGTTCGGTTCGATATTGGGATTGCCCGATGGCTCGCGCGACGGGTCGCCCGAAGACCGTTCATAGCGCTTCCGCAGCGGCCGCCCGACGGTTCACGTATATCGCTTCGGCGGATGGTTCGAGACGGGCCCGGCGGCTGCCCGACAGCTTGGGTTCGGCAGCGCATTCGGTGGCTCGTTCGTCGCAGACCCACCGGCTGACGCGCCGGATCGCTCGCGGCTCTGTGGCGTCGACTCGCCCGTCGGATCGTTCAACTTACGCCCAGCGGCTGCCAGACGACTTGCGTGCATCGCTTTTGCGGCGTATTCGAGACAAGCCCGACGACTGGCGCGACAACTGCCTCACGGGTAAGATAATGCAAGGAATATGCTCACGCGCCAGCCCCGGCCGGTGCGCGGGCCGAAATTCGAAGCTACTCGTCGGTCGAATGATAAGGGCTTATACGGGTAAAACCTGGCAGGCCGCGCGATTCCCTCAGCTCTGATGGCTGGGTGCATCCGTGGCCCCGCTCCGGCTAGGCCTCTCGCTGGAGTTCCGTCGACCGTCGTTTGCATTGACTCCCCCGCAGTTATCTCCAATGCTGATACAGCCGCAAGGAATATCCGTTGCCGTATCTCCCGTCTAGACTCTCGAGCTCCTCACGAATCCTTCCGTCTCGCTCGTCGTCACACCCGCGCAGCGAGTCCGTAACCGGTGTCTTCACGACATACACTACGGCTTGCGTGACAGATCGTTCGGTTCAGCGGATGATTCGAGGCGGGCCCGGCGACTCGCCCGACGGCTCGCTCGCAACGCTTAAGCGGATGGTTCGAGACGTGCCTGGCGGCCTGCTCGCATCGCTTCGGCGGATGGTTCGAGGCGTGCCCGTTTCCGCGCGGCGGGTCGCCCGCACCGCTGGTTGACCGCTGATTGACCGACCGCTTGTAAGGGGATGGTGGTTGACTCGATGTCTTGGCGACTGGCAGGTGGTCCGTTAGTTTTACCGTTGATTGCTCGCTGATGATTGACGATCGTCATCGCTCGCGGCGAGTCGTCGCATAAGTATCCGTCACGGCGAAGTCACGTGCTCCCGGGATTACCCCGCAGCGCGACGTGAAAACTCTTCGCCCTGAGATTAGACTTCATCAGCGTATCACGGATAATCTCTCGATTCGGATCGGATAGTAGTGCCACCACGTATCCTCCTGAGAGTGGCCAGAGCAGGTGCCTCTTTAGGTTCTCTTGTCGTGATTTGGGTGTTGCGTGCGGGGCTGATTGTCGGAAGTAACGAAACCCCCACGATACCGGCTAACCCTCCTCGGCCGTAACGGCGTCAAGGCACAAGAGTGGAGCTCCATGAGCGGAAGGAGCGGCAAGACCAGCGGAGGGCGGAGGCCGAGGAGCTGGGTGCCGAGGGTAGGAACAACCTCCGTTTCTCCCCACGCCCTCGCTCATGGCATCCGCCGGAGAGGGCTGTGGGGCAGGTCTCGATTCCCTCTGTTCTTCGTCTTGTCTTTTCTTTGGCGCGATTCACATCTTCTTGGAACAGGCCTGGGCGGAGGGCAAAGGGGAGCCTGCAACGTGCCGCCAGCGCGCGGACTGCGGACGCGAAATGGACCTTGCAAGTGCCTCGTCATGATCTATCTGTGGACGAGTAAACGACGAAAGAGGGGCACAAATTTGGGTGCCCGTCACCAAAAATTGCTCCATACAAAACGACTATGTACACCGCCTCCGAATAGATAATGAAAACCACTCTAGGTGACGATTGGCAACCGCACATCCGCCGCCACTTATGTACTGGTGAAAACACCTGATAGGCCGCCTGCAGTGCGTCCTTTCCCGCCTGCAGGGGTGTGGCGATGACAGGGGTTCGGCCAGCGATGGGTGGAGCTCAGTAAACTCAAGCTTTGAGTCCCTTGATGGATAGGGCTGAGTCGCTTATGTAACGAGGTGTATGTAATCATCTATGCGAAGAGCTAGTGTCTTGGCGTGAGTAAGGCTTTGGGTTCTTCTTCCGTTCACTATGATGTGTGAACTCTCTGTCCCTTGTCGAGTTAGGAATCAGCCACAGATTACCATCACCTCTTCCGTCTCCCGTTGAGTCCTTTCACGCGACTTTCAGTATGTTGTCGGAAAATGGAATCAGCTCCTCATCTGTGGATCCGGACGGCAAATACACTTCTCTATTTTCTGCGCTCGCATTCACGTAACATAGCTGCACCCCTCTCCCGGCCGCCCCTGCGCCGGTGGTGTTACCGGGGCCACAAGAAGTCAGTCGCCGGTCGTGTCCGCGAGCGCTACAGCCGCTACGCGTCCAGCCAAATGCCTAGCCAACTGGTGGCTGCGCTATTGACGGTGACCGCCGATTCACTGACGCGGATCTGCACCGTCGCTTGGTCCTTCCTTTCCTCAATTTTTATTTGCATACGACATGCAACAAGCACCCAGGATCCCACTGTGTCTGTTGAAGTTGTATGTGCTGAAGAGTACATAAACGTGGGGAAGAACGAAATCTCTCGGTCGTCCCAACGCTAGGTTCCGGGTATAGGTGAGGTGCTCGGAATTGCCCACGACGTAACGCTTGTCAGATCCGTCAGTCCTACAGATCGGACGGCACATCATTTATCACTTCGCTACGGTACCCTCCGCTGTTGTACGTTCTCATTCAGTTGTTCAGTTACTTGACGAGACAGTCTTGTACGGTTACGAACTTTACACTTCCATACGATCAAAACCACCACAATCGACACCGATTTGAACATGCGCAGTTAAAAGAACAATCCTTGCCTATTGACCAACTCTGCAACCTCCTTGATGCTACTAGCATTCCTTGGTATCCGCCTCCGCTTCCCCACGATGCAATCTCCTCGCCAAGTCCTGCGCGTACCCGCAGATCGTCATCGTAGGATTCCAGCTTCCAGCGGTGGGCAGGATGCCAGCACCGGTGACGAACTGCTGTTTTTAGCCTCGAATCTCAACCAGCAGTGACGGATTGACGTACCACATTCTTGACTCCATGCGGCCTATACAGATCATCCAACGATCCATCCTTACCGACGTATGATACGCTCGCCTCGTGCACTATTCCGGGGATACGGATGTTCACCACATCCGGTTTTTCCTTCGCCCAGCCGCGGGGAGTTCCGTCCTCATCGCGCTCCTCGTCCCAGTACTCGACCTGGTGCACGTCGCCGGCCATGGCCGCAATTGTTTCGTAGGTGGCTTCGTCCATAAGGCTCCAGAGCTTCGAGTCGTCCTCGGCGAGCGTGTATTGGAGCAGCACGTTGGTGGTTGGATCCTGATTGTTGGGGTCGCGGCGAAGGAAGGAGCCGGGGTTGTGTTCGGTGAATTCACCGAGGGTGGCGCAGACTGGTGGGGTTATGTCAGCATATACAGCGGAACGGACAATGCGGGACGGAGGTACCGAAGACTATGTATTCCTCCGACCCTACAAGCTGGTCGTAAGTTGCGGCTGCCGCGTAGTCGGGACACTCCCGCGCGAGATCTTCCGCGTCCTTGTCCGGGTTCGGACTATGGATTGCGGTGACCTGGACATGGTACTGGCGGCCGGTGTCGGGGTGCATGCCGGCGACATACTGTGCTGCGATCTCAAGGCCCGCGTCGGCGGGTAACTGCCCAAAGACTGAGATAGGAATGCGGGCTACGATGTGGGTTAGGAAATGACCGGTAAGTCTCTTTCCAACAGTCTTCTCGGCTTTTGGGAAAGAGTTGAGGAGCATGGTTGCGTTTGGGAATGCCTGCCTCCAATTAGCCTCGTGCATGTCGCAATGGTGTGGTGGTATACCCCTGCGCAAAGAATAACTTTCGGTTTATTCGTCTTCCACTCCAGCATCTTGTCCGCCGTTCGGATCTTGCGCACATAGCCGTCATCGTAACAATCCATCGTCTGCACCGTGCAATTGAGCCTGATCTCCAATGGAACAGCTTTCCCCTTCTCCGCCTCCTGCCGCTGGGTCTCATACCTCGCCAGAAGCGGGCCTGGCGTGGAGAACTTGTTAAACTTCAGTGTAGTAGTCGAGTCGTGCTTGTGGCCAACCGCCAATTTCGCGGGCTCGCTGATGTCCGCCGTCTTCACTAGCTGACTGATAGTGCACTGCTCTAACTTCTCGGAGATCATCTTCTGCAGGTCACCGAATACCGTGTCCTCGATTTCGGTGGCTGAGGTGACGTTGAGGATCTCATGGGCCTTCTGCCAGAAGCCGTCATTCTCGGTGGTCGTGATCATGCTTTCGGGGAAGTCGCGCATGAGGGCCGATGTTGGCTGTGGGCACCAGGCTGACCAGAAGGTGCTGCGGCCGCCGAAGAAAGGACAGGAGCCGTGGCAGTACCCCAGCTGTTTTTCGGCGACGGTTTTTTCGGAGAGCGTAAACGGGAAAGTTTCGGAGTCGCCTCCGAGGACCATCTTGAACGGCAGGGGAAGATTTTGAAAGTGCGACGGAAGCCAAAAATCTTCGTCTGTTAGTCGGTGGGATAGAAATTCGAGTAGCGGAGGGTGGGCCTACCACCACGCTCGAGACAGAGGATCCTCTTCATCGGGTCGAGGGAGAGCGCTTCTTCAATGAAGGCCAATGCCGTACACCCCGAGCCAACAACGATGTAATCGAAGACATCGAAGTTCTTAAAACAGGCCCAGGCAGAGTCTCTGCATTGTATCAGTAGTCGCCTATCCGAATTCTCGTGAGCACAACTTACTTGACGAAGTAGTTACTGGCCATGACGGTGGCGGCTTTTGGCGACTGCTCACCCGGGTGCGGATAGCCGTGTACTGAAACCGGCTTCTCAGTCTCCGCTTCCTCCGCCTCCCACTTGTATCGTTGGAGCTGTTCAAATTTGTCCTCATGGCCAATCCGGTAGGTTACCGGTTTCTGTTCCCTCAAGGCAAACTCGCGCTGCTGGACGGGAATATTGGTTGGGATCCAACTCTGAGGAGGTTCTCCCACCCGGCAGTGGAAGTTGGAATGGATCGGCTGCGGAGCAGACAGGAGGTCGGGGTTGCTGTCGCTGGACGCCATGGCTGTTGGTTTTCCTATGCCGGCTGGCTACTCGGGGGGGTGCTGATGTGACCAGCTAGAAAATGGCGGGCGTAGGGAGACTTATAGTAGAGCTGGATGGCCGCGAGCGCAACAGTTTGTATTGGTTAGTATGCTCTCCCGACCGACCCCAACAGAAGATGCGAGCCCATCGCGCAACAAGGAAAAATTGATCTACACAGCTGTGTAGGGCTGGTTTGTCGGCAGTTTTTACGACGTCATGCCGATCATCACCGTTGCACAACACAACACGTACATAATGCAGGCCGTCTTCGGCCGTGAGTGCATATGCATAGTAATACTGTCCTGATTTTTTGGCGGTGGGGAATTTCAATGGATACTAGGGACATGTAATCCGGCGAACTTTATTTTGCTTCAAGTTGCCACGTCCGGTCGGCTCTGCCTACTGCGATTACTCAACTATCTATACACACACAATCTACTCCGCACATAGAGAAGTACCAGCTTGTCAGAGTACCCTCAGCATTACTGTACCGCTGCTGGGGGGACCATCTCATGCATCAAGCGCAAGAAACATCCCTGTTCGGCTCCCATCCCCACTTCTCGCCTGCCTGCCCCACCTGGCGGGGGCGTCTGCCTTGCGGATATATATCCATGCTTCAAGCGGAGCACGAAAGCTTGGCTGCACCTTCCGCAAACGGTGCTTTTCACTTTTCAAGGCTTGCAATGCATGTCAGGGGATTCCTGTCACACCCCCAGCACCCGACACCGCCGTCCCCCTCCCGTCATATTTGATTTCTTTCCAATGCGACCTGATTAGATCATGACAATATCACGCATCTCTACAGTCTGGTTCCTGTCTGGTCCGGCAGGGGCTCAGCGACCAGCTCGATGTCGCGCCCCACTTACCTCCGTTCTCCCCTGGGGCAACCAGTACATGAGAAGCGCATCCGAATTCTACTGGTCCTTTATGTACCAGGCGGCAGGGGAAATATCCGACCTGTCATCAGACGAGATGAGCACCGCCCCAGCTTATGCCGCTAACCGGATGACGGCAGAAACAGGAGATGAGATGATAGTCCAATGCTTGAGCTAAATCCCTCAGTTTTCCAAGACGCAGAATGTTTCTGCGGGTGCAGCATGTACCATCCTTTCTGTCCCGCCATATTCCGGCTCTGGGTCAGGTGGATCGTAAAAAATTTCCTGTGCCCGGGGGGGGGGGGGGGGGGGGGATAAATTTTTTTTATAAAATAAAAAAATTTGAATATTT
>Ga0307516_10004443_pt1 | contig 17289 bp, 22 predicted proteins | sample 19_EM_MG_FD_203310 | JGI IMG/M metagenome (GOLD analysis project Ga0307516, IMG submission 203310) | Populus trichocarpa ectomycorrhiza microbial communities from riparian zone in the Pacific Northwest, United States - 19_EM | ecosystem: Host-associated > Plants > Roots > Unclassified | place...
CCAACATCTGGAACTCGGCGAAGTATGCGACGAACTCCTTCTTTCCCTGCTTCAAGGAATGGAGCTTGCTTCGAGCGGTAGCGGCCGGGTCTGGGTCCCCAAAGGCGTTCTCCAGGATACGGATGATATCGTCGGAGTCGCTCAAGAGGAAGGTACCATTCTGAACGAATGGGAGAACTTGAGCCTGAGCGCGTCCTGCCAAACGATTGAACGTGTAACCCATACGTAGCGCCGGTGTGGGGTAGCGGGAAGGGTCACTGAACAGCTTAATCCGAAGCTGCGCAACGAACCCTTCGAGTCCTTCACGGGTTCCTTCAAAGACAGGGGGATCTGGGATTCGGTCGGCTTTTCCTTGCGTAGGGCCTTCAAGAGTTGCCAAACGGTTGTTGATACGCATCGCGGTAGCCAGTTGCTCTTCCAGGTCATCAGCGCGCCACTGGGGAACAGCACCTGGTGCGTCCAGAATCAGCTTGGCCAACTGCTTGACATGACCGAAAGCACCCTCGAGGGTGGCGTCATCGGCAAAGGTAGTGCTAGCGACAATGATGTTCAGCTGGGCCTGAATGGTGGCTGAGAGTTCGCGGTAGATCGGGGGGGGAGGGGGAGAGGTTTCCTCAACATTGCCGGAAGGCATCTCGACATTGCCGGAAGGCATCTCGACATTGCCGGAAGACATCTTGGGTGACAATAGTAGTTCCGCTCAGAGGGTCATTTGCTACCCGAAGAGTGGTTGACGCAACAAAGTGTACCGGCCGGACCGACAGGGCTTTGGGTAGCAGGACAAGGACGAGGTCGGCGTGCGGCGGCGGCCGAGGACAGGATCGGACAGGACAGGAACGGCGCACGGCGGCGGCCGAGGACAGGATCGGACAGGACAAGGGTGGCGCGTGGCGGTGGCCGAGACAGGACAAGGACAAGAGCAGCGTGCGGCGGCGGCCGAGACAGGACAAGAGAAAAGGGGTTGTGGCAAGATGCTTCTATTCGAGAAAGGGGACAAACAAGTTGTTGCGTGAGGAAGGAAAAAGGGAGAAAGAAAGAAAGAAAGGAGTGGGCGACGGCTCCTTTTAAGGATATCCGTCGCCCGCTCGGTGTCACTCCACATTCCATCCTCCCGCTCGGCGTCACTCCACATTCCTTCCTCCCGCATTCCAGAGGGCGCCAAGGATCGAGGCCTAGTAGCTAGCATGCGCCGTGACAGGTTTGCCCAGCTACAGACCCAGCATCAGGAAAAAAAAATTGTGTCCTGAGCGTTCAGATGCTCGAGACAAACTAGACATTTCAGATGCAACCTGCTTAACTCGGACGACACTTGCCATGGCACTGTACGTAGCAATGCACCACGTCACGGTATCGTGTGTTCAGATGTAGCAGCCACAGTATATGCTTCTAGATTAGTAGTGTCAGGGCGTTTCCCTCTGAACGCAGCGCGTGGCTTACCGATGTAGATAGTCAAGGCAAATGTCATCTGGACGACAAGTGCCATGGCATCTGCCTTCTGGACGAGAAGTGTCAGCGTATTTGCCTTCTGAATACAGGACATGTCTTAAAAACGCAGAATGTCAAGGTAAATGTCTTCCGGACGATATATGCCATGGCATCTGCCTTTCAGACGAGTAGTATCAGGGCATTTGCCTTCTGGACGTAGTGTGTGCTTACAGACCCAGAGTGTCAAGGTAGATGTCGTCTGGACAAGGGGTGTCAGGGCATTTGCCTTCTGAACGCAGCGCATGTCTTACAGACGCAGAATGTCAAGGTAAATTTCTTCCGGAGGTAGAGTGCCAAGGCAAATGTCATACGGACGACATGCACCATGGCATCTGCCTTCCGGATGAGGACTGTCAGGGTATTTCCCTTCTGGATGCAGAGTGTCAAGGCAAATGTCGTTCGGACGATGCATGCCACGGCATCTGCCTTCTGGACGAGTGTCTTCACCATCTGGACGTAGCGTTTCTTATAGATGCAGAGTGTTAAGGCAAATGGGATCTAGACGAGGTTTACGATGGCATACCACACATATGTAATAGAGTGGTCATGGTGGTAGCATCGAAATGCGACCATCAGGGTACAGTACATTGCAGCAAAGACTATTAAACTCACATTTGGTTCTAGGCATTTTGACTCAAGCCAGTTCTATTCATTAAATCAAATTTACATCTATCTACCACATCACCGTAGACAGCATAGCTCTACGTCACCGCAGACAGCATAGCTCTACGTGACCGATACAAAGGCAGTTTGCCAGATGAGACACAATACGACAAGGACTATGTCAGTGAAGATGGTGGTGATGCAGCCAGCGGCAAAGACAATAGCAAATATGACGCGGCGATATGGCCGACGAGCTTCATGAATTGTTAGTGCAGCTCTCATAGGGACAGAGGGAAGTTGTAGAATACGACGTGATGAGTACGATGTCGATGAAAAGAGGATGCCGGCAGCATGGATGACATCAAGTAAGACGTGATGAGTACGATATAGATGAGAATGGCGGTGAGATTGATAGAGGCAGCGTGGATGATAGCAAGATGCAAGGAGTACACTGGTCACGCGTATAATATGATGAAAGTATGTAGAAGAAAAAAGTGTTACACCTGAAATATCTCGAGTACGTAGCTAAGCTAGGAGAAGAGTATGTAAGGATAACGGAAACGCACTCAGAGAGTCTAGGAGGGAGATAAGGTCCGGAGATGAGCTTACGGCCGAGATGGACCTAAGACACATATCTCTGGAGATGAGGGGAAGATTGCAAACGACGAAGTGTTTGGGCTATGACCCCTCCCCCGAAAGGAGGGAATGCCACGTCGCCTGCTGATGGCGTACAGAAGAGAGTCCGGTAGGGAAAGCACCCTGCCCGCTTGCATGAAACCTCATCTCCCCTTATTTACACCCTGCCAGGGCCAATGAGTCGCCCATGGGGTCCATGCACCTCGGGGGGATCCAAATCCGAGTCACCATTTCTCATGCCGGCGTCACTCAGATATAAGAAAGAGGTTTTCCGCTCCGAACGGGGGGAAAACAGCACAAACATCCTCACCAACACTACCACCAAAAACCCACACACAAGATCTAAGATTATTCCGCTGTGAATTATCGAAAGTAGCCTGATTACCTTTGATTCTCTCCACACTCCGGTTATAATATAACCCCAGTGTCACAAAAAGGGGTGGACTTGTAGCCCATGCCATCGTATTCAGCAAGCCGAGCTGTGGTAAGCGAGCCAAACCATACGAAACCGCAGGCATTAGCTAACGCTTGGCACCTTGCATATTGCATGTGAAATCACTCGTAATCTGCGAAAATGGCAAATTCCTCTCCCATAGCCTTCAATACCCCGGAACCCACTGTTTACATATGCACAATTATTCCTGATTATATCAATTCCATCAGACCCAAAGTTTGTGCCAACCAGCTCCTGATTTGCAACCTATCAATGGTGCTGTCCTGATTCAACTTCTTCTGATAGGAGAATCTCTATTATATAGAACACTCCACATCTGTATATCATTCGTGTTTTCAGTATTACAACCTTGAAAAACAGGAGTAAGTAGTTGCAAACTTTAGATCCAACTGAATTGATATAATAGGGAATAATTGTGCATATGTAAACAGTGGGTTCCGGGGTATTGAAGATAATGGGAGAGGAATTGTCCATTTTGGCAGATTGCAAGTGATTTAGCATGCAACTTGCAAGGTGCAAAGCGTTTGCTAGCATCTGCCCTTTCGTACAGTTTGGCTTGCTTACTACAGCTCGGCTTGCTGAATACGATGGCACGGACCGCAAGCCCACCCCTTTTTTCTTATACATACTTTCATGATATCATATGCGTGACCAGCGCACTCCTCGTATCTTGCTATCATCCATGCTGCCTGCATCAACCTCACCGCCATCCTCATCTATATCGTACTCGTTGCATCTTACTTGATGTCATCCACGTCGCCGGCATCCTCTTTTCTTCGACATTGTACTCATCGCGTCGTATTGTACAACTTCCCACAGTCCCTGTGAGAGCTGCGCTAACAATTCACGAAGCTCGTCGACCGTCTTGCTGCATCATATTTGCTATCATCTTTGCCGCCGGCAGCCTCACCGCCATCTTCATTGACACCGTCCTCATCGCATCGTATCTCATCCAGCAAACTGCCTTTATTTCGGTCCTGTAGAGCTATACTGTCTACGGTGATGTGGTATATAGATGTAAATTCGATGTAATAAATAGAACTGGCTTGAGTCACAATACCTGGAACCAAATGTGAGTTTAATAGTCTTTGCTGCAATGTACCGTGCTCTGACAGTCACGTTTCGATGCTACCACCATGACCACTCTATTACCTATGTGTGGTGCACTATCGTAAGCCTCGTCAAGATCCCATTTGCCTTGGCACTCTGCGTCTATAAGATGCACTACGTACGGATGGCAAAGGCACTCGTCCAGAAGGCAGATGCCATGGCACACATCGTCCAGATGACATTTGCCTTGACACTCTGCATCCAGAAGGTAAATACCCTGACAGTCCTTGTCTGGAAGGCAGATACCATGGCACGCATCGTCTGTATAACATTTGCCTTGACACTCTGTGTCCGGAAGAAATTTACCTTGACATTCTGCGTCTATTAGATATGCACTACGTTCAGAAGGCAAATGCCCTGACACCTCTCGTCCGGACAACATCTGCCTTGACACTCTGTATCTGTAAGATATGCACTACGTCCAGAAGGTAAATGCCCTGACATTCCTCGTCTAGAAGGCAGATGTCATGGCACACTTCATCTGGAAGACATTTGCCTTGACATTCTGCATCTGTAAGACACGCGCTACGTTCAGAACGCAAATGCACTGACACTCCTCATCTGGAAGGTAGATGCGATGGGGTGCATTGTCCGTACGACATTTGCCTTGACACTCTGTGTCCGGAAGAAATTTGCCTTGACATTCTGCATCTGTAAGACACGTACTGCGTTCAGAAGGCAAATGCCATGACACCCCTCATCCAGATGACATCTGCCTTGACATACTGCGTCTGTAAGACACACGCTGGATTGAGAAGGCAAATACCCTGACACTCCTTGTCTGGAAGGCAGATGCCATGGCATGCATCGTCCGGAAGACATTTGCCTTGATATTGTACATCTGTAGGAGATGCGCTGCATTCAGAAGGCAAATACGCTGACACTCCTCATCCAGAAGGCAGATGTCATGGCATGCATCGTCCGAATGCTGTTTGCCTTGACATTAGTCATCCAGAAGGCCAAAGCGCAGCCCACTTCTGTCTAGTACGCAAATGCACGGGCGGGTCATGTTTGGTGCAGCATGTGCACTGATATGCATTGTCCGGACGGAGAATACCTTGCCGGGTTGCGCCCTGAGCATCTAGTGGTTTCCGATGCGTATGCAGCATCTGGACACAGCGTCTGTGTCTGGACGCAGAATATTTTTTTCCTAATCAGGTTGTGGCAATTGCTATGGTGCAGGGTAACTCCAATGCCGTATCAAAGGGATTCCTATACGCTCCCATTTTCGAGGGCGGTAAGACTGACTTGTGTACTTGGATCATTCAACTGCTCAATAAGTTGGCCACGCAATCCCACTGGTACCTCAATGACCAAGCTTGCCTCAGGTATGCTGTAAATCGCCTCTCCAGGGCTGCCCTGAACCTGATCTGCTCGTATGTATCCCAGAATACGGGACGAATCCGATTCGAATCCCCGAATGCCCTGCTTGACCTCCTCCACCAGGCCTTCGATGACCCAGACAGAACCTGCACTGCCAACCACGAAATCTGGAAACTCAGGCAAAAGATCGGCACCTTCACCGCCTATTTTGGCGAGTTTGGTCGGATTATGGGAGATCTAAACTGGAAGGAAGAGGCCCAGAGAGAACAGCTTTACGAAGGCCTCTCAGATGAAATAAAGGATACTTTCGTCACCTCCCATCCTCGTTCCTATAGACTGGGTCATTTAATCCAGATCTGCTGAGAATTGCATAACCAGATCTGCGCTTGTGTTGCAGAATGGGATTAGCCCAGTCGTACCCAGTGACTACCCCGTTCCATACCATCCTCATCCAGTATCCCCACCCCAGCTCTAGCGAACCCGACGGGCACCAACAGTGGCCATTATGGCATGACGTCTATGGACTTATCAGTGATGCAGAGGACGGCCGAGAAGAATTGTATCAGGCAGAAACATATGGCCCGCAGCGAATGCTATTATTACGGAACTGTCGGCCACTTCCTCTGCGAATGTCCCGAATGTGCTGCCTCTCGAAACCGCCATCTGGCTATGGCAGCCACCATCAATATGACTACCGAACCTGACACTGCTATTCTGAACAAGCAGTCAGAAAACTAGCTGTCCAATGCCAACCAGTTGGCACCGGTATAGGACGTTTCCCATTGTTTTTGTCGTTTCCGTGTTTGCAATTGCCTGCAATAGTTGGTCGAGGGGTGAAAGAATGTGAATTAGAAGGAGTGCATCTTTTTGTTGCAGCTACTCTCCATAACAGTGACCATTCTATCCAAACTTCTGCAATGATTGACACAGGCACAATGGGCTTTGTATTTATCGATGAAAATTTTGTACACCAACACAACTTTTCTCACTAGAGACTAAACCCTCTCCGAGATCTCGAAGTAATCGATTGACAACCCATCGAATCCGGCCAAATTACCCACCTCACCAAGATTTCCTGTCAAACACAGGATCACACTGAAACGTTACCCACTTTCATCACCAAGTTAGGACACTTCTCACTGGTTCTCGGGATTCTTTGGCTCTGAAGACATGCTGTCATTACTAATTTTGTCAGTAATTCGGTCAGATTTCAGTGCTCTGACCACTGAAATCCACCGCCAGCACCTCGAGTGGCATTACAGACAATAGGTGTGGTGCCAAAGATGAAAAACATGGCAACAGGAGCAGTGAAGATGACAAATATGGCAACAGAAACACCGAAAGGAACTACAACAGCACGTCCGTGCGTGGCACCGAAGCCATCAGACATGGCATCGAACCTCAAATCTAAGTCTCCTGTGATTTGCTTACTCTCTTCGGCTTCCTTGAAGAAACTAATCTGACAAAAGGAATCGGTTCAAATCTTTGCTATGAGCTTGTATGACATCAACAAAGCTCTTGAAACACCAACAGCGAACCCACAAGACACAGAGCAGACAGAGCCTCCTGACTATGAGCGATTGAAATCCCTAATCCCTCCTGAACATCACTCATTCCTTCCCCTGTTTTGCGAATCCATTGCGAATAGGTTACCTCCACACCACCCCTATGACCACCGTATTCCCTTGAGAGAGGGATTCGAACTGCCCTTTGGATCGCTATATTCCCTTGCCTGTCACAAGTTGGAAGCCTACAAGAAATCCATCGAGGAAAATTTGGATAAAGGATTTATCCCGGCCTCTTCATCCCCGGCTGGAGCACCAATCCTATTTGTCAAGAAGGGTGGCGAATCACTGCGATTGGTGGTGGATTACCGAGACATCAACAAAGGAACTGTCAAAAATTGTTACCCCCTTCCACTGATTCGGGAAACACTGATGTGAATATCAAAGGCTCAGTTTTTCACGAAATTGAATGTTCGTGGAGCATACAATCTGATTTGAATGGTAGAAGGAGAAGAATGGAAAACTGCCTTCCGAATCCATTACGGTTTATTCGAATCATTGGTAATGCCATTTGGTCTGACCAATACGCCAGCAGATTACCAACAATTCATCAACAAAACCTTGGCTCCTTTCCTTAATCACTTTACTTCAGCTTACCTCGATGATATATTGATTTATTCGGATACGATGGAAGAACATACTCGGTATGTCCACTGAGTATTGGAATGACTGACCGGCGTCAGCCTCCACCTCAAACCAGCAAAATGCGAATCCTATAAAACGGAAGTTAAGTATCTATGACTAATCATTGGTGTGGACAGCATCAAGATGGATCCATCCAAGGTTGAAACAGTGAAGGTGTGGCCTCCTCCAAAAAGTCTACAAGACGTACGAGCATTCTTGGGATTCACAGATTTTTACTGCAGATTCGTCAAAGGATACTCAAAGGTAGTTGAGCCACTGACACGGCTGACAAGAAAAGGTCAGCCGTTCAAGTGGGAGATGAAGCAACAGGAATCGTTCGATGGACTGAAAACCTCCTTTACGATGGCATCCACTCTGCATCGGTTTGGTCACGACCGTGACATTATGGTGGAAACTGATGCCTCTGACTTTGTCTCAGCTGCAGTCTTGTCGCAATATGATGACAAGGGAACCCTACACCCCATGGCCTTCTTTTCAAAGAAACATTCCCCCACTGAGTGCAATTATGAAATTTATGACAAGAAACTGATGGCAATTGTCTGGGCATTTGAGGAGTGGCGCGCAGAGTTGCAATCAGTGGAAACCCCGATATCAGTCTTAACGGATTATAAGAACTTGGAATATTTCAGGACGACCTAACTGCTCAACCGCCAGCAAGCGAGATGGGCACAGTTTCTCTCCCAATTCAACTTCAAAATCGTCTACAGACCAGGGAAAGGAGGAGCCAAACTGGACTTCTTGACTCGAACATCCGGAGATCTTCCTAAGGAGGGGGATAAATGACTGACCGAAAACTTCCATGCCGTTATAAAACCACACCAAATCCTACAACTCGACGCCGGACTCAGACTCAAGGAACGCGGTGCCGGACTCGAAGCTGAACTCAGACTCGGACTCAAGGAATGCGGCGCCAGACCCGAAGCCGGACTCAGACTTGGGCTCAATGAAGGACGCAGACTCAAAGCCAGACTCGGACTCGGACTCAATGTCAGACCAGACTCAACATCGGACCCGGACTCGTTACTGCCAAAATTGCCGAACTATTCTCTGAAGCCTACTGTGACACTGGGGTTGTATCGTAACCGGAGTGCAGAGGAAATCAAAGGTAATCAGGCTACTTTCGATAATTCACAGTGGAATAATCTTAGATCTTGTGCGTGGGTTCAGTGGTAGTGTTTTTGTGAGGGTGATTCGTGCTGATTTTCCTTCCGGCGGGGCGGAAAACCTCTGTCTTATATCTGAGTGAAGCCGTCGTGAGAAATGGTAACTCGGACTTGGATTCCCGCGAGGTGCACGGTCCTCGTGGGCGACCCGTTGGTCCTGGCAGGGTGTAGATAAGGGGAGATGAGGTTTCATGCAAGCGGGCGGGGTGCTTTCCTTACCAAACTCTCTTCCGTACGCTATCAGCAGGCGACGTGGCATCCCCTCCTTTCGGGGGAGGGGTCATAGCCCAAGTCCGGTGGTCCGTACGCCATCAGCAGGCGATGTGGCATCCCCTCTTGGAGGGGTCATAGCCCAAGCATCTCGTCGTTTGCAATCTTCCCCTCACCTCTGGAAATATGTATCTTAGGTCCGTCTCGGCCATAAGCTCATCCCCGGACCTTATCTCCCTCCTAGACTCTCTGAGTACATTCCGTCATCCTTATGTACTCCTCTCTATCTTAGCTACATACGCGAGATATTCCAGGTGTAACACCTACAACTGGAATCCTTTCCCCATGGAGGTGCTGGCTATGCTAGAGAAGGAGGTTTGGTATTGTAAGGATATTACACTATCGGAGTGCTTCGGGAGACCAACAGGAAGATTACTGTATCGAGGAAAGTTTTATGTCCCTGTCTACAGCCCTCTATAATTATATCTGATCCAAACGCATCACAAAGTACCAGTAGCAGGCCACCCCAGACGATTGAAAACACTCGAATTTCTCTCAAGGAACTACCACTGGCCGAAAATACGGCAAGATGTGGAAAGGTTTGTAAGGAACTGTCACGCTTGCTGGCAATCAAAAACCAGTCAACACGCACCCTACGGAGTCCTGCACCCTTTGGCAATTCCCCAGCAGCCATGGCAGGATATTTCGATGGACTTTTTCATGGGCCTACTGCGATCAAAGGATCATGATGCTATCTGGGTGGTAGTGGATCGGCTCACAAAACAGTGGCATCTTGTCCCATACAGCACTACCATTGATGCCCATGATCTGGCTAACCTGTTCCTCCAACATATCTTCAGATTTCATGGAGTTCCGCGAACAATAACTTCGGACTGAGGGCTTCAATTTGCCTCTGCATTCTGGCATCATCTCTGTACATGACTGGGAATTGAACCACAGCTGTCTACCACTTTCCATCTACAGACCAATGGTCAGACTGAATGAATGAATGCTGTAATGGAACAATACTTGCAGTCGTATGTGAACTACCTGCAAGATAATTGGGCTGACTGGTTGCTGATTGCCGAATTCACATCGAATAACCATACCTTGGAAACGACAGCGGTATCTCCGTTCTTTACGAACCTCAGCTACAACCCTCACTGGCAATTCGACCTTTCGGCCTCCCTACCCAACCAAGCAGAAGATCAACAAACGCGTTCTGCAGTGAAAGCATTGTCCAAAATTCATGACCACCTACGGACAGAAATACATCTTGCCCAACTCCACTACCAGGAAACCGTGAACACCCATCGTCTCTCCACTCTGGACTATCAGGTGGGGGATCTTGTGTGGTTCGACACTCGAAATTGGAAGACTCGACAACCATCAGCAAAGTTGGATCATCAATGGCACGGCCCATTCAAGATCGCATGCAAGATTTCCTCTCACGCCTTCCGGTTGGAACTTCATGGCTCGATAAAGGTACATCCCGTTTTTCATGTGTTCTTACTTGAGCCGGCAGCACAGGATCTGCTTCCGTGACAACGACAATTACTGCCTCCTCCCGAGAAAATCGATGGTGAGTAAGAATGGTTTGTGGATTCAATTCTCGCTTCTCGAATGTATCGAAGACGACTACAGTACCTTGTTGAATGGAGCGAATTTGATCACCCGAATTGGGAGCCAGTGGAAAACGTTAACGAGCTAGAAGCGGTTACTCGATTCCATGAACAATACCCCCACAAGTCAGGGTCTCTTGAATAAAGCTTTGCAGGTGCTCAGCGATAGGAGGGTGATACTGTCACGGCGCAGGTCTCAGTGCTCAGTTTGGGTTTGATTGTTTGATTTCTAATGCTAGGAAGGTTCGGCTGTTTGATTTCGTTGTTGATGCCGACACCCCACTCTGGAGGTTTCAATTTTGGAAAGAGTGTCGTCACCTCGTTCCGGATGTCTCAATCTGGGGAAGAGTTTTGGCACCTTGCTCCGGATGTCTTGATCTTGGAAAGAGTATCGTCACCTCGATCCAGATGTCTCGATCTTGGAAAGGGTGTCAGTTCTGGGCCCCGGTGGCATAAGGGAAGGTTGTATGAGTTGCGCGGTTATGAGCACATATGTGAGTATGAGTACGTATGTGAGTTGCACGGGTATGAGTAGGAGGACATATGGGAGTTATGAGAACAGGGTATATAAGGAGGGCTGTCTCCTGTGTTTTGTCTTCTTCTTCTCTTCATGCAACCTCTTGTATTCTATTCGGAATATCAACCTCACCTCTGTTTCCTCTGTTTCTTCCATTTCCATTGATTCCTCCATCTCGTCAACGCTCATCCAGCACTGTCCATCTCGACCCAACCCATCCATCTGATGCTGTCCGTATCTGTCCGACATATCCATCTGACATTGTCCATCTCTGTTCAACACGTCCGTCTGACGCTGTCTGTATCTGTCCGACACGTCCATCTGATATTGTCCGTCTCTATTTGTTAAGTTCGTTTGATACTGTCCGTCTTGTGTCCGACACATCCGCCTGACGCTGTCCATCCTGCTCCTGTCCCAGTTCCTGCTCCCGTCCCCGCTCCCGCTCTGTTCCCGTCTCCGTTCCCATCTCACTCCTGTTTCCATTCCAAACCCATTGCAGTACCTTAGAACTCCTTGCCCTTACCCACCGCCATTACAGTACCCAAGGTTGTCAAAGAACAGCAACTGCGAGGTGGTGTTGGATACCTCGTTGTTGTCTGCGATTTCTGCCAGAAACAGATAGTTCACCCAATTGTCCTGCAGATAGGTGACATAAGCCCTCAGGTGTTGTTCCACCACTGCATTTACCCGTTCAGTTGGTCCATCAGTCTGAGGGTGGAAAGTGGTAGAGAGGCGTGGACAATCTTAAGACAAGAACAGAGGTGCTTCCAGAAGCGGGATGCGAATTGGGGGCCTCTATCGGATACAATTGTTTCCGGTAGCCAGTGGTAGCGGAAGATGCTATCGTAAAAGAGATCCACCAATCTGTTAGATATATCGATCGTCCAATGAGGCCCGCTGAGGCCTGCCTAGACCGCTGCGAGCAGATGCGCGTGTGGGAGATATCAGGTGGCACAGGTGGCCAATGGCCACCGGCGACATCTAGGCCCGGCGACATCTAGACCGGAGGTGGCAAGTTGCCACCAAAGGATCTAGACGAGCTGGTGATGGGTAACGGATTGGATGTGCATGTATATATAGAAAGCGGTCCTCCAGTCTCAGTGAAAAGAAAAAGCAATGGAATTCCTACCTATCAATAGACGAATATATTTGACACAATCCTTCTGCGATAATCGTAGTCATACAGGGGATAAGATGCATATTTTTGGTCAGGCGATCGACCACCATGCAAATGGCATCGAATCCTTTTGACCGTGGTAGACCTGTAACAAAGTCGACAGAGATGTATTGCCATGGCTGTTCTGGTACTAACAACAGTCGTAGGACTCCATAGGGCACATGGTGTATAGAGTTCATTCGGTGACAGACATGGCAGTTATATACAAAACGGTCGATATCCTTCCTCATTGACGGCCAGTAGTACCTTCTTGCGAGCAATTCGAGCGTTTTGGCACATCCTGAATGACCCATAGCAGGAGGGTCATGATGGTCCTGCAGTAGTTGAAGCCAAAGTCGTACATGGTCTGATATGTAGATGCAATCCCAGTAGACCAACCTGCCATCTCTTTCCTTGCAGTTGGCTAATGATATTTCCTTGCACTTCCTGGCACCGTTCCGGAGTAATCCCAGTATCTGCTATGGAAATAGGTCAGCTAGGTAGGCTTCAGCGAGTAAGGTGAATATCCGTCCAGCGTCCAGCTGTCCGGCGTCGAACCATTCAGCATCCGTAATGTCTATCTGTTCAGAGTCGGGCTGTCTGGCGTCTGGCTGTCCGGCATGCTGCTATCTGGCATCTGGCTGTTTGGCGTCCGTGTGACACCTGGGTACACGAGTACGGAGGTGGAGGTAAAGATATTGTAGAGTCAGGTTCGATTTCTTTATTCACAGCAGAATAATCTTAGGTTCGTCGTGTCGGAGTGTTCGTGAGTGTGTTTTATCCGAGGATGGGGAACAGAAGGTAGTCGGTGGAGTTTTTCGTGCAGTATATATGCTAATCTTCTTTGTCACGTGGTTCTTCTCTTCCCGTTGTCATGTTGGGGGTCTCAGTCTCGAGATGCGTGGCCCCAGAGGGTTCTGTGCGTGGGTGAGGTTGGTCCTGACCGGTTCCTGTGATAAGGGTGGAGGCTAATCGGTTTGGCAACCTCGTATTCCCCCTGGCACTAGTCTTCCAGACTATGCGGGCTTCGTATCGAGGTCCCAGTCGAGGTCAGTCGTAACTCTTTTTGGAGTCCACCGTCTCTCCTAGTTTGCCACCGGCCCCGCTCCGGAGTTATTCTTTCGGCCGTCCGTCTTGGCCGTAAGGTCCTAACTCCGGGTCTTATCTCCCGTCTAGACTCTCCCAGACCTGTCTTGCGACATGAGCCCCGCTTATGGCGTGCGACTTGCAGGAAGCTAGTTCTGCCCTTATCTCATTCTCGTATGCAGCGGCTACAAGAGTCGGTAGTACGTCGGGTCTACCCAGCAGGCTGGCCTAAGATCCATCACCTGCTGAGGTTACCCGCTGCTCCCCCTGTTCTTGCCGAACTGCTTTCTGAGGTCCCGAGATTCTTATCAGGGATCTCTAGTTACGTGACTTACCGTTTGATACCTTTCTCTTTGTACCATTATTCCCTTTGTTACCCTCGGGTGTAACAGTCCGGCTGTCCAGCATCCAGAATGTCATTGGCCAGCAACTGCAAGCTGTCTATAGCGTGCATCCGTCCGTCCTGGTGTCAGTCCGACAGATTCCCAGGTTTTAAAACTGCATGCTGGTTGGTAAGCAGTCTTTCATCCCCCTCCTTAGGGAGATCTCCTAATCTCCGAGTCTAGGTGTCCAGCTTTCCTCCTACTTTTCCTGGCCGATACATAATCCTGAAGTCAGAATGGGAATGGAATTCAGGCCATCAGGCCTGTCGATGGTTCAAAAGTTTCATGCTCATGAAGTATTCCTGTCAAAATAATCGAGTGATAGGGTGTGTAGAAACTCCATTGCTTGATCATTTCACCATCGCGAGGACCGCTCTCTATATATACATGCAGAAGAATGCCCATTACCCATCACTGACTCACCCAGATGCCCCAGGTAGCAACTTGTCACCTCCGGTCTAGATGTCGCCGGTGGCAGCTTGCCGCGTCACCAGTGGTGAATTGCCACCTCCGCCACCTGATGACTTCTGGACGCAACTGAGCGCTGCGGCCTCGGCAGGCCTAGACTGGCCCTCGACCCATACATCTGACAATTCCAGATTCTTATTGTCGCTCAGCATCTGGAAAAAAAATGTGCGTCCAGATGCACAGGCTGCGTCCTGATACACCAGGTGCTCGGAATGCTCTGGACGCACCCTGGCAGCGCATATACTACTCCCAACGTAAAATGCACACGTAATGTGAATTTGGATGCAGCTCACCATGGCACCATAAATGCAGACGCAGCTTGCCATGGCACCATGCATGTGGACGCAGCTCACCATAGCACCATGCGTGTGGATACAGCTCACCACAGCATCTGCTTACCAGACAGAGTGTGGCAGGGTATTTTCCTTCTGGACGCACGTTGTCAGGGCATCTTCCTTCTGGATGCAGCTGTGTCAGGGCATTTTCCTTCTGGATGCAGCTGTATCAGGGCATTTTCCTTCTGGACACAGCTGTGTCAGGGTAAATAGCATCCAGACGACGTATGTTATGGCACCGTGGTTACGCTGGCTGTCAAGGTACAGAACATCACAGCAAATACTCGTATCATATTCACAAACATGCAGCAGGTTTCAGGCATAGTGACTCAGTCTAGTTATATTCTCTATATCTAATGTACATCTATATATGCTACTACTACACTTCGCGTTTCCAGTACAAGCACCCAGCATTACATCTATCACCGCGATCATCACATGGAGTAATTCTGTTTTGACGCGTGTAGCATTGCTCTGAGTGTCAGAAACAAAGGAAAGTTGGCAAATACGACATGACACGATGGGCACGACGACTATGAGGATGATGGCAAAGAGGACGCCGGTGGCGTGGACGATAGCGAGTAGGATGTGGCGAGTATGAGAGCAAGTAAGATGTGGCCAGTATGAGAGCAAGTAAGACGCGGCGAGTATGAGAGCAAGTAAGATGCTGCAAGGACGATAGCGAGTAGGACGCAGCAAGTATTGTGGTGAGCTTTCTGACATTGTAAGCACAGCTCTCAGAGTGACAGAAACAGCAGCAGGGAGTGGTAGAATACGAAGTGAGGAGTACGATGTCAATGAGATTGCTGGTGGTGAGAACGATAGATAGTGAGTAGGATGCAGCGTGTATGATGTCAATGTAAAGCGCCCAGCTATTACTAACACTTGCACTTCTGTAAGGTTTGGCATCCTTATTGCTCCTAGACCCCTTTTTTCTTCTCCTTTCACCTCGTTCTAGATACTTGTCAACGTTCTTCACATTTCCATCATACTCACCGCTATTAAACTCATGATGTCTTATTCGTCAACATTTTCCTCATCAACATCTAACTTGTCGCACCTTTCTTGCTAAGTTACTCGCCGCTATCCTCACTGCCATCAAACACATTGAAATCCTCCTAAACGACATCGTACTCGTCACATCGTATTGTACCAGTTCCCACCACTGTTCCTGTCACTCTGAAAGCTGAGCTAACCATACCACAAAGCTCGCCGTTGTGCTTGTCACCTCCTACAAGCTATCGTCCTCGCTGCCAGCACCCTCATTGACATCGACTTGTCACTGTTTATTCTACAACTTCCTGGTGTCTCTGTCACTCTCAGAGCTGTGCTAACCATGCCACAAAGCTCACCATCATATTCACCTCATCCTACTTGCTATTGTCCTAGCCGCATCCTACTTGCTATCGTCCACGCCACCAGTGTCCTCATTACCATCCTCCTCATAGTCGTCGTACTTATCATGTCAGGCTCATCGCGTCATGTCGTATTTGCCAACTTTCCTTTGTTTCCAATACTCAGAGCAATGCTACACACCTCAAAACAGCATTACTACATGTGATGATCGCGGTGATGGATGTGACGCTGGGTGCTTCTGCTGGAAACACGAAGTGTGGTAGTAGCATATATAGATGTATATTAGATATAGAGAATAGAACTGGATGGAGTCACTATGCCTAGAACCAACAACGTGTTTTTGAATACGACACGAGTATTTGCTACGATGTTCCGTGCCTTGACAGGCAGTGTAACCATGGTGCCATGACATGCATTGTCTGGATACTATTTGCCCTAACACAGCTGTGTCCAGAAGGAAAATACTCTGATATGGCTGCGTCCAGAAGGAAAATGCCATGACACGGCTGCGTCCAGAAGGAAAATGCCCTGACACGGCTGTGTCTAGAAGGAAAATGCCCTGACACTGTACGTTCAGAAGGAAAATACCCTACCACACTCCATCCGGTAAGCAAATACCATAGCATTCTGCACCCGGACACACGGTGCCATGGCGATCTGTATCTGAGTTAAGCAGGTTGCATCTGAAACGTCCAGAGCATCTTGTGTATCCGGACACTAAGGATGCAAAAAAAAATTTCCTGATGCAAAACCTGGATTGGATGGTACAAACCATCCAAGTGAGGCCTCCATTCCTCAAAAATCTAGATGATTGCCATGATTTCCTTATCGTAGATTTCATAATTGTATTGCGCAGGGCAGTGTTTCTTCGAGTAAAAGGCCACCAGGTGTAGATGTCAAGATCCTGACTTCTTCGCACTGTCTGGGCTCGACAGGCAACGTAGTTCCTCGGCGTGCCTACACGGTAGGTCTTTCCTTTTCGTTCGGCTCTCGGGCTGTGTTTGTTCAGCTCACTGGCGCGGGCAAGTACTTCCCTCTCTGGTTTGGTGAAGTCTGAGGATGTCCCTCGGCGTAGCCCTGTCTATGCTGGCGAGACTCTAACTCCCAGTCTTTCGTGCGGCCTTCGAGGTCTTCGCGGTCTTCGTCTACTGCCACCCGGTGGTCTTTACTGT
>Ga0307516_10004444_pt1 | contig 17289 bp, 16 predicted proteins | sample 19_EM_MG_FD_203310 | JGI IMG/M metagenome (GOLD analysis project Ga0307516, IMG submission 203310) | Populus trichocarpa ectomycorrhiza microbial communities from riparian zone in the Pacific Northwest, United States - 19_EM | ecosystem: Host-associated > Plants > Roots > Unclassified | place...
CAGGCTCTGCTCCATGGCCAAATAGGAAGAGCGCGTCGACTGGCTGATCTCGACGCGGCGCATGAGGGCCTCGATGGTCTTGTCGCGGCTCGTGAGCTGGCGAGTCAGCTCGGCCAGTTGCTCCTGCAATTCTTGCGTGGAATCGGCAGTTTGGGTCATCAAGGGCGACCTTGCGCGGCGGACACGCCGACGGCGATGCCGGTGAGTGTGTGGTTGGTGTGTAGCGGGCCGAGTTGCTCGCCGTAGCCGCTGAAGCCCACGGCGCCGTGGCGTGCAAGCAGCTGCCCGACGTCACTGGCCAGCCCGCGCTGCTCGAGCTCCAAGCGTCGCTGCACGCAGTCGAAGACGAGCAGCGCGGCGGGCGCGGGGACGCGCTGCTCGACCTCGTAGAGCGCCTGCTGCAGGGTGCCGACCGGATCTCGACTTTCAGCGATGCTGACGACCAGCCCTTCCTCGATGGCGCACGCTAGCTGCAGGCTGCCGTCGGCTTGGCGGGCGCGAATCGCGCGCGGCAAGCGTTGCTCGCCCAGATCGAGCATCAACGGGTGGCAGGCGAAATGGCGCCTGCCGAGCTCGGCCTCAGTGAAGCCCAAGGCCTTGGCGTAGGCGCGCGCGGCCGGCTCGCCGTTGATTTCGTAGACGATACGTCGTTCCGGATCCGCCAGCGTGATGACCAGCTTCTTCGACGACGGAACGAAGTGCTGTGCGGCGAAGCTCGCGAAGTTCAGCGAATGCGTCTCGAACAGCGCCAGCACTGCGGCGCCCCTGCGGAAGCGACCGGCGTGATACACGGCTGGCCCCGCCTGCAGGCCGCCACCTGCTGCGGAGCCGCCGACGACCGCCACGTCGCCCAAGGCCTGGTAGAGCGCGGCGGCGACGAACTCTTCCCACAGCGATAGACCGTCGACCAACAGCACTGCAAAGCTCTTCAGCCCGGGTCGCCGTGCTGCGCGTTCGACTTGCTCGCGCGCCAAGCTGACGGCCTGCGCTTGGCAGAGCGACAGCGGCGACAGCAAGAGTGGGCGCATGCTCAGGTCGTTGCTGTGAAAGCTGACGCCGGTGATGCCGCTGCGCTCGAAACCGGTCGGACCGATCTGGCCGGCGGTAGTGCAAGCCGCGACGGGCGCCGCAAACAGCTCCGCAATCGCCGGCCCCAAGCGTTCGAGATCGTAGCCGCCTGAGCAAAATAAGAGGACGGCGTTTGCCGTATCCGCCGCAAGCTCGCGCGCCAGTTGCTGCAAGGCGACTTGCGGATCAGTCTCGATGGTGTGCGCGCGCCGCACGACCAGCGCAGGCGGCGCGCCCGGCACGTTCACGCCGCACTCCCCGAAGGGCTGGGCGCGTCGTGCCACGAAGGCGCGAAAAAACCATCAGCGGGACGGCCGAACAGATAGCCCTGCAGCGTGTCGGAGCCGAGGCCGGCGAGCGTGTCCCGTTCGGCTACGGTTTCGACACCTTCGCAGATCACGGTCACCCCCAGCTCGTTGCGGCAAACGTCCAGCATCGAGCGCACGATGCTTTGCTTCTGCAGCGAGTTGTCGATGTCGCGCACGAGCGACATGTCGAGCTTGGCGATGTCGGGCTCGAGCTGCGCAAAGCTCGAGAGCCCCGCATAACCTGCGCCGAGGTCGTCGATAGCCAGCTGGTAGCCCATCTCGCGCAAGGCTTGGGCACGGCCCTTCACGTCATTGACGCGGTCGAGCGAGCTGCGCTCGGTCACCTCCAGCACGATGCGCGGAGCGCAAGCGAACAGCGGCCCCGACCTCGAGTACAGCGCGTCGTCGTTCAAGTCCGCCGCGTGCAGGTTCATGAAAATCAGCGTCTCGACCGGCGCGGCCGTCACTGCGTCGACGACATGGCGCCGGATGCGTTGACCGAGCTCGCCCACGCGGCCGAGGCGCTCGGCGGCGCCCAAGAGTGGCCCGGGGCTCGTAAACGCTGGATGGCTCGTGCGTACCAAGGCCTCGTAGCCGATGATTTCGCGTTTGCGGTAGTTGACGATGGGCTGAAAAGCCATCCAGAGCTGGTCCAGAGCCTGTTCGAAGGTCGCCTCGAGGCTGGCCCTGTCGCCGAAGTGCCAGCGTTCGCTTTCGTACAGCTCGAGAGCTCTTCGTTTGAGCAGTGCTAGGCGGTGCATCGACACGGCACTGCGAATCGCGCCGACCAGCTCTGCCGCTGGCGCGGGCTTCGTCAGGTAACGAAAGCCGCCGTACTCGATGACGCGCACGGCGCTCTCCAGGCTCGGGTAGCCGGTGACGATGATGACCGGCACGTCGAAATCGATCTTGCGCACGGCGCGCATGAAGCTCAGGCCATCGATACCCGGCATGTGCAGGTCGGTCACGATCGCGCCAACGCGTAAGCCTTTTTCCAGAAGCCCTAGGGCTTCAGCGCCGCCCGAAGCTGCTTCAATGCTGAAACCGGCGCGTGAGAGCACCTTCGCGTGCATCTTGCGCACCGAAAAATCATCGTCGATGAGCAGAACGATATCCCTGACGTCGTCGTGCATTACGTGCCCCGGCGGATCTCAGTACGGGATAAAGTTGGAAGACTTAAGCTTCTTGCAGTCCGGGCAAAGAAGTCTAGTTCAGCGCTGGGCGACGCTCGAGCCACCTGAATTCACGGGAGAAACCTGCCCGCAGACGCCAGGCCGGCCGTGTGCTGGGGGACCCGCTGCCCGGCTCGAACGGACACATTTCGACACATCGGCTGCCGCCTATCCGCACAAGAGGGCGTGAGAATTCGCCGGGCCCGCGCCCTCGGGCGGTTGGCGTGCCGCTTGCTGAGGCAGGGACTCAGAGGCTCCGTCACACGAGCTCACTAGGGCAAGTCGCCACAGTGCTCCGATTTACGAAGCTCTCGGTTTGTACGGGCTGCAGCGAGCGCGGTCGAGGATCGCGAGCCGCTCGTCAGTGGCGATGCGTGGCCGAGCTAGTCGTCGCTGGCAGCTCGAGAACGGCCCTGCTTTTTCTGCGAGTTGGCGCGTTTGTCGTTCAAGCGCGCGCGCTTGGCGGCTCGCGATGGCTTGGTCTTGCGACGCCGTTTGGGGACGACCAGCGCTTGGGCGATCAGCTCGACTAGGCGCTGGCGGGCGTCTTCCAGGTTTTGCGGCTGATTGCGCGTGACTTGGCTGACAATCAGGATGCGACCCTCGCCATCGAGCCGATGCTGAGCCAAGGCGCGCAGGCGAGCCTTCACGCTTGCGGCCAGCGCCGCCGACCCTTCGAAATCGAAGCGGAGCTCGACTTTGCTCGAGACTTTGTTGACGTTTTGGCCGCCGGGTCCCGAAGCACGCACCGCCGCCCACACGAGCTCACGCTCGGGAATGATGATTCCGGGGCGAACGACCAAGCTTTCCAAGCGCTGGCAAACCTAGCACCAGTTACTTTGCTTCGAAGCCGTAGAGGAAGGTCTCGGCGGAGCCTAGCTTTCCGGCTGGACCTTTGACGCTGGCGATGAACAGCACCTTGTCGGTCGCCCAGAACAGCCCCTGCTCCTCCGTGCCATCGGGGCATTTGGTCGTGAAGTTGATCGAAGAGCGCCCCGGCTTTTCGACCATGCCTTGGAGTTTCATCTTGTCGCTGCAGCGTCCGAACAGGCTCAGCCCGAGCTTCAAGAACACCTTGTCGCTCAACTTGCCTGCGGGGCGTGGCAGCTTGCGAATCGAGTAGACGGCGCCGTCGGCGTTCTTCACGGCCACCACCACGTTGGGCTCGCCGCCGGCCGCGGTTCCGGTTGGCATCGGCGCTTGCACGCCTTCTTGGGCGTTTTCGTAGAGTGCGAAGCCTAGCGGCAGCGAGGTCGTGGCCGGCCCTGCCTCGGACGGCTTCTCGCCCGCTGCGCAAGCCGAAATTTGACGGAAAAGTTTGGCGCAGCTCTCGGGGGCCACGTGCGCACACACCAAATCAGCCGCGTCGCGCGCGCAGGACAGCGCCTTACGCACGACGTCTTCACAGCCAGTTGGCGGGGGGTCGTATTTCGAACAATTGAGCTGACGGGTCTCGAACGAGCTCTTGGGGCACTTCGCTTTGACCCGGTCGCACATCTCGAAGCAGAGGTCGTGCAATGACTGCACGGCCGGCTTCGCTTCGGGCGCTGGCGCGCTGGATGGCGTTGGGGCGGCTGCTGTCTCGACGGGAGCCGGTTTTTCGGTGCTGGGCGACGCAGCCGGAGCTCCGGCTGCCGCGCTCTCCGTCGGCGTTGCCGACTTCGCCGGCTCGCCTTTCGGACCACACGCCGTCAGCCAAATGCCGCCAATCACCAGCGCACGCTGCATCATGCGCGGCACCTTACCGAGTAAGCCGCGCCGCTTCCAGCCGCTCGTTGCAGCGCCGCAACGTCGCAGCTCCGCGACTCGTCAAAATCAGGCCATAGCTCGACACGGCCTCTTGCCCGCGATCGATCAAGCCGTACTCCTCCATCATGCGCATCTCAGGGGCAAAACGTGACGGGTGAGTCGAGGTCGAGGCCCTTCAGGATGGGGCTGTAGCTCTTGGGCTTCCAGGCGCTGCAGGCGGCGTTGAAGCTCTTGGCTTCGTATTCACACATGAAGACGGGCTTGTTGGCGGTCGCGTACGCCTTGACGTCGCCGCACCAGTTGCCATCGGAGTAGCAGCTTTCCGTGAGCGCCCAGTCGTAGGTCGCGGCTATCGAGCTGGTGATGCTGGAGGCGTTCTTCTGGCCGATACCTAAGCCACGCGAATGCGCGGCCGTGGCGAGCCAGTTGGCGTAAGCGACGCCATCGTTCTCGGAGAGCGGAAAGCCCGAATCGCTGCCTATCTCGAAGACATCCATGTTGTCGGGCTCGATGGCATCGAAGCCTTTGCTCTTGCAGATGTCGAAGCGCGCGCTCATCACGGCGCGCAGCGCATCGGCCCGGATGTCCACGTACTTTTCACCGGGCCAGCCCGTGTAGTCGTTGCCGATCACCGCCGCGGGAAAGGCTTTGGCGTCCGGGCGGAAGTCTTCCCAGCTGCCCACGCTGACGTAACAGATCACCTTGATGCCCGCTGCGTGCAGCTTGTCGACGACGGCCTTGTCGCTCTCCCAATCGATGTCGTAGACGTCGACGGCGAGCGGGGTGGCGACGTCTTCGGAGAGTTGCCATTGCCAGGTCAAACCGGCTTTCGGTTTCCAATGGTCGCCGCTCGCCTGGCCAGCGACGCCCCCCGTCGAAGCGCCGCCACTTCCTGACCCGCCAGCACTTCCCAACGTACCGCCACTTCCCGACGCGCCAGCGCTTGCCGCGGGCATGTCCGCGCTGCCTGCCGCGGTGATCGGTGCGCTGCCCGCGACGCTGCTGGGGGTGGTGCCGGCGTGGCCGCCTCCGGCGATGCTCGCCGGACCGCCGCCCATCGTCGGTACGTCGTCGCCGCCCATGCTCGTTTGAGTCGTTCCCGAGCCGGCGCCGGAGCTGCCGGCTATTTGGCCGGTTGATGCCGGGGCGCCAGTGCCGCACGCGGTGGCGATTAGAGTCGATGCCAGGAAGAAGTGGTGGCTCTGCACGCTATCTCAGTGGCCACTACCCTCCGAAATCTGGTCATGACCTAGCGGGTGAGCGTGCTTGCTGGGGTGCGGTCGCGGGCGGCCGTGAGCCGGGCCGTGAGGGTGGCTGCGACGCTGTCGTGAGGGTCGATGCCGAACAACGACTGCACGGCTAGCTCGGCCGCATCCTTGTCACCATCGTCGACCAACAACTGGGCGCGGTCGCGCAGCTCACTTTGCATCACGGCGAGCGTGGCGGCGTCGCGCGCCGCCGGCCGGGTCGCCGCCGCCAGCGCGCGCTGCCAGCCGTCGTCGCTGTCTTTCAGGCTTTGAGCGCGGTCCGAGCGACCGAGTGGGTGCGCGGAGAAGCGCGGGAAGAACGGGCGGGGCGCGAGATGGTCGCGCAGGCGCTTGGGCCAGCTGGCGTCGATTTCAACGAACAGCGGCCGCGCGTCGGACAAGCTCGAAAGCGAGAATTCCGTCGGCGCGCCGGACAGCGCCATCTCGCGAACCAGCGCCGCCAGCGCCGGTTCTTGACGCAGCAAGAGCGTCGCGACGTTGCCGCGTTCGAGCAGCGGCTCGGGGATCACCACCAGATCTCTGCGCGCACCGCGCGCCATTTGCGCGGCCCACAGCCGATAGGCGAGGGCTTCGGAGCGCACCAAAAGCAGTGACGAAGGTGGGAGCGATGCCAGGGCCTCATCTGTCCAACAGTCGGCGGCGATCTGGTCGCGACGATCGGCCGCGTAAGCGGAGTCTTCGACGGCCACGAACGCCAGCGTGAAATGAAACACGACGAGCAGCGCGCTGGCCGGCTCGGCGAACGGCACGCGTGCGCGGCGCACGTAGGTCGCCAGTGCCTGAACCGCCAGCGCCGAGGCCCCCGCGATCGCGATCAGCGAGAGCAGCCGCACCGGAGCCAACGTGTCGCTCGCCAAAATGCCCACCTTGTTCGCCGGGAAGCCCAAATCGACCGCGACGAGCGCCGCGAAAGGAGCGCCGAGCGCGCGGATCGACTTGCGGAAGACGCCGAGCACCAAACCAAACAGCGCCAGCAGGCACGGCAATAGCCCGGCGTCCGTGAGCCACGCGGAGAACGCAGTGGTGCGCTCGGCCGCCGCGTCGACGCTCATCAGGCTCGAGGTGCCGATGCCACCCGACAAGTCGAGCTCTACGTTGGGCGACAGCGGGCGCAGCAGCAAATACAGCGCACAAGGCACGAGCGGCGCGACCACACCCAGCAAGAATTCCACGGCGACGTTCGCTTTCGGCCAGCGACGCAGCAGCAGCAGCCTCGCCAAGAGCGCAACCGACAACGCCAGCGCGGCAGCGTGTGATTCCACTGCGGTGCAACCGACCAGCGCGCCGAGCGCCAGCGTCGACCAACGCGCGTTCGTGCCCAGCGCGACCCAAATGGCTGATAGCGCGAGCGCGACGCCCAGCGTGATGCCGCCGGCCAAAGTGCCTTCGAGCTGCCAACCGGAGGCGAGCACCGCCGTCAGCGTGGCGGCGAGCGCGAGCGGCGGCGAGAGTCGCGGGGTCGACAGCGACAGCGAGAGCGCGCGCTGAATGAGCCGGTAGGCCACTGCGCTGGCGAGTGCCAGCCCGAGCGCGCTCACCCAGCCGGCACGCAGCAGCCGGCCGCCGATCGGCAACAGCGCGAGGACCTGCGTGAGCGCGGTCGAAAACAAGCCTTCGGTTCCACTTGGCACGAGGCCCAAGCTGCGGACGACGGGCAAATCGTCGCGCCATTGACCGGTCGGCGAGGTGCGCAGCATCGTGACGACTAGCGGCACCGCGAAGGCCAGCTTCCGGCAGCCGGCCTCGAGGAGCTCCGTCGCGCGAGCAGGGCTTGCTTGACTCACCGCCCATGGCTGCCAGACGTCTGCAAAAAGGCCCAGTTTTCGGGTGGCCGACAACGCCGCGCCAAATGCCCGCGCGGGTGCTAAAACTGCCGGCCTCGGTGGCGCCCGGCGACGCCCGGCCCCCAAATCCAAGGAAAATCAAGTGGCCCGCTTCATTGATGAGCTGAAACGAACCCATAGCTGCGGCGCTCTGCGCGCCTCCGACATCGGCAAAGAGGTCGTCCTCTTCGGCTGGGTGGCCAATCGACGCGACCACGGCAGCATCGCGTTCATCGACCTGCGCGACCGCGAGGGCGTGACGCAGATCGTCTTCGACCCGGATGCGTCGGTCGAGGCACACAAGGTGGCCGAAGCGCTGCGCGGCGAATGGGTGATCGGCATCCGCGGCACCGTGAAGAGTCGCGGCGAGCAGTTCAGCAAAAAAGAAAACAAGCTCGTGAGCGCCGCCAACCCGAGCATCGCCACCGGCGAGATCGAGATCACGGTGCTGGAGGCGACGGTGTTCAACAAGGCCGAGACGCCGCCGTTCGCGATCGAAGACAAGAGTGACACGCGCGAAGAAGTGCGGCTCGAGTACCGCTACCTGGATTTGCGCCGCGGGCCCCTGCACCGCGCGCTGCGCATGCGCCACAACATCAACTTCGCGACGCGCACGTATTTGACCGAGCAGGGCTGTCTGGAGCTGGAAACGCCGGTTTTGGTCAAATACACGCCCGGCGGCGCGCGCAACTTCTTGGTGCCGTCGCGCCTGCACGCGCAAAAATTCTATGCGCTAGCCGAGAGCCCGCAGCTGTTCAAGCAGCTGTTCATGGTGGCCGGCTACGATCGCTATTTCCAAATCGTGCGTTGCTTCCGCGATGAAGACTTGCGCATCGATCGCCAGCCCGAGTTTACGCAGATCGACATCGAGATGTCGTTCGTGAACCAGCAAGACGTGTTCAACCTGGTCGAAGGTTTGATCTTCGCGATCTGGAAAGCGGCGCTCAACATCGACTTGAAGACGCTGTATCCAGACGGGCACTTTCCGCACCTGGACTTCGAAGAGTCGATGACCAAGTACGGCAACGACAAGCCGGATTTGCGCTTCGGCCTGCCGCACGTCGACTTGACCGATTTGGTGATCGAGCAGGGCGGGGGCGGGATCCCGTTTTTTGCGCCGATCGCCGAGAAGTTCAAAGCGGGCGCCTACCGGCGCGATCTGCCGACCGAGATCGTCAAAGCGATGGTGATTCCGGCCGTCGCCAACTACTCGCGCACCGATCAAGAGAAGCTCGAGCAGCTGGCCAAGGGCATGGGCGCCGGCGGCTTGGCGCGCGCCAAGGTCGGACCCGACGGCGCGTGGACGCAATCGCCGCTCGCCAAGAGCGCGACGCCCGAGTTCGTCAAGGCAGTGAACGCCGCCTTGGGCGCCAAAGAGAACGACGTCTTGATCTTCCAGTCAGGCAAGACGTCGCTCGTTCACACCGTGATGGCGAACCTGCGTGTGATCGTGGCCAAGAAGATGGGCCTGATTCCGGAGGTCGGTCATGGCGACAAATGGAACTTCAGCTGGGTCGTCGATCCGCCACTGTTCGAGTACGACGACGACAGCAAGACGTGGGCGGCCGCGCACCACGCCTTCACGCGCCCGCACGACGATTCGGTCGCGCTGATCGAGACGGATCCAGGCAAAGTGCAGTGTTATCGCTACGATTTGGTGCTGAACGGCTTCGAAATCGCCGGCGGTAGCATTCGTTTGCACGACCCCGAAGTGCAAAAAAAGGTGTTCGCTGCGCTGGGTATCAAGGACGAAGAGGCGCAAGAGAAGTTCGGCTTCTTGCTCAGCGCCTTGAAGTTCGGCGCGCCGCCGCACGGTGGTATCGCGCTCGGCATGGATCGCATCGCGATGCTGCTAAACGCAACCGAGAGCATCCGCGACGTGATCGCGTTCCCGAAGACGCAAAAGGGCACCGACATGATGAGCGACGCGCCCAGCTTCGTGGGGCCGCATCAGCTGACCGAGCTGCGCATTCGCACCGTAGGCGAACCGCAGAGTTGAGGTGAAGGCGGGAGAAATGTCGTCGGATCCGGTTTCTCCCATCGACGAGCTGCTCGAAAGTCTCCGTGCGGCGCTGGCCGCGCGGAGACGTGACGGCGCCGCACGCATCGATCGCGTCGAGGCGGCGTTGGGCTCGTACCGGCGCGCCGTAGAGCAGCAGATTGCGACGGAATTTGCGGCCGAACATCGGCTGAAGGCGCCGCCAGCCGCGGGCAGCTCACTTACGCGCGCCGCCGAAGAATTGCGCGACGCCGTGCTCGCGTTGCCCGACGTCGCGCTGCTGCTGACCCGAGCGGATAGCGTGCTCGACGTCTCGGAGGTCGAAGCGACGGGGCCGATGACACTCAAGGCGCCGCCGGCCAGCAAGGCCAGGGGCGTGCCGCCGGCGAGCAGCGAAAGCGCCACGCTGGTCCCGAGCTGGCCCCGGCTCCGCACGGCGCTGATCTCGCAGAGGCTGGTCGTGATCGGTGCGCTGTCGCGCGATCGCAGCGAATCGGCTCCGGAAGGCTTCGGCGAGCACATCGAGTGGATTGACACCGAGCGCGATGGTGTGCACGCGCTCGGCAATTTGCCGCAACGTATCCGTCAGGGTCGCGTCGCCGGCGTGATCATTTTGGACCGCGCTGTGAAGCACAAGCACAGTGAGCCAGCGCTGGCAGCCGCGCGCGACGCCAAAGTGCCCACGGCGTTTGCCGGACAAGGCGGGCGCGCGTCGCTCGAACGCGCACTCACGCAGCTCGAAGGCATGCTGGCAGAGCGCTGATGCAGCAGCTCATTTGTTGGCCGTGAGGCAGGCTCGCGTCGCGGTTTGGAGGTCCGGGTCTGTGCAGGCCATGATCGCTTGGTTGCCCGCGTCTGCGCAAGGTTCGGCATCCGCCGGACATGCGCTGTAGCAAACCTGCTCGGCCTGCTCGGCATCGAGCTGGCATTGCAGCAGTCGAGCGACACGCGCCTGATCGGGATACGCGAGCATGCACTGCTTGAAGACGGCTACGCTCTTTTCGTCTGCCATCGGGTTTTGAAAAACGACGCGACCGCCGCCGCTCGTTGGTCCGGTGCAGCTTGGCGACCCTGGCGTCTGGAGCTCGGGATAGCATTGGGCGATCGCCTGGCAGAGGTCGCTCGCCGCTGCGAGGGCCCGATCGCTCAGCGCAGCGTTTGTCGGACCAGCGTTGCTCGAGCCCCCCGCGGCGGGGGAGCCGCTCGAACCAGGCGAGTCGCTCGAGGTGTCGGTGCCGCCGCACCCCAGCCCACACGTCAACGCAAGGCAGACGCCGAAAAGCCCAATACCCAATCCGCCCGAACCCAACATCGCGCCGCAGAGTATGGCACAAAATCAGCCGGGGGGCGGGGCCGAGGGCGAGACCGAGGGCCCGTCCGAGCGGCGCCGCGACGCGCCGTCGCTGCGCTTGACCTAGCGCCCGCCCTCCCTGCACGATTGTGGGCTTTCTGAGATGAGCGCACGAATTCTGGTAGTCGACGACAGTCCCACGATCCGCAAGGTCGTGTGCTCCATTTTGGAGGCAAGCGCGTTCTTTGCGCTGCCTGCTCAAGATGGGCAAGAGGCGCTCGAGCTGCTGGTCCACGAGAAGGTCGATCTAGTGCTGCTCGACTTCGTGATGCCGCGCATGAACGGCTACCAGTTTTGTCGCGAGCTGCGCGCCAACGAAGAGCTCAAGAATTTGCCCGTGGTTTTGATGAGCGCCAAGGGCGACAAAATCCGGGGGCAGTTCGTGCAGCAGACGGGCGCCATCGACGCCATCACCAAACCGTTCGACGCGCGCGGTTTGGTTGCGGTCGTAGAAGGCGCGCTGAAGAAGCACGGCGAGGGCCGCGGCCGGCCGGTGCCCGACGCCGAGTCGATGCCGTTCGAAGAGTACGAGCCGGGCTCGATGGAGAGCCTGCGTCCGGGGCGCACCAGCTTCAGCGAAGATCCGGGGCTGCGTCGTGTGCAAGCGGCGCAAGAGTTCGGCTCGGCGTTGTCGCGGCTGATCACGCCAGAGTTGCTGAAATTGCCTGATTTGGCGGCGGTTGCGGACAGTGTGGGCCTGGCCGTGCAGCGCGCGATCACGCCCGAGAGCATGGGCGCGATGTCCACGCTGCTCCGCACCTTGAATTTCGGAGACAACACGCGCGAGGTGCTGGCCGGCGATATCGCGGTGGTGTCGATCGCCGAGATCTTGCAGCTGCTCGATCTGCAGCGACAATCCGGCGCGCTCAGCATGTTCACCAAGCACAGCGAAGTGACGCTGTACATCGTGAAGGGTCGCGTTGACTTCGCGAGTTGCCGCGGCATGCGCGGTGAGTTCTTGCTGGGCCGCTACTTGGTGGAGATTGGCGCGGTGACGCGCGAAGAGTTGACGAACGTGCTCGAGCGGCGCGGTAGCAACAAGCGGCTGCTGGGTGAGCTCTTGGTGCAGCTCGGTATGGTCACCGACGATCAAGTGCGGCGCGCGCTCACCCGCCAGACCTCCGAGCTCTTGTACGAGGTCGTGCGCTGGAGCGCCGGGCGCTTTACCTTCACGGTCGGGGCCGAAAATCCCGCGGCGACGAAGGCCGCCTTGGGCATGGAAACCGGCGCGCTGGTCATGGAAGGCTTCCGGCGCGTCGACGAGTGGCGTTTGATCGAGGGCAGCTTCGATTTCGACGAGGTCTTGTACCAAGACACGGTCGCCATCGAGCGGCTCGGCGAACAGGCCAACCTGACCCGGCAGGAGCGCAACGTGCTCGAGGCCATCGACGGTGAGCGCACGATTCGCGAAATCGTCGACGCCATGAACATCAGCTCGTTCGAGCTATGCAAGATTTTGTACCAGTTCCTCAATTCGCGTCTGGTTCGGCGCAAGGCCGCGGCGTAGACCCGAGACTGTCTGCACCATGGCGCCGCTCAGCCCTGCTCTGCCCCTGAACCGCGCAGGGGTGATCGTGCGACTGAGCGGGGAGCTGCGCTTTTTGTCCGCGCACTCGGTGAAGCGCTTCGTGCCGCCACCGACGCTGTCGGACGTCGCGGGCACCGGCCTGACCATGGCGCTCGTCGATGGCCAAGTGCTGGCCATCATTCCGGTGGGTCCACGTGGCTCGGCGCTCACGGTCTGCGAGGTGGGCGGCGAGCTGGTCGGGCTGCTGGGGGCAGATCCCGAGGCTGTCGGGTTCTTCGAGGCCGACGGCGCGGGCGTATTGTTCCACGGTCAGCGCGCGCAGGCACTTGACGTGGCCGAGCTGGTGCGCGCATCGGCGCGCGGTACTTTCGAGCAGGAGGCGGAGGCATGAGTCGCATTTCCGCGGAAGAACAGCAGCGCCTGGCCCAAACTCTGGCCGAAGCCGTCAAGGCCTCGTCGGATGCCGAGCAAGCCAGCGGCCAGGCGCAGGCGCAAGCCGCGCGGCAAGCGGCGGAAATCGAGGCCCTGCTCGAAGGCGGCGAGCGGCTTGCCCTGCGCGGGCGCGACCTTCGGGCCAGCGTGCAAGAGCTGCGTGACACGCTGGAGCGCGGTCGGCTGTCGACTTTGAACGCCGCGCTCGAAGGCGCGCGCCTGGGCGAGGTTGCGGGGCGCGCGTTGATGTCGATGACCGAAGAGGTGCGCAGCGCACTCGGTCGCAGCGCCGACGTGCTCGATGATCATGCCGCCCGCGTCGCAGAGCTCGAGCGCGAGCGCGAGCGACTGGTGTTGGCGCTTGGACCGCTGGCGGACGCCGCTCGGGCGGTAGCGTCGGAGGTCACGCGCGCGGCGGAGCGCAACCGCTCGCAGCGCGACGCGCTGTCCGAGCTGGCGCTGGAATTGCGCCAGCAATTGGGCGTAGATCCCGAGCTAGGCGGGCTGGTTGCGCGCGCGCACCAGGAAGCGACCGATCTGCTCGACACCCTATCGGCGCTGCACGCGCGCGGCGCACAAAACGAAGCGCGCGTTCTCGTCGCGCGCGTGGCGGCGCTCGCCAAGCCGAGCTCTACGGACGAGTCGTGACTAGCGGCGGGGTTCCGCCCGACAAGCGTGAACGCAAGCTCGATCCGCTTTTGGCAGGTGAGGTAGAGAAGCGCCTGCCAAGGCTGATGCCGGGCGGCGACCAAATGGACGCGCGGGCGGCGCTGCACTCGCTGAAAGGGTCGCTAGCCATGGCCGGCTATCCCGATTTGGCGCTGGTGATTGGCCAACACAGCGCGCGCATTCGCGAAGGAGATGCGTCGGCGCTGGCGGCGGTGCGCGAGCTTTTGGGCAGCGTTCTGGAGCGCCTCGAACGCGGAGAACCCGCGACTTCGGCGCGCTTTCCCGAGCCGCCGCAAGGCCTGGCGCCGTCGCGCATCGACGAGCGCTACCGGGCCGAGTACCACGCTACCATGCGCGACCGGCTCGGCGAGCTCGACAGCGTGCTGTCGTCGACGAGCAGCGCGCAAGCCGGCCTCGATACGGCGAAGCGCAGCGTGCACGCCATGAAAGGCGCGGCGGCGTCGGTGGGCGACGACGTAACTGCTTGGTACTGTCATGGCCTCGAGTCGCGTCTACGCAGCGCCGGCACGGTCGAGGCTGGCGCCGCTGCTGTCATCGTCGAGCTGGCGCGCCACCGCGCGATGATCGCGCTGTTACTCGAAGACTCTGCGCGGGGCATCGCGACCCTGCGCATGTTGTCGCGCGACGCGCCGCCGCCGCAACGCAAGTCCGAGGCACCGTCGCGGCGCGGGTCGCGCGCCAAGAGCAAGCCCCCGAGCCGGCCGCCGGCCGACACCACCGAAGACGCGGCGCAACTGCGCATCGCTTCGGCCGAGGTTGATCGGTTTTTCGAGCGTATCGAGCACGTGAGCATGGTCGGCCACGAGCTGTTTCGCGGCGCCGATTTGGCGCGCCAGACCGCCGGACGGCTGCGCGCCGCCCAAACGGCGTTGCACGAAGCCTTACGCCTGCTGGAGCCAACGCGTGTCAGCGGCAACAACGGCCTGGCGCTGTCACGCATCGAGGCAGCTACGGCCACGTTGCGCGCCAACGCCACCAACGCCGAGCGTGGCGCCGCAGCCTTTCGACGCGGGTCCGAAGTCGTGGAGCGCCGCTCGCGCGAAATGCGCGGCGCGCTGCTGGAGCTGCGCCGCACCAGCGTCGGCATGCTGTTTGACCGCCTGTCTCGCGCCGTCATGCGGTTCGCGGACGAAGAGAGCAAGCGCGTGCGTGTGGTGGCAATCGGCGGCGAGCTGCCGATCGATCGGCGCGTCGCTGACAGGTTGTACGACGCGCTGATTCAGCTGGCGAAAAACGCGGTCAGCCACGGTATCGAGTCGCCCGAGCAGCGCCGTAGCGAAGGCAAGCTGGAGATGGGTGTGATCACGCTGCGCGCGACGCGCCTGGGCGAATGGCTCAGGATCGTGGTCGAAGACGATGGGCACGGCGTCGATACCACGCGCTTGCGGCAGCTCGCGGTCGAGCGCGGCATCATGAATAGCGAGCAGGCCGAAAGGAGCCTCGAGGGTGAGCTGCTGCTGATCCTGTTTCTGCCGGGGCTGACCACCAGCACCCGCGCCGATCTGCTGCGCGGTCGTGGTCTAGGCCTAGATTTGGCCGAAGACGCGGTGCGGCGACTGGGTGGCACGATTCACCTGCGGAGCCGCGAAGCCGGGGGCTTGGTGGCGACGCTCGAGGTGCCGAGCGATCAGAGCGTGGTCGACGTGCTGTGGCTGCACGAAGGCGGCGACGACTACGCTTTGCCAGCCGACTTCACCGGTAAGCTCGAGCAGGCTCGCGGTGGCTTTCGCGGCGTGCGTTTGGCGACATGCCTTGGTCGCTCGGTGCGCGAGCATGCGCCGGTCAGCATCGAGCTGCGCGTCGAGGGCGCCTTACCGGTCACGATCGGAGTGGAGCAGGTTACCGCGGTCGAGTCGGTGGCGATTCGCTCCGTGCCGTCCTTGATCGCGCTGTCGGGGCCGTTTTCAGGAGCGGTGCTGCGGCCGGATGGACAGCTGAAGCTCGCGCTCGATGTGCCGCTTCTGGCGGCGCGCGCCTGGGCCATGAAACGATGATGCCCGCCTCGGTTTCGATCGAAGTAGCCAGCGCGGCGGACGTCGCGTCGCTCACGCCGATTGCCGAAGAGTGCGGGCTTTTCGTCGATTTTCCGGCTGAGCTTTTGCGCTCTTACGCGCGCTTGCTGGTGGCTCGCGCCGGGCAAGAGATTTGCGGCTTCTTGCTGGCCTGGCGTGCCGCCGACGAGCTTCACCTCACCGATCTGGGGGTGCGCGGGGAATCGCGCCGTCACGGCATCGGGCGCGCGCTGGTCAGCGAGCTGTGTCGCGAGGGCAGGCTCGGTGGCGCTCGTTTGGTGCTGCTCGAAGTGCGCGACAGCAACGAGCCGGCGCGCGCTCTGTACCGCAGCTTGCAGTTCACCGAGCAAGGCCGGCGCGCGCACTACTACGCCGACACCGACGAAGACGCGGTGGTGATGCAGCTCGAGCTAAGGTAGCGTCGCCTCGATGCCGCGCGCCGCCACCCGAGCACCGCTTCGCCAAGCTCGGGTGCTGTGCGCGTGGGGCGCGCTGTGCGCGGTGCCGCTCACGGGCTGCGAGGCGCACCGCAGCGAGCCGGCGGGCGTGCCGAGCGCTAGCGAGCCGAGCCCCAACGCCAGCGTGTTACCAGCGCCGCTGGCCGCTGGCCCGCCCAAAGCTGGCTCGCACGAAGCGGGCCACTCGCCGACCGATGTGCCGTCCGACGCCGGAGTGCCCGAGCCGCCTCGCCCGATTCGCGAAGACGATGCCTTGGCCGCCGAAACAGAGCTGCGCGCGGCCCCGGGCCTCTCGCTCGAGGCGCGCTTTCGTTGGCTCGATTCGCCGCCGCCCCGTTCGCCCGAGGGCAACCTGGACGCGCTCAACAAGGCGCGCGACAAGACGGCCTTCGACGTCACGCTCGAGCTTTCGTCGCTCGGGCGTTTGCGGCTCGGCTTCGCGTCGCGCACCTTTCCTTTTCCCGTCGGCACCGAGCTGCGCGCGCGCGACGATCGCTACGGCCACGTCCTGATCTGGCCGGGTGCTGACGCGTACACGCCGCTGCCTCCCGGCACGTTGCGGGCGGCCCTGGCCGAGACACGGGTCGACGTCACACCGCTGACCGAGCCGAGCGTCGTGCTCGGGGGCAACGGCAGCTTGCTGGGCATGCCAACGCAGAAACAGCGGCTCGAAACCGACGTCGGTCGGCTAGAGCTGGAGCAGAGCAGCCTGCCTGCCGCAGGCCCGGCGGGCGCGCTTTTTTGCCGACTGCTGCTGGAGCTTTTGGCGGTGGCTCCCGAGTCGGCGGCTTGCCAGCGCGAGCTCGTGCCGCTGCGCGCCGAATACACTTGGGCGTCGGGTGCGCGCTTCGAGCTCGAGGTAACGAAATTGACCAAGCGCGCCGAACTGGCTGCAGAGGGTATCGCGGTGCCGCCGCCGAGCGCCTCACCTCGCCCCGGCGAGCTGCCCGGCCCGCCTTTCCTGGCGCTGATCGACGAGCACGAGTTGACGGATTTTCACAGCCGCGCTTTGGCGCCGTCCGAGAAGCCAGACCCCGCTGCCCCGAAGCTGGGCCTGGTTTTTCAGAATCGCAGCGACGGGCCGCGTTATCTCGTGGTCGAGGGCGTGCCCATCGTTTGGCTCCGCGCCGACGCCGAGTGGCTGACGAGCGGGCTCAAGCCTGGTCGCTACTCGGTCCAGGCGCGCGATTTTTTCGGCGCCGAGGTGACGCCGCCGCGTACCGTAGAGCTGCCCGCCCGCTTCAGCGTGGGCGAAGACGTCGAGCGTCCGGCACGCTGATTGGGCCCGGCGTCAGTTCAGGTAACGCATTTCGGCTTCATAATCCTCGGGGGTGTACTCCGTCTCGGAGTAGCCCTGCTCCTCGAGCCGGGCGCGCAGGGCCTCCACCGTGATTTCGATCACCTCGATGCGCGTCGTCAGCAGGTAAAACT
>Ga0307516_10004445_pt1 | contig 17289 bp, 20 predicted proteins | sample 19_EM_MG_FD_203310 | JGI IMG/M metagenome (GOLD analysis project Ga0307516, IMG submission 203310) | Populus trichocarpa ectomycorrhiza microbial communities from riparian zone in the Pacific Northwest, United States - 19_EM | ecosystem: Host-associated > Plants > Roots > Unclassified | place...
TAGGTCGTTTGCAGCGAAGCCAGCGCGTAGTGGTTGTGCTGGAATTGTTTGAGATTCCACGTCAGCCACGGGACCACCACCAGGGTGACCAGCAGCACCACGCCCACCACGGCGATATACCAGGTGGGCGGTTTCTCGGGATCGGGCACGGCCGCCAGGGCAGCAAGAATCACCAGGCTGGGCACAAACAGCGGCAGGGCCGCCTTGTACATGCCGCCCAGCGAGCCCTTGAACCGGAAGCGCATGCCGCGCCAGCTGGTGTTGGCCAGGCGAAATTGCAGGGACGACCGCCACAAGGCCGGCCAGATGGCCATCACGACAAGAAACGCCACCACGCCGGCCGTGCTGGAGAAATTGCCGGCCGCCGAATACAGGACAAACAGCAGCCCGACCAGTAAATAACCCTTGAGCATCTTCAGGGGGTTGCCATGGAAATCCAGCGGCGCGCCATCCACCAGCGTGTTGGCGTGAAAGTAGCGCAAGCGCCGCACCTTGGCCCAGGGATAGTAGATACCGAAGGTGATCAGTATCAGCAGCAGGTTGACGATCCAGATGCGGAAATACTCGCTGCCCGATCCGGTAAAACGGATGTCCAGGTGGTAGGACTGGGGTTGCGCAGACTGCATGCACGCGTCTGGCCGGCCGCTGCTGCCCGGCGCCACTGAATCGTTCATCCAAAACTCCCTTCTGAATTGTTACAGGGCGCTGGCGCGCCTCTGCCCAAATCATATAACGGCGCATTCATGCCATCGCCGCAAATAAACAGGACGCCGCCGCATGTTCAATGGAACCCTTTGCCGCCCGGCAGACTCCCAGACGCAGGCATGCCGCGACGGGCTGCGACGCGGGACCACCAAGGAGACACCATGATGAGCCGAAGAAACACCCTGCTGCGCCTGGGCGCCCTGTCGGGCCTGCTGGCCGGCCTTCGCGGGCTGTTCGCCAGCACGCCGGCGCAGGCAGCGGCCCCGCAACGCGTGTACGAGGTCAACAAAACCGACGCCGAATGGAAAGCGCTGCTCAGGCCCGAGCAGTACCAGGTGCTGCGCAAGGCCGGCACCGAGCGGCCCCACACCAGCCCGCTCAACAAGGAAAAACGCACCGGCGTCTACAGCTGCGCCGCTTGCGCCCTGCCCCTGTTTTCGTCCAGCACCAAGTTCGACAGCGGCACCGGCTGGCCCAGCTTCTGGCAGCCGCTGGACAAGGCAGTCGTCGAGGAAACCGACAGCAGCCTGTTCATGACACGCACGGAAATCCTGTGCCGCCGTTGCGGCGGGCACCTGGGCCATGTGTTCAAGGACGGCCCGCGACCCACCGGCCTGCGCTATTGCATGAACGGCGTGTCACTCACCTTCGCGGCGGCCTGATGCAGCGCGCCTTCAACGCCGCGGGCCTGCTGGCTGCGGCCGGCCTCCTGGCCTGGGGACTGCTGGGCAACAGCGCGGCCACCGAAAAAGCGGTGGTGCTGCCCGCCCCCGCCTTCGACATCGCAGCGGGCGGCGCAGCCAGCGCCACTGACGGCACCGAAACTGCGGTGTTTGCCGGCGGCTGCTTCTGGGGCGTCCAGGCCGTGTTCCAGCACACACGCGGTGTGCTCAACGCGGTGTCCGGCTACTCGGGCGGCGCCAGGGACACGGCGACCTATGCCAGCATTGGGTCGGGCCGCACCGGCCACGCCGAAGCCGTGCAGGTGCGTTATGACCCCAAGCAGATCTCTTACGGCAAGCTGCTGCAAATCTATTTTTCCGTGGCGCACGACCCCACGCAGCTCAACCGCCAGGGCCCGGATGCGGGAACGCAATACCGCTCGGCCATTTTTTACAGCAACGCCGCACAAAAGCAGGTGGCCGAACGCTACATCGCGCAACTCGACGCCGCGAAAGCCTACCCGTCACGCATCGTGACCCAACTGAGCCCGCTGGACGCGTTTTACCCGGCCGAGGCTTACCACCAGGACTACGCCACCCGGAACCCGAATTCGCCCTATATCCGCCGCTTCGACCTGCCAAAAATCGCCAACCTCAAGGCCGTGATGCCCGAGCTGTACCGCGATACACCGGTGCTGGTATCGTCCGCGAAGTAGGCAGCGCCTTCCCAACCACCAGGAGCATTCCATGCAGCGTAAAACAGCCCAGGACTTTGACCAGGAACTGCTGATCCTGTTCGACGCCTATGTGCACGGCACCATCGACAGGCGCGGCTTTCTGGACCGGGCGCAGAAGTTTGCCGTGGGCGGCATGACCGCCGGCATGTTGCTGACCGCGCTCAGCCCTGACTTCGCCTCAGCGCAACAGGTGCCCAAAGACGACAAGCGGCTGAAGACCGAAACGCTGGAGTTCGCCTCGCCCAACGGCTACGGCACCATGAAGGGCTACCTGGCCAAACCCGCCAATGCCACCGGCAAATTGCCCGGCGTGCTGGTGGTCCATGAAAACCGCGGCTTGAACCCGCACATCGAGGACATCACGCGACGGCTGGCGCTGGACAACTTCATCGCCTTCGCCCCGGATGCGCTGACGCCGTTGGGCGGTTACCCCGGCGACGAAGACAAGGCACGCGAACTGTTTCCCAGGCTCGACCAGTCCAAAACCATCGAGGACTTCGTCGCCGCGGCGAACCTGCTCAAGAGCCGGCCCGAGGGCACCGGCAAGTACGGCGTGGTGGGTTTTTGTTACGGCGGCGGTATGTCGCACAACCTGTCCACCCGGCTGTCCGACCTGGGCGCAGCCGTGCCCTTTTATGGCAACCACCCCAAGCCGGAAGATGCGGCGAAGGTCAAGGCGCCCTTGCTGATTCACTTCGCAGCCGTCGATGAACGCATCAACGCCGCGTGGCCGGTCTATGAAGCCGCGCTCAAGGCTGCGGCCGTGCGCTACTCCGCCCACCAGTACCCGGGCACCCAGCACGGCTTCAACAACGACACGACCCCGCGTTATGACGCGGCGGCCGCAAAGCTGGCCTGGGACCGCACGCTGGCATTTTTTAACCAGCACCTGCGGGCATAAAGAGGGGCTGCAGAGACCTGAGGCAGATGGGTGATGCCGCTGGGCGCCACATCCATATCAAAAACAGCCCCCAGCCCTCGTCCACCGTGGCCTGGCAGCTCCTGTTTTTATAGCGACTGGATCGCGTCTTCCCAGAGCAACTGCTGCCCGGGGGCGTCGCTGGTCTTCACACGCCCGCTTTCGCAGGCGGCGCGGATGATCTGCCGGGTCGGGTTGGGCTGGACATCGCGAAACTCCATCCAGCGCGGGTTGCCCTGTGTGAAGCGGGAGGTGTTGTGCGAGTCGCCCTGCCACAGCGGCTGCATGTAGAAAACGATGGCAGCGTACCTGGCCTTCTTGTTGGCACAGTCGAACACCACCTCGGATTCGTAGGAGCGGTAGGGAACGCCGTCCCAGCTTTTACGGGCCTTGGCCCGGCTGACGCGCACGCGCATGGTCTGCGCCTCCACGGTCACGCTCGTGGGAGAAGGGTCGACCTCAATGGTGTCGACCAACGGATTGGTGGCATCGCCCATCACGGTAAACCAGGCGACCTGGCCCTGGGCCGCCCCGGCCAGCACAAGGCAGCAAGCCAGAAAAAACATCTTCACGGGAAGCTCTTGACGCATGATGGTGTCATCCGGTAGTTGCGGGGCCAGCCCCTGGGGGCGCTGGCGCAGAAAATCACGCGAGTTGGATGAATTTTCACACACGTCGCCCCGCAGGGCGCTGCGCAGCGCTTGCCGACCCGAAAATTCTCGGTCCAGGCGTCGCGCGCGTAAGACAGCTGCAGCCGGTTTCAGTCCAGCAAAGACCCCGCCAGGGCAGCTTCGAGCTTGCCGGCCATGCCGGCGATGTCGGCCGCTTTGTCCTGGCCGTTGATGATCCGGCGCGCCTCGACATAGTCACAGCCGTTGGCCGTGATGACGCCCGCCAGTTTTTTGCCGGTGAACAGGCCGGCGCGCATGCCCTGCGACATGATGCGGTAGGCGCTGACGGGCTCCAGCACCAGCGCAGGCTGCCTGACAAAGGCATGGCCCATACCAAGGGACTGGCCGAGCCGGGCGTAGTTGGCGCGGCCCGTGATCTGCACGTACCCCCGCCCCTTGAAACGCAGGCCGTCGCCCTCTTCGGTGTTGCCCAGGCGGACGCTGACAGCACTGGGCCGTTCGTATTTGGCAAAGTAGGAGTCCGCGCCGCGTTCGGTGATCGGCATGAAGGTGTTGGCGCACTCGTGCTTGACTGTCGCCAGCATGTAGGCCACCCAGCGTACGTCGTTGATCTCGGGGTCCATCTCGATGAATCCCAGCAGCTGGTCCATGCCCTGGTATTGCGAGGCCGTCAGCCGGTCAAACATACTTTCGTATGACGCCACAAACGCCTGATGATCGAAAAACATACTCTGCCTCCCACTCAAAAGGATTTGAAACCTCAGGCGGCCTGGGCCCGCCAGATGTCCACGACCGTATTGGAGCCGCCCACCAGCATCACGCCCGACCAGACAAGCGAGCTCCCGTCTGGCGCCGCGCTGCCGTGGGCCAGCAACTGGACCTTGGCCGGGATGGCGTTAATCTCCTGAAAGGTCACGAGGTTGGTAATGCCGCCGTCCACCGCCGATAGCTGGCTTTTCACAAATTTCGAGGCCAGGGCCTCTTCGCCGCGTACAGCCTGCTGCAACTGGGCCAGTGTGTGCGCCCCCCTCATGGTCATCAAATAACTGCTCACCTTGTTCTCCTGTTTAAAACTTGCCCTTGATCGCGGCGGGAAGCTCCGGCTTGTCGCGCAGCACGCGCCGGTAACTGCCCAGCAGCGAGGCCTCGGCTTCGTCCAGGGTGTTTTGCGGCAGGCCCTCCAGGCCCAGCAACTTCAGCAGGTTCTTTATTTTTGGGAGATCGTCGTTCTGCGTTGCCGTCAGGATGGCCTGGACCACCGCCGTGCGGTCATCGATTTGCGCGTTCGTCAGCACCTTCGCCTCACCGACCAGAGCCAGGCCCTGGTCGGCCTTGGCCTCGCGCGCCGTGGCGCCCGCCTGCACGGCGACCACCGCGGACAGCAACGTGCCGGCCGCGTAATAGTCGTGGGTGTCGGCCAGCGCCTGGCTGAAGCTGTAGTCGGCCAGGGGCTTCTTCACCCCTTCAAGGATCCGGAGCAGCACTTCCTTGCGCGACGCGTTCATGGTGGTCACCAGCGCCGAGGTGGTCTTCTGGTAGTAATAACTCTTGTCCACAATCGCTTTCGAGCCCCCCACGCCGGCCGCGGTCGCCGCCAGGTTGGCCTGCGCCCGCACACCATTGGCGGCCGTGCCCAGCAGGTTGAGCCCCAGGATCAGCATGTCGGACGCGGCGTCCAGGTGCTGCTTGTCGGCTGTCAGGTCACTGATGAACTGGATGTAGGCCAGGTTGGCCAGCGCCACACGGGAATCAATGAAGGCGTTGCGCCGCTCCACGCTTGCCGCCTGGGCGTAGTACTCGGTGACCGAGCCGGTCGCGCCCAGGGCCTTGCGCATGGCTTCCAGGTCGGTCCCGACGCTGAACACGGGGTCGGGCGCCCCGCCATGCCGCAAGCTGGAGCAGCCCGCCAGCGCCAGGGACAGGCCCAGCAAAATCAATAACCTGGCCGCAGGCCCGCGTGCGCGCGGCGGTCCGCGGTGAACAACAACATCTCCCATACACACCGGCGTTTTTTTTGGCGCGTTCGCTGTGGCGGCAACCTGTCCACGCGCGAGCACACATCTGCCGTCCTCCGCTGCGGATTAGATGCGCGCCGGCATGGCCGCGCATCCCCCATTCGCAGGAGGGAAAGTTGTGATTTTTTTGTTGTGGGGAAAAACGGCGACGGCCGTTCAGGCCTTGGCCTGGGCGGCCTTGCGGTCGGCCACGACCTTCTGCGCCGACGGGCGCTCGCCGATCATCTTGACGTAGGCCTTGTAGTCCACACCCCCGGCCAGCAACAGGTCCTCGCCAAAGGCGGCCTTGCTGGCCATGCCGACCAGCGGCAGGTTGGCAAAGGCCGCGCAGTCGGCCTGGGTCAGGCTGTCGCCCGCCACGTAGGGCGAGAACTTCGCCAGCTTTTTGAAGGCGGCGATGTTGGTTTCCAGCTGCTTGCGGATGCGTGCCAGGTTGCCTTCGCTGAGCGGCGCGGCGCCGAAGAAGGTGGACGCATACAGCTGGCGCGCGGCGATCTCCAGGTGCCAGTCGATGAAGGTGGTGAGCTCGCGCACCTTGGCCGCCTCGAAGGGATCGGCCGGTATCAGGGGCGGCTGTGGCGAGGTCGCCTCGATGTAGTCGAGGATGGCCTGGCTCTCGCACAGGCCGCCGCGCTCGGTGCGTATGAAAGGAATCTTGCCCAGCGGCGAGGCGCTGAGGATGGCCTCGTCGCTGCTGTGCGTGGCCGCGACTTCTTCGGTGAAAGGCACGCCTTTTTCAAGCAAGGCCAGCTTGACCTTGTTGTAGTAATTGGAAATCGGGGAGCCGCAAAGGGTCAGCATGAAAGTGTCTCCAGGGTTGGTGACCCCAGTTTATGCTGGCTTGACGGCCTTTCCTGCAACCCCGGTGACAAGCCAGGGCGCGCGACGGCCTTCGGCTAGGACTCGGGAAACAGCGGTGTCAGCAGGCGCACCGCGACATTGAAGCCCTCCCCCGCAGGCGTGACCCGCACCACCTCGGCCTCGCAGCCGAGCTTGCGGGTGCCGCCCATGCCCGGAAACTCCAGCACCATCGTCAGGGTCTGGCCCTGCACATAGGCTGTTTCAGATGCGAAAGACAGGCCGGTGGCGCTGAGGTCATGCGTCGCGCCCTCGTTTCCTTCGACGGTCAGGCGCAGGGCCACACCAAAACGCGGCGCGGCCCGCTGGTCAATCAGAAAAGCTTTTGTTTCGGTCGGGGTGGAAGCAGTCATGTTGTCGCCTTGCAGATGTGTCCGTCCATCGGACCTGTGCTCAGCTTAAACGGTGCACGTTCGCAGGCTGTAGGCGCGCCAACCTGCCGGCTGTGGGACGCCGGCTCTGCCTGGTGCCAGTTGCCTATACGGCCCTTGCTCCGCGGAACCACCTGGGACGCCGACTCAATAAAGACTACTTGGCAAAGAGGCGATACATGCCGTCAATGGATTCTGGTCCGTAGGCGACGACGCCAACGGGCACTTTGTACTCGATGGCCTCGATGATCCTGCCGGCCCAGACCGGGCTGAAGCCTCCGCATAGCTCTATTAATTGGATACCCTCCGCGACCATTTCCTTGGCCACCGCCACCCCTTTGCTGGCATCGGAGACGCCGACAACTTTCATTGAAAATGCCGGTGTGCCTTGATGCTGGACGAAATCGTCGCCAGTGACGATGAAGCCGAATTTTGTAAGTGCCATGACATTCCTTTTTGAATTTGTTGTGCTGATTGTGCGTATGCTTTGAGCGCTCCCGCGCTGACGCTTCACGTTGGTCCCGGATGGCTGCGGAAGCGATGGCCTAGCGGCGCTTGGTCCTTTTGATTTCTGTTTCCCTGGCACGGCGTCTGGCCTGATCGGCAAGGGAGCCCGGGTCGGCATCGTATTCCTCACGCGCGGACAGCCACGCCACACAGGTCAGTGCGATCCCCAAGCCAAACCACATCAGGACGCTGAGCCAGTAAGGCCAGGCGCCATCTTCCTTGTAAAGCGTCACCGCCGCGGAGTTCCTGCCAAAGCCGCTTCCTACCGCATCGGTGACTACTGAAAAGATACCCGTGGCGAAGGCAGCCAGGCCGGCGAGCAGAAGAAGGCCATTGGCCAGATTGAACTTGAGTCTCATCAGTGCGAACCATGTCCCTTTGCACAAGGCTTGAGGCCGTCGTCTCTGCACCGGCCAAAGTTAAACCGCAAGGTGGCCTGACTCAATGCCATGGGAAAAAGAAAATGAGGAAAGTGCCGACCACAGCAGCCGGCGCTTCAAAGATGGCCGATAAGGCGAGCGCAGCGCCGGCAGCTGCCGCAGCGTAAGGCACCCACCACGCGGGACTGGAAATGGCCTCGACCCACATTCCCCCGGCGATCGCCAGACACGCGAACCCGGCGAACAGCAGGAAAACCCGCGCAAGCGCTACCGCCCTGGGATGGACTGAACGTTGGGGTGTATTGATTTGCATGGGGCCTAACGCGGGAGTTGACCGAACGACTTAGACAATTTGAACACGAAGGCACTTCTCGTTCAGTTCTTCCAAGTGCAGCAGCCCGAAGACCTTGGTGTCCTGCAGCAGAACACCACGCTCCAGGTACTTCCATTCACCAGCATCGAAGCCTTCAACGGCTTCAGACGTAGGAATGATCACCACGACGCGCATCTGCGGCCCGCTTCCAGCACCGACGTCCACCACGTCGCCGAGATGTACAGGTTCTCCGGAAGCATAGGCGGGGAGTTCAGACATGCTGTCTAACGTTTGACTTAAGCGGCACCGTCCAGCGTCCGCTTGAAGGACGGATCAGGCTGCATATCGGCGGCCAGCTGAACTCCTGGAAGGATCCCACCGAACCGTCTTACAAAGGGTTGCCCGTTGAATGTATGCGTGCAGCACTTGCAATGCGGCAGAAGGCTGTCCGGCCCTATGGCTGGGTTGACCTTCTGCAGCCGACCGTTGGCGTCGACATAGAGGCCGCTGTAATAGGAGGACTCGCCGATGCATACAAAGTCTTCGCGCTCATGCTCATGCAGTGCAACAAGCCAAAAGATTGGTGCGGATTGGTCCAGTCGCGAGACGGCTTCCGAATAGACCTGGTCCCATTCCACCCCAACCCTGGAAAGCAAGAATCTGAACAGTGGCGTGTAATCGAGCCCGCGCTTCACTTTGCCATGCATCGACGTGCGAGAAGCGTCTGATCGCAGTTCCTTCTTGGTGTTGCGTTCGTGGCGATAGCTCCCGCCGATGCGGTGGTGAACTCCGCGAGCCAGGGTGTTGACCTTACGATAGAGCGGCGACTTTGGCATTTTGATGCGGCCTGACTTTCCCGCAAAACTGCGTAATAACATGACGCCCTGTCAGACAAGGTGGCGCGCAAAAAACAAAAAAGTCGTGTGACGTCATGTCGTTGGCTTGATGGATTTCGTGTTTATACAGGCATATTGAATTTGAAACAGTCGCCGCTGACCCAGGCTTCTACGCCTGCCACACCCCATACCCCTGCTCCCGCAGCGCAATCCCCAGCTCGACTTCCATGTCGCGCGCGCCTTCGTAGGGCATGGGGTTGTACATGGTGTAAAGCTGCGGCAGCAGGCGCAGGCCCCATTTCTGCACGTAGACATTGGCCTGGATGCCGGCCTTGTGTTTGTCGAAACGAACGTCCGGGTCCAGCCCCGTCATGCCGACATACACAAAAGGTTTGCCGAGCTGCCAGTCGGGGTTGGCGCGGCGGAAGCGGCCGACGTTCCAGACCTCGTCGGACAGCTCGATCACATAGACGTGGTAGTGGTGGCTGCGCGGCGTGCGCGGTTTGCTGGCGGCTGCTTTGGCACCCGCCCTGGCTTTGGCCGGCTTGCCTTCAGTAGCCGGTGCAGCTTTCTTCTTCAGGGTTTTGCGGGGGACGGTCGCCATGAGGGGCAGTATGCGTCAAGTACCGGCAGACCTGATCACTATCAAAGTAATAGCAGCTTGCGTACGCTGCACGGGGGCTGGAGGCCAATTTGATGAAAAAAAACCGCGACAGGCTCAGTCCGGCACAAACCGGGCCTTGAACCGGGTTTCGTCCTCAGGCAGCTCCAGCGTCACCAGTTGCCCCATCTTGCCGTCGCTGAGCCGGCAGGCGGCGAACAGGCTGGACTTGCCCTTGAAGTCGTAGCTGTCCATGTCGATCAGCATGTAGGGATAAGGCACAAACACCTGCTGCGCAAAAATCACCCGGTGCCGGTTGCGCGGCGACGGGAACAGCTTGTAGTCGTCGGTGGTGATGGCCTGGGCAGATGCCATGGTGGGTTTGTCTTGCGTTGTGTCGGGTTGCGAATGAAGGGCTGCAGCAGCGATTGAATCACGCTTTGGCGCTCACCCGCGCCGCCCTGCCCTCACGGCGTGGCCTGCAGCACATCGCGCCGGCTGATCGCGTGTGAAAACACAGCACCCAGCACGATCAGCACCGCACCGCCCAGCGCCACAACGGCGGTGGAGCCGATGCGCACGCTCAGGCCCGCGGCCAGCAGCACGCCGATGGACTGGCCCAGAAACAGCACCGCCGCAAACATGGACATCGCGGTGCCGCGCGCGGTCGGCGCCATTTGTGTGCCGTTGGTCTGCAAGGTGTTGTGCAGCATGAAGAAACCAAAACCGCTGAGCAGGCTGGCCGGAACCGCCAGTTGCCACCAGGGCGTGAGACCCAGCGCCATCGCGCCCAGGCCGGCCAGGCCGCCGCCCAGCAGCGCCAGGCCGCGCTCGCCGAAGCGCCGCACCAGATGGCGCGCCAGCGCCATGTACAACATGCCGCCCAGGCCGAACAGCGCCACCACCGCGCCCGACAATGTGAGCGACAGGCCGTGCACCTCGTGCAGGTGGGTGGCCCAGATCGCCAGTACACCAAAGCCCATGACCCCTTCGATAAAAATCACGATCAGCACCCAGCGCGACCAGCGCCCGCCGAGAATCGCCACCACCTGGCGCAGGTAAGCGACGCGCGGCCCGGGCGGCCGGGTGACCGCGGTCAGGCCCTGGGCCTTCTGGCGGCGCCAGTCCACATACAACAAGCCGCCCACCACAGCGAACAGCACCGTGGTCAGCCCAAAGGCCCAGCGCCAGCCCAGCGCGTCAGTGACCACGCCGCCCACCAGCAGGCCGCTGACCAGCCCCAGGGTGGTGCCCAGGCCGATGCGTGCCAGCGTCTCCTGGCGCAACTCGTAGGGCACGGTGTCGCCGACCCAGGCCATCGCCAGCGGAATGACGGCGGCCGCGCCCATGGCCACCAGCACCCGGGCCAGCAGCAGCACATCCAGGCTGCCTGCAAACACCGCCAGGACGCTGCCGATGCTGCAGGCCAGCGTGGCAAAGGTGACGATGCCGAATTTTCCGAAGCGGTCGCCCAGCGGGCCGTAGACCAGTTGCGCCAGTCCGTACACCACGGCAAACACCGACACCACCTGCGCGGCCTGCGTCAGGCTGACTGAAAACGTGCGCGACAGCTCGGGCAGCATGGCGTCGCAGATGCGCTGCACGGCCATGCTCGCGAAAGTGGCAAACGACAGCAGGAGGATGGATCGGCGCGTGGCCGCAGACAGGGTGGCGGAGCCGGTGGTCATGAAGGAAGGGGCAAGAAAAGGAGGGGGTCGGCGCGCGACTGCCGATTGTAGGCAAAGCCGCGCCGGCGCGCTCTTGAGACCCTCTCTCGCTCAGGGCCGGTTGGCGCCTTCGGGCACCTGGATCTCGCGAATGATGGGGATGCCGCCACCGCTGCCCCGCTCCTGCGGCGTGACCGGGCGGCCCGGCACCACCACGAATTGCGGCGGCGCTGCAGCGGGCGCAGGCTGCGCCGGAATCACCACACCGGTCGGCGGCGGCTGCATTGCCTGCGGCGCCGGCGGTGCCGGCGACTGCATTTGCTGCACACCCGGGATCGGGCTGCCGTCGGGCGTGGTCATGGGCTGCGAAGGCGGTGTCACCTGCCCGGGCGAGGGGAACAGGCTGTTGAACCAGTCGTTGACCGGGTTGCCCGGCTCGGGCGCCGGCGCGCTGGAATTTTTCGGCACCTCGAAACTCGCCTGCGCATCCACCACCTTGCTGCGCAGCGATGCCGCAAAAAAGTCGCCCACGATGGGCAACGCGCTGTGCGCCCCCTGGCCCCAGTAGTCGCTGAGCGTGATGCGGTTGTCGTTGAACCCGACCCAGGCGCCGGCCACCAGTTGCGGGTGCATCAGGATGAACCAGCCGTCGGTGTTGTCCTGCGTGGTGCCGGTCTTGCCGGCCACGTCGGCCTGGATGCCATAGCGGCTGCGGATGCCCGCGCCCGTGCCCTGGTCGATCACGCCGCGCATCACGTCCACCAGCGTCTGCGCGGTCGACACCTGCATGGCCTGCTCGGGCGCTTTGGCCTGCCAGCTTTCCAGCACCTTGCCGTTGCGGTCCTCGATGCTGGTCACGATGAAGGGCTCGATGTAGGCGCCTTTGTTGGCGATGGTGGCGTAACCGGCGACCATTTCCTTGAGCGTCACCGGGCTGGTGCCCAGCGCCAGCGACATCACCGGCTCCAGCTTGCTCTGCCGCACGCCGGCGGCCTGCGCCAGCGCCGCCACCTTGGCGGGGCCGACGCTTTGCATCACCTGCGCGGTGATGGTGTTCTTGGAATACATCAGGCCCTGGCGCAGGGTCATGGGCGCAAAGCTGGGTCCGCCGCCGTCGGTGGGCCGCCAGACCTGGTTGCCGCCCAGCGGAATTTCAACGGCGTCGTCCATGTAGGTGTCGGTCGGCCGCGCGCCGTTTTCAAAGGCTGCGCCGTACACAAAAGGCTTGAAGGTCGAGCCGGCCTGCCGGCGCGCCTGCTGCACATGGTCAAAGGGGTCTTTCGCAAAGTCCCGGCTGCCGACCCAGGCCTTCACGTGCCCGGTGGCCGGGTCCAGCGCCATGAAGCCGGCCTGCAGCCGCGTCTTGTCCTGGCGCAGAGCCTGCATGAAAGCCGTGTCGGCCAGCAGGCGCTTGAAGATGGCCTCGTCGGCCTGGCCTTCATCCTTGGCGGTTTTGTACTCGGGCGTTTCGCGCACCAGCGCCCGCACCAGATCCTTCTTGCCGGCCCAGGTGCGCGGCCCCCACTCGTTGTTGGCCACGCCCTGCAGGCGGTCGGCCTGGCGCGTGACAGCTTCGTTGGCCAGTTTCTGCAGCCGCGAGTCCAGGGTGGTGCGCAGCACCAGGCCGTCGGCATAGATGTTGTAGTCGTTGCGGTCGGCCCAGTCGATCAGCCAGCGGCGCAAATACTGCGTCAGGTGCGGCGCCGCGCCCAGCGGCTCGGTCTGGCGTTCGAAGTCGACCTTGAGCGGGCGCTTCTTGAGCGCCTCGAAACGTTTGGCGTCGAGCTTCTTGTGCTTGACCATCTGGCCGAGCACGATGTTGCGGCGCTGCGTGGCGCGCTCGGGGTTCATCACCGGGTTGTAGTAACTCGTGCCCTTGAGCATGCCGACCAGGGTGGCGCTTTCGAGCACGTCGAGCTTGTCGGCCGACTTGTCGAAATAGGTGCGCGCCGCCATCTCGATGCCGTAGGCGTTGTACAGAAAGGGAACGGTGTTCAGGTAGGTCTCGAGGATTTCGTCCTTGCTGTAGATCGCCTCGATCTTCAGCGCGGTGATGATCTCCTTGAACTTGCGCGTCACGCTGCGCGAGCGGCCCACTTCCTCGGGGTAGAGGTTGCGCGCCAGCTGCTGCGTCAGGGTCGAGCCGCCCTGCAGGTCGCCGCCGAAGGTGCGGGCCACCGCGCCGACGATACGCGTGAAGTCCAGTCCATGGTGTTCGTAAAAACGGTGGTCTTCGGTAGAGATCAACGCCGCCACGACATTGGGCGAGATGTCGGCCAGCTTGACCCGGTCGCGGTTGGCGCGCTTGAACAGCGCCAGTTCCTTGCCGTCGGCCGACAGCACCCGCGCCGGCTGCTGCGTGCGCGATTGCTGGATGTCGCGGATGCTGGGGGTGAAGGGAATCAGCAGCACAAAGTACAGCACCAGCAGGCCGGGCAAGGCGGCCAGCGCCAGCAACACGCCGCGCCGCGTCGGATGGCGCAGGTGGTAAAGGGCCTGGGTGGCAAAAGCCGCCACCCGGGGCCGGGCGCGTTCGTAAAGTTCGTAAAGCTTGTTCATCGCCTGCCAGTGTAGGCGCTGGCGCCAGCCCGGCGTTACGGGCTGTGACAGCGGCGCGGGGTCGGTCAGCCCCGCATCAAATCTTTTTCACCGGCTGCCAGCCGGCGAACTTCGGGTAGTGGCGCTGCACCACCGCGCCATTGAAGTCCCAGGCCAGGCATTTGCCCAGGTGGTAAGGCGGGCCGGCGTTGTCGGCCTCAGGCACGCCGGACAGGCGGCGCAGGCGCTCGCGGTACACCGGCACGGTCTGGTAGGCGGCGGTGGCCATGTTGAACAGCAATTCACGCAGGTGGGTGCAGCCCTTGATGCCGCCCAGCGCTTTTTCTATCGCCTGGCGCCAGCCCGGCCCCATGGTGACACCCACCATCTGCTGCATCGGGTCGGTCCCCTGCCGGCATTCGCCGAAGGGCGTGTGGTCCATGGCGGTGCTGATCTCGCGGATGGTCATCTGGTCATCGACCGTGGCGCGTATCGCCATGCCGTGGATGGGCGTGCCCGGCGGCATGTCGCCGCGTTCGGAGCGCTCCAGCGCATAGGTTTTGGTGTCGGTCATTTCGGCCTCGATGTCCCACAGGCCGTCGTCGCGGCGATAGCCCCGGTAAACAACGGCGCGGGTGTGCAAATGGGATCGGGCTTGAGGGGCAGGCAGTGGCATGGGTGGGTCGTGGGTCGGGAAACCCCCATTTTCCCAGCAAGACGATCACTGCGCTGCGCCAGCGGCGACAGGCCGCGGTTTGTTGCATCGAATTCACCGCAAGCCCGCGCCGGATGGTCGTCTATAGCTATGTTTTCAGGAGCAATCCTGCTTCACCTGGCCGGCCGGGCTTGAAGCGAGCGCGCCGCTGCGACAGAATGCAGCGCATGGCCACCACCACCCCACTGCTCCTGCAGGACAGCCCCACCCTGCGTATCGGCGAACTCGCGCGCCTGAGCGGGCGCAGCGTCCACACCATCCGCTGGTACGAGGCGCAGCGCCTGATGCCCGGCGCGGCGCGTGACGCGGGCGGGCGGCGTGTGTTCTCGCAAGCCCATGTGGAATGGCTGGCCCTGCTGGACCGCCTGCGCGCCACGGGTATGAGCGTGCGCGACATGCAGGCCTATGCGCGCGGCGTGCGTCAGGGCAAGGCCGCGCTGGCCGAATGCCGCGAGATGCTGGCGCAACACCGCCTCAAGGTGCAGCAACGCAGCGAGGAGCTGCGCGCTGCTGCCGCACTGATGGACCACAAGATCGCGATGTACGACAAGTGGCTGGCGCGCGCCGCAAGCGCCGGCAAGCACGCCGGCTGAACGCTTGCGTCAGCCCGGCGCGTCCAGCGTCGCACCCATCATCTGCGTGTCCATGTACTCCACCAGTTCGACCAGCTGGCCACCGGCGAGGCGGCAGACATAACAGTAGGTGTTGTTGTAGGGCTTGCCTTTTTTGGTCAGGACCTCGCCGCGGCATTCGACCACCACCATGTCGTCCTCGGCCACAAAACGCGTGGCCCGGTTGGTGTAGGTGCCGGCAAATTGCGCAAACAGCGGACGGAACAGCTGCTCGCGCACCGCCTGTTTTCCCTCATAGCGGCGCGACCAGGCCGTCTGGCCGGGCAGGACCCAGCAGAAGTCCTCGGCCATGGCGTCCACAAAGGGCTTGCCATTGCCCTGGGCCAGTTCGGAAAAAATCGCCTGCATCAGTTGCTTGTTGCTGTGCGCGGCGGAAGAAGATGGGCTTGTCATGTCGTCGTCCTTGTCAGAAAAAAAATGGAAGGACGCCGATTGGGCAAGTTCGAGTGCACTCGAGGTCAAGCTTTTTTTGCCGACCATCACGCTGCCCGCCCGCGCATGTGCAGGCGACGGAAGAAAGTCAGGGCTGGGACACCGCCCGCGGCGCGGGTATCTCGATCGCGAGAGGTTCGCGGGGTGCATCCCCTGCCGGTGGCTCGGTACGCCGGGCCGGCGCGGGGTCCATGGCCGGCAGTTCGATCACGGTGGCCGGCGCGGCAGGATGAATCTGGATGTTCACGTACTTGATGGGCGGCGACGAAAGCACGCCGGACGAGGCCGGCGCGCCGCCCTGCGGGTTGGCCGCGGTGATGCTATTGGCCGTGCCGCCGGGCGGCTCCAGGCCATTGGCTTCGGCCAGCGGCGCGCCGGGCAGCAGCAGCGGGTCCAGGCCAGGCGGCGGCGCCTGTTTGCTCAGGCCCTCGGGCGCCGCAAATTTGGCCTGGGCATCCACCACCTTCGACTTGATCGCCTGCTGGAAAAACTCGCCCACCATGGGCAACGCACTGTGTGCGCCCTGCCCCCAGCGCTCACCCATGGTGACGCGGTTGTCGTTGAAACCCACCCACGCGCCGGCCACCAGTTGCGGGTGCATCAGGATGAACCAGCCGTCGGTGTTGTCCTGCGTGGTGCCGGTCTTGCCCGCCACGTCGGCGCGTATGCCGTAGCGGCTGCGGATGCCCGCGCCCGTGCCCTGGTCGACCACGCCGCGCATCACGTCCACCAGCATGTTGGCGGCGGCCGTGGACATCGCGGCCTGGGCCACCGCCGGCTGGAACTCTTCCAACACCCGGCCGTTGCGGTTTTCCACGCGGGTGATGATCATGGGCTCGACATAACGGCCCTCATTGACCAGCGTGCCGTAGCTGGCCACCATTTCCTTCAGGGTCACCGGGCTGGTGCCCAGGGCCAGCGACAGGACCTCGTCGAGCTTGCTCTGGCGCACGCCCATGCTGCGCGCCAGCGCGGCGACCCGTGCCGGCCCGACCACCTGCATGACCTGGGCGGTGATGGTGTTTTTCGAATACACCAGGCCCTCGCGCAGCGTCATGGGCGCGCCGCTGGCGCCGCCGCCGTCGGACGGCCGCCAGAAGGTGCCGTCGCCCAGCGGGATATCGACGGCCTGGTCGACAAAACCGTCGTAGGGCCGCGAGCCGTTTTCAAACGTCGCGCCATAGACAAAAGGCTTGAAGGTCGAGCCCGGCTGCCGGCGTGCCTGGGCCACATGGTCGAACTGGTCCACCGCAAAGTCGCGGCTGCCGACCCAGGCCATCACGTGGCCGTTCGAGGGGTTCAGCGCCAGGAAGCCGGCCTGCAAGCGCGTCTTGTCCTCGCGCAGCTTCTGCATAAACCCGCTGTCGGCCACCAGCGCCTTGAAGGCCTGCTCGTCGGTCTGCCCGCCTGCGCGCGCGGCCTTGAACTCGGCCGAGTCGCGCACCAGGGTCAGCATCAGCGCGCGTTTGGCGCCCTTGGCGGTCCAGCCGGATTTCTGCGCCCACTCGGTGTCGGAGATCGCCTGCAGCCGGTCGGCCTGGCGCGTCACCGCTTCGTTGGCCATGGCCTGCAGCCGCGAGTCGATGGTGGTGCGCACCACCAGCCCGTCGGCATACATGTTGTAGCTGTTGCGGTCGGCCCACTCGATCAGCCAGCGGCGCAACTGCAGCGTGAAGTGCGGCGCCGGCCCCAGTTCGGGGTCCTGCCGCTCGAAGTCCACCTTCAGCGGCATCTGCCGCAGCGTAGCCAGTTGCTCCTGCGGCAGCTTG